>Ga0310690_10006790_pt1 | contig 14944 bp, 11 predicted proteins | sample AusTroGonzalo_MG_2_FD_207661 | JGI IMG/M metagenome (GOLD analysis project Ga0310690, IMG submission 207661) | Bovine rumen microbial communities from tropical cattle in Woodstock, Queensland, Australia - Gonzalo_04 (v2) (version 2) | ecosystem: Host-associated > Mammals > Digestive system >...
GCAGCGACTTGGTGAAACTGAAGTCCAACCTGCGTTTCTTGGACCCGAACTCTTTCGTCAACGTGATTGAAAGCTCCGAGATTATGGGCAACGGTTTTAAGGCTTTGCCTACTGAATAGCCTTCAGCACCTGCTCAATGGCAATTGGGAAATACGCCTGCTCCAATCGGTGGATTTTGGCCGCTAAGGAGTCAGGCGTTTCTTTTTCGTCCAGGCTGACTCTGGCTTGTAGAATAATATCGCCGCTGTCGTACAATTCGTTGACATAGTGCACGGTAATGCCTGATTGCGCTTCCTTTGCCGCCACCACGGCCTCGTGCACATGTTCGCCATAGAAGCCTTTGCCGCCGTATTTGGGCAGCAGGGCAGGGTGGATGTTCACTATTTTGTTCGGGAAAGCTTTGACTAAGCTTTCAGGCAATTTCCAGAGGAATCCAGCCAACACAATCAAGTCAATGCCGAGGTTTTGCATCTCTTTGACGAAGGCCTCGCTGCTGAAATCTTGTTTGGTAATCATGCGCACGGGGATGCCCAAGTTCTTGGCTCTTTCGATGGAATAGGCTTTGGGATTGTTGCATACCACGTTGACGATTTCAACGTCCTTGTAGTCGGCAAAGTATTCGGCGATGCGTTGCAGGTTGGTGCCGTTGCCGCTAACGAATATGGATAATCTTTTCATTCTCTGTGTTTTATTATGACAGTTTCGTTTTTGTTCAAATCAAACCACACCAGATAGCCCTCATCGACTTTGCGGAAATCTATAACTTTACCTTCTACAATGATGGGTTTAGTGCAAAGCAAAGTAAGCCCCTTGATGGCTTCGCCTCGGTTTGTGAGTTGGATGCTGTTGTTGCTGATGACGAGATAATCAATGCTTTGGAGCTTTTCGTAATAATCAAGGTACGCTTCTATTGTGGTGGGTAGTATCTTTTTCTCGTCGCGGAAATGGGCGAGTTGACTTAGAGCGTAATTGAAGCCAGGCATAGCCACTGCGGTGCCGTTTTCGTTGAATTGCCAGAAGCCGCGCCATGGGTCGGTCCATGCGGGATAGGTGTGGGTAATGAACACACTGTGCTGGTCGACAAGGCGTTGCAGGCGGATGCTGTCGAAGTAATAATACCACTCGTGGTCTTCGTTCACTTCTAGAGTCGCGGGTGTTGCCCAAAGTAAGAAGTCTTTGTCGCCGTTGGACAAAGTGGTGATTTGTCGCTGGGGCAGCGCGTCGCCGAATCCGTCGTAAGGCTGTGCGAAATGGCCGTCAAACATCAGGTCTTCCATGCGGTTTTCCTCATAGTAGGCATTCCAAAGGTAGCGTACGCTGTTCTTTCGCCAAAGCTCGGCGGCAAATTGAGGCGAGTTTGGGAGGAGGCCGTCGCAAACCAAGTCCTCTCGGTTTTTGTCAGGACCATTGTTGTAGCCGTGGTCAATCCAGCTTTTTGTGTTGAATTGTCGCCGCATAAAACGCATTGCCTTGGGGAACTCGCTGGGAATAGTAGTATAGATTTCGGGCGAATGCAGACAAATCTCAAATCCTTGCTTTTTGAGGTCTTTCAGCAGCTTATAGAAGTCTTTATTTGTGTCAATGGATTCGATAAGCCCGTTGAAGAGCCCGTGGCTGGTTTCGGCATTGGTGATTCTGTCGGGATTCCAATAGAACACGCTCTTGGTGACGGGGATGTTGAAATAGCAGAAGCCTCCGACAGCATCTTCAGGTCGGGTAATGTTTTCGTTTCCAAACAGCACGGCGCGATGGGTGCGGATATCTGTCCAGTCGGCGTGTTCGGTGAAGATGAAGGCGCTTTGGTAGCCGTCCCAAACGGGCATGAGACGGGGGAGATCGTCGGGAGCATTCCAATAGATGTTGAAATCACCTTCCAACACTTCTCCTGCTTTGACGTTGCGGTAGGAAATGTCCTCGAAATAATCCGAAGTGTCGTTGCGCATGGGAAAATGCACCATCGGATGGTCACACCAATAGTCGATGTTGAAACAGGCGGTGCGATTCTCCACGTCCAATTGTAGCGACGAGATGCCGGTGTTGTGGTAGGTGCTGAAACCGATGTTGCCGTATCTTATTGTAAATCCTTCCCTGTCAAGGTAATACGATGATTGAAGATTGGTACTGTCTATGTGTTGGTTGCGGCGGTATACGGTAATGTCACCTTTCTCGGGCAGAGACAGAACAAAAGCCAGCCGGAGCAATTTGACGTCTTCCTTGAATCGAGTTTCGATGCGGCCGCCACGATGATGCCGGATTTCTGCAACAGAAGGGTTATTGATGGTGTCGCCATTGGCATTGATGTATTCTATGACGGGTTTTAAATTATACCAGAAATCCAGGTACTGTAATTCATAATAGAGTGAGTCTTGTTCGGTTGATGCGGTTGTATCTCGCTTAATCTCAGGCTGATAGCTCGGCAATATAAAGGCCTCAATTTCCAATTCGGCATTGTCGAGATGCAGAATTTCTTGGCCTTTGTTCCAAATGTATGCGATGATTTTGCCCTCTCCGATATAGTCGTACGGGAAGTTGAAGTTGAAGCTTACGTGCGCCCAACCTGAGGAATCCGGCTCGAGGCCGGAAAGCGGATAGGCATTCCAATAAGGTTTGTTCCCCTCGTTGATGCTGAATACCATTACGGCATCGCGGAGTGTGTCGGGTGAGCGCAAGTCGAACGCGAAACGGCAACGGATGTTCTGTCTTGGAAACGCTGTTCCCGCATTGATGCCGAAGCCAAAACCATACTCATGGACGCTGTCGCAGAGGCAAAAGTGATTGGTGATAATCGAGTCGGCCTCAGGTATGATATGCAAGTTCAGCCAAGGCGCAAGCCATTCGTTTTGGTTCTCGAAGTCGTTAGAATAGCTTTGCGCCTTGGCGATGCCTGCTGATAGCAGCAGCATCCAGAGCAGTATCAGTTTGGCCGAAGCTCTCATTAATCAGTCCACGTTGTCGTGCAGGAAGGAATTCTCGCTTCTGATGCCCTGGCTCGAAGCAGAGTAGTGCGACAGGTTATCGTCGGTGTTGTGGTTGCTCAGTTCGATATTGCGGCGGATGTAGGCGGGCTGTTGCTCCAACTCTTCTATTCCGCGCTGCGTCATGAAATTCATGCTCAAGGCACGGAGACGCTGTTTGCGCAATTCTTCCTTCGGATCAACGGCTTTGGCCTTTTCGGCTTCCATGATGGCGATTTCCTGCTCAGCGCGGGCAGTGACTTCCTCTTTCGTCATGATGCGTGAGGTAATTTCAAAGCTCTCGTCATCGGATACTGACGTGAAGGGGTTTTGGTAGACCTTAACACTGGGTCGCTCTTCTTCGACGGGCGTGAAAGTCGGGCGGTCGACGACGGGCGTGTTTTCGACGATGGGTTGTGCAACAGGCTCTTCGCTGATGAGTTCGTCCTCAATTTCCTCTTCGACACTGAACAGGGTATGAGTGATTTTGCCTTCGTTCTCCGTTTCAGGAGCTTTGTATTCTGCGGGTTTAGGTTCAACTGCAATAGGAGGGAACACCGTTTCTTTCACGACATCTTCGATGGCGACGGCATTGGGCTTTTCCGACACGATATTACCATCCAAGTCGTAACGTATTTTCTGGCCATCATTGGGCTTGTTCTCTTCGTTTTTTACAGTTCGTTCCGTCGTGGCAATCGGCTTTTTCTCATGGTTGAAGCCCGTGGCGATGAGTGTGACACTCAGGGCGTTGCCCAAACTATCGTCGGTGCCGTTACCCCAGATGACATCGGAGTTGTTGCCGCAGGCGTTTTGGGCGATCTCAAGGATTTCGTCGACCTCGTCCAAGGAGACTTCCTCGGCGCCAGAGGTGATGTAAAGCAGGATGTTCTTCGCGCCTTCGATGTCGGAGTCGTTGAGCAGGGGCGAGTGGAGGGCAGCCTTGATGGCTTTCTCGGCGCGACCTTCGCCTTCAGCGTGGCCTGAGCCCATGATGGCCTTGCCGCTATTACGCATAACGGTGGTGACATCCTCGAAGTCGACATTGACATAGCCAGGCACGGTGATGATTTCCGCGATGCCCTTGGCAGCGGTGGTCAACACATCGTCGGCTTTGCGGAAGGCCTCGGAAAGTTTCATGTTGCCGTATTGGTCGCGGAGCTTGTCGGTGCTGATGAGGATGAGCGTGTCGACGCATTTCTTCAGTTCGTCTATACCAGCCAAGGCTTGCATCTTGCGGCGACGGCCTTCGCGTTCCATAGGCATGGTAACGATACCTACAGTGAGTATGCCTTTGTCTTTGGCGAGTTTGGCGACCACAGGAGCTGCACCAGTGCCGGTGCCGCCGCCCATACCGGCGGTGACGAAGAGCATCTTGGTGTCGTCGTCAAGCAAAGCCTTGATTTCCTCTTGGCTGATTTCGGCGGCTTCGCGACCGATTTTGGGGTCGTTTCCAGCGCCAAGCTCACGCTTGCCTAAATGAACGGTGGTTTTGACATTACTTTTCATCAGTGCTTGATGGTCGGTGTTGCAGAGGATGAAGTCGACACCTTGGATGCCTTCTTCCATCATGTGGTTGACGGCATTGCCGCCACCGCCACCTACACCGATGACCTTGATGTAGTTGGGCTTGGTTGCCCCGACAGGCTTGAACAGTTCGCCGTTGTCGGGATTGTCGATAGTGTACTGGTTGTCCATATTGTATTGAGTTTATTTGATATCGTCGGGTTTGAAAATATTGGAAAGGCGGGTAATGATTTTCTTGCCGAAGCCATGTTCTTTGTCGTCGGTGTCAGGCTCGGTGTCGTCAATGGGCTCTTCAACTGTTGAAGGTACGGGCTCGAAGATACGGGCTTTTGCTTTTTTGGCCTCCTGAGCTGCACGTAGTTGCTCGTCGTGTTCCATGCGGGCTAAGGTCTCAATAACAAGTCCGATACCCGTGGAATACATGGGGCTAGCCATTTCTTTGGGCGTGCCTTGCGTGAGGTGTTCGTTGGGGTGTCCGATGCGCACTTCTAGGCCGGTGCTGAACTCGGCCAGCTGTTGGATGTGCTTCATCATGGCACCACCGCCGGTGAGCACAATGCCAGCGATGAGCTGATTCTCTGAACGCGCCTTCTGGATTTCGTAGTTCACCATGTCGAAGATGTCGGTGAGGCGCGATTCGATGATATGAGCGAGGTTCTTAAATGAGATTTCTTTGGGCGGTCTGCCTTTGATGCCGGGGATGGAGACGACTTCGTCGTCGCGGTTCTTCTCGGCTAAGGCGGAACCGAACTTTACCTTCACCTCCTCTGCGTAGTGGCGGATGATGGAGCAGCCGGTGCAGATGTCCTCGGTGATGATGTTGCCGCCGCACGGGATGACGGCGGTGTGCTGTATCTTTTTCTCCTTGAAGATGGCAATATCGGTGGTGCCACCGCCGATGTCGATGAGCACGACGCCAGCGTCTTTCTCCTCTTCGTCCAAGACGGCCTGTGCCGAAGCGATGGGCTCAAGGATCATGTAGTCCATCTCAAGGCCAGCGCTCTCGATGCACTTAACGATGTTTTTCGCCGCCAAGGTTTGGCCGATGATGACGTGGAAATTGGCTTCAATCTTGCTGCCAAGCATACCGACAGGATTTGTGGCCAGCTCGCCGTCGACATACGTGTCTTGACGGATGATGTCGATGATTTCCTCGCCAGGTGTCATGTTGATTTTCCGTGTGTCTTCACGAAGTTGTTCCAGCTCGGCTTCGGTGATTTCTGTCTCATGGTTGTCGCGCATCAGCACGCCACGGTGTTGCAGGCTCTTAATGTGCTGCCCGGCGATGCCCACGCTGACTCTTTGGATGTCGACTCCCGACTGATCAGAGGCCTGCTTTACGGCTTGTTTGATGGCGTCGACGGTCTCGAAGATGTTGGTGACTACACCGCGTCTCACGCCCGTGGAAACGGTCTTGCCGTAGCCGAGAATCTCTATTTTGTTATTTTCAGCCTTGCGGCCCACGAAACAGGCCACTTTAGTTGTCCCGATGTCTAATCCGACGATGATTTTTCCTTCGCTCATGGCTTTATCTTTTTGTGCAAACTACTTGGTTTTTGTATTTTAAATTGATGATTTTCATTTGTTTGGATTCGACGGATCCCGCTTTTTGCTTCATGTAGGTTTCGAGACGGCGTAGCTTGCCATCGATTTGGGTGGTGTCTCCTACAATGATGCGTGTGTCAAGGTCTCTGACCACGATTTCAAACTCGTTTTTGCTGTTGCAATAAATCTGTCCGACACAGTTTTTGATGAAGTTGTTGCGTGTGATGGCTTCATACAAATATTTGGCGTTCAGGATGTTGATGTCTTTTTCTGTCGTGTCGCAAAGCGGATGAGCAACGATGGTGGTGTCGAGGTCGAAATGGCCACTTGCCACGAGAACGTAGGGTGTGTGTCCCTTCCCTGGAGGCAGCAACATTCCGTTTTCGGTGACATAGGCGGAGCGCCCTTGGCGGTCGAAAATCCGCAAAACTGGATGGTATTCCTGAATCTTTACGTTGAGGATCCCGTTGAGTCCAATGTACGATGATGAGCCTTCAACCCATGGATTGCTGTTGAGCCTTTGCTTGATGTTGGCCATATTGACCGTGCCGATGTTGGCGGTTCCGCACAGGTTGGCGATATCGGATTCAACGGCTTTTTGCTTGACAAAACCGCTGTCGTTTACCCGCTCAATGTCCACTTCGACGGTGCTCACTGGACTATTGAGGTAGTCTTCGCGTGCAGCGATGAACAGAACGACCAAGGCAGCTGCTGTAACGATCCAAGCCAATATGCTGAAAATCTTCTTCACCATGTCGCAATCAGTTTTTCCAAAGGTTCAACAAAACGGTCGATATCGCCAGCACCCATTGTTACCAAGAGTTCTGGTTTCTCGCTTTCAATCAAATTGATAAGATCTGCTTTGTGGCTGAGCTTTTTGTCATTAAGCTGAACCTTGTTTAGCAGCGCTTGCGAGGTGATGCCTTCTATGGGACGCTCGCGGGCGGGATAGATGTCCAAAAGGATGAGCTCGTCGGCCATGCCTAAAATCTGAGCGAAGTCGTCCATGAAGTCGCGGGTACGGCTGAAGAGGTGGGGCTGGAACACCAAGGTGAGTTTCCTTGTCGGGAAAGCGTTCTTGAGGGCTTGCAGCGTGGCGCGGATTTCTTCTGGGTGATGAGCGTAATCGTCAATGTAGCAGTGCTTTTCGCTGTTCACTCTGATGTCAAAACGACGCTTCACGCCTTTGAATGATGATAAGGCCTCGGCAATGGCATCGGCTTGGATGCCAACTTGTCGTACGGCCACAAATGCGGCGGTGGCATTTAGCACGTTGTGGCGACCAGCCATTGGCAGGCAGATTTTGGTAGCAGCTCCTTCGCCATAAACCACGAACTCGGTCTTGCCGCCTTCGGCGTGGAGGATTTCGGCGCTGTAGTCGTTGCTTGTACCAAAACCAAAGCGTAACATGCCTTCTCCTTCAATCTCAAGCCCTTCCTTGACGATGAGTTGTTTTTGGGTGAGTTGGGCAAATTCATTGAAGCTTTTCACCAAGTGTTGACGGTCGCCATAGATGTCCAAATGGTCGGCATCAATGGAGTTGATGACGCTAATGGCAGGACGCAGGTGAAGGAACGAACGGTCAAATTCGTCGGCTTCCACGACCATGAGGCTGTCCTGGCCTTTACCCAAAAGGAGGTTGCTTCCGAAATTGTTGGCGATGCCCCCGATAAAGGCGAAAGTGTCGCGTCCACAGGTGTTTAAGATATGGGCGGTCATGGCGGTGGTAGTGGTCTTGCCATGAGTACCAGCAATGGCTATGGTGTAGTGTTGCTCCGAAATCTTGCCTAAAGCTTCCGAGCGTTTCAGGATGGGGAGATTGCGTTGGCGTAATGCTTCAAATTCCTTGAGGTTTTTTGGGACAGCAGGTGTGTAAATAACGAAATCAATGAGGGCAGGCAATAGGTTGGGGTTGTCTTCATAATGGATTGCCATGCCCTCATGTTCCAATTGCAACGTGAGCGGAGAAGGCGTAAGGTCGTAGCCGGCAACGGCATAGCCGAGGCTGCGGTAATACCGAGCCAAGGCGCTCATTCCAATGCCGCCGATGCCCAATAGGTAGATGCTATGTCCTTCTCCGTTTGCCATTTATTCTATAAATTTGATGATTTGGTCAACAATGTCGTCTGCTGCGTTGGGTCTGGCGAACTTGCCGATGTTTTTACTCATCTCCTCTTGTTTCTGACGGTCGGCGGCGAGTTTCAGTAAGGCTGGCACTAACTCCGCTTCTGTATCCGCGTTTCTTACCAATAGGGCGGCATTGGCCTCAACGAGCTGTTGAGCGTTCTTGGTTTGATGGTCTTCGGCGGCAGTGGGTAGCGGTACGAAGATGACAGGCTTTTGCACTAAGGCCAACTCCGAAATCGACATGGCACCGGCACGTGAGATAACCACATCGGCCAAACCGTAGGCCAAGTCCATTCGGTCGATGAAGACCGTAGGCTTTATCTTTTCGTCCAAGCCTAAGGCTTTCACTTCTGCTTGCGCCTGAGTGATGTAGGACTTGCCCGTCTGCCAGATGAGCTGCAAATCACTGTTCTTGAAGGCCGCCAACTGTGCGCTGATGCCTTTATTGATGCCCAAAGCACCTTGACTGCCACCGACCAATAACGCGACAGGTTTTGTTGGGTCGAGATGGAAGAACGCGGCGGCTTCTTCGCGAGTACCGTTGAGTGTGATGTTGGCTCTCAAGGGGTTGCCAGTGAAATGTATCTTCTCGGCTGGGAACCATTGGTCCATATGGTCGTATGCCACGCAGATGGCTCTGGCTTTTTTACCCACATTACGGTTAGTCTTGCCTGGATACGAGTTCTGTTCCTGAATCACGGTGGGGATATGGAGGAAATTGGCACCCATCAAGGTGGGACCGCTAGCGAAACCGCCTACGCCGACGACCACGTCGGGCTTGAAACGTTTCAACACTGCGATAGCGTGATTGAAACTGTGGGTGATCTTCAGTGGCAGGGTGAGCGAGCGGATGTCTTTTGTCAGGCCACTAATCCACAGACCTTCTATGGGGTATCCGGCTTTGGGCACGCGCTCCATTTCCATGCGGCCCTTGGCGCCGATGAAGAGGATGTCGACCTCGGGGAAACGGCGTTTCAAGGCGTCGGCAATGGCGATGGCAGGGAAAATATGGCCTCCCGTGCCGCCTCCGCTAATCACTATTCTTGGGTTCGTTTTCATATTGTGTCGCTTCTATCGGTTCTGTAATGAGTTCAGTATTATCTGTTTCAATGGCTTTTTCGGTATCCTCGTCCAAATTGCGTGTGACGCTCAAAATTATGCCGATGATGATACCAGTGGCCATCATAGAAGTGCCGCCCATGCTGACAAAAGGCAGGGGTTGTCCAGTGACCGGCAAGAGGCCTATTGAGACGCCCATGTTGATCATGGCTTGGACGATGACGAGGAATCCCAAACCAAAGGCCATATATGACCCAAAGGTGAGCGGCCATTTGATGACGATGCGCAACACCCTTGTAAACAGGATGATATAGAGCATGAGTACGATAAGCGCACCCAGAATGCCGTATTCTTCGATGATGATGGCGAAGATGAAGTCGGAATAGGGGTGGGGCAAGAAGTTGCGTTGCTCGCTCTTACCGGGACCTTTGCCGAATACCGAGCTGGTGGCCACTGCAATCTTGGCGTAGGTTTGTTGGTAATGGTGGTCGTCGAAGGGGTCGTATCCTTCGCCTTTGCTCTCGCCCATGGCTTCGATACGGCCAATCCATGTGGCGATACGGGTCTTTTTCGGCTCGAAGGTCACCTCATTGCCACTTTCCATGGCCAGTTTCTCGGCCTTGCGATTGCCGACGGAGGTTCGAGCCGCGTCGAAGGCAATGTAGAGACCTAGTCCCACTACGCCGATACCGATGATGGCCATAATGTGAACAATTTTTACCCTGCCGATGAATAGCATCACCATGCAGACAAGGAGTAGGATGGCTGCCGTGGAAAGGTTCTCTGGGAAGATGAGGGCAACAGTGGCTAAAATGGGCAAACCCAGATAAAGGATGACATCCTTGAAGTTGCCCAAACGGTCGCCCATCATCACCATCTGACGTGCAAGATAGGTGATGAGGATGATTTTGGCCACTTCGCTTGGCTGGAACGAGAAGAAACCTATGTTGATGGAACGGCTGGCTTGGTTGATATTGCGGCCGAACAGCAAGGTATAGAGCAGTAACGCAAGGCAGGGGATGAGCAACAGCCATGCGGCCTTGGCGTAGTGCTTGTAGTTGATGCGGTAGAAAATGAAAATCATCACAAAGCCGATCACCAGCGTTCCGGCATGCTTTACTAACAGTTTGCCGGTGCTGCCGTCGTATTTGTTAACGGCTAAGGCGCTGGATGCACTGTAGACTACAATCAATGAGACTATGCCCAACAGCAGTGCTACTATCCAGACGACTTTGTCGCCACGAAATATTTTACCGATGATATTCATTTTTCTTCAAGTCCTTTTACGGAAGCCACAAAACGTTGTCCACGCGATTCGTAGGTTTCTCTCGGGTTGTCGGAGCGACAGGCGGGGGAGAACAGCACGATGTCGTCGGTTTCGGCGACGTCGGAAGCCATCTTGACGGCATCCTCGATGTTTCGAGCTTCCATGATTTCCCTGATGTCGTCGCCAAAGGTGCGCAGGAGCTTATCATTGCTTTTGCCAATGCACACCAAAGCTCTGACGTTTTTCCTTGCCACGCCCTTCAGGTCGCTGAAGTCGGTTTGGCGATCGTTGCCGCCAGCAATCCAGACTACAGGGCTGACGATGTTCTCGAAGGTGAACCATGTGGCGTTCACGTTCTCAGCTTTTGAGTCGTCATAATACATCACCCCGTCGACAGTGCCGACATAGTTCTGTCGGTGTCCAACGGTCTCTAAGTCAATGAGGCTGCGTTTAATGTTCTCCTTCCTGATCTCAAGAATCTGGGAGGCGATGCCGTCAGCCATGCCTTTGGCTTGTGCGGGAAGCGAGTTGGTGATTTGTTCAAAGTAAGCCATATCTTGTGTGTTTATCTGATTTTAAAGGTGATAAGTGTGAATGCAGCGAGGAGGATGGTCACAATCCAAAAGCGGATGGTGATTTTCACCTCGTGGTGGACGGTGTTGTAGCCCTCACCGTACCCCTTAAAGGTGACGGTCGAGTTGGGCCATGCCTTCTTGAAGTCGCTGTAGCTGGTGCGGAAATGGTCGTGCAAGGGGCCTTTCTTCCAGATGCGGTGCTTTTTGCCCGTTCTGACAAAGTGCTTCACGTCCAAGTCGGAGAGGATTTCGAAGAGGAACACACCGCAAAGCAAAGGCAGCAGCAGCTCTTTGTGCATGATGATGGCTGACACCGCGATGATGCCGCCGATGGTCAAACTGCCCGTGTCGCCCATGAAGATCTGGGCGGGGTATGAGTTGAACCACAGGAAACCGATGAGCGCACCGACGAATGCTGCCATGAATACCACAAGTTCTTCGCTTCCAGGGATATACATCAGGTTGAAGTGGCCTGCGGTCACCGCATTACTGGAAATGTAGGCCAAGATGACGAGGGTTAATCCTATGATGGCGGAGTTGCCGGAGGCCATGCCATCCATGCCATCGTTGAGGTTGGAACCGTTGCTGACGGCGGCCACCACGAAAACGGTGAGCAGCACGAGAAATACCCAAGCTAAGTTATACATCCACTTCGGTCCGGCCCAACGGAACAGGTCGGCATAGTTGAGGTTATGGTTTTTCAGGAATGGGATGGTGGTTCGGGTCGACTTCACGTCGGGACTTTTCACCACAATTTCCTTATTGTCCTCGATTTTCACCTGCACCGTCTCGTTGATTTGCACGGCGGGGCTGAAACGCAACGTCAGGCCGACGATGAGACCGAGCAGGATTTGTCCGCCAAGCTTGATTTTGGGTTTCAGGCCATCCTTGTTGTGCTTGAAAGTCTTGATGTAGTCGTCAGCAAAACCTAAAATGCCGAGAATCAACGTGGTGACAATCATCAATATGGTGTAGACACTATGGATTTTGCACACCAAAAGCACGGGAATCAGGATCGCCGTGATGATGATGACACCACCCATGGTGGGCACGCCAATTTTCTTGGTATTGTAAGGGTCGATAGAGGCATCGCGCTGACTTTCAACTACTTTCTTTCGCTTCAGCATTTTGATAAACCAGTTGCCGAACCAAACGGCGACGATGAGCGACAGAATGACCGCCATCGCTGCACGGAAAGTGACGTAGTTGAATACACCCGCGCCCGGGAAATTGTGCTGGTCTAAATAATTGAACAGATAGTATAACATCAGAGGGCCTCCTTCATTGCTTTCGACAACTCTTCCTTGTCGTCAAAATGGTTCTTTATTCCGTTGATTTCCTGATAGTTTTCGTGTCCTTTTCCGGCTATGAGGATGATGTCGCCCTTTTTGGCCAAGGCCACGGCGGTGCGGATGGCTTCGTGGCGGTTGGTGATGGAAAGAACTTTATTGCTGTCCTCTGCAGAGATTCCGACTTTCATCTGTCGGATGATTTCGTCGGGGTCTTCGTTGCGCGGGTTGTCGCTGGTGAGGATGACACGGTCGCTGAGTTTCACGGCGACGGCGGCCATCTCAGGTCGCTTGGTGGTGTCGCGATTGCCACCGCAGCCCACCACGGTGATGAGTGTTTCCTTGTGGCGGCGTACATCGTTGATGGTTGTCAGCACGTTCTCTAAAGCATCCGGCGTGTGCGCGTAGTCCACTATGCCGACGATGCCGTTGTCGGAGTGTACCATGTCGAAGCGTCCATTGGCACCATGCAACTTACTGATTTCCACCAATAATTCATCTTTCTTGAAGCCCAAAGCGATGGCAGCACCATAAATGGCCAAAAGGTTGCTGGCGTTGAATCCACCAACGAGTTGGGTGAACACTTCCGTGCCGTTTATTTTGAGCAACATGCCGTCGAAGTGACTCTCAAGAACAATGCCCTTGAAGTCGGCGTCATGCTTCAGTGCGTAGCTGAGCTTCTTGGCCCGCGTGTTTTGTAGCATCACCGCACCGTTTTTGTCGTCGAGGTTGGTGAGGGCAAATGCCGACTGCGGCAGGTTGTCGAAGAATTTCTTCTTGGCGTCGCGGTAGTTGGCCATCGTCTTGTGGTAGTCCAAATGGTCGTGGGTGAGGTTGGTAAAGATGCCACCAGCGAAATGAAGTCCTGCAATGCGGCCTTGGTCGATACTGTGCGAGCTGACCTCCATAAAGGCGTATTCGCAGCCGCAGTCCACCATCTTGTGGAGCAAGGCGTTCAGCTCAAGCGGATCGGGGGTGGTGTGGGTTGAAGGGATGACCTCATGACTGACGATGTTCTCAATCGTGGAGAGTAAACCACAACTATAGCCCGCATCGGTGAAAAGCCTATATAATAAGGTGGCGATGGTGGTCTTGCCGTTGGTGCCAGTCACGCCGACGAGCTTTAGTTTTTCTGATGGGTTGCCGAAAAAGTTGGATGCCGCCATGCCGAGTACATAGGCCGAATTGTCGACTTGAACGTAGGTCACGTTGTCGGCTTTCGTCTTGGGCATCCGCTCGCAGACGATGGCAGCAACGCCGTTTTCAACGGCTTTTTCGATGTAGTCGTGCCCGTCGACTTGCGTGCCTTTTACGGCGAAAAACAGACCGTCTTTTGAGACTTTCCGCGAGTCGAAACTTAGGTCGAGGATATCAATATCCTTGTTGCCTACGATTTCCTTCAGGTTGCAGTTGGTAAGTATCTCTTTGAGCTTCATAGTATTCCAAGTTTAAGGTTGATGACGCTTTTGGCCTTGATGCTGTCGCCAGGTTGCAGCGATTGTTCAGTGACAACGCCCTGCCCGCTGAAGCGTGTCGCGATGCCCATGCTTTCAAGCAGATACACGGCATCGGTGACGTTCATCCCGATGACGTTGGGCACCTCTGAGGTTTGGATAGGCGCGTTCTTGATGTTTGTGCCGTTTTCGCTGTTTTCGAGTGTCACCCATTCTCCGTTGAAGGCATAGTCGATGTAGGGCTCGTTCAGACCATTAAGATAGGCGAGCGCGTGGTCGTGGTGCATGATGGCAGGTCGTTCTTTCGTGGTCTCAGGCAGGGGTACCAGGCTGTCTTCCTCCTGAACGCCGAGGCGCATGGCGTAGACCTTTTCGGCAATCTCACGGAAACCGGGGGCCGACACGCTACCTGCAGCCCAGTAACGGCCTCTCGCACGGCTGACGACGACAATGCAACTGTATTTGGGCTTGTCGGCAGGGAAATAGCCTACGAAAGTGGTGTTGTAGAGCTTGTGTCCAACGCCGGGCTCGCTGTATTTGTAGCCCAGACGTGGGTCGCAGTATTGCGCCGTGCCGGTCTTGCCTGCTGTCCTGAAGTTGCAGTCGGCGAGTTGACGCTTGGCGGTGCCGCGCAGCACCACACCTTCAAGCATGGTCTGCAGCATTTCGATGGCCTCGGGGGAGGCAATCTGTTCGTTGAGTACCACGGGCTCGTATTTCTCGATGGTTTGGTTGCCGTGCCGTATCTCGGTGACGAATTGAGGCTTCATCATCTTGCCGCCATTGGCGATGGCATTGTAGAGCGTCAGCAGCTGCAATGGTGTGACGTTGACTTCATAACCAATAGACATCCAGGGGAGAGAAACATTAGACCAAATCTTTCTTCCGTCTTTGGTTTTGTCGTTGGGATGTTTGATGAGAGGCTGAGCCTCGCCTGCAATTCCAGTGCCGATTTTCTTGTTCAATCCTAAGGCATACAATCCGTCGACGTATTTTTCAGGATGTGCGGCGAAGGCCTTGGTGACGAGTACCGCAGTGCCTTTGTTTGATGACTGCTCGATGACTTCCTGCACCGTGCAAATGCCGTCTTTGGTAAAGCTATGGTCGTCCTTCATCGTGCGGTTCGAGAACTTGATGGCGCCATTGCCGA
>Ga0310690_10006791_pt1 | contig 14943 bp, 13 predicted proteins | sample AusTroGonzalo_MG_2_FD_207661 | JGI IMG/M metagenome (GOLD analysis project Ga0310690, IMG submission 207661) | Bovine rumen microbial communities from tropical cattle in Woodstock, Queensland, Australia - Gonzalo_04 (v2) (version 2) | ecosystem: Host-associated > Mammals > Digestive system >...
ACAGTCGGGATTTGACCTTCAATGATTTGGCCTTTGGCACCATCTAATGATACCCAATCACCTTCTTTAATTACAACACCGACTTTCGTTGACATTGTTTTGGCTTTGAGGTCAATGGTGATGTCTGTTGAACCGGAAACGCAAGGCGTACCCATACCACGAGCAACAACGGCTGCGTGAGATGTCATACCGCCACGAGCTGTAATCACACCTTGAGAAGCGTGCATACCACCGATATCTTCAGGAGATGTTTCGTTACGGATCAAAATCACTTTTTCACCTTTGGCAGCCCAAGCTTCTGCATCTTCTGCGCAGAATACGGCGCGGCCGACAGCAGCACCAGGAGATGCCGGCAAACCGGTTGCAATAACGTTTTTCTTTGCTTTCGGATCAAGCATCGGGTGTAACAATTGATCTAATTGATCGGCACCGACGCGCATAATGGCTTCTTCATGATTTAATAAACCTTCTTCAACCATTTCAACGGCCATGCGAACGGCAGCAGCTGCTGTTCTCTTACCATTACGGCATTGAAGCATCCAAAGTTTACCATGTTCAATGGTGAATTCCATATCTTGCATGTCTTTGTAGTGTGCTTCCAAATTGTTACGAGCATCAACGAGTTCTTTATAAAGGTGAGGCCATTTTTCTTCCAAGGATGTGCCGTCACCGATTGAACCCATCGGTTGAGGTGTACGAATACCGGCCACAACATCTTCACCTTGAGCATTAACAAGGTATTCACCGTAATATCTGTTTTCACCTGTTGCAGGGTCACGAGAGAAGCAAACACCTGTTGCGCAGTCATCACCGGCGTTACCAAACACCATGGTTTGAACGTTAACGGCTGTACCCCAGTCACCAGGGATGTTGTTTAATTTACGATATGTAATGGCGCGAGCAGACATCCAAGAACCAAACACGGCGCCGATACCAGCCCATAATTGTTCCCAAGGATCTTGAGGAACGACTTTACCGATTTTTTGGCCGATTTCTTTGTACTCATTGACGAGTTCTTTCAAATCTTCGGCTGTTAAATCTGTATCAGACTTGTAACCATGAGCTTTTTTCTTATTTTCCAAAGCTTCTTCATAAAGCTCTAAATCTGCACCTAACACAACATCTGAGAACATTTGCAAGAAACGACGATATGAGTCGTAAGCAAATCTTTCAGAGCCGGAGGCCTTCGCCAAAGCTTTCACTGTTTCATCATTTAAACCTAAGTTCAAAACCGTGTCCATCATACCCGGCATTGAAACGCGGGCACCCGAACGCACGGAGAACAAAAGCGGATTTTCGGCGTCAGCAAATTTTTTACCCATAATGCCTTCAACGTATTTGACAGCTTCACGGACTTGATCTTTCAAATCTTCAGGATAAGTGTTGTTGTTGGCGTAATAATATGTGCAGACTTCTGTTGTAACGGTAAATCCGGGAGGAACAGGAAGGCCGACTTTGTTCATTTCAGCCAAGTTCGCTCCTTTACCGCCCAAAAGATTACGCATGGAAGCATCGCCTTCAGCGCTGCCATTACCAAATTTATAAACCCATTTACTCATGGTTAATATTGCTCCTTTGTAGCATTTTCAAGTTAAACACACAGCCCTAAAGTGCGCTAAAACAAGCGCAAAAGAGAGCCAATTTTCAATAAAACTTTTTCAAGTTGCCCCGAATTTACACCGACAAAATTGATTCTTCAAGCAAAAAATGAAAGATTTGCGCTATAAATTAAGGAATCTAAAAACATAAAAAAACACCCTATCAATTAAGATAAGGTGTTTAGAAAATATCAAATAAACATTACATTCTCATTTTGCGTTGATCTAACATTTTTTGTGAAGCAATTTCATTTGCTTGGACAACGCCGGAAACGGAGGGCTTTTTAACTTCTTCGTTTGTTAGTAAACCACGTCGAGCCAACACAACTCTTGCATCATGAGATAAGGGTTTTAGTTTGAAATGGTGATCTTTTCTTTCTTCCATTGCTTTTGTAATCTCTTCGCAAACGTCATTGATGGTTAGCATTCTTGTTTTTTCTTGTTTCAAAGCGTTGCATTCTTGTTTTAACTGCTCTGCTTTTTTCACAAGGGCTTCATAAGGATCCCGAGTTTCTCGGCGATCATGATCGACCTGTTTCATCATTTCCTGATATGGTTGTGAAAGCAGGTCATGAAGATATTTTTCTACATCTGTTATCGGCTTTGAGCCGCCACGTATAGACCTGTCCCATATCGTGCCCTCGCCCGAACGTATATCATCACGTAATACCGTATGCGCTTCAGCCATTTTATGAACTTCAGGGTCCACCTTCATTTTTAAGGCTTTTTTGATTCTATATTCAGCACGTGTCTTAAAGGGTAATTTTTTATATGGTGTTTTTATCTTTTCAAGTTCGTAAAATGGAACACTCCCTAGGGTAGCTCGTCTCCATTCTTGCATAAAGGGATAACAAAGATTTTGAACTTCTTCAGACATCGGAGGTTCAAGCATAGCTCCAATATCATGGCCTTTGTTTTGAACAGCTTTATCTATATCAGGATATAAGGACTTACCGGTTTCATCGCGGCAAGCACTCACATAGGTTGGTACAATATGGTTGAAACTTTCAGCCAAGCGCATTAAAGCAAGATGCTTTACCAAAGCGGCCGCTCTTTCTTCCTCTATTGCTTTCAAAGATTTTTCTGCTTCAGCAATTTTTTTACCCATTTCTTCCAGTTTTTCAGCATCAGTAATCGGTAATGTTTTGCGATATTCTTCAACAAACTTTTGTGCCTCTTCCGGATTAGAAAATTGCGATGGTTTGAATAAATCTCCATATTTGGCTTGTTTTATCTGTGCCTCTAAGGAGCGGATTTCATCATCCTTTTGTTGCTCAGTCATCTCTTCAATCCTTTCAAATATAAAGCCTTAAATCTGACTTTATTATAACATAAACGAATGTTTAAATCAAGCACAAAAGTGAGCCAATTTTTCAATTAAGACAAAGTGTTTGGAAAGTTATTGTCTTTCAGAACGAACTTGAGAAAACCTTCTATCTTTAGATTCCTTATAATTATTACGATTGTATTTGAGTGTGTCTACTGCTGTTTGTGATAGATGCAGTAAATGCTTCTTTTCGGTTTGACCCTTTGTCTTTAATGCTGTTGAAGGTATCCACTCTTTTTCAAGTTTTTGAATTCCTTCATCTGCAATGTCAAAAATGCTGAGCGTTAAACGTTCATTGTTAAAAACTCTCGGAAAACCAACATAACGTGTACCTTCAATAAAAGCCTCAAAAGCTTTAGGAGAAGAAAGAGCACAATCTTTGACAAATCCTGCAATATCTTCTGTATATTCAGGCTTTTCTGTGGCGATGTCAAATAATGTATAATATGCAAAGGGCATATCATTAAATCGATTTGTGCTGGTAGTGCCTCCAAGTACTTCTCTCATGGTGTCTTTCAAAATTTGGATACATTCAGGAGTATATTTAGGTTCAGATATTGCAAAAGATCCCAAAGAGTCCACAGCAACATCAAGCCCGATCGTGTCTTTATTAAACATGTTTTCTCTAATTGTCCGAAAAATTTCAGCTTCCAATTCCGGTTTATCCTTTAATGTCTGCCACAAGCAAGAATAAGCGGCACTAGAACAGTATTTCTTTTCTGCGAGATATTTTCTCAAATGTTTAAAGGATACTGCAGCAACATCAGGCTTTGAATGGCTGGCTATGTTGCATAGCGTTTCATACACCTGCGGTTCGGGCAGTTTTTTAATGGTATTAAAAGCTTGATCTGCCAATTTCGTATTTTTCGTAGCAGCTTCAAGTTTTGTACGCAAAAGGCGTGTCAATAAAGCATCTGGATTTTCTTTTATCCGATCTGACATATATTCCGAATCTAAAAACTTTTTGTGCATTTTCTTTTCCTTTCTTCAATTTAAGGTTTCAAATCTGTTTTTATTATGGCATAAACCAACGTTTAAATCAAGCACTTTTTTCGAAAATTTTCAATTTTTTGGCAAATTTATGTAAAAGTATATGTTAAATGATATTTCAATTGATTTTTAGATTCTTTTTTTGGCAAAATTTCTTCATTTTAGACTGGTGCATTTAAACGTTGGTTTTTGACAACTTTTTTAAACAATATTTTGGAGGTTTTATTTTCATGACAACAATAGGTTACATAAGGGTTAGCTCAAATAAACAAACGCTTGATCATCAGCATTTTGAAATCAAAAATTTTGCTTTGAAAGAAGGGATAATGATTGATGTGTGGATTGAAGAGAAAATATCTTCTCGAAAAGCTTTGGAAAAACGCAAACTCTGGGAAGTTTTGAACAATTTACAGGAAAACGATATTTTGATAACCTGCGAAATATCCCGTTTAGGCCGATCACTTTTGGAAGTGATGAAAATTTTGGAAACTTGCCTCAATAAAAATTGCCAGGTTTGGACATTAAAAGAAAATTATCGGCTCGGTAATGACATACAATCAAAAGTGTTAGCTTTTGCTTTCGGGTTGGCTGCCGAAATTGAAAGAAATTTAATTTCACAGCGCACAAAAGCGAGTTTAGCAAACATTAAAGCAAGCGGTAAAAAGCTTGGTCGTCCGATTGCCGCTCAATCAAAAATGCTAAAGTTAAGCAAGAATGTCAAGCGATTACGTGATTTATGGGAAAGCGGCGTATCGAAAGCTGAAATTGCCCGGATATTGAAAGTTCATCGCTCAACTGTTTGCCATTTTATTAACAAGATAGAATGCAAAGCAAACCATACATAAAAAACCCCGCCTTGATAGCGGGGCTATAAATGAAAGCATTAATTTAGTAACCGATTAAACGGGAAGGATTGCCAAGCAAAATCATGCAACGTTGGCCGGGGGAGAGTAAAACATCCGAGCCTTGCGTTAAGGTCATAACCTGACCATTATCAAGCTGGACAACATATTCATAACCCATTTGATGTGACAAAGCACCTTGTGCCTTATCACCGGCATAACCGCCTATAAGTGCGCCGCCGACAGCACCTAAATTATGTGCTGTTTTACCGCTGCCGATACCATAACCACCGACCCCGCCGACCAAAGCGCCGGCAATGGCGCCCATGTTGTTATCTGACTTAACACTCACTTGACGAACACTGATAACGGAACAGGGGCTTGCCTGAGCCGCCCGACCGACGGAACTTGTGCCATATTGGTTGGAATCAATATCAGCTTGGCAAGCCGCTAAAAGAGCAAACGTACCGAAAAGAGCAAAAGTTTTTTTCATGAATTAAAACTCCTTACAATAATGTGAAAAAAGATAATCTAAATATACAAAAAAAATTTTTGTTGTCAATGCTAGACAATTAAACTTTGTTGATGTATAGTGCATAAAGTTTAAAAAATAACAGAAGGACAAAAGGTATTTAAGCTATGTTAAAACGTTCAAAAATTGTAGATTTGCTTAGCAAAGAAACAGCTCAAGAAAAGGTTTTGATTAAAGGGTGGGTAAAAACACGTCGTGATGCAAAAGATTTTTCATTTATTGAAGTAAATGACGGTTCCTGCTTGAAAAATATGCAGGTCATTGCAACAAACAGCTTAAATAACTATGAGGAAATTAAAAAATTATCCACAGGTTCTTCGGTTGCCATCGAAGGATTGTTGGTCGAGTCGCAAGGCGGTAGTCAAAAATATGAAATTAAGGCTGAAAAGGTAGAAATATATAGCATTGCACCGGATGATTATCCTTTGCAAAAGAAGAAAATGACGGACGAATATCTGCGCACGATTGCACATTTAAGACCACGTACCAATAAATACGGGGCAGCTTTCAGGATTCGCTCGGAGCTTTCATATGCCATTCATCAATTTTTTCATGATAAAGGCTTCAGATATGTGCATACCCCGATTATCACAGGTTCGGACTGTGAAGGGGCAGGCGAAATGTTTCAAGTGTCAACCCTTGATATGAACAATTTACCGAAAACAAAAGACGGAAAAGTTAACTACACAGAAGATTTCTTTGGGCGCGAGGCTCATTTGACCGTTTCGGGGCAACTCAATGGTGAAATGTATGCCTGTGCTTTGGGTGATATCTATACATTCGGACCAACCTTCAGGGCTGAAAATTCAAACACGCCGCGTCATGCCGCCGAATTTTGGATGATTGAGCCGGAAATGGCCTTTGCAGATTTAAAAGATGATATGGATATTGCCGAAGATATGGTGCGCACTTGTGTAAAACACATTATGACGCATTGTGCATCCGATTTAGAGCTTTTTGAAAAGTTTGTTGATCCGACCTTAAAAGAAACGCTCGAAAACATTGCACATAACGAATTTGCCAGAGTAAGCTATGAAGAAGCAATTGAGCTGATGAAAAAATCCGGTAAAAAGTTTGAATATGTTCCGGAATACGGTATTGATATGCAAACTGAACATGAGCGCTTTTTAGCAGAAGAATACTTTAAAAAGCCGGTCATCGTGTATAACTATCCAAAAGAAATTAAAGCTTTTTATATGCGCTTAAATGATGACGGAAAAACAGTTGCGGCAATGGATGTTTTAGTGCCGAGAATAGGCGAATTGATCGGTGGTTCGCAACGTGAAGAAAGATATGATGTTTTAACATCTCGTATTAAAGAGCTCGGAATGCGTATTGAAGATTATGAATGGTATCTCGATTCGCGCAAATACGGTTCGGTGCCGCATGCCGGATTTGGTTTGGGTTTTGAACGTATGATGATGCTTGTGACCGGAATTTCAAATATTCGTGACGTGATACCTTTTCCGAGAACACCAAAATCAGTCAACTTCTAAGCTCAAAAGGAGAAAATATGTGAAAAAGTTTTGGATATGTTTTTTGATAATCAGCCTGTTTTCTTTGGAAACAAAAGCTCAGGATGAAGATTTTGATGTCGTTCAAAACGAAGAGCTTGGTTATGTGAAGCTTCTTGAAAAACCGAAGTGTTCCAACAAAGAACTTCAAAAAAAGATTATGCAAACAGTTCAGATTTATATGGAACAAACCCCTTCAGATTCAACGATGGATCGTCGTAAAAAAGTTCTAATGTTGAGAAGTTTGGATAAGTTTGTTTCTGTTCCGGTATCGGGTTTTTCGCCAAGTACCGATTATAACACTGCAAATGCGCTTATAACCATTAAGATAAATGAACATCTCAAAGATGAAGATATTGTTTTGTGTCAGCAGGAAAAGAAAAAAGGAAAATCGATTTATGTGTTGATGTATCCTTATTTGGACAACTATAAAGGGTATATCATCAATTTAGATGAGAACAATTCACAATATGATGCCGTATCTTTTATATATCCGTAAAGGAAGAAAATGAGTGAAAACAAAAGTCTCATAATTGTCGATAATTCGAAGAATTTGCCCGCCGTAGTTGATGATCGCGGGCTAAATGCTTATTTAGAGCAGATTAAAAAATTTCCTGTTTTAACGGAAGATGAAGAAAATAAACTTATTAATGATTTTGTAAATAACGGTAATTTACAAGCAGCACAAAAACTGATTACCTCACATTTAAGGTTGGCAGCTAAAATTGCGTTAACATACAGAAGGTATGGGCTTCCGATGCAGGATATGATTTCAGAAGCAAATATCGGCTTAATGCAAGCCGTTAAGAAATTTGATCCGAATAAAAAGGTAAGACTGGCGACATATGCTCTTTGGTGGATTAAGGCAGCTATTCATGATTATATTCTGCGTTCATGGTCTCTTGTGAAAATTGGAACTGTGGCAGCACAGAAAAAATTGTTTTACAACTTGGGAAGGCTTAAAGCACGTTTAGGTGTGTATGAAAACAGAGAGCTGGAACCAAATGAAGTCAAAAAGATTGCCCACGAGCTTGTTGTTGATGAAAAAGAAGTTGTTGAGATGAACAGGCGTATCGGTGGTGATACCTCTCTTAACGCACCGATATACAATGCATCTGAAGATGAAACCAAAGAAGGCATTGATATGTTGGCCGACGCAAGAGAAAACATTGAAGGTAAACTGGCCAGTAAAGAAGAAGCTGTGATGCGTCGTAAAATTTTACTTCAGTGCTTGCAGGAATTGAATGAACGTGAGCAATTTATCTTAAAAAATCATGTCTTAACGGAAACACCTTTAACGCTTGATGAGATAGGTGCAAAGTTTGATATCAGCCGTGAACGAGTGCGTCAAATTGAAAAACGTGCACTTGAAAAATTAACAGCATCGGTTAAAGCAAAGATAGCAGCTTAAATATGAACGATTCGATTTATGAAATAACAGTTCAAAAGTTAGCAGGCAAAGGTATTGAAAATCCGCGTTTGGAAGCAAGACTTTTAATTGCTGATGCATCAGGAACATCTGAAAACGAAATTTCATATTCGACAGTAATTGAAGAAAATCTTAAAATAAAGCTTGAAGAAAATATTCAAAAACGTATTCAAGGGATGCCTCTTGATAAGATTTTGGGAAGGAAGGGCTTTTATAAGTACGATTTTAAGGTTTCTGAAGATGTTTTATCACCCAGACCGGAAACAGAAATTTTGGTGGAAGAAGCGCTCCAACTTATAAAAGAAAATCAGTTTAAAAAAGTGCTTGATTTAGGAGTTGGTTCAGGTTGCATTTTAATTTCGCTCTTAAAAGAAAATCCGACACTAAAAGGCCTGGGAGTTGATGTGTCTCAAAAGGCATTGAAAATTGCAAAAGAAAATGCGCAGAGCTTACAAGTAGAAACGCAATGTCGATTTCTGAATAAAAGCTGGTTTGAAAATGATTTTCTTCAAGCTTTAGATGATGATTTTGATTTAATTGTATCAAATCCGCCATACATTAAAACAAAAGAGATTGAAACACTTGATGTTGGTGTTCGAAAATATGATCCGATAGCTGCGCTTGATGGTGGTAAAGACGGATTAAAAGATTATCGCCGAATATCCGAATTAGCATCTGAAATTTTAAAACAAAACGGATATATATTGCTTGAGGTTGGTTTAGGACAATCAGATGATGTTAAACAGATTTTTGAAAAAGACGGATTAAAACACGTTAAAACACTTAAAGATTATGCGAACATTGATCGTGTTGTTGTTTTTAAAAAAATCTGAAACGATTTTATTTTTATTTAACTTTTAATGATTAATTTAAAGTGTATTCTTCTGAAATTTTGAATAAAGGAAACAGAAATGAAAAGTGCTATGGAAATTTTTGATAACACGTTGGTGCCGATGGTGATTGAGCAAACATCACGCGGTGAAAGGTCTTTTGATATTTTTTCGAGGCTCTTAAAAGAGCGTATTATCTTTCTAACAGGTGAGGTCAATGATGAGGTTTCATCGCTTGTTTGTGCACAGCTCTTGTTTTTGGAATCAGAAGATCCGAAAAAAGATATTTTCCTTTATATCAACTCCCCTGGTGGCGTGATTACCTCCGGTATGGCGATTTATGACACGATGCAATACATTTCTCCTGATGTGGCAACGCTTTGTATCGGTCAGGCCTGCTCTATGGGATCTTTTTTGTTGGCCGGCGGCGCAAAAGGCAAACGATTTTCCCTTCCGAATTCGCAAATTATGATTCATCAGCCTTCAGGTGGAGCTAAGGGACAGGCCACAGATATTGAAATTCAGGCAAAACTCATTTTAGATATGCGAAAACGCTTAAATGAAATTTATGCCTTAAACACAGGTCAAAAAATATCAGTCATTGAAAAAGCAATGGATAGAGATAATTTTATGACACCATCAGAGGCCAAAAAATTCGGATTAATTGATGAAATTGTGAAAAATCGTTTGGAAATTAAATAAGGAGTAAAGATGAGCGACGATAAAGAATTGCATTGTTCGTTTTGCGGTAAAAGCCAAAATGAAGTCAAAAAATTGATCGCCGGACGAGGCGTTTATATTTGTGATGAATGCATTGATGTTTGTATCAACATTGTGGCCGACGAACTACATCAGCAGAAATCAAAAGCTCCTTTGTTTGAGGGTGAATTACCGACGCCGTCCAAAATCAAAGGATTTTTGGATCAATACGTTATCGGGCAGGAAGATGCTAAAAAAGTTTTATCTGTTGCCGTATACAACCATTATAAACGTTTAAACTGCCAAAGTGAGCATAAAGATGTTGAAGTTTCAAAATCAAATGTTATTTTGATTGGATCAACGGGATCCGGAAAAACATTGCTTGCGCAGACGTTGGCACGTATTTTGGATGTGCCGTTTGCCATATCTGATGCAACGACATTAACGGAAGCCGGTTATGTCGGAGAAGATGTCGAGAATATTATCTTAAAACTGGTTCAAGCTGCAGATTATGATATTGAAAAAGCTCAGCGCGGTATAGTTTATATTGATGAAATTGATAAAATTACACGCAAAACGGATGGTCCGTCTATCACTCGTGACGTCTCGGGTGAAGGTGTGCAACAGGCGCTTTTAAAAATCATTGAAGGGACCGTTGCCAATGTGCCGCCTCAAGGGGGACGCAAACATCCGCAACAAGAGTTTTTGCATGTGGATACAACAAATATCTTATTCATCTGCGGTGGCGCTTTTGCAGGGCTTGAAAAGATTATTGAAAAGCGGGGCAAAGACACATCTATCGGGTTCGGAGCCAAAGTGGCTTCAAGAAAAGATGCAAGTGTCGGTGAAATATTAAAAGATGTCCAGTCTGAAGATTTACTTAAATTCGGTCTTATTCCGGAACTGATTGGAAGATTGCCGATTATTGCAACCTTAAATGATTTAGATGAAGATGCCTTAATTAAGGTGATGACGGAACCGAAAAATGCTTTGATAAAGCAATATACAACATTGTTTAATATGGAAGATGTTAAACTGACAGTGACCGAAGAGGCTCTTCGAGCCATTGCCAAGAAGGCGATTGAAAAGAAAACAGGAGCTCGTGGTCTGCGTTCCATTATGGAAGGTATATTGCTCGATCTAATGTATGAAATTCCGGATATGAAAGATATAGCTGAGGTTATTGTTAACGAAAAGGTTGTGAACGAAGGATCAAAACCTGTATTAATCAAAAAGAAAAAGAGTAAATCCGCTTAAAAAATAAAGCCTCTCAAATGAGAGGCTGTTTTAATGTTTAAAGTGCTTTTAAGATTTTTTTGGCAATTTCTTCGTATGCCTTTGAATGAGGACCATCAGGCTCAGTGACAATAATCGGTGTGCCTTTGTCGGCATTTTTCCGAATATTGCTATCGAGCGGAATTTCGCCTAAAAACTTTTCTCCCAAACGCTCTGCTGTTTCTTTTGTGCCATCTTTTCCGAAAATGTAAGCTTTATGCCCACAATCAGGACAGATATAATAGGCCATGTTTTGGATTAGGCCCAAAATTTTAACATCAATTTTTTCGAACATGTTGACACCTTTAACAGCGTCAATCAAGGCAATATCTTGAGGTGTCGAAACAATGACAACACCTGAAAAATTAATGCGCTGGGAAAGAGTGAGTTGGATATCACCCGTGCCGGGAGGCATGTCAATAACCATGATGTCGATATCTCCCCAATTTGTTTCTTTAAGCATTTGCTCTATGGCTCCGCAAGCTTTTGAACCGCGCCAAATAAGAGGTGTGTCACGATCAATCAGAGAACCGATAGACATGGCCTTAACACCGAAATTCTCAAAAGGTTCAAAGGTTTTGCCGTCATAAGAAACAGGGGGATTGTTTTCAAATGAGAGCATTGTTGGAAGAGAGGGACCATAGATATCAGCGTCGAAGATGGCAACTTTTTGGCCTAAATTCGCAAGAGCCAAGGCTAAATTAACTGCTGTGGTCGATTTTCCGACACCGCCTTTGCCTGAAGCAACACCGATAATATGTTTAATTCCAGGCATATCCCATTTTTCAAGTCCGACAGGGTCTGTTGTTGCTTTTTTTGCCGTGAAAATGACAGTGACTTTTTCTATATCTCCCTGATTTAAAAGCTCTTTTTTCAGTTCTTCAGCTTTTAGAATATTTTCAGGTGTGTCAATTAAGGTAATGATAATGCGCCCATTGGCATTTTGAATATTCTCAATATGCTCGGACTCAAAATATTTTTGTATGATTTCATGGATGTTTATCATCTTTTTTCCTTGATGTGTGTGGATATCGGGATATGAAGCGTTGTTTTTAAGATATATTTATATTATTTTATTTTGCATGGTCAACCTATTTTTTATGATGAAGGATAACAATATGGCAAGAAAAAACAATCCTTGGGAAGAAGATTTGCCGGATGATTTGGGGTTAAATGGTGCAGCAGCCGGTAAAATGAAAGTTGTATCACCGTTTAAGGTGGTTAAAATGAATGGTGTTAAAAACGATTTTCATTTTCAAATTAAATTAATACTTGCAGCTATTTTCCTTTTATGGCTGTTATCAGGGTTTTATCAAGTTCAGCCGAGCGAGCAGGGCGTTGTTTTGCGTTTTGGAAGATATGTTGATACAACAGATGCCGGTTTGCATTATCATTTGCCATATCCGATTGAAAATGTCATAAAAGTTAATGTGACACAGGAACGAAGCATCAATTTAGGCATAACGGAAGCGTCTCAGGGAAAGTATGCAACGGGTAATCATTCAAGTGTTGCTCTCAATTCATTTACTGAAAGTCATATGCTCACAGGTGATGAGAATATTGTTGACATTAACTTAACAGTTGTTTGGAAAATTAAGAACGCAAAAGATTACCTGTTTAATGTGAGAAGTCCGGATGTGACTGTCAGAGTAGCAGCTCAATCGGTGTTGCGTGAAATTGTCGGCCAGTCCGAGATGCAGCCTATTATTACGGGAGATCGTGGTAAGGTTGAAGATGAAACAAAAGCCGAGCTTCAAAAACTGATGGATGATTTTGGCGCAGGTATCATGATTGTTCGTGTAAAGCTTCAAAAAGCAGACCCTCCAAAGCAGGTAGTTGATGCTTTCAATGAAGTGCAACGTGCAAAAGCTGATCAGGAGCGTTTCAAAAATGAGGCAGAGGCTTATAGAAATGAGGTTTTGCCAAAGGCTAAGGGTGAAGCAGTCAAACGTTTACAAGATGCGCAAGCCTATAAAGAAGCTGTGATTAATAAGGCCAAAGGTGATGCTGAGCGCTTTACATCAGTTTACAATGCTTATAAACAAGGAAAAAAGGTGACAGCTACCAGACTTTATTTGGAAACGATGGAAGATGTGCTTCTAAAATCAGACACAACAGTAATTGATCCGTCAGCCAAAGGCTCTAACGTTTTACCGATTTTACCGATTAAATCAGGAGAAAGCAAATGATAAGAAATAACATTAAATATATTGTATCAGCACTTGTTGTTTTGATCGTGATTTTAGTTGCACAATCGGTTTATATTGTTTCACAGGTTGAACAGGCAATAGTATTGCAGTTTGGCGAACCTATGCGGGTTGTTAAGGAACCGGGGCTGAAATTTAAGGTACCATTAATCCAAAATGTGGTGTATTATGATACAAGACTTTTAAATCTTGATCCCCCGGCGCAAGAAATTGTTTTGGGTGATAAAAAACGTTTGGATGTTGATAGTTTCACTCGTTATCAAATTATTGATCCTTTGAGGTTTTATCAGACAGTGAGAACAGAGCTTCAAGCTCAAAGCAAATTAGAAGAAATCGTCAATTCTTCGGTGCGTAATGTTTTAGGGCGAATTACACTACAGGAACTTCTTTCTGAAAAACGTTCTCAAATTATGGCTAACATCTCAAGTGCTGTTAAAAACGATGCGGCACAAATCGGTGTGAAAGTCGCAGAAGTACGTATCAGACGAGCAGACTTACCGATAGAGGTTTTACAGGCCATTAACGACCGTATGAAAGCAGAACGTGAAAGAGATGCAAAGGAGGCTCGCGCTCAAGGGCAACAAGCGGCGCAGCAAATCAGAGCAACTGCTGATAAGGAAAGCACAATCATTGTGGCTGAAGCAGAAAAACAAGCTCAAATTATAAAAGGTGAGGGAGACAAAGAAGCGACAGCTATTTGGAACAAAGCAGCTTCTGTCGATGAAGAATTTTATGCCTTTTATCGCTCTTTGGAAGCTTATAGAAAATCCATGGCCAAAGGTGATAATTCTTTAGTCTTATCGCCTGATTCCGAATTTTTTAAATACTTTAAAATGAAGATTCAATAGGGTTTATCTATGTTTCGAAAAGTTTTGATTCTATTTGTTTTCATAAGCTTTCAAGCAAAAGCAATGGATACTTTGGCGCCGATTGTCAAAGATGTTATGCCTTCAGTGGTTAATATTTCAATTGAAACAAAACAAAAAGAAGATGAATTCGATGTTGAAAATCAGCTTTCTTTTGAAAATGATGAACCTGTTTTTCTGGGGTCGGGTTTTGTTATAGGTGAAGAAGGATATATCTTAACAAATAAACACGTTGTTGAAAAAGCAAAAAAAATCAATGTGACAACTTTTAACGGAGATGTATATTCGGGCGCACTTAAAGGTGTTGATGATATTTCTGATATTGCACTTATCAAGATTGAACCGATGACAACATTAAAAGAAGTTGTCTTAGCAGATTCTAATCTTGTTGAAAGCGGTGATTTTGTTTTTGCAATAGGTAATCCCTTTGGATTAATGGGTAGTGTGACAATGGGTATTGTATCTGCTATTGGGAGAGATTTAAGAGAGACAGAGTTTGATGATTACATTCAAACAGATGCGATGATTAATCCTGGAAATTCAGGTGGTCCTATGTTTAACATCAAAGGAGAAGTAATCGGGTTAAATACAAGTATTTTTTCAAAACAATTTAATAACGTGGGTATTGGTTTTGCCATACCTTCAAATGATTTGAAGCCTATATATGAAGCCCTGAAAAACAAAGGGGAAATTGTCCGGAGTTCAATTGGTGCTAAATTAAAAGAAACATTATATAATGATGAGAAAGCCTTAATCGTCACAGTTTTGGAAGATGAAATATCAGATCATCAGAACGAACTTGAGGTTGGGGATATTATCATTGATATGAATGGG
>Ga0310690_10006795_pt1 | contig 14937 bp, 10 predicted proteins | sample AusTroGonzalo_MG_2_FD_207661 | JGI IMG/M metagenome (GOLD analysis project Ga0310690, IMG submission 207661) | Bovine rumen microbial communities from tropical cattle in Woodstock, Queensland, Australia - Gonzalo_04 (v2) (version 2) | ecosystem: Host-associated > Mammals > Digestive system >...
TACACGTTGTCGATATATATTCCCTGATAAATCCGTTCCGTATAGATTTCGTCCCTGCAGGCCTCATGATTCTGCTCCTTTTCGGTATCCAGAACGATGACGGATCCGTTCATAAACCCGATGTTCGGAAGAAAGCGGTAACGCACGCCCGTCAGCTGCGGAACCATCAGAATGCCCAGCGCAAGCAGAAGAATCAGGCAGCAGACGATCGTCGCAATCCATCCGCCGTTATAATGCTTCGGAGGTTTATTCCGATGATCCCGGCTCTTTTCCGGCCGGGGATCGAACCGGTCAAAATCGTCGAACAGCGGCGAAACCGCGCCGAGCCCGTCATTCTCCTCCCGCCGGGCAAAATAACGGTTCCTCGGCTCCTGCGCCGGATTCCGGACAGGTTTTTTCGCCTCCGTCTTTTCCTCCCGCTCCTGCAGGGGAATATACTCCTCCGGGATCATTTCCCCGTCCCCGTCATAGAGCTCGTATCTTTTCAGTCTGGCCATGTCTTCCCTCTGGTTTCTTCTGTCCCTTTTATTTCCGGTGGTTCCGGACCGGCCCCCGCAGGATGTCCCCCGCGCTGCAGTCCGGCAAATCCATCAGGACCGTTTCCCCGGCAATCCCCAACGTATCGAGTTCCTCCCCCGTTTTCTCGCGGATCAGCCGGCCGGCGGTCACCTCCCGGATGCCGTCCCGGGTCATCAGTTCCAGGGTTTCCCCGGCGAAAAAGCGGTTTTTCAGCAGCAGCCGGGTTTTGCCGGTGGCGTCATCCTTCCCGAGGACCCGGGCGGAATACTCCCGCTCCTGGTGGAATCCCTCCGCCTCGCCGGGTGTTTCCGGGTTTCCCAGCAAAAAGCCCGTGTCGCTGTCCCGGTGGCTGGCGCTTCGGAGCTCCGCCATCAGCTCCGGCAGGGCTTCGTCAAAAGTCTCCCGGCTTTCCGCCAGCAGGTCCAGCGCCCGGCGGTATGCCCCGGTTACCACCGCGACGTAATACTCCGTCTTCATCCGTCCTTCGATTTTCAGGCTGGAAATGCCCGCCGCGCAAAGCTCCGGAAGAATCGGCATCAGGCAGAGATCCCGCGCCGAGAACAGATAGGTTCCCCGCCCGTCCTCTTCGACGGGAAAGTATTCTCCCGGGCGTTTTTCTTCCGTCACGGCATATTTCCATCGGCAGGGCTGGGCGCATTCGCCCCGGTTTCCGCTGCGCCCCGTCAGATAGGCCGACAGCATGCACCGGCCCGAATAGGCCATGCAGCTGGCGCCGTGGACAAAGGTTTCCAGCTGAATGCTCTCCCCCAGCCTGCGTTTCATTTCCCGGATCCGCTCCAGGCTGACCTCCCGGGCCAGGATCACCCGTTCGCAGCCCATCTCCCGATACATCTCCGCCGCCGGGGTGTTGACCGTGTTTGCCTGGGTGCTGACGTGCACCGGCAGACCGGGAACTTCCCTCCGGAGCAGGCGGATCGCGCCGGGATCGCTGACAATCGCGGCGTCCGCGCCTGCCGCTTCCGCCTCCCGGGCCGCCGCGAGGAATCCCTCCAGTTCGTCGTCGAAGGGATAGATATTCATCGTCACATAGAAGCGCGCGCCTGCTTCATGGGTTCTCCGGACCGCATCCCGCAGTTCCGCTCCGTCAAAGTTGCCCGCGTATGCCCGAAGCCCGTATTGTTTCATCCCGCCGTATACAGCGTCCGCTCCGAAATGCAGGGCGGCTTCCAGGGATTCCCGGCTTCCCGCCGGACACAGAAGTTCCGGTTTTTTCATTCGTCCAGTCCCCTGTTTTTATCGTACTGCTGCCACAGCGGCGCGTAAACCGCCACGGCCCGTTCATGCTCCTCCAGCGTCCGGGAGAAGTAAAGCTCCCCGCTTTCCGGCTCCTTGGCGCAGAAATAAAGGTATTTCTCGGCCACCATGGCCGAATCCGGATACAGCGCCGCCCGGATTGCGGCGGGAGATGGGTTGCAGATCGGTCCCGGCGGCAGTCCCCGGTACAGATAGGTATTGTAGGCATTGGTCGCCCCCAGGTCCGCCTCGCTCAGCGACATGCGGCGCACGCCGGTAATGTAGTGGATCGTAACGTCGCTCTCAAGCTTCATTCCGGCCCGCAGCCGGTTGTGGAAAACGGCGCTGACCCTTGTGAAATCCTGTTCTTTCGCTTCCTTTTCAATCATGCTGGCCAGCGTCAGAATCTGGTCCATCGTCATCCCCAGGGTTTCCGCCTGATCCTGATATTCCTCCGGGAACACCGCTTCCGTCTGGCTCAGCAGCTTCCGGATGATCTCCTCCTCGGTGGCGCTGGTGTAGACCTCATAGGTGTTCGGCGCCAGGTACCCTTCCAGCATGTATTTCCGCGACGCCGCGTTTCCGGAGGAAAGCACGTCCGCGATATAATAGTAATCCCTGAATTCCTCTCCCGTTCTGCAAAGTTCGAGGAAGTGGTCCGCGTTTTCCAGCGCGCCGTTTTTCACCAGTTTCGCGGCAAATTCCTCAACAGTTTCCCCGGGAATCAGCGTAATGTTCCGGACCATCGGATTGCCGTCGCCGGCCGTCAGCTGCTCCGCAATCTCGTTGATGGTCATATTCCTGCGCAGCAGATAGGAACCAACCTGGATTTTCTGGCCCATGCCGGCAAAGTCGCAGTAATACTTGAATACGGTTTTGTTGCGAATCAGCCCGGCGGCTTCCAGGTTGGCTGCCACGCGGTTCAGGCTCTGTCCGGAAGTGATTTCAAAGGCATATTCGGAAGCGTCTCCCGCATCCGCAGGCGCGGCAAACTCACCGTACAGTTTGTTCCATACGGTCACGCAGATGCCCGTTACCAGCACCAGCACCGTAGCGCCCACCAGCAGCGGCCGCAGTATTCCCCACAGCGCGCTGTACCAGGTAACCCCGTACCGGCGTTCGTCCCGGATGCTTCGGTACGTGTAGTCCTTCTCGTCCTTCAATGGCTTATTTCTCCAGTCCCGGAATGCTGATATCGATATCGGCCGCCTCCGTCACAATTTTGAAGATGTCCGCCAGCGCCTGCTGCAGCCGCATCTCCGAAAGCAGGAAATTGCTAACCTCCGGTTTTGCGAACAGAAGGGCGGATATGCCCGAAAAGCGCTGCATATCCTCCGTGTTCGGGGTTGCACCGCTGGCCGCTGCCATCTGCAGGGTCACCTGCAGCTTCCGGTATTCCGTGATCAGCGCGGCCGTCGTCTCATCCTTCATGACAGATTCCCTGAGATCATGATATGTCCTGTATTCCTCGCTGTCGCGAATATCCTGCGCCAGCTTGTACGTCGATGAATAATCCACGTTCCGCCCTCCTCGCAAATAAAAACGGTCAGAAAGGGATTTTGCTTCCCTTTCCGACCCGTATTATATCAGATTCCGGCGTCTTTTCGCAATGCGCCTTTATACGTCCAGGATAATCGGAAGAATCATGGGATTGCGCTTGATCCGGTCGAAAATAAACTGGTGCACGTCGTCCTTGATGATGTTCTTGAGATCCGGCCAGTTTTCCCCGGCCAGGCTGTTCGTGCTCAGAATTTCGCGAACCAGATTCTGCGTTTCGTCGATGATATCCTCGTTCTCTTTCACATAGACAAATCCGCGGCTCACAATGTCCGGACCGCTGACCAGCTTCTGTTCGTCCCGGTCGATGGCCATGGCCACAATCAGGAGGCCGTCCTGGCTCAGGTGTTTCCGGTCGCGCAGCACGACGTTCCCGACGTCGCCGACGCCAAGGCCGTCGACCAGCACGCCGCCCACGGGCACCTGTTCACCCAGGGCCAGCGTGTCCTCGTTCATCTCGATCACCTGGCCAAGCTCCGGAATCACGATGTTCTGGCTCGGAATCCCCATGGATTCCGCCAGAATCGCGTGCTGCCACATCATCCGGTATTCGCCGTGAACGGGAATAAAGTATTTCGGACGAATCAGGGAATGCAGCAGTTTCAGTTCTTCCTGGCAGGCGTGGCCGGAAACGTGAACCTCCGCCATCGCGCTGTAAACAACCTGGGCCCCGAGGCGGTAAAGCTGGTTGATAACGCGGGAAATAAACTTCTCGTTTCCGGGAATCGGCGTCGCCGAAATGATGACCATATCGCTCTGGCGGATCTGCAGCTTCCTGTGCTCCGCATAGGCCATCCGGGTCAGGCCCGCCATGGGTTCGCCCTGGCTGCCGGTGGTCATGACGAGAATTTCGTTGTCCGGATACTGGTCCAGCACGTCCATGTCGATCAGGTATTCCTCCGGAATCTGAAGCTCGCCGATCGCCATCGCCACCCGGCTGACGTTCACCATGCTCCGGCCGATAAAGCAGACCCGGCGCCCGTAGCGGATAGCCCCGTCAATGATCATCTGCATCCGGTGGATATTGCTGGCGAACATGGCGACGATGACCCGGCCCTCCGCCTGGGCGAACATCTTCTCAAAGGTCTCCCCGACCTTCAGTTCGCTCATCGTGTATCCCGGGCGCTCGACGTTGGTGGATTCGCAAAGGAGCGCCAGCACGCCCTGCTCTCCGTAATGCGCAAAGGTCTGCAGGTCGGTGACCTGACCGTCAATCGGCGTATAGTCGACCTTGAAGTCGCCGCTGCAGATGACGGTCCCCGCCGGGCAGGTGATGGCAATCGCGCAGGCGCCGGCAATGGAATGGCTGACGTGGATAAACTGGCAGGTGAACTGGCCCAGCTGCACGGTATCCCGCGGTTGCACGACGTGCATGGGAATCCCATCCACCCGGTATTCCTTCAGTTTCAGGTCCACCAGGGCCAGCGTCAGCTTTGTGCCGTAAATATGCGCGGGCGCCTGCTTCAGGATGTAGGGCGTCGCGCCGATATGGTCCTCATGTCCGTGGGTGAAAAGATAGCCCCGGATATGATCCCGCTTGCCCATCAGATAGCTGATATCCGGAATCACCAGGTCCACGCCGAGCATGTCTTCCTTCGGAAACACGCTGCCGCAGTCCACGACAATGATGTCTTCCCCGTATTCGAACACATACATGTTCTTTCCGATTTCGTCCACACCGCCGAGAGATACAATCCGGAGCCGCCCGATTTCATTCTTCTGTGTTCTCGTGCTCACTTTTGCCGCCTTTCATTTGTGCTTTTGCACGGCCATACAGGGGAAAAAGGTCAGGCTGTCTTCCTGCCGCCTTCTTTCCCTCTCGTCTATAAAGCTCATACTTGATTAAATCATACCACATTTTTTCCGATCGTGCTACCCCGTTTTTGCCAAAAAAGGAAGAAAATCTGAATTTTTTTCAAAAAAGAACGGTTTCCTGCGAAACCGTTCTCAATCATACCTTCTGTTCAGCCGACCGCGTCGTCTTCCTCCAGCGCGTTTTCCGGAACCCAGACCCGGCGGAGCTGGCCGCTGCTGTCCCGGTATTCAAACTGCGCGTAGAGCCCTTCCCGTTGCCAGACCGTCCCGCTGGTGCCCGCGGGAATCTTGTCGCCGTACATGGTGTAGCCGTATCCCGGTCCCCAGTAAGGATAAACGGAGCGGGTCACGATTGCGTTTCCTTCCTCCGTTTCTTCGACAGGCACCTGATCCGCCGCCATCTGCAGCCGCTTCACGCCGGTGTAGACCCTGCGAAGTTCTCCGTCGTAGGAAAGTTCGATCTGAATCCACCAGATGCCGTTCGCCCTGTCGTAAGCGGAAGAAATAGCCCTGACCCAGGTTCCGCTCTGGAAATAGGAGCCTGCTTCCGTATAGTTTGTTCCGGGGCCGGAACGGGTGGAAAGCCGTTCCTTGGTAAGCACCTGCACGCCGGTAAAGGGGGCTTCGGTAATCAGCGGCTGCGGTGTCAGCGTCGGAACCAGCGTGGGTACAGGCGTCGGATTGTACGGATAGTATCCCGGGTCATAGCCGCCCGACCCCGGCCAGTCCGCCAGAAACGCAAGGTCGGAAATCTGCATGATGTATTTGGTTCTGTATTCGTCCTCGCCTTTGTGCCATCCCTTGATATAAAGGCCGATCCGGGTCACGTTCGTAAAGGTGTTCGGAAGGGAAAGCCGGCGGTACCCGTCGATGCAGTCGTCGCTGTTCACCGTCGCATCCCAGCTGTCGGGCAGTTTGTTGAAAACATACTGGCCCCGGGGCTCCTCTTCGTTTCCGACCCATACCGCGATCTCGATCCGATATGGGCGGGCGTATTGCAGATACAGCTCATCGTTGTTGTCATAGCCGTTCCGGATCCAGATGTCCCGAATGGTGGCGCCGCCGAAATAGAAGGTAATCTCCGGAATTTCATCCAGCGATTCCTTGTTCCAGCAGACGTGCTCCATCCGGGTGTCCCGGTAGCCGTCGAAAAGATTCCCGATATACCAGGTCATTTCGTCCCCGTTGTCCCGGAGTTGGGCCTCCCAGTGATATGGTCTGACGTTGTACTGCATGATGTTGACCGACCCGCTGTAGCCGTCCGCCGCCGCAGGCAGAGCAGCGCAGAGCATGAGAAGCGCCGCCGCAACGCAGATTGCCTTCCTGAATGTCATGTTGTCTCTCCCCCTTCGATCAATTAAACGTGGAAAGCAGGGATTGTCTTCCCGCTTTCCACATTTTTTGTTCCATGATTTTTTTACAGGAGTGCCCGCTGGATCTTGCCGCTGACGGTCTTGGGCAGCTCGTCCCGGAAAACAACGATCCTGGGATACTTGTAGGGTGCGGTGTGCTGTTTCACATAGTTCTGGATTTCCTTCTTCAGTTCCTCCGTCCCTTCCGTTCCCTTGGTCAGCACGATGCTGGCCTTGACAACCTGGCCGCGCACCTCGTCCGGCGCCGCGCTGACGCCGCATTCAAGAACATAGGGCAGTTCCATGATCACGCTTTCAATCTCGAACGGTCCGATGCGGTAACCGCTGCTCTTGATAACGTCGTCCGCCCGGCCCACATACCAGTAGAATCCGTCCTCGTCGCACCATGCCACGTCCCCGGTGTGATACCAGCCGTCGTGCATAACTTCCCGGGTCTTTTCCTCGTCCCGGTAATATTCCCGGAACAGGCCGATCGGAATGCCCTCCGAAATGTCGACGCAGATTTCGCCCGGCGTACCGGCCGCCACCGGTTTCCCGTCGGAATCCAGCAGCGCGACCCGATAGATCGGCGCCACCCTGCCCATGGAGCCCAGCTTGTGCGCCGCCCCCGCCAGGTTGCCGATGATCATCGTGCTCTCCGTCTGGCCGAAGCCTTCCATTACCTGCAGGCCCGTCTGCTTTTCGATCTGCCGGAAAACCTCCGGGTTCAGCGCTTCTCCGGCGCTGGAGGCATGTGTCACCGAGGACAGATCGTATTTGCCAAGGTTTTCCTTGATCAGCATCCGGTACATCGTCGGAGGCGCGCAGAAGGTCGTAATGTGATATTTCGCGAACAGCGGCAGGATGTCCGCCGCGTCGAACCGGTCAAAGTCGTACACAAAGATGGCCGCCTCGCACAGCCACTGGCCGTAGATCTTGCCCCATCCGGCCTTCGCCCATCCGGTGTCCGAAATGGTCAGGTGCAGGCCGTTCGGGTTCACGCAGTGCCAGTATTTGGCCGTATGCAGGTGCCCGAGGGGGTGCTTGTAGCTGTGGGCCGCAATTTTGGGATAACCCGTTGTGCCGGAGGTGAAATACATCAGCATCAGGTCATCGCCGCAGGGCGTGTCCTCCGTCCGGTTGTAATGGGTCGAATACATCTGGTATTCCTCGTCAAAGCTGCGCCATCCTTCCCGGGTTCCGTTGACAATCAGCTTCAGCTCCAGGCAGGGTGCGTCCTTCGCCGCCAGTTCCGCCTGGTGCGCCGTGTCCCCGTCCGCCGTGCAGAGGATGGCCTTCACGCCGGCCGCGTTAAACCGGTATTCGAAGTCGTGCTCCTGAAGCTGGGCCACCGCCGGAATCGCGATGGCGCCGATTTTCTCGAGGCCCAGGATCGCGAACCAGAACTGGTAATGCCGCTTCAGCACCAGCATCACCCGGTCGCCCTTTTTGATCCCGAGGGCTTTGAAATAGTTGGCGCAGCGGTTGGAAGCGCGCTTCATGTCGTTGAAGGTGAAGCGGTGCTCGTTCTTTTCCCGGTCCAGGTGGAGCATCGCGAGCTTGTTCGGTACTTCCGCCGCGATCGCGTCGATCACGTCGAAGGCAAAGTTGAACTGATCCGTGTTTTTGAAATCGATTCGGACGGGAGTTCCGTTCTCGTCCTTCTCCACGTCCGCGAACCGATGCCATACGCGGGTGCGGCCGTTCTCCGCGGGAAATTCCTGCAGGGCCGTGCCGGGCATGGCCTTTTCGGAAGTCAGTTCGGGAATCGGCGCGCCGGTCGGGTTCAGGACAATGGCGTAGAACAGGCAGTCATTGCCGCCCACGGCGATCATCCCGTGGGGCGTGCCGGAATCGTAGTAGATACTGTCGCCCGGATTCAGGATGCTGATGTGCTCGCCGACCTGTACTTTCAGCTGGCCTTCGATAACGATGTCGCATTCCTGGCCTTCGTGGGTGGTCAGCTTGATGTCTTCCTTCTCCGCCTCGGCGCTGTAGGCCGCCTGTACGTACAGAGGTTCCGCAATCCTGTTCCGGAAGGAAGACGCCATGTTGTAATAGACCATGTCGTGCGCTTCCTCAATCCGCTGTCCTTCGCCCTTGCGGGTAACGGTAAAGGAATTCAGGTTCGGGCTGGATCCTTCGATAATATCCCCGACGTCGACGCCGAAAGCCAGCGCGCAGCGGTACAGAAACGCGAAGTTCAGGTCGCTTCGGCCCATTTCGCAGTCGATGTACTCCTGCTCGGTCACGCCGGTTTTATTTGCCATCTCCGCGATGGTGAAGTTCTCAATCTCGCGAAGCTCGCGAATCCGGTGCGCCATCTCCTGGATTTTGTAATTCAGTCCTGTGATCTGTGCCATGGTTTTCTTCTCTCCCTCAAAAAAATGCCCGCCTCAAAGTAAAAACTTTGAGACGAGCATGAACTCACACCCGCGGTACCACTCAAATTGCGGCTTGCGCCGCCCCTTCAGGCTCTCTCTGAAGCCCTTTGCCCTCACGCGGCAGGATCGGGAAGGTTCTACTTGCTTCTGCTTTCTTCCTTCCGGCTCCGGAGTGACAGCAAACGGATTCTTTCCGCGGCTCGCACCGACCGCCGCGTCTCTGTCAGCTGAATTCCGCCGCTCTCTCCTTCTCAGCCTTTATCGGGAGTTTACGCTTTTCCCCGTTGCTTGTCAACTCCCCCGGTCGCTTTTTCTGGTTTTTTTGTGTCTTCAAATCCGGAAAGGTTCCAGGGGCAGTCCGTTTTCCCCGATCAGGTTTGCCTCTTCGGACCAGTCGGTCCACGCGTACCGGGCGGATACGGGCAGCGGGATCTTCTCCGAATGAATCCGCAGCATGCCGTCCGCGATCTCTCCCTCCGCCGGAACAAACGCGCCGTCCTCCCCGGCGATTTCCAACAGCTTTGGCGCTTCTCCGTCCCGGGTGTGAACCGGCGCCGTCATCCGAACGGTTATGACCGGCCCGACCACCCATTTCTCCGCCATCCGGGGGGATTCCTCCCCTTCTCCGTACAGCATCTTTCCGGCCAGTTCCGCCAGCCGTTCTCCGACCGGGCGCTTGTTCAGGGGATGGATGTTCCCGTATTCCCCTTCGTCCAGCAGGCAGATCATCCCAGTATTCCGAACGCTGTCCCGAACCGCCGCCTGGGCCAGCCGCGTCCGGGCCCAGGTGAAGGTGTCCTCCCCGTCGTACTGAATCCACATCGGCAGCTGCACAAACAGGAAGGGTAGCTCCGGATTCCGGAAGATTTTCCGCCAGTACCGGATCAGCATGGTCATCAGCAGGTCATACCGCTCCGTTTTCCAGGTATCTTCCTCTCCCTGGTAGTAAAGGATGGCCGTCAACGCCGCCGGCGTAATTTCCTGCAGCATGCTTTCCGCAAGCCCCGCTGGGCGGTAGGGAGACCCGGGGCCGACCGGCGGATTCCAGGGATACAGCCCGCAGGCCTTTGTAATTTCGCGGTCGTCCGCGTCCGGATGTTCCGCCCTATAGGCGTCCGCCTTCCGGCACCATTCGTCAATCGCCCGCTGGGCGGCAGCCTCTTCCTCGAGATAGGTTTCCATGCTCTTGCCGCCGCAGGCTTCCGCATAGTCCTCCAGATACCGGATTCCCTCCGTCGCGGTGCGCAGCGTTTCCTCGTCCATCCAGCAGGTCACCGAAGTGCCGCCCCAGTAGCACCCGATAATCCCCACCGGGATTTCCGGATGTTTTTTGCGCATCTGCATGCCGAAAATCGTCGCGACGGCGCTGTTGAATCCGGCTGTTTCCCTGGTCACCGGCCGCCAGCGTGTTTCACTTACGGCCCGCCGTTGCTCTTCGTTCACGACGGCCTTCCGGGGTACGTTGAAAAAGCGCAGCAGCGGATCTTCCTCCGCCTGTCCGGCGCCGCCGGCGGCGTTCTGCAGTTCCATCTCCATGTTGCTCTGCCCGCCTGCAAGGTAAACGTCCCCGATCGCGATGTCAGCCGCCGTCAGCCTTTCCTCTCCGGAGGTCAGAAGCAGCCCGCACCCCGTCTGTGCTTTCTGCGGCGGCAGGCAGATCAGGAAGCGTCCGTTCCGCACGGCCGCCGCTCCCTTTGCCAGCACCGTGCCGTCCGCGTTTTTCAGCAGCGCCTCCACCGTCCGGCCGTCCTCCGCCTTTCCGAAGATCCGGATTTCCCGTTCCCGGCAAAGAACCGCGCCGTCCGTAAACAGCGATGCAGCTTCAAGCATAAGGCTTACCTTCTCTCTTTCAGATACTCAAGGTTTTTCCGGATCAGCTCCGCCCGCTGCCGCACGCAGTCCGGGCTCCGCAGCGGATCTTCCGGCGTATTGAAAACGTAGTCCTTCAGCCTTTCAATATCCGTCTCCGCAACGTGCATCCGGGTGTCAGAGGAAGCGTAATACAGATATACTTTTCCGTCTTCGTCCGCAATGGCTCCGTTGGTGAAAACAACGTTGCTGACGTCGCCGGTCCGTTCCCGTCCGAGGGGCCCCAGCAGCATCCCGGAAGGCTCTGCAATCAGTTTCGACGGATCCTGAAGGTCCGTGGCAAAGGCATACAGCACGTACCGCAGCCCGGCCGCCGTATTTCGGACGCCGTGGGCCAGGTGAATCCAGCCCCTGTCGGTTTTGATCGGCACAGCCCCCGCGCCGTTTTTGGCTTCCGTAATCGTGTGATATTTCCGGCGGGAAATGATCTTTTCCTCGCCGATCACCGGGTGCGTAATGTCCTCGCAAAGTCCGAACCCGATGCCGCCGCCGCTGCCGGTCTCAATGAAATCATCCATCGGCCGGGTATAGAAGGCATATTTCCCGTCGACAAATTCGGGGTGGAGCACGACGTTCCGCTGCTGTGGTGAGTTCAGCGTCACAAGGTTCGGCAGCCTCTCCCAGGTGTCCAGGTCCTTCGTCCGAACGATTCCCGCCGCCGCCACTGCCGCCGACAGGTCCGGATTTTCCGGATCCTTGCTTTCCGAGCAGAATACGCCGTAGATCCATCCGTCCTCATGCTGCGTCAGACGCATGTCGTATACGTTGGTTTCCTGCTTTTCCGTGTCCGGCAGAATCACCGGCAGGTCCCGGAAGCGGAATCCTTCCGTCGGCCGGTCGCTCTCCGCCACGGCGAAGAAGCTTTTCCTGTCCATGCCTTCAACCCGGACCACCAGGCAGTATTTTCCTCCGACCTTGATCGCGCCGCTGTTCAGCGTGGCGTTCACGCCCAGCCGCTGCATCATGAAGGGATTCGTCTCCGGATTCGCGTCGTACATCCAGAAGGGCGGAATATGTTCCCGGGTCAGCACCGGGTTCCGGTAGCGTGTGAAAAGTCCGTTGTAGAAATGCTCGTCCGCCGGGTTCGGCCGCCGCAAAAGCTGTTCATAGGCTTCCATCAAAGAGTCAAAACGCTTGATCATCACAAAAAAACCTCCCCAAAAAGCCTCAATAATCATGCACGGCAACATCGTCCCCGTCATGCAGCACGCTGTGCTCCTTGATATATGTCACAACCGAATCCACCGTCGTAAACGCCAGCCCCACGTGCGTGTCCGCCGCGCCGTAATAAATCGCGATCCGTCCGGTTTCCCCGTCCTGCAGCGTTGCGCAGGGAAAGATCACGTTCGGCACAAATCCGGTCACTTCATAATTCTCTTCCGGTGTCAGCAGGTGATTCGCGCAGCGGTAAAGCACCCTGCTCGGCTCGTTGATGTCCAGAATCGCGCCGCCCATGGAGTAAACAAACCCGTTGCACGTTGTGGCCACCCCGTGATAGAACATCAGCCATCCTTCGCTGGTTTCAATCGGAGCCGCCCCGGCGCCGATCTTGACGCTCTCCCACCATTCACCGCCGCTGCCCATGACATGGCGGTGCTTCCCCCAGAAGGTCATGTCCGGGCTTTCGCTGATAAAGATGTCGCCGAAGGGCGTGTGCCCGCTGTCCGAGGGCCGGCTCAGCAGCCGGTAGGTTCCGCCGATTTTTCGGGGAAACAGCACCGCGTTCCGGTTGAAGGGAATGAAGGGATTCTCAATCCTGGTGAAGGTCTTGAAATCCTTCGTCTTCGCCATGCCGATGGACGCGCCGTAAAAATCCCCGCACCAGATGATGTAGTAGGTATCTTCCACCTTCACCAGCCGGGGGTCATAGGCGTAATGCGGCATCTTCGGCGCCCCGTTTTCGTCCGTAAAGGGAACCTTCTGCCTCTCCACGTCCCAGTGAATGCCGTCTTTGGAGTGTCCGAGATAAACATAGGGAATTCCGTTGATCTGTTCGCCCCGCAGCACCGCGATATACCCGTCCTCCCAGGGCACCACCGCGCTGTTGAAGATCCGCGCAATCTCCGGGGTCGGGTTCCGGCCCATCACGGGGTTCCCGCTGTAGCGCCATACGGGCGATTCGGTCTTCATCTCCGCCGGCTTTTCCTGCCAGGGAATGTTGGGAAGCGCTTCCACATTGATCATTTTTACTTCAGCCATGGGTTTTCATCCTCCGTTTTTTATTCTCGTTCCTGTTTGTTTTCATTCTCAAAAGGGATTTCCGATTCGCGGTAAACCGGCTGCCCGCCGACGACCAGCCGTCCGAAGGGCTTCTGTTCTCCCGCGCATCTTTCCAGCAGTGTTTTCACTGCGAGCTCAATCATTCCGTTCGTGTCAATCCGGAAAGTGCTCAGCGGAATCTCGTTTTCCCCGCCCGGCGGATAGTCGTCAAATCCGGTCACCGAAACGTCTTCCGGAACCCGGTATCCGTTCTCCTGCATCAGTTCAATCATGATCCGCGCCGTCATGTCGCAGTTGCAGACGAAAGCCGTCGGCAGTGTTTCCGGCAGTTCCGGTTTCCGAAGCCCGCCCGTCAGTTCCCGGTCCGACAGAATCCAGTCCTCCCGAACCTGAAGGTCATTCACCAGCATGGCCCGGTAATAGCCCAGAAACCGGTCCATAATGCTGCTGGTCGCCTTGATGTTCCCGACAAAGCCAATCTGCCGGTGTCCCCGGCGGATCAGGTGGCTGGTAAGCCGGTAGGTACCGTAGCTGTTGTCTCCCGCAACGGCATCGGCGTTCGCCTGTTCGTCGTAAAAATCGAGGAAAACAATCGGCGGCCCCGCCTGGGCAATCTTCCGGTAGTATGCCTTTGCCGGTTCGCCCAGCAGGATCAGTCCGTCCACGTGTCCCGATGTCAGCAGTTTCGGCGGCGTCAGATCCTTTTCGCTCTCCGGGTTCAGAATCTCGAGCAGTCCGAAATGCCCAAGATCCGAAAGCTTTTTAATCAGCCGCTTATAGATTTCGGCATAGAAGGAATCCGCCTCAAAGTATCTGTCGGGAATCAGGATCCCGATGTCCAGATGCTCCCTCATGATCAGCTGATTCCCCCGGGGATATTCATAGCCCATCTCCCCGGCTTTTTTCAGAATCTTCGACCGCAGTTTGTCGCTCATCCCCGGTTTTCCCGCCATGGCCTTGGAAACCGTCACTGCGCTGGTCCCCACCGCCCGTGCGATATCCCGCATCGTGGGCTTTTTCGCCGACATCTTTCCCGTCCTCCGTGTCACATGCTTTCCGGAAGATCCGCCTGAATCAGCCGCAGGCACATCCTGCCGTTGTGATAGGGACATTTCCATTCTTCCACCATCGGTTTCCCGATCGATGTCCCGTCTTCTCTCACTTCGTTGAACCATTCGCCTCCGTCCCGCGGATCCACGATGACCTCCCGGATGTATTTCCATTGTGCAAGCATCTGTTCCACCCGTATGGGATCCTTCGTCTCCTGCCATCCGAATGCAAGGCCCAGCAGAGCCTCTGCCTGGGGCCACCAGGCACGGATGGTGTTCACGCTGCCGTCCACAATCTCATAGTGCAGCCCGTGGTCGGTCAGCGCCCGTTCCGTCGAGCTTTCCATCAGGCCCAGACACATCTTCCGGAAGGGTTCCCGTTCCTCCGGTGGAAGCATCGTTTCCGCCGCATCCCAGATCAGCCAGCTGCCCTCAATGTCGTGCCCGTAGCTTTGCATGTCCAGCAGCGGCCGAAACTCCGCGTCAAAAAATACTTCCATTCGCCGTTTTTCGGGGTTGTAAACGGTCTGAAGGCACTGTTTCAGCGCAGTTTCCCCGGCCGCCCGGACCTCCTCGGCCGCCCGGGCCCGGTAAAGCTCCGCATAGGCCTCGATCACGTGCAGCAGCGTGTTCATCGTTCGTGAAGCCATCACGCCGTTCTCGCTCAGCTTCTCGTTGCTTTCCGGCGTAAAGTCGGCCTTCAGCGCTTCCAGGTACCCGCCCGCATCACGGCATTTTGTTTCGATCACCCGGAACAGCGCCTTCGCCTTTTCCAGCGCTTCCGCGTCCCCGGTCAGCCGGTAATAGGCCGCCAGTCCGTAAATCGCAAAGGCCTGACAGTAGGTGTGCTTCGTGGTGTCCGCCGGCGTCCCGTCAAACGTCACCGACCAGAAAACTCCGCCGTTTTCCGGATCCTCA
>Ga0310690_10006796_pt1 | contig 14937 bp, 11 predicted proteins | sample AusTroGonzalo_MG_2_FD_207661 | JGI IMG/M metagenome (GOLD analysis project Ga0310690, IMG submission 207661) | Bovine rumen microbial communities from tropical cattle in Woodstock, Queensland, Australia - Gonzalo_04 (v2) (version 2) | ecosystem: Host-associated > Mammals > Digestive system >...
TGAGGCATCGTTCTTCTTTACCTCCGCGTTCGTTTTCTTTGCCTTGGCACGCTATCTCTCGGCAGAGAAAAAAGACGAACGGTGGTGGATAGACGTGAAGAACCCGTGGTTGTGGGCGATGATCGTGGCGTTGGTTTGGAATTATCACATCCGTACCCAAGGCTTGGCGCTGGTGGCAGGTGTAGGACTGCTGCTGTTGGCACAAAGACGTTGGGTAGGGTTAGGTACTACCATCATCGGTTTTATCGTAGGATGCCTGCCTTACATGATACGAAACAAAGTACTGGGTCTCAACGGAAACCGCTATATGGATACTATTATGCTCAGTAATCCGTGGCAACCCGATGCCGGTACACTAACCATCACCGAAGTTATACAGCGATTCTTCGAAACACTGAAAATGCTTGTTTTCAATGCTATACCCAATACAATCTTCCCCTATTTGGACGTCAACTGCGATCAACCGGAATTCAGTGCGTGGATCTACATCCTCGGTGCATTGATACTCGCCCTGATCCTGATCGGCTATTGGTCGATGGGTAAACTGCGTTGGGGAATGATCGGATATTTGGCAGCCACTTTAGGGCTTATTTCTATCTTCTCTACGCCCAGCGGAAACCGGTATATTACTTCCGTTCTACCGCTTTTAGCGGCAGGTCTTTTCTGCGGTATTTGGCAAGTCATCTCATGGATATTAACCAAACATACAAAACTGCTTTTTGTTGGTAGCGCATTGATCTTATGCCTGCTCTTTATCCCTTCTAAATCAGGAATACAAAGCGAGATAGAGCAATCCAAACAGAAATATCCTATCCAGTACACGCAATTCTTCAGTATGAGCAAGCAGATGAAGAAGATGGCACCCAAAGGAAGTATCGTTTGTAGCCGTAAACCGCAGATGTTCTGGTTAAACAGCCAACTGCCCGGAGTAGGATATAAATTTACCAAAGACGCCAAAGAACTTATTCTCGATCTGGTGAATAAAAAAGTGGATTATGTGCTTTTGGATAATTTAGGATATAGTTCTACGTATTTGTACCTCTATCCTGCTATTCAAACCTATCCGCAGTATTTCCCAAGAGCGGTTTTGCAATACGAAAATACCCATCAATACATGCTCGTTTTTGATAGAGAACGGGCGGCTAAAGAACTAAGCGAATGATTAAAAAATGGATCAATACACTCTTTGTAGAGCCCACAAATAACTGGTTACTGCAATTATTCCGCTACGGATTTGTAGGAGGAATGGCTTTTATAGTGGACTACGGTACACTCTTTGGCTTGACGCATTTTGCAGGTGTTCCGTACTTATGGTCGGCGGCTGTAGCCTTCATTTTAGGACTCGTTACCAACTACCTCATCAGTATCAGTTGGGTCTTTCAGCATAGCGGAAAAATGCAAATATGGCAGGAATTTCTATTCTTTACCATCATTGGAGTTATAGGCTTAGGGTTAAATGAATTGATCATGTATGTAGGTACCGATCTTATTCATCTGCACTACATGGTTTCAAAACTTATTTCCACGGCTATTGTCTTCTTTTGGAATTTCTTTGCCCGTAAGTTCCTGCTCTTTAATAAAAAATAAATCCGCCATTTCAGGCGGATCTGTCAGCTCATTTCGAGCATTCGTTCGATAGAAGAGATGGCCTTTTCGGCTGTCTCTTTTGGTACTGTCATCTCCGGGTTTTCGTTCAGCAGACATGCATACAATTTCTCCAAGGTATTCATCCGCATGTACTCGCACTCATTACAACTGCAACCTACTCCTTCCGTCATCTCCGGTGGAACAGGAATAAACTCCTTATCCGGACAGGCTCGCTGCATCTCAAACAAAATACCGCTTTCTGTGGCTATTATAAACCGTTTGGCGGGCGATTGGATGGTGTACTCAAGCAACCTCTTAGTCGAACCAATAACGTCGCTCTGTGCCAAAATTGGTGCCTTGCATTCCGGATGAGCCAACACTTCTACTCCCGGGTTCTCTTTCTTCAACTGCAGCAACGCCTCCAACGAGAACCGGCTGTGTACATGGCAGGCACCGTTCCAAAGCAACATCTCTCTTCCCGTCACACTATTTATATAACTGCCCAAGTTATAATCCGGACCGAAAATTATCTTGGCATCCTTAGGTAACTGATCCACTATCTTCTTGGCGTTCGATGAAGTAACCACTATATCCGTCAATGCCTTCACCTCCGCACTTGTATTCACATAACTAACTACCATATGATCCGGATATTGCGCTTTAAACGCCGCCAAATCTTCCGCTTTACAACTATCCGCCAACGAGCAACCTGCATTCATATCCGGTATCAACACTTTTTTATCCGGACAAAGAATCTTCATCGTCTCACCCATGAAATGCACCCCACACATTACTAATATATCCGCATGTACGCGCGTAGCCTGTTGTGCTAAAGCCAACGAATCCCCTATAAAATCAGCACACTCCTGTATTTCCGGACGTGTATAATAATGCGCAAAAATAACAGCATTCTTTTCCTTCGCTAAATTCCTTATCTTATCTATATAATCTTTTTTATTTAAACTCATGGATATAATAGACTGTTGAAAATGTTAATAAGTATGCTAACTTATTGTATTTATTTAATTTATAATTTTAAATTTATGATTTACAAAAGTTAATACTTTTAATAATTGCAACGTGGAACAAGTTTTTAATACGTGAAACCTTACCTTGTTAATAAATTGTTTATAACCATTTTTTAAGTCTGAAAATCAATAAGATAAGCACTACTGACATGACCATCAGACCTAACGCAAAAACGTAGCCGTAATGCCAATGAAGTTCCGGCATAAAATCAAAGTTCATACCGTACAAACTACCGATCAGCGTAGGGGGCAGGAAGATTATGTTGATGACCGTAAAGATCTTTATAATCTTATTTTGTTCGATGTTTACCAAACCCAAGAACGTATCCTGGAGGTAGTCCAGACGGTCGAAACCGAACTTCGTATAATCGAACAGTGAGTTGATATCCTTAATGATCATCGTCAAACGCGGACCCAATTCCTCAGGGAAGAAATCGCACTTGAGCAAGTTACTGATAACGCGCTGTTTATCCATAATATTCTGACGGATAATGGTAACTTTTTCTTGTAAGTCCTTTATTTGTACCAGCAAATCTTCATCCACGTGATCGGACTCCGCATTGATCTGTTGGGAGAGTGCGGTAATCAAATCGGTTGTATCCTCGATCATATCGGCATCCTTCTCCACTCGCGTCTCCATCAGCGCTACCAACACATGAAAGCCCGTCGGGAAATTACGTGTGTTAACAAATAACTTCTTAAAAGTCTCATTGAAGGTATCCAACTCATTATCGCGGATGGACACCAAAATAGAGTTCTTCAAGATGAAGTTAACCGGCTCCATTTCGAAGTTATTTTTGAGGAAGTTACTGTTCGCCACGATAGAGTCATCCGTTTGTATATACCGGCTGGAGAACTCGATCTCTTCCATCTCTTCGTCTTCCTGAATGTCAATCTTCAGGAAACCCTCCAATGTATCCTCCGTCTTATCGCTCACATCGAGCAGGTCGATCCAGATAATATCCTTCTTATCGAGCTCCTTGAGCGCGGAGATAGAACGGGCTACTTTGATCTTCTCCTTATCTTTATAGAATATCTTGATTTCAGACATGATTGTTTGCAATTAAATTGGTTAGTTCAATAAATTGTTCTACGGACAGCTGTTCGGGGCGCATTGTGAAAATATTCTCTTCCAGGACGGGATTTCCCTTTCCTACCAGCTGCTGAAGAGAATTGCGCATTTGTTTTCGTCGCTGGTTAAAGGCAGTCTTCACCACCGTTTTAAACAGTGCCTCATCGCATTCCAACCGTCGTCGCTTGTTGCGCGTCATGCGGATCACCGCAGACTTGACCTTAGGCGGCGGGTTGAACACATGTTCATGAACCGTAAAAAGGTATTCTATATCATAATACGCTTGCAAAAGTACACTTAAGATCCCGTACGCTTTATTACCCGGCTTGGACGCCAAACGCTCGGCCACTTCCTTCTGGATCATTCCCGAACAAACAGGAATACGGTCCTTATAATCGAGTACTTTAAAGAAAATCTGACTGCTGATATTATACGGATAATTACCGATGACGTTAAACTCGCCTTCGGGAATGAGTTGATCCAAATCCAGTTTCAAGAAGTCTCCTTCCACCAGATTCAACTCCGGATACCATTCACGCAGATAAGCGACCGATTCGCGGTCTAACTCTATCGCAGTAAGGTTGATTTGTGGATTTTTAAGAAGATACTGAGTAAGAACACCCATACCCGGCCCGATTTCTATCGTTCGGCCCGAGCTTATGGTCTCAGCAATCTTTTGGGCGACACTCAAGTCCGTCAAAAAGTGCTGTCCCAAAAATTTTTTGGCACGTACTTGTTGCATTCTCCGCGTGATAATCGTCCATATTCGTTACTCCGTTTTTCTTTTGCGGCTGCAAAAGTACTGCTTTTTTTTGAATTGACCAAATATTTTCCTAAAAATATGCATTTTTATTTGCATATTTGTAAAAATTGTAGTAATTTTGCACCCGATATGAACAAACTTGCACAAATAATAACCAAAATAATTGATTTCTTTTATCGCCCTTTCTCCAAATGGATGCCGGAACAACTCTTCCGTTACGCAGCCTGCGGAGGCGGAAACCTCGTGTTCGATTGGATACTCTATTTTCTCATCTATAACTTTGTTATTGGACACGATCTGGTATATTTCCAATTACCAATTACCAGTTACCAATTATGCCTCACGCCGCATATAGCCACCCTCTGTGTCGTATTCCCGATTACTCTTCTCACCGGTTTTTGGTTGCAGAAATATGTCACCTTCACGGCTTCTCAATTGAACGGATGGAGACAACTATCGCGTTACATCTTTATCGTAGCCGTCAACTTGGCAGTTAACTATTTCGGACTCAAACTATGCGTCGAGACGTTCGGTTGGTATCCTACGCCAAGTAAGATGTTTATCACATTAATCACCGTTGCAATCAGTTATTTTGGGCAAAAATACTATTCTTTTAGAAAAAATTGACACACACTCTTGTGTATGTCATTTTTTTTTTGTAATTTTGCGCCCGAAATGGAAACTATGCAAAATAATAACCCATAAAATATTACGACCATGTTACACAAATTATGCTCGCAACTCCACACGGAAGTATCGGACATGCCCTTCAAGGTGTCTGATACCTTTACCGAAGAGAATCAAGTAGTAGCCGTTTTATCCGGCGGTACTGAGGCGCTGTTCTTGGATCTTATCAAAGAGAAAAAGATTGACCTCAAACGTCCTGTTTACCTGATGGTCAGCGGGTTCAGTAACTCCCTGCCTGCCGCGCTGGAGATACTGAGTTTCATTCGTCAGCGTAACGGTGTTGCGAAAATAATGCAACATCCGAAAGATTTTATCTTTCCCGACCTCAGCGAGACAGAGTCCTTGACCCGTACTCCGCTCGAGAAAGTGCTTAAGAATGAAAAAAAAATTCGACTCGGTGTCGTAGGTAAATCATCCGATTGGCTCATCGCTTCAGGAGTAGATTACAAAACCGTTTTGGCGAATATGAATTGCGAACTCGTCGACATCCCGTTCGATGAGATGACCAGCCTTGGTGTTGTGGATCCCGGCATGCCCGGCGCAGAAGCTATCTACCAGCGTGAGAAAGAGATCATCGCCAAATATAAACTCGACGGTATCACCGTTCGTTGCTTTGACCTCTTCACAACAGTAAAGAACACCGGTTGTATAGCTGTCAGCAAACTGCAAGACGAAGGTATTCCTGCCGGTTGTGAGGGTGATATACCGGTACTGCTGACGATGTTGGCATGCCGTAAGTTAACCGGCGAACCCGGTTTCATGGGTAGCCCTGCGCGTATCCAACCCGACGGACAAATATTGCTTGCTAAATGTACTATCCCCCTTTCCATGACCACCAAACATGAGTACACGACCCATTTCGAATCCGGTATTGGCGTAGCTATTCACGGTGAAGTGGAGCCGGGTGACTATACATTGGTCAAACTGAGTCAAGACATGAGACGTCTGTTGGCGGTGAACGTCAAAGTGACGCGCTGTCAATACGAGCAGAACCTATGCCGCACGCAGATTTGGGTACAGACAACACCTATCGTTTGCCAGTATCTGCTAACCAATCCGCTCTCCGACCACCACGTACTGATCAAGGGCCATCACGCTGCTAAATTCTGGAGAGAATAATGCTTATCAAGCCTTCGAAACAGATCCTTTGGTATCCCGAGAAGATACGTCTGGGTGTCGTCGGACATCCTTCCGATTGGCTCATTGCTTCCAACGTCAATTATGAAGACGTACTGACCCGAATGAACATCGAGTTAGTCGATATACCCATCGAAGAAGTGTCGTCGCTTGGCGAAGTGGATCCCGGCATGCCCGGCGCAGAAGCTATCTACCAACGACTCAAACAGATCGTGCAACGCTATGACCTGCAAGGTGTCACACTCCGTTGCTTTGATCTCCTCTCCACCGTCAAGAACACCGGGTGTATAGCACTCAGCAAACTCAATGACGAAGGAATACCTGCTGCTTGCGAAGGAGATATACCGACCCTCCTCACGATGATGATCATTAAAAGGCTCACCGGCGAACTATGTTTCCAAGTGAACCCCGCGCGTATCCAACCGGACGGAAAGATGTTGTTCGCGCATTGTACGCTTCCCCTCAAGATGACCGAAAAACATGAGTACACGACCCATTTCGAGTCGGGTATAGGTGTAGCCATACACGGTGATCTGCCTACAGGCGACTACACCATCGTCAAAATGAGCGGAGATATGACGCGCCTTCTGGCGGAAGATGTAACCCTTGAGCGCTGTCAGTTTGAACCCCAACTATGCCGTACGCAGGTGTGGATTCAAGCGACACCCGAGCTGAGTCAGTATTTCTTCACCAACCCTATCGCCAATCATCATATCCTCATTAGAGGCCATCATGCAGCAGAAATGCTAAAATGAGAAAATGAGAAAATAAAATCATAAATTACAAATCACAAATAACAAATTAAAATTTTTAATTTTACTATGGTATCTTACAAAGAATTAGGCCTTGTCAACACCCGTGAGATGTTTGCAAAGGCAATCAAGGGAGGCTACGCTATCCCGGCATTTAACTTCAATAACATGGAGCAGCTCCAGGCTATCATCAAAGCTTCGGCTGAGACCAAGTCTCCGGTCATCCTCCAGGTTTCCAAAGGTGCGCGTAACTATGCAAACCAAACCCTGCTCCGTTACATGGCGCAGGGCGCAGTAGAGTACGCTAAGGAACTCGGTTGGGAGCACCCGCAGATCTGCTTGCACCTCGACCACGGTGACAGCTTCGAACTCTGCAAATCCTGTGTTGACTTTGGTTTCTCGAGCGTCATGATCGATGCTTCTTCCCTTCCGTACGAAGAGAACATTGCCCTGACCAAGAAAGTCGTTGACTATGCACATCAGTATGATGTAACGGTTGAGGCTGAGCTTGGTGTATTGGCAGGTGTAGAGGACGAAGTATCGTCTGCTGTAAGCCACTATACCAAGCCGGAAGAGGTTGTTGATTTCGCTACCCGTACGGGATGCGACTCCCTCGCTATCTCGATTGGTACCAGCCACGGAGCGTACAAGTTCACTCCGGAGCAGTGCACCCGCGACCCGAAGACCGGCAAACTCGTGCCGCCCCCCTTGGCATTTGATGTCCTCGACGCTATCATGGAGCAACTCCCGGGCTTCCCGATCGTTCTCCACGGCTCGTCTTCTGTACCGCAAGAGTACGTAGATATGATCAACCAATACGGTGGTAAACTGCCTGACGCAGTAGGTATCCCTGAGGAGCAACTCCGCAAGGCTGCTGCCAGTGCTGTTTGCAAGATCAACATCGACTCTGATAGCCGTCTGGCCTTCACTGCTGCTGTTCGCAAAGTGTTTGCAGAGAAACCGGGTGAGTTCGATCCGCGTAAGTACTGCGGTCCGGCTCGTGATCTCATGGAGGAACTCTACAAGCACAAAATCATTAACGTCCTCGGCAGTAATGGTAAGGCCGAATAATTGTCAATTATCAATTATCAATTGTCAATTAACATGGCACTTCCTTTCATGACAGCGGAACAAGCCGCTGAATTGATACAACATGGTGACGTCTTGGGCCTCGGTGGTTTTACCGCTACCGGAGTGCCCAAGGCAGTTCCTTTTGCACTCGCACAACGCGCAGAACGTCTCCACGCAGAAGGCAAACCCTTCCGTGTAGGCCTCGAGACAGGCGCTTCGATGGGCGACTCCTGTGACGGCGCGCTTGCGCGTGCGCACGCAGTCGAGTTCCGTACGCCCTACCAATCGAACAAATCCATGCGCGATGAGATTAACGCAGAAGGAACACACTATTTCGACGGACACCTCTCGCACATGCCGCAAGACCTGCGTTACGGCTTCCTGCCCAAACCTAATTGGGCGATCATCGAAGCATCCTACGTAGGCGAAGATGGTACGATCGTACCCGCTGCAGGTATAGGTATCATGCCTACTATCTGTCGCATGGCGGATAAGATCATCGTCGAGTTGAACGAGATGTTCCCCGCTTCGATGCGCGGCATGCATGATCTCTATGAGCCGCTTGACCCGCCTCAGCGTCGCGAGATTCCTATCTACAAACCCTCTGACCGCTGCGGCTCCGATCATATCAAGGTCGATCCGGCAAAGATTGCGGCTGTCGTTAAGACCAACCGTCCGAACGAGATTCCGGCTTTCACACCTGTTGACGAGACCACGGCGAAGATAGGTGCTAACGTAGCTGCCTTCCTGGAGGCTGAAATGAAAGCAGGACGTATTCCCGCTTCCTTCCTGCCTATCCAATCGGGTGTAGGAAACGTAGCGAACGCTGTCCTCGGCGAACTCGGTAAGAACCCCAATATTCCGCCGTTCGAGATGTACTCAGAAGTCATCCAAGACTCCGTAGTGGACCTCATCAAAGCCGGACATTGTAAGTTCGCTTCGGGCTGCTCGCTGCGCCTCGTAGAGTCCAAGATGGCGGAAGTATTGGCTGACCTCGATTTCTATCGCGACAAGCTTCTCCTGCGTCCGCAAGAGACCTCGAATAGTCCGGAGATAGCCCGTCGACTCGGCATCATCGCCATCAACACGGCCCTCGAAGCCGACATCTACGGCAACGTCAACTCGACCCATGTATGCGGCACGAAGATGATGAACGGTATCGGAGGTTCAGGTGATTTCGCCCGTAACTCCTACCTCTCTATCTTCACCACCGCTTCGACGGCGAAGAACGGCGCTATCTCGTCCATCGTTCCGATGGTGACTCACCAAGACCACTCCGAGCACTCGGTTAAGGTCCTCGTTACCGAACAAGGTGTAGCGGATCTTCGTGGTAAGAGCCCGCGTCAGCGCGCAGAAGAGATCATTAATAACTGCGTCGCACCCGAGTACCGCGAGATGCTGCGTGACTATCTCAAATACGCTAAGCACGGACAGACCCAACATAACCTGTCCCTCGCCTTCGCCATGCACGAGGAGTTCCTCAAATCCGGCGATATGCGTAACACCAAATGGGAAAGTTACTTGCGTTAATATCCGTATAGCAACAAACACAAGAAAAGCGTCATGCGTGTGACGCTTTTTCTTTTTCCCCTCTCCCACCTTCGCTCTCTTCTGGCATAATATACTTAAAATAATTGGTTACGACTGTTATAGGACAATATGTAAATGCCATGCTTTTGGTTAGGTAATAGTAAGGGCAATGATTAACGAATATCTAAGGAATATCTAAAGAATCACTAACGTTTGATAGTCAATTGGTTCGTGAAAATCACGAAAAATGGCTTCAAAAAGTCAATATCGCCATGCAAAAATCGCTCTGCACTTTCTGCACTATTTGCACTATTGAAGGTGAAAGTGCAGAAAGTGCAAATAGTGCAAGGCAAAAATTTGCATGAGAATTGTAAGAATTCTGAGAATTCTCACTTTTCTCATGTCATTTTTATTTCACCTCATATCCGGTCACAGTATAAACCTTCTCCCCGCGGAGGATAAGGATTTGGCCGTCGCGGAGGATTTTTTCATTTTCGCATTTTCCCATTTGATCATTTATTTGGTCAAGGGCGGTGGTGACACCGGTAGTGGTGAATGAGCCGGATTTGGTGTCTATTGGATTACCGAGTTCATCTTTAGCAATGACGGAATAGTCGTACGTGGTACCGCTTGTCAAACTGGTAATTGTAAATCGGAAACCACTATTCTGAGTTTGGCGTTCATATCGCGCAGGAGCAAACGATATTTCGTTCAGTTGACCCTGCTCATTGAAAACAAGCGTGCAGATTGTATCGCCGCCTTTGGTAATCGCAATTTCGTAAGTCTGTGTGTTTGCGACAGCAGGCCAAATAATCTCTGCCGAATTGTCCGTCGGATTAATTGTTACATTCTCGTCCTGAACGGTGGTGGATTCCGCCTTCTTGATTTGTACATCAAATTCACCCCAATAGGTGTCACGTAAGTACGCACGCTGACGCCCTTCCGGCACGAAGAGGTAGATATATTGCTTGTTGCCGATTTCATAGAAAGTGTTTTCATAAATGCGCGGAACAGTAGCCGCATAACAAGTGATGTCATCAAAGTTCTTGCAATAAGCAAAAGCGTTCTCGCCGATAGACTGCAAGCCGCTACCTAATGTCAATTTTGTAAAACCGGAACAATTATAGAAAGCCTTGGTTTCAATTTTTGTGACACTATTTGGAATGGTCATAATAGTTAATTGATTCATGCCGGAACAAATAGAGGCGGGTATTACTTCTACTTCATTACCGAAAGTAAAGGATGTAACCTGACTGCCGAAATTCCAGCCGTTACAATTCTTAGCGTTCCATACTACTGAGATGATGTTGCTACAATCCCGGAACGCTTTAGAACTAATCGTTTCAACACTATTCGGGATCTCTAAGGAACTCAGTTTGCTGCAATACCGGAAAGCCTCATAGCCAATATAACTAACACTATTGCCAATAGCAACAGAACTCAAATTGCTACAACCGTAGAAAGTGCCTTCTTCTATTCTTGTGATGCTATTGGGAATGATGACAGAAGTCAAACTTGTACAATCATAAAACGTTTTTGCTCCAATGCTTTCAATGCTGTTAGGAATCTCAATAGAGGTCAAACCGGCACAACTGCGGAAAGCTTGATAATCAATTCTTTTCACACTATCTGGAATCTCAATGGAACTCAAATTGCTGCAATAATAGAAAGCCCTATTTCCAATGCTTGTAAGTCCTTGCGGTAAGTTCACCTGCTTGATTGCTTCGTTTGAGGCAACCCAAGGTTGCCCTTGCCACATGTCACCGCTTCCGGTAATTGTGAGTATGTCATCATTCAACGACCAGTAAAGATTATCACCACACTGACCGTTTGTATCTGCGGCAATCTCTGCCGTAAAAGTAGTGTCTTGTGTCAAAACAAACTTACGTGGATTATCTGTCACTCCATCCGACCATTGAGCAAAATGATAGCCATTATCCGGAACAACTGTAAGCTGCGCATATTCTTCCCCTTCACAAGCATAAACATCTATTATTCCATGTTCTATCTTCGTAGAAATTGAATATGGCACAAAGTATTTTACTCTATAATCATTGGGTAGCATGGATTGGAAACGCTCCATTTCGCCGCAAGGAACGTAAATATCAGTTAGATTGCTGCAATTACTAAAAGCCTCATTGCCAATACTTGTGACGCTATTTGGAATGTCTATAGATGTTAAACTTGAGCAACCTTTAAAAGAATAATCTCCAATACTTGTAACTCTATTTGGAATTGTGATGGAATTGAGTTTATTCATCCCACTACAAATAGAGGCTGGAACTACCTCCACTTCATTGCCAAACGTAAATACCTCTACTTGACTGCCAAAATTATAACTATTGCAATCTTTTGCATTCCAAACAACTAATGTAATGCTACCGCAACCATTGAAAGCATAATTTCCAATGCTTGTGACGCCACTAGGAATTGTGATGGAATTGAGTTTATTCATCCCACTACAAATAGAGGCTGGAATTACCTCCACTTCATTGCCAAACGTAAATACCTCTACTTGACTGCCAAAATTATAACTATTGCAATCTTTTGCATTCCAAACGACTGATGTAATGCTACTACAACCTTCGAAAGCATAATCTTCGATGCTTGTGACGCTGTTACCGATAGTTACAGAGGTCAAATTGGAGCAAAAGTAGAACGCATTTTTCCCAATACTCGTGACACTATCACCAATGATATATTCTTGGACTTGTGTGCCAAAAATTGATGAAATAGTAGAGCGATATGTATATGTTTTACTGACAATCGCATTTGAATTAATTGTTACAGAGGTTAAACCTGAGCAACCTTTGAAAGTAGAACTTTCTATGCTCGTGACGCTATTGGGAATTGTCACAGATTTCAAACTGCTGCAGTTATAGAACGTATAATTTCCAAGACTTGTGATAGTATTTGGGATAACAAGATTTGTTATTAATTCATCGCTAATATATAAATTATTCGCGTAGTTCAATGGATTTGAAGATGAATTTCCAAATAAAATAGCACACCACGAAGCGATGTCGTGTATATTTACTGAAGTTAAACCGGTGCAACCTTCGAAAGCATAATCCCCAATGTTTGTGACGCTATTGGGAATAGTTACCGATGACAAACCTATGCAATAGGCAAAAGCATAACTTCCAATGCTTGTGACGCTATCGCCAATGATATATTCCTTAACTTGTGTTCCAAAAATTGATGAAATAGTAGAAGTACTTGTATAATATTTATTATAGGCAATTGCATTTGAATTTATTGTCACAGAAGTTAGGCTACTGCAATTATAGAAAGCATAATTCTCAATGTTTGTAACAGTATTTGGAATAGCTACGCTTCTCAAACCACTACACTCTCGGAATGCGTAACTTCCAATACTAGTGACGCTATCGGGGATTTCAATAGAGGTTAAACTACTGCAACCATAGAAAGCGTAATTTCCAATACTCTTAACACTATAGGTCTCCGAATTATACGTTATAGAAGAAGGTATGTTAGCACTTGTCAAACCGGAATAGTTATTATCAGACCATTCGTCCTCATATGTAACCTTTGCTGTTTTATTCTCTGTATCTATTTCGTAATATAATCCATCTACTTCAACTTTCTCCGCCTCATACGTAACAGTCAACTGCGCCATAATTTGGCAATATTTGTTGCTATTGTCTGATGGATCAATCTCGCTATTATCAAATGTTAGTACAATACTATCTGATGCATTGCATGCTGTGTTTGAATAACTGTCAGTATAACCACTATTCTTAGAAGGAAATGTAATGCTGGTAAACGGCTTTTCTGCAACACCGTCAATAGAAACACCTATTAGCGAAATCTCCGACGTTGTATTATTACTATAGCCTCGCAAATAAATCTCGTTGATACTATATCCGGCGTTCACATATAACGTAATAGTGTTATTGTTTTTATTGGTTCTCAATTTATAGAATGTCTCATTCATTCCTGTATTATCTTTCATAACAGAAACAGAACCATTGGCGCATTCTTCGTGTCTGAGAGAAATACTTGTCCCCTCCCAATTACCGTTTGCTACTGGAACTATTTCAGTATCGGCGAATAATGTTCCAACAATTACTATTAAGACAAACAATAGCATATAGATTCTAATTTTCATAAGGATTCCCTAAATCCGTGTCGGGCGCAACTTTTATGGTGGATGTTTTTGATTTTACAGGTATTCTAGTCTACTGGTCACTGGTTTTCTAGTCGATATAGTAGAAATAGTCCATATAGTATTTATAGGCAAATCGCCCAAGATTGCGGGACAGAGCCTATATCTATCGAACAAGAGGGGCGATGCAACCTTTGCGAGGGCAAAGGTACAAAGAATTTTTGATATATGCAAATAAAAATGGAAAAATTGCCGCAAATATGCGACAAAAGTGATCAAATATATGCGGAGCTTTCGCTCCTTCAAGGGAACGTACTGACAAAAATAATTACCACCGGAGGTAAATGCCAACTACATGCCGCATTGGCTACATCCGCATTGAGTCCGAAGCGGGCGGGGCGGCGATTGTCAATCGCCTGAAATACAAAGAAGAGAGAATTAGTAGAGGGACGACGAGGCGGAATGGATTTTCTTTAGTTGTGCTATTTGGCGTTTGTCATCTTCTTCGCGGAGGGATTGACGCTTGTCATAGGTGTGCTTGCCTTGGCAGAGCGCTATTTCCATCTTCGCGAGACCATTTTCGTTGATAAACAGTTCCAACGGGATGATGGTCTTGCCGGTGTCCTTGGTAGCTTTCTCCAGTTTGCGTATCTCGCGTTTGTTGAGCAGGAGTTTGCGGTCACGCTTCGCCTCATGGTTCGCATAACTGCCGAAACGGTACTCGGCGATGTGCATCTGCTTGACATACATTTCTCCGTGCTCCACCGCGCAGTAACTATCCACGAGCGAAGCTTTGCCCTCGCGGATGGACTTGATTTCCGTGCCGTAGAGGACAATGCCTGCTGTATAGCGGTCGAGAATGATGTACTCAAATTTCGCCCGCTTGTTCAGTATCTTTATGTCCGATTTCAGTTTCATTGGTTTCTTCCGACCGCCCATTCATGGTCGGTACTTTCTTATATTTCTTCTGGCGTTGTTCCCATCGGTCGCGGGCATACTGCTGCATGTCAATGACGGTGTCGCTCTCGTCGATGATTTCCAGGCCGAAAATAGTCTCAATAATGTCCTCGAGGGTCAGGATGCCGACGAACATGCCGTACTCGTCGATGATCTGCGCAATCTGGCTCTTCTGCTTGAGCATGGAGTCAAAAATCGTGCCGAGCGTCATGTCCTGGTCGAAG
>Ga0310690_10006797_pt1 | contig 14937 bp, 15 predicted proteins | sample AusTroGonzalo_MG_2_FD_207661 | JGI IMG/M metagenome (GOLD analysis project Ga0310690, IMG submission 207661) | Bovine rumen microbial communities from tropical cattle in Woodstock, Queensland, Australia - Gonzalo_04 (v2) (version 2) | ecosystem: Host-associated > Mammals > Digestive system >...
ATCAAGCTCAAAAAGGAGAAAAAAGACCAGGTGCTGAAGCTGGTCTTCGGAGAGAACAATATCGAGATCCTAAATAGATAGCGGAGCCCATGTCACATTTCATCACGATTCACGACGCGAACGCCGGCGTCCGTTTTTCCGAGAAGACAATTAACGCCGATTATATCATCCTGGCGGAGGACTCCACCAGGGCGGAGCGGTACGGCCGACTCTATATCAAAGATGTCGGCCCGACCGGGGATCATGGATGGACCACCAGGGTGATCGACACGCGGGAAACCTATCGGCAGCTCCGGGATATGATCCGGGACAAAATCGGGACAAATAATGCCGGAAGCGGCACCTCTAACCCCCAATAGAACGCACCAGAATGGCCTCCAGCAAGGACGAGCAAGTCAGATCATCCCGACCACACTCCGGCAACGGGTTGAAAAACAATTCGTTGCCGGTTTTTTCATCCAAAACCGGGACAGAACCGGGACAAATCATTTCTTTGGACGATCTCCTCCAGGCCATCCTGGACGCGGCGCCCAAAGAAAAAAAAATGTATTTTTTCAAACCCATTCCTGGAGTCGATTACAGGGCGCCGAAGCTCTCTCGGGGAGATGCCGGATGGTTCGTGTTCTATTACGTCCGGGATCCTGGTACCGGCCGCCTGCGCCGGATCCGCGTCAAGATCAACCACATTAAACCCGCACGCGAGCGCGAGCGCGTAGCGCGCGAGATGATCGCTGCCCTGGGCGAACGCCTCGCCCTGGGCTGGAACCCGCTGCGGGATGCCGGCGCCCCTCGATCCGGAGTCGGCGTCTTCGATGCCTATGCGGCATTCCTGGCCGCGAAGAAGAAGGAGGCGGAGATCCAGTCCGTCGCATCCTACAGGTCATACGTGAAGGTCTTCTCGGAATGGCTTCAGGAGAACGGATTCTCGAAGGACCGGCCGATCGGCTGCGTGTCCCACGAAACGGCCGTCGCGTTCATGGAGTACCTGGACACCAAAGACGGGATCTCGCCGAGGACCTGGAACAATTATCTCTCGTTCCTGATGACGCTCCACGCCTGGCTCATCGCCCGGGGATATCTCGCCGTGAACCCGTTCGACGGGATCCAGCGCAAGCCCCGGCGCCTGATGAAGAAACGGCGGCGGATGCTGACGGACGGAGAGCTCGCGCAGCTGCTCTCCTGGCTGCGCGGCGAGAACCCGGAATACCTGGCCGTCTGCCTGCTATGTTACTGCTGTTTCGTGCGGCCGAAGGAGATCGCGCTGCTGCGTTGCGGGGACCTGGATCTCCAGCGGCAGCTGCTCTTTATCCGTGGCGATATCGCGAAGAATGACCGCGACTCCGTCCGGACGATTCCGGACGCCGCTCTGCCGGATCTGCAGCGCCTCGACCTCTCACATCCGGACTGGTACCTGTTCGGCCGGAACACCGGCCGCGGGGACGATTTCCGTCCGGAGGCCGAGCCGGTGAACCACCGGAAATTTGAGGCCTTCTGGTCTGCGAGGGTCAGATCTGCGCTGGGCTTCCCGGAGGAGGTTCAGCTCTACAGCCTGAAGGATACCGGTATCACGAACATGGCCAGCTCCGGAATCCCGATCAACCTGGTCCGGCAGCAGGCGGACCACAGCAATGTGGCCATCACGTCGATCTACCTGGGGCAGAACCAGGCGAAGGCTGTCGAGGAGCTGAAGGCTGCGGATATCATTCCGGAAGGATCTGCAGCAGCTGAGCTATAGCCACTGGATCCGGTTGTAGGTAATATAGTAATGCGCCCGGTTCGGGCACATGGTCTCCAGGACGGACGGGTGGACTATGATCCTGCCATCGCTCTCCGTCAGCTTCCAGCTCCCGTCCTTGAAGGTTAGGACGGACACCGTTCCGCATCCGTCCGGACAGAGATGCTTCGAGATGCCGTGCTTCCTGCTGATGTAGATCTTCCCGTATTCCAGGGAACCATTCTCGGGAAGCGTGTCCATGAAGACAGGCTTCAGTTCATTCAGGCGTTCCATGGTTGTTATTTAACTATGAGGTTATACTTTCCGCCGAGCTCTGCCATCCATCCGTGCTGACTGGATCCATTCATCATCAGGACTCCATACCCGGCGCCGCCGGTGATCTGCCACCGGCCCCGCCAGATATCGAACGTCACCTGCGCGCTCGCGCTGAATGCGCCGGGCAGGATCCCCGCCTTGACGGCCGGGGAGATGGTCAGGTCCGGGAGCTTCGTATCGTGGACCACCTTGGTAATTGTGGTGGTCGTATTGAACGTCTGGATCTCGGCGAGCCTCGCCTGGATTCCCTCGACCACGGCCCGATAGGTGGAGTCCTGGTAGACCTTCCGCTCCATGGGGAGAGCGATATCTACGGGGATGTCCTCCGCCGGCGCAGCGGCGGAGTCGGCCGGAGCTGCCAGGGCGGCCGCCTCCAGCTCTGCGATGCGGGCCTTGAGCTGCGAGATGGTTCCGGCCTTGACCTGCACGTATCCTGCCGGAATGGCCGCAGCCGGCTCCACGATGACCGGCTCCGGATTGACGTAGCTGCTCGTGTCGGTGTGCTGTGTAGTGTCCACCTGGATGCTGGCCGCGCAATCCCGCCAGCCGGCACGGTAGCCATTGCGATAGCTGATTTTGCAGCAGACCGCCGTCACGAGAATCATCAGGCAGGCCATGATGAACAGGGTCGCGTACTTCTGAAACTTTGTCATTGCTTCGATGCGGTTACGATTGCTATTGGAAAGTGTGAACGAACGTCAAAACAAGGGCAGGCCTTGATCCATTCGTTCTTGCTGATCTTCCCGTCTCCGTTCAGATCCGGAGAGGCGTCGCGGTGGCCGATGACCTCCTTGACATTATACTCCATCTCGAGCTCGTTGACGAGCTTATGGAGGGAAACCATCTGCTCCGGGGTGAACGTGTCGGCTGGGTTCCCATCCTTATCCAGGCCGCCGATCAGGCAAATGCCGATGGAGTGGGAATTGTATGGCTTATTAGAGAGCCCCTTGGTATTACAGTGCGCTCCGTTCATGGTGATGGGCCTACCCCTCTCAATGGTGCCGTCCAGATCGATAACAAAGTGGTATCCGATCATCTTGAAGCCGCGCTCTTTATGCTGCTTGTCGATGTCTGCTGCTTTTACATCCTGCCCGGCTCTGGTTGCTGAGCAATGGATCACGATAGCGTCGATATCTTCTTTTTTCATGGCTTATTCCTCCTGAACTTCGGATTCTTGCTTGCCGTCCTGGTCCTTCATTTCAATCGTGGTATTGCCGTGTGTCAGCTTGATGCCGAAGCCTTCCAGGATTGCCTCACGTGCCACGAACAGCGTGGCGAATCCAAAGAGGAAACCGGCTGCGCTAAACATCGACGGATCGATTGCGCCCTTCGGAGGCCAATAGGCCGACGTAACGAAGAGAGCGATCGTGGTGCAGAGGCAGGCCCACAACGCGATGGACGTGCCTCGATTCACGCGCTTTGTGGCAGCGCGGAGATTGTTGAATACCTGTGCTCGAGTCATAATAAATTTATTTTGTAATTATCGTAGTCTTTCCTGATGCCCGGACGATCGATGGCGTCGAGCAGAGCGCGGGCCTTTCCGAGGTCGGATGTGGCCTTGATTATTCCGAGATAAGAATTGATCGCGTCGACGAAGTTCCGTCGGCCGCGGGTATGGCTCTCCGCTACGCGGAAAGCGCTGCCGATGGTGCGCCGCTTGAGGTGCACCCGGTCCGGGAGGATCCGGTAACCGAGGAACTCCACGCCGTGCTCCACCGGCTGGCAATAGAATTTCTTAGGATGGAGGGTGATGCCGATGGCCGCAAGGCGCCTCCGGAGTTCCGGGATCTGCGCCAAGACCATCTCCTTGTTCTCGGTCACGATCACCGTATCGTCCACGTAGCGGACGAACAAGCCGGAGATGTTCTCGGCCATCCAGTTGTCGACTACGGTCGGGTACAGGCTCGCCACCGCTTGCCAGAATGTATAGCCGATCAATCCGCCGACGCCGGGCGCTGCGAGATACACGCTTTTGTAGGCCGGATAGTCTGACCATTCCCAGATCGGCGACTTGCGGATGCTGTGCCTTGGCTCGCAAAAACATGCGACCTTCAGGCAATAGATGACGTCAGACTTATCCCAGCCGTGATACTCATGCCGGATGATATCGTAGATGAGTTTCCAGGCATAGTCCCGGTTCATGTTGGGGAAATATCCCTTGTAGTCTATCTTGATGATCCATGCCGGGCGGGCGAATCCCTGGCTGGCCACATAGATGTCATTGATTACCGTGTTCACGGCGAGCTGCGCTCCCATGCCGACGCGGTTATTGAACGTCCTGGGCGATAGGTGCGCCTCGATGAGCGGAGCGATCCGCGTCAGCGAGAAGGACATCATCACCTTCAGCTGCGGCTCTGCAGCAAACACCTCGCGGGGACGTTCGCTCCGGCGGTGCATAAAGGAATAGTTGTGGAGCGGCGCATAGGACCGCTTGGTTATCTCATCGCGGAGCTGGCTAAGGTTCGCATACAGGTCGACCTCGAAGGCAACCATGTCCTCCGATCTTCTGTTATGCTTCCTCGAAGCCTTATATGCCGCGTATAGACTTACCAGGTCCATTATTAGTTCGCTTCAGATTTGAATTTCGTGACGGGGCGCACCGTTAACTGGTTGTCGGCGAAACCATTGTTGTTCGACATGCCATTGTTGTTGTAATTCCACGCATTGCCGGAGGAATTCCGCACACAGGACCAGCGATTGACGCCGATGCGGGGAAACTGCTATTCGCTCTGGATTAAATGAATCCGTCCCCACCTCTTCAAAAATTTCAGCCTGCTCCGTCTTCCTTGACGGAAACGGAGACCTGCTGGTATATGCTTCCGCTCCACTTGACTATTCCAGGTCCGATTTTCGCCATGAGATCCATGAACTGGTTGTGGCGCCGGCGGCGCTTCCGTTTCTTGAGCTTGAATTCCAGGTTGTCGAAACAGAATTCCATCAGCGCCTGGTAAGCATCGAACGCAGCCTCGAGATCATCCACGTGCTTGCGCTTCTCGCCTTTGAGGTTGACGTCGAAGGTCTTCCCGTCCGCCGTAAACACGATATGCTCGTCCCGGCGGTGATACGCCAGCGCGAAGCTGGCGATCATGTCCAGGTTGAGACGCACGAGGCGGTCGCCGTAGTCGATGCGGTCCGGCACGCTCATCGCCTTCTTCATGCGATACGTGAACGCGAGCAGCTGCTTGACATCGATGAAAATACCGGCCTTGCTGATGGAACTCATGACGAATAATCAATTTAGAGTCATGCGGCTTGGGGCTGCCGCCCACTTCGCCGCAAGTTTTAAGATCAAGACAATTTTAAGAGCGTGACGGGGCGCACCGCTAACTGGGCGCCGGCGAAACCACTGCCGTTCGACATGCCAGCGTTGAGGTAAAACCACGCAGAGCCGGAGGAATACCGCACACAGGACCAGCGATCGACGCTATTACTCACAGACAGCAGGCTCGAGTTCTCGTTGACCTTATTGAGATGAGCGTCGATCATCAGCTCCGCGAGCTCATACATGGACGGCAGCCACCACGTGCCGGCGGCATCGGTACCAAGGGCGCCCGTGTACTCGTAGCAAGCCTTCGCCGCCGGGAAGACGGACGAGGACTGCGCGTAGAGCTTTTTGGTCATCCAGCGGCCGAACTCGTGCACCTTCACGCCAGCGGCGACAGCCCCGAAGGGCGTGCCGGGAGCGCCGTTCACGCGGAGCGTCTGGCGGATGTACTCCTCCCAGGAGCCGAACCGGTTCTTTGTCTCTGCGTTCGCTGATGCCGCGAACGTGGCGGCCGTCAGTGGCGTAGACTGGTAAGCGCTGGTCAGGAGGCCGTCCGTCGGCTGCGAGACATCGTTCTTCGTGATATAGCTCTCGTTTCGCGCTGTGTTCATCTGCACGTAGGTGTGCTTCTTCCCGTTCCGCATAAGCGGCGTGCTGCCGCCATACGCCGGCGTGCCGTCTGGCAGCGTCGGGCTGTTCGACGTGGCCCAGTACGCGCTGGTCTCAGCGCCGTTCGGCGCGACGATCATCGCGAAGCCGCTCGAGAAGCCGTAGATGCAGCCGTAGAGCGTGTAGGTCGTCCCTCCGATGGTGATGGAGGAGGCGCTGGCCGTCCCGCGTCCGATGACCTTGATGGTCGATCCGGACTTGTAGATCAGATCGCCAATTCCCGCCGATTCCGGCGGGATGACGATATTCGTGCCCTTGGGCGTGATGCGCCCGTTGGCATCGAATCCTGTGACGCTGAGACCCATTACTTGCTGGATTTGGGGGTGACGGGAATAGCCGCAGCTTCGACCTCGGCGACAATGACAGCCACGGCAGCACCAACCTCGGCGAGGGCGGCAGGGGCGACGCCGGCGATGTTCACATTGCCCTGGTCGTCACGGCTGGCGGCGAAGTTGTAGGTCTCCCCGCCTTTGGTGACGGATCCACTGATGGCGACATCCTTGATGGCGCCGTTCTCGACACGGTAGGAGCCGGCGGCGTTGCAGTTCTCGGAGGTGTGGTTGAAGCTTGCTCCGGAGTAGGGGTTGACAATTTCGATCATGATTGAAAATTATTAAAGGGTTAAACGCTATTCGTTGTCGTACAGCACGCCATCGAGGATGTCCTCGCAGACGCGGAAGGTGTCGACATAGATGGTCGTGGTCTCGCCATCCGGGCCGGGGACCTTGACAGGCGTGCGCCGGTTCTCGGCGGAGAGGATGAGATAGCTCTCGAGCGGCATCTTCTTGACTTCGCCGATTTCAGTCTCCTCGGCGTGCAGGGCCTTCAGGAGCTCGGCTTTCTTGGCCTCGTCCTCGACGTCCTTCGTCAGCTCGACCTCCTGCTCCGCAAGTTCCTTGATGGCCTTGCCGATGTTCTTGCGGAACTTCATTGCATAGACGGCGTGACCCACCGGCACGTCGTGCTCGGTGGTATTCAGCAGACCGGCATTCACCAGCCGGAGGATGGTTTCGTTCTTGAGTTTCATTGCTTGCCGGTCTTTTGGTTGAAATCCCATTTCTGGTAATACTTGTAGATGAGGATGGCCACAACCACCCACCCGACGCAGGATGCGATGGAGCCGAAGCCGTTGAAGTCGCGGCCCGCCTTAATGAGGATGCCGGCGCTTCCGCCGTTAATGAAGGCGAAGAACGCGGCCAGACCCGCGCCGAAGAAGCACAGGATCTTGGTCCAGGAAAATTTTGATGTAGTCATATATTTTGTATTTGAAAGGATTAGTCTGCAAACGCTTCCGTGTAGGCATTCATGTTGACGTACATACAACCGGCCACGAATACGCCGTCCGCGTAGTAACCACAGCCATCGTCCGTTCCGATATTGATGGTCTTGGTCCAGGTCACGGTCCGGCCGACGGCGATGGTGTCGCTGTTATTATTGGCGGCACGGAAGTCCGTCCGGGCGTTGTAGCCACGGGCGGCCAGGTAAGCCGGGGAACCGATGCCGGAGATCCAGTCGGAGAGGTAGATGTCCGGAGGATTGGAGAGGCCCATGTGATCGGACGGCGGGGTGTAGGGCGCCGCGCCAGGCCAGTGCTCGTCGATGTAGTCCATCACGCCGTAGCCGCCAGTCGTCGGCGGATTGTGGTCCGAATCGCCTTCGTTATAGTAAGACTCCGCCGACATGATATAGGCGTAGATGTTGCTCAGGTTGACGTTGCTCGAGGTGTTGTTCGTGATGGTGAAGACCATCGTGACCGAGCCGTTGCTGTACGTCACGTCGATGTCGAGCGAGAGCTTGCTGGAGGCGCTGCCAATGGTGCGGGAGAGATATGCCCCGTTCAGGCTGATGAAATGCCCGGAACCGGGAGCGTCGTCCCATGTCGGATACGCAGTCTCGGTCAGCACGGGGATGATCTTCGCGGCACCGGTAACGATGGAGTTCGGCACATTGGCGGTCAGGAACGCATCGACGTCGTCTCTCGTGTGGTGTGCGCGCATCTGGTCGCCCGTGATAACCCACAGTTTATTCTGAGCGTCCAGGATAGCGATACCCATATAGTAACGCGACAGGTCATAGTCCGCCTGCTGCTCGCGATAGAAGGAGTACGGGTAGAGAAGGCCGGGGAGGCCGGTGTCCGGATCCTCCGCGCATCTGATGCTGAGCGTGAGAAGATCTCCGGCATAGATGTCTGGCGTTCTCGGCGTGGAGAGATAGCTGTCGAATATGCTGTAGTATCCGCTCTGGACGTTGTTTATAGTGACCGGGCCGAGCTGCCAATAGCATTCGTGTAGATAGCCGTCAAAGTCGAGCAGCCGGTACCATTCCTGGTTGGCCAGCCCGCGCGGGATGTTATGGCTCCATTGGTCGGAGTAATGCGTCTTGAAATCGGTGGCGTTGAAGCGCGGGATGTTGAGCCCGAAGTTCGCGGCCAGCGCCGCCGCGACCCTCGCCGGGCTGCGAAGTTCCGGCGTGGCCTGCGTGCCGTCGAAGGCAAAGACAGGGTTCGCATTCCGGAACGACTTGTGTTTCGCCCATTTGTTGATAAGCGAGGACCGGCACAGCGTGCCAAGGTCGAGCGACACGGTGTGCGTCGCGCTGGAGAGGTCGCCCAGGCTGATCGGCTTGACGAGTATTCCGTCGTTGTTTATAGGCATATCAGTTCATTTTTAGACGTTTGTTTTCTTCCTGCAGGCGCAAGACCTGCTTCTCCAGGCGGTGGATGCGGGTCTCGTGATCCTGCTCGACCTTGAGTATGGCCGGGATGTATTTCGTATAGTCGATGCGCATATATTTCTCCCAGATGGACGACACCGCCGACGGGACGATGCGCTTCGCCTCCTGTGCGATAAGGCCCATGTCGTCTCCATGCAGGCGCCCGAGCTGCCACGCCTTCTCGTTCCAGGTGAACGTCACGGGGCGGGAATCCATCACGACGCGGATGGCATCCTTCGCCTGGAGCGTCTTGATATCGCGCTTGAGCCTGGCATCGGAGGCGTTGCCGCCCGTGACCTGGCCGATCGCGACAAAGTCGCCGGTGTTCGTAAGGTACGCGAGCTGCGTCTCGCTGCTGCCGGATCCGTAATAGAACGCGAACTTTTTATCGCTGCCGGATGCGCCGACCTCCCAGAAATACGAGCTCTGGTTGTCGGGATAATAGTTGATATATGCGCCGGCGCTCGCGGTGGTACGGTAGAGGCGCAGAATGTCGTACTGCGAGTTGTAGAAATTGTTCTTTCCGTAGAAGAAGGAATCCCCCGCCACGCGGAAGGATCCGGCGCCAAGCTGGTCGGCGAACAGGGCCTCTGCGCTGATCTCGTCCCAGGAGCTCCGGCTGGCCACCGAGTCAATCTGCCGCTGGAGGGACTGGAGGGCGGAGCTGACAATCCCGAATTTATCGGAGATGTTCTCGCTGGCGGAGTCGTAGGTCGCGTAGAGGTTCGTGATGCTACGGGTCTGCCCGGCCACGGTGGCGGAGAGGTTCGTAGCTGCGCTGGAAGACAGCGCGGAGAAAAGGTCTCCCTTCGTGCAGGCGGTCAGCGCCGATCCGTTGTAATAGACCGGCAGCGCAGAGGATCCGATGGCGGAAGATCCGAAGATGTTCGCCTGAGAGATGCTGTGCGTGTGTGTACCGTAGGCGGTGACGATGCCGTAAGCGTTCATCGTCACGTAGGGGATGGAGATGGACGCCCCAGATGTGGCGCTGCTCGTTCCCGCCGTGCCGGCCGTCAGAGTCGCCGTCCGGAAGCTGCCGCCGAGGGCGACTGAGGTCCCGTTGATGCTGATGGCGGAGTTGGCGAGATAGGCGTTCGGGATCGACTTCATCGACTCGCCACCGAGCTCGAGGGACTCCACGTATGCCGCGCTCGCCGCGAGGACGTCCGCAAAGAGCGCGCTCGCCGACAGCTCGTCAAAGCAATCCCGTGAGGCAATGCTGTCCGCCTGCGCCTGCAGGGACTGCAGGGCGTTCGAGACGGTGGTGAGGTCGTTATATGCCGTCTCCCCATGGGAGATATAGGTCTGGTATGTCGAGCTGATGGCGATGGTCCCCGTGCCGGTGATTGTTCCTCCGGAGAGGCCGGTGCCGGCCGTGATGGAGGTGACGCCGGAAGAGGTCACATAGCCCTGGCTGGTCACCCACGTCTTCGTGGCCATGTCCGCGATGGCGGATGTCTTGACGTAGGAATAGGTGCCGGCCATATCCGGGATGTGTGCCGCGGCGATCTTATCATTAGCGTGGGCGTCTGCCGCGGTGTTCATCAGCGAGGCCCATACCGCATCGAGGTCGACGCTCGCGGATCCTCCCCCGTCGGACAGGCCGCCGGAGCTGACAAAGCCGTCTGCGTAGAATCCCTTGCCGGAGGGCGTGACGAGGTGGACGTGCCCGTTAGCATCCAGCTCGAAGTATACGCTGCTCGAGAGGTAGAACTTTGGCGCGGTCACCGAGGTGCTGGCCGTGATGGTCGTCGCATCGGTGAGGGCTCCGGAGACGTTTGCCGTGCCGTCGAAGGACTGCCCCCAGATGGTCCGGGAGGTCAGCAGCTTCACGGCCGTCTTCGCGGATCCGTTCGTGAAGTAGCCCTCCAGGGTCGTCGCTCTACTCGCGAGGCTCGTCAGCGTCGTGGCCAGGTCGTCGCCCGCGAGCTCGATGCTGCCGGCACGAAGATCCTGGACCGCTGCGACATCCGCGAAGAGAGCGGAGGCCGTCAGCTCGTCGAAGTTGTCGCGGCTGGCCACCGAGTCGATCTGCGCCTGCAGGGACTGCAGGGCGCCGGAGATCGTCGTCAGGTTCCCGTCGAGGGTGTCGATGCCGAGCGCCGTCTTGAGACTCGAGGCGGGGACGTCGCCGTTTGCGTCCGGCGAGACGCCGGCGACCTTCTTCACGGCTCCGGCATGAGACAGGGCTGCGTTGATGTAGTCGCGGGAGTAGACGGCCACGGAATCTGTGCCGTTCGTAATCGTGCCGCCGTTGTTATCGAGCCGGGTGTAGGAAGCGTTCCCGGCAGGCTGGCCGCCGCCCTGCGATAATCCGCCGGACGAGATGAAATAGTCGGAATACAGCGGGAGCCGGGAGTGAATGACGCGCTGACCGTTTACCACCTCGACCTCCATGTCGAGATCTTCCGCGCCGTCGCCGAACCGCAGGCCCGGGATCCGGAGCCCCGCATAGGCGCTCTTGAGACTGACGTCGCCTTCATAATCCGGATCCGGCTCGAAATAGCACGCATCCACGGCCGAGAGGACGCCTTCAGCCGTGATAGAGAGACCGGATCCGACCTTGATGCCGCCGAGGCGGGTGGCCGTAGCGATGGGGAGCTGATAGGCCGGAGCGTTCTCCAGCGTCTTGATGCGGTCACACAGATCCTTTCCCAGGGATGCGGCCAGCGCGTAGCCGGCGACGCCGACGGAGTAGTCCTCCCAGGGGCCGGACCAAACGTGCACGTCCTCGTGGGTGATTACCTGCTGCAGCCATTCCTTGATGTCGCTCAGCGGCGCGTTGCACCACTCGAGCGTCAGGGGATCCTGGACCAGGAAAAGGTATTCTTCAGAGAGGTCAGCGACTGGAAATTCATCCAGCCTGGTTTTCAAAAAAAAAAGATCCTCAGAGGGCAGCTCCTCGGAGGGCGGTTCATCGCCGATGTATAGCGCCCCGTGCCGTTGCGCCGGGTCGTAATCTCCGAGGCCCTCCTGATCGTTGAAGTAGCGGCCGTTGTCCAGGGCGCCGAGGTGGTAGGTGAACTTCACGCTGCCGAGGGCGTTGTCCTGCAGATCAGTTTCCTGAGAATCCACGATGATGCGCGCCAGGCCTCCGGAGGCGAGGATGTAGCGGTCGTGCGCCTTCAGGAAGTCCAGCCAGAGGGCGGACTCGCGGGCGGAGCCCAGTCGGCCGGAATAGACCTCCCGGCCTTCGGTCGAGTCGTTCCGAAGTTCGTATTCGGTCGCGCCGCTGAGGAAGGCGACCGAAGATCCGTCCAGCTTCGGGTTGCTGCGACCGGAGGAATAGACGCGGTCCTCGACGCCGAAGGAGTTGCAGAACACGAATTCCTTCACGCGCACCTCGTCCCGGGCGATGATCAGGCGAAGCGGATATCCGTTGATCGTGGCGGCGGCGCTCTGGGAGTCCGTGCCGGAGAACGAATACGAGACATCCCATGCGCGGATCTTGCTCCGGACGGACGACGATACAGCTGCTGCGATGGTGGCGTAGGAAGCATCCACCGTCACGTACCGGCAGCCTGACTGCAGGGTGCCGCTCGTGAGCGTCACCGTCACCGGATCTCCGGAAGACAGGAAGATCTTCGCTTTAACGGAATAGGTGCCGGACTGCCAGCCGAGCAGATCCAGGCCCGCGAGGAAGGTCAGGCGCTCGCGGCCCCAGGCGTGCGTCGTGCTGACCTGGTCGCGCCAGCTGAGCCAGTGACCGGCCAGCTGTGTCGGCGTCTTGCCGGAAGCCGCTCCGTACACGGCGCGCACAGACATCGTGGCGTCACCGGCGGACAGCGTCACCAGGGGGACCTCCCGCTCGCCGGCATTGGCCAGGCCGGGGATCCCGACCACGGAGCTCAGGATCTCGCGCATCCGGAGCGCGGCCAGATAGCGATTGTTGGTCAGTACCGGGGTGACGGGAATCGTCCAGGAAGAGCCTCCGACGGACACGGTCAAATTGACCGGATCCGCGCTCGCGGCGACCAGGTTGATGTCCTGGGCGTCACGGATAAACAGTGGACCGTATAGGATTGGCTCGAAATTCATCGCTCAGCGTTTATGCAAAATTGGCTAATCAGATTCCTGGAGAAAGGACACCTACAGGGATATCAGATCCGCGCTCACATCCACTCCGCTGGCGATTGCCGATACCCGGATGGACAGCTTTGCAACCAGGAAATTGCGGCTGCGCACCCGGACGGCCTGCCACATCCGGAAGGCCGCCAGCTCCATCACGGACAGGTCCAGCCCGACCGTCAGCAGCTGCCGGTCTTTCGCCAGCCAGGCGGCATAGGCCTGATGGTACTGCTCGAAAAGCGCGGCCGGTACCAGCGACGCTCCGACGGTCTCATCGGCGCTCGTGGCGCTGTCAGGATCCGCGATCACCACGCCCTTATCGCAGGCCTGGCCATTGCCATAGATGGCGATATACACATCCGTCGGCCGGTCGCCGCCGGTGGCTGGCAGGGAGAGGATCGGGGCCATCCTGCGGATATAGGCCTCGGCGGATCCGTCGCGCTTCTTTACCCAGCCGCAGGGCGTGCATTTCGGGAGCCGGAAACCAATATCCACAGATTTGACGTCACCCTCCCCGTCCCTCGACACGGCGTTCCCGTCAGTGCCGACGCGGTCGATCAGGATCTCGTCGATGGTACCCACTTGGCCGTAGATATCGCCCTGGGAGGAATGCCCGATCACGCCAATCATCGACACGGTGCTCAGTTTGCGGCTGTAGATATCGCCAGTCGGCGTGTGTTTGGCCGCCTCGTATTCGTTCTCTGCGCCGGCGATGACGGCAACGAGCGTCGCGGCAGATGCCGGCTGCTGCTCGTCCGCGGAGTTCCCCTCCTCGCTGTCGCTATATCCCAGCGAATAGCCGACGCCAGCCTCGGCGGCGGAGCGGAAGCGGTTGGCGACCTTGCGGTCCCAGTCCAGCGGAGCGTCCGGCGTCAGGATGTCAGAGGCGGCCATGATCCGGAAGCCGGACCCGTCCGTAAAGAGAGCCGCGCAGAACATGTTGCAGAGCGCCAGCACGAAGTCCGCGAAAGTGATATCCGGGAGTGTGGCGGCGGGATCCGGAAGGCCCGCCTCCCATGTGCCGAAGATCACGGCGTTCTCCAGATAGGCCGACGCGCCGCTGACCTGAGCGAAGGAGACGCGGCCGCCAAGGATAGCTCCGACCTCAATGGCCGGCACGGTCAGCTTCCGGTGCGTCGTGTCGTCGGGGTGGTTCCGGTACTTGCCGTCGATGTTATACAGGTTCCCGGGGCGCTGTCCGGACGGCTTCGTGCCGATGCCGGCAGCTGCGACCTTGGAGGCGTCGACGATCAGGGGGTAGTGGATGCCGCTCGAGATGGTCAGCTCCCAGAGCTTGCCGCTCCATTCCATCGCCAGGTCCCGTCCGGAGAATGTGTAATTGATCCGCCCGTCCTCGTCGATGCTGTCGTAGATCAGCGACCCGGCGAGCAGCTGCACGCCGCCCACGAGAATCGATGCGCCCAGCTGCTTGACCGTCGGCGCCAGCATCATCGTGTCCAGGTAGCCGAAGGCGGCCTTGTTTGTCGGCGTGGCCAGGAAAGCGATGGCCGTGCTGAAGGGCACCGGGATGCGGTCGTCCTGCAGCAGCGGGTTCTCGATGGTGATCTCGAATTCGGCGGCCGGATCCAGATCCAGGAATACGCCGGTGTCAGTCAGGATGTCAACCATTCAGCGATCCTCCCTTCTTTGCACGGTTGTACTCTTCCATCTTCTCCAGGATCCCATTGTGGCCGAGCATGGCCACCTCGGCACGGATGGGGACGCCGAGGATGGTGTTCAGTGTGCGGAGCGCCTGCAGCAGCTCTTGGCTGTTTGCCGCGGAGAGGCGGACACCGTCCGGGAATGCCGCGCCGCCGATGTTATCCGTGTCGTCGGCGAAGAATCCGCCGGCGTAGCGGCCGGCGACAGCAGCCCGCGGCTGCACGGCCTCCAGCCGGAGATCGCGCAGGCGCCCGGAACGACGCGCCGTCTCGATGGCGTCCACGAACGGACGCACGGACGGGTTCTGTAGGGCGTCGGACGGGATGACGTATTCAGAGCCGTTCTCCCCTACCAGCACCGTCGGCCGGTCGATCCAGCCGCGCTGATCCGGAGAGAGGCGCGCGGGGAAGGTGCGGCCGTCCTGCTTACGGCGCACGCGGACCGGGCGGTCGTCGAAGGCGCCGCCACCCTCGCGGCCGGTGACGGGCGTGGATGCCATCAGCGCCACCTG
>Ga0310690_10006800_pt1 | contig 14934 bp, 9 predicted proteins | sample AusTroGonzalo_MG_2_FD_207661 | JGI IMG/M metagenome (GOLD analysis project Ga0310690, IMG submission 207661) | Bovine rumen microbial communities from tropical cattle in Woodstock, Queensland, Australia - Gonzalo_04 (v2) (version 2) | ecosystem: Host-associated > Mammals > Digestive system >...
GCGTCCGCCTCTGGCGCGCCACCCTTCCGCCTCGGTTGATGGCGGCATCCGCCTCTGCCTCGCTGTCCGCCCGCCTCCCGTGGGGGGAGTGTCCGCCTCGGGCGCGCGATTGGGCTGTCTTGGGGGGCTTTATGCTAATTTAAATGGTTCAGGCCCGGAGCCGCGGGGGCGGCTTCGGGCCTGATTGATTTGTCGCGCGAGCGGGTTATTTGGTTTTGAAGGAGTCTTTGAGGGTGACGGTGCGGTTGAAGACGGGGGCGCCGGGTTTGGAGGCGGCGGGGTCGGGGGTGAAGTAGCCGACGCGTTCGAATTGGTAGTGTTCGCCGGGGAGGGCGTCGGCGAGGGCGGGTTCGACCCAGGCGGTGACGGTGCGGAGGCTGTCGGGGTTGAGGGCGTCGAGGAAGTTGCCGCTGGGGCAGGCCATGGGGTCTTCTTGGGTGAAGAGGCGGTCGTAGAGGCGGACTTGGGCGGGGCGGCCGTGGCGGGCGCTGACCCAGTGGATGGTGCCTTTGACGCGGCGGCCGTCGGCGGGGTTGCCGCCGGGGGCGTCGGGGTCGTAGGTGCCGTGGATTTCGGCGACTTGGCCGTCGGGGCCTTTGACGATATGGGTGCAGGTGAAGAGGCAGGCGCCGCGGAGGCGGACTTCGTTGCCGACGGTGACGCGGAAGAATTTCTTGGCGGGGACTTCCATGAAGTCGTCGCGGTCGATCCAGAGTTCGCGGGTGCAGGCGAGGCGTCGGGTGCCGGCGTCGGGGTTTTCGGGGTTGTTGGGGACGTCGGCGGGGAGTTCCTGGCCGTCGGGGAGGTTGTCGATGACGAGCTTGACGGGGTTGAGGACGGCCATGCGGCGGGTGGCGACGCGGTTGAGGTCGTCGCGGACGCACCATTCGAGGAGGGCGAGGTCGGTGAGGGATTCGAATTTGGAGATGCCGATGCGTTCGCAGAATTCGCGGATGGCGGCGGGGGTGTAGCCGCGGCGGCGCATGCCGGCGACGGTGGGCATGCGGGGGTCGTCCCAGCCGTCGACGCGGCCTTCTTCGACGAGTTGGCGGAGGAGGCGTTTGCTCATGACGGTGTAGGCGAGGTTGAGGCGGGCGAATTCGCGCTGCCGGGGGCGGACGGGGACGCCGTCGCGCTGGACGAGGCGGCCTTGTTCGGCGAGACGGTCGACGACCCAGTCGTAGAGGGGGCGGTGCACTTCGAATTCGAGGGTGCACATGGAGTGGGTGACGCCTTCGAGGGCGTCTTCGATGGGGTGGGCGAAGTCGTACATCGGGTAGCAGTGCCAGGCGGTGCCGGTGCGGTAGTGCGGCAGGTCGACGATGCGGTAGATGACGGGGTCGCGGAAGTGGATGTTGGGGGAGGCCATGTCGATCTTGGCGCGGAGGCAGCGGGAGCCTTCGGGGAAGGCGCCTTGGCGCATCTGGCGGAAGAGGGCGAGGCTTTCTTCGGGGGGGCGGTCGCGCCAGGGGGAGGGGGTGCCGGGGCGGGTGGGGACGCCGCGGTGGGCTTTCCATTCTTCCTGGGAGAGGTCGCAGACGTAGGCCTGGCCGCGGCGGATGAGCTCTTCGGCGATGGCCCACATCTCTTCGAAGCGGTCGCAAGCGTAGTAGAAGGCGTCCCACCGGAAGCCGAGCCAAGAGATGTCGCGCTTGAGCTGTTCGACGAATTCCTCGGATTCTTTGGAGGGGTTGGTGTCGTCCATGCGCAGGTGGCAGCGGCCGTTGAAGAGGGCGGCCATGCCGAAGTCGACGCAGACGGCTTTGGCGTGGCCGATGTGGATCCAGCCGTTGGGCTCGGGGGGGAAGCGGGTGACGACGGCGCCGCCGTTTTTGCCGGCGGCGAGGTCTTCCTCGATCCACTGGCGCAGGAAGTGGCGGGCGGTGTCGGATTCGGCGGGTTGGGTGGCGGGGATTTCGGCCATGGGGCGATTCCTTCGATGGGTCAGAAGTCGGTGTTGTCGACGACGAGGTTGTCGAGGATGTATTGGCGGCGTTCCTGGGTGTTGGCGCCCATGAAGAAGCGGAGGGTCTCCTGGACGTAGACGTCGCTGTGGACGTTGACGGGGGTCAGGCGGATGTCTTTGCCGATGAAGTCTTTAAACTCTTTGGCGTTGATTTCGCCGAGGCCTTTGAAGCGGGTGATTTCGGCTTTGGCGCCGCAGGCTTTGAGGGCTTTCTCGCGTTCGGCTTCGGTGTAGCAGTAGAAGCTTTGCTTGGTGTTGCGGACGCGGAAGAGGGGGGTCTCCAGAATGAAGAGGCGGCCGTCTTTGATGATGTGGTCGAAGAAGCGCAGGAAGAAGGTGATGAGGAGGTTGCGGATGTGGAGGCCGTCGACGTCGGCGTCGGTGGCGAGGATGACTTTGCCGTAGCGGAGGGTGTCGGGGGTCTGCTCGATGCCGAGGGTGTGCATGAGGTTGTAGAACTCGACGTTTTTGTAGATGGCGTCGCGCTTCAGGTCGCACACGTTGAGGGGTTTGCCGCGCAGGGTGAAGACGGCCTGGGTCTCGGTGTCGCGGGCGGTCTTGACGGTGCCGCCGGCGGAGAGGCCCTCCACGAGGAAAATCATCGTCTCCTCGCCGGCGCCCTTGAGCTTGTTGAGGTGCTTCTTGCAGTCGGTGAGCTGGGGGACGCGCACGGAGACGGCCTTGGTGCGCTCCTTGACGGCCTTCTTTACCGAGGACATCTCGGCGCGGATTTTGGCCGTCTCCTCGATTTTGTTGAGGAGGCGCTGGGCGGCTTCGGGGTGGCGGTGGAGCTCGTCTTCGACGGCTTTCTTCACCTGGGCGACGAGTTCGGCGCGGATTTCGGGGTTGCCGAGCTTGTTTTTCGTCTGGCTCTCGAAGACGGGCTCCTTCATGCGGATGGCGATGGCGCCGACCAGCCCGTCGCGCACGTCGTCGCCCTCGAAGCGCTTCTTGGCGAATTCCTGGACGCCCTTGAGCATCCCCTCCTTGAAGGCGGAGAGGTGGGTGCCGCCGTCGTTGGTGTATTGGCCGTTGACGAAGCTGTAATAGTTGTCGCCGTAAGTATTTGTGTGGGTGAAGGCGATTTCCAGCATCTTGGAGCGGAAGTGGAGCGGCTCGTAGAGCTGCTCGCCGCCGGCCTCGGCGTCCAGGAGATCCATGAGGCCGTTGTCCGAGCAAAGCGTTTCGCCGTTGAGGTCGATGGTCAGCCCGGCGTTGAGGTAGGCGTACATCTTCATGCGGCGCTGGACGAACTCCTCGCGGAAGGCGAATTTCGGGAAGAGCGTCTCGTCGGGCAGGAACTGGATGAAGGTGCCGTTGCGCTCGCGGGTTTCGCCCTCGCGCTGCTCCACGAGCTTGCCGCGGGCGAAGAGCGCCTCCAGGAAGCGCCCGTCGCGGTGCGACCGCACCAGAAAGCGCTCGGAAAGCGCGTTGACGGCCTTCGTGCCGACGCCGTTCATGCCCACGGAGAACTGGAAGACGTCGTCGTTGTACTTGCCGCCCGTGTTCATCTTGCTGACGCAGTCGACCACCTTGCCGAAGGGGATGCCGCGCCCGTAGTCGCGCACCGAGGCCTCGCCGGAGGCGTAGTTCACCTTCACGACGATGCGCTTGCCGAAGTTCATCACGAACTCGTCGATGGCGTTGTCCACCACCTCCTTGAGCAACACGTAAATGCCGTCCTCGTATTGCGTGCCGTCGCCCTTGCGCCCGATGTACATGCCCGTGCGCAGCCGGATGTGCTCCAGCGGGTCGAGCGTCAGGATGGCGTCTTCGTTGTATTCTGCCGGGTTCTTTCCCATCTTACTCTCTTCAAAAGCGTTATTGTCAGAGCGCCAGCATGCGCTCCACGCACTGCCGCGCCTCGCGGGCCAGCGCCTCCGGCACGCGCACCCGGCAGCGTTCGGGCCAATCCCGCAGCACCGCCAGCACGTCCTCCGGGCGCGTTTTGCCCATGTTGGGGCAGCGCAACTCCCGCAACGGGAGCACCTTGACGTGGCGGTTCGTCTTCGCCAGGCGCTCCACCAAATGCCATTCCGTGCCGACGAGCAGCGTCTCGCCGGGCGTCGCCGCCTCCGCCGCCTCGATGATGGCCTTCGTCGAGCCGAGCCCGTCGGCCAGCTTTGCCGCCTCTTCCGGGACTTCGGGGTGAAGCAGCAGCCGCGCCTCCGGGTGGGCCGCCCGCGCCGCTTGCGCCACTTCCGGCGTAAATCCGGCGTGCGTCGGGCAATAACCGTCCCACGCCACGAGCTTTGCGCGGCGGATGGCCTCCGGCGAAAGCCCGCCGTCCGGCAAGGCGCGCCGCCAGAGCGCCGTCGCCTCCGCCGGGTGGCCCAGCTCCCGCATGATGTTGGCGCTCAGGTAACGGTCCGGCGCGAAGAAAATCTTGAATCCCTGCTCCAGGAAGTGGCGCACCACCCGCTTCCCGTTGCCCGACGTGCAGGCCGAGCCGCCGTGCCGCGCGCAGAACGCCTTCACCTCCACCGACGAATTCACGTAGACGACCGGGACCCAGCGCGCCGAAGGATCGGCGGCGGTCAACTGCGCCCAGACCGCCTCCAGCGGCTCCGCCTCCGCCATGTCCGCCATCGGGCAACCGGCTTCCGGGACGGGCTGGTAGACCCGCCGGCCGCACTCCGATCCGTCCGGCCGGCGCACGAGCACGTCCGCCGTCTCCGCCATAAACCGCACCCCGCAGAAGACGATGCGCTCGGCCGTCGAAGCCGCCGCGATGCGCGCCAGCTCCAGCGAATCCCCCACCGCGTCGCACAGCGCCACGACGTCCGACGCCTGATAGTGATGCCCGAGGACGAGCAACCGCTCCCCCCAGGCCTTCCGCAACGCCTGCACTTCTTCCGCGACGTCCGTCATGGTTCCTCCTCCAACATCGCCTGCCTTTTGCCTTCATCGTCCGCCGAGAGCGTCAGGCGCAGCCGCCGGGGCATGTCGCGGTCCAGCGCCGCCTGCGCCCGCTCCGGCCACTCGATGGCCAGCCGCGCGCCGTTCTCCAGCGCCTCCAGCAACCCGAGATCCTCCAGCCCTTCCGGCGACGCCAGGCGGTAGAGGTCGGCATGCACCAGCGTCCCGCCGTCCGGCATGGGATAGACGTTCGCCAGCGTGAAGGTCGGGCTGGTCACCGTCCGGGCGATGCCGTAGGCGCGGGCCAGCGCCTGCACGAAGGTCGTCTTCCCCGCGCCGAGATCCCCCGTCAGCAGCAGCACTCCGCCCGGCGCCAGCAACGGCGCCACCTCCGCCGCGAGGGCGGCGGTGTCGGCGAGAGTGTCCAGCGTTCGGGAAAGGCGGCGCACAGCGCTTACATGACGCGCTCGACCGTCAGCTCCGGGTCGATTTCTTCGCGGAGGACGCGCTCGACGCCGCTCTTCAGCGTCATCATGGCATGAGGGCAGCACCCGCACGCGCCGCGCAGGCGCAGACGCACCGTCTTGCCCTCGATGTCCACGACCTCCAGATCGCCGCCGTCGGCCTGCAGCATCCCGCGCAACTCTTCGAGTTTGGCGCGGATCTTTTCGTTCAATTCGTCCATGGTTTTCCTTCTGTTGACAGTCCCCCTATTATAGCATATCCGCGCGCCCGCCCGCGGGACTGTTGCGCGGGGCCGGCGCCATGGTTTCCGGCCAATCCCGCACGGCGTCGGCGCGTCGTGCGGGGGCGTCAGACGGGAAGCAGGCGTGCGGGGCTGGGGGTGGTCGAACGGGAAGCGGGCGCGCAGGGCGAAGGCCCAAAGCGGAAAAAAGAAGGGGACGCCCGGCGGGCGTCCCCTCTTTTTTGCCCCGTAAAGGGCGGTGCTTTGCCTTGGTTTTGGCGTTGCTTTCGCCTTGCGCAGGGCGCTTTGCCCGGCAAAGGGCGGCGTTTGCCTTGCGCCAGGCGTCCGGCTTACTTGGAGGAGCCGGACTGCATGAAGGCGAACTTGTTGCCTTCGCCCTGCTGGTAGTCGCTGAGCTTGGAGGAGCCGAGGCCTTCGAGGATCTTGTTGGGGTAGATTTCGTCGGCGCCGAACTTCGAGCCGGAGCCGTCCTTGCGGATGACGACGCCGCCGGTCTTGCCGAAGGGCTTCTGGTCGTTCATCAGCTGGTCGACGTCGGTGGTGGTGTCGTTGCCGGCGACGGTGACGAGCTTGGTGCCGTCGAAGTTGCGGGTGACGAAGACGGGGGCGTTGGCGGGGGCTTGGGCGGTATTCTTGGCGAGGATCCAGGCGCAGTTGCGCTCGTCGAGGGTGGTGCCCTTGGCGGCGGGGACGCCCTGGCCGGCGATCATGGCGGGCTCGATGTCCTTGAGGACTTTCAGGCGGTTGCGCTTGGTGACGTCGGTTTCCTTGACGTAGAGGGCTTCGGCGAAGTAGTCGGAGGTCTTGGAGAAGTCCTGGTACATGTCGGGGCCGGAGGTGGAGGACTCTTCGCTGTCCTTGAGATCCTTGTTCTCGGCGGCGGGCCAGGCGCGGCCATCGTAGCGGCCGGACATGTCGGCGGCGATGATGGCCTGGACGACCTTGCGGCCGTTGCCCATCATGCCGGTGAGGTTGCCCTGGAGCATGAAGTTGGTGACCGGGCCGAAGAGCGACGCGGCCAAAATGCCGATGATGACGATGACGACGAGGAGTTCGATCATCGTGAAGCCTTGTTTGCGGGTAGCGTTCATAGTCGTGTTCCTTCCGTTGCGGCGGGTTCTCCGCTGCATGACAATGGGAATATTAGCAAAGCGCGGCGCGGGGCGCAAGCGCTTTTTTCTAAAGGAGGTCGGTCTTGTGGGGGGCGCCGGGGAGGTCGGCCACCACGCGGGGGCAGGCCAGGCCGCCCAAATGCGCCAGCAGCCACTCCCGCAGGCGGGGGGCGGTTTCGGGCGGGGTGCGGAAGTGGGCGATGCCGGCGACGGGGTCGCACTGGAAGACGTAGTAGGGGCGCACCCGGGCGCGCTGGAGTTTGGCGCAGAGCTCGGCCATGACCTCCGGGCGGTCGTTGACGCCGCGCAGGAGGACGCTCTGGTTGGAGACGGGGATGCCGCGCCCGACGAGGCGCGCGCAGGCTTCGACGGCTTCCGGCGTCAGCTCGCGCGGGTGGTTGAACTGCGTCTGCACCCAGACGCGCCCGCTGCGCGCCAGCCCGTCGGCCAGCGCCGGGGTGATGCGCATGGGCAGGACGGCGGGGGTGCGGGTGCAGAGGCGGATGGCGTCGAGCTGCTCCAGCGCCGCCAGGGCGTCCGTCCAGCGCAGCACCTCCGCGTCGGGCAGGATGAGGGGGTCGCCCCCCGAGAGGAGCACTTCCCGGACGGCGGGGCGGGCCTTCACGGCGGCGACAAGCGTCTCCAGCGAGGCCGCCGGCGCGTCGAGGAGCCCCCGGCGCGTGCAGTGGCGGCAGTAGGCCGAGCAGCGGCAGGCGACCATCGCGAGGAGGCGGTCGGGGAAGCGCTGGCGGATGCCGGGGGCGACGGCCGCTTCGCCGCGCTCGCCGAAGGGGTCGGTGCCGAAGCCGTCGGGGAGGCGTTCGCGGGGATCGGGGAGGAACTGGCGGAGGATGGGGTCGTCGGGGTCGTCCCACCGCGCGAGGGCCGCGAGGTAGGGCGTCATGCGCATGGGGAAGTCGGGGTTGTCGGGGAGGCCGGCGTCGGCGGCGGAGAGAGCGTGGGCGAGCTGCCAGCGCCAGTCGCCCCACTGCGGGGCGTCGCGCAGGGCGCTCCAGTCAGCGGCGCAGGGCATTGAGGAAGGCCTCGAAATCGTGGATGCGGCAGACGACGGCGCCGAGGCGGACGGCCTGGCCGCCGAAGTCGTTGTCGTCGGTGACGACGATGCGGGGGAGGGGATCCTCGTCGCCGGCGGGCTGGCCGTGGAAGCGGAGGAGGTCGAGGATGTAGCGGTCGGCGCGGTGGTCGCCCTCCCCGCCGGAGTAGTGGACGGTGACGTTGTCGGCGCGGGAGCACTCGGAGGTCTGCTTGCCGTCCCAGACGACATAGGCATGGACGAGGGCGTTGTGCTCCAGCAGGGCGCAGAGGTCGTCTTCCAGGCGGCGGCGGTTTTCCTCGTGGGTGCGGGCGGCGCCGCGGCCGATGGTGTAGCGGCCGAGGCCGTTGAGGACGTTGTGGGCGTCAACGAAGAGGAGGGCCGCCGTCTCGCCGCGCAGGGCCTTGGCGAGAAGGGGGTTGCGCCGCTCGGCGTCGGAGAGGGTGTTTTCGAGGGCTTCGCGCAGGAGCATCGTGCGGCGGTCGAGCTCGGGCATGCTGAGGCCCCAGGCCATCATGCGCTTGCCGAGGCGGTCGGCGAGCTCGGCGAGTTCGGCCTTGGTGAGGAGCCCGAGGCGTTCGCTGGTGCGCAGGAGGGCGCCGAGGGCGCGGTCGTCGGTGGCCTCCAGGGCGTCGATGCGGACGCGGAGGGCTTCGGCGTAGGGCGAGAGGGCGATTTCGGGGCCGCGCAACGCCTCGTCCAGGCGGGCGCACTCCCGGGCGAGCTCTTCGCGGACGGCGAGGAGGGCGGGGTGGCGGACGACGGCGCCGGCGAGGGTGCCGTCCACCTTCGCCAAGAGGTCGCGGGCCGTTTGGAGGCGGTGGCCGAGTTCGGCGCGGTTCTGGCTGGCGCGGTCGGCCTGCGCCTGGAGGGCGAGGGCCTGCTCCACGCGCGCCGCCAGGTCGCCCGGGCCGTCTGCGGCGAGGGCGTCTTCGGCCCGGACGCAGGGTTCGAGCCAGTGGCGGAAGAAGGCGATGCGCCGGCAGTTGAAGCGCGCGTCGGCGCGGCGGTCGCACGCTTGGCGCTCCTTGTCGAGCTTCTGCTCCAGTTCTTCGGCGCGGCGCTTCTGCTCGGCGACGCTGAATTCCAGCGTGGCGATCTGGCTTTTGGCGCTGCGCTCGGCGTCGCGCAGGCGGGTTTCGGCTTCGGCGCGCAGGCGTTTGTTGGCCTTTTTCTGCTCGTCCAGCTCCTGCTGGAGGCTTTCGAGGCGCTGCTGGAGGCGGGTGTTGCCGGCGGGGTTGGCGCTGAGGCGGCAGGCGGGGGCGAAGAGGCGTTCGAGGGTCTGGGCGGCGGCTTCGGGCTCGGGGAGGTCGCCGCCTTCGGCCGCGAGGAGGGCGGGGACGCTTTCGCGGAGGGCTTCGCGTTCGTCGGCGAGGAGGGCGAGGGCGTAGCGCGCCTTGCCGAAGAAGGCCATGAGGGCGGGGCGGTGCTGGGCGAGGGCTTCGGGGGAGAAAAGGGCGAGGAGACGCGCTTCGGGGAGGGCGGAGCGGACGAAGGCGCGGGCGCCCTTGTCCAGCGCGGCGAGTTTCGGGCGGAGGGCGTTGAGAATGTGGGTGCAGAGGACGGCGGTGGCGCCGCCGGGGCGGTGGCCGCTCGTCGGGAGGTTCGCGAGGCGGGCGAAGTCGAGGAGCGCCTTTTCGGGGAGGGCGGCCAGGACGTCGGCAAGGGCGCGGGCGGCGTCGGCGAGGGTGAGGGCGGGTTCGGTCATCAGACGGGCCTCCGGACGAGGGCGGACATGACGAGGGCGGCGAGGAGGCAGCAGAGCGCTCCGGCCGCCAGCCACGGGGCGCGCAGGGAACGGTGGCGCGTGTAGACCGTGCGCTCCAGGCGCGTCGTCTCCAGCTCGCCCACATGGCGGAGGAAGGCCTCCAGCTGGTCGGGGGCGCGGACGTTGGCGTAGAGGCCGCCGGTGGTCTCGGCGAGGGATTTGAGGGTGGTTTCGTCAAGCGTCATGTAGACGTCGAAGAGCCCTTCGCGGCCGAAGGCGTCGCGGCTGCGCACCTTGGTCGGGCCCGTGGAGCCGACGCCGATCGTGTAGACGCGCACGCCCATCTCCTTGGCGATTTTGGCCGCTTCGGCGGGGGTGACGGCGCCGGCGTTGCTCTCGCCGTCGGAGAGGAGGATGACGATCTTGGAGGCCGGCTCGGCGTCTTTCAGGCGGAGGAGGCAGACGGCGAGGCCGTCGCCGATGGCCGTCAGCGTCTCGTCGTCGGTGACGGGGCGGCCCTTCTCGTCGAGGCCGTCGCGGATGCCGGGGATTTCCACGCCGGAGAGGGTGTGGAGGAGGGCGCGGTGGTCGGCCGTCAAGGGGGAACGCACGCTGGCGTAGCCGCCGAAGGCCACCAGCCCGACGAGATCCTCCGGTCGCTGCTCCACGAAGTCGCGGAAGAGGCGCTTGACCACGTCCAGGCGCGTCGCGTCATACTTCCCCTCGCTCAGGTCGAGCGCCCGCATCGAGCCGGAGACGTCCACCGCCATCATCACCGCCAGCGCGTCCGCCGAACGCACCTCGCGCGCCAGCTGCCGCCGGGGCCCCGCCGCCGCCACGACCAGCGCCAGCGCGCCGCCCAGGAAGAGGAACGGCGCCCAGCGGCACGCGACCGTCCGCCAGCTGCGCCGCTGCTCCCCGAAACGCGCCGAGGCCGCCGCGAAGACCGTCGCCCGCGTCCGCGCCGGGCGCAACGCCCGCCACGCGGCCGCCGCCCACGGCGCCAACAGGAGAAAAGCCCATGGAAACTCAAATCGAATCATCCTTTAAAGTATACCACACCGGGCAAGCGCGCCCCGCCCGGCGGCGCGGGAGAGGCGCGGAGAGGACACCCCGGCCTTGTCGTTTCTTCGTTGCGAGGGCGAGGGGCGGGCGGGACGCGCGGCAGGCGGAGTGCGCGCCCTTTCGGGGCATCCCCGCCCGCGGCCGGGCGGCGCGCCTGCACGGCGCCATCCGATGGGCGCGCCGGCCGAGGGACTTCCCGCCCGCAACCGCGCTTGCGCGCCCCGCCCGAAAGGCGTATAATGCCCAACATCAATTTCGGCTCTTGTTTAAGGAGTGCAACAGGCATGAACGGCAAGAATCTCTTTGGTTGGCGGGGCGTCGTGTCGCGGGCGCTTCTCGTGGCGTGGGCCGCGCTGGGCGCGTTCGGCGCGAAGGCGGCGCCGGTGGACGCGTCGGCGGCGCGCCAGGCGGCGGACGCTTTCCTCGAACGCCGGGCGGGGCGCGCCTCGCTTCCGGGGCGCACGGTGGCGGACGTCGCGGCGCACGGCAACGTGTGGATCGTCGCGTTGGCGCCTTCGGGCCACCTTCTCGTGAGCGGCAGCGACCGGACGACGCCGGTGCTGGGCTTCTCGGCGGCCGATTTCGAGGAGCCGGAGGCGGGGTCGCCCGCCGAAGCCGCCCTGGCCGCCACGGAGGCCGCCGTCGCGGAAGCGGAGGCGGACGCCAGCCGGACGCGCCACGCCAAGTGGGACGCGGCGCCTAGCCGGGGCGCTTCCGCGCGGACGCTCGCCGCCGAAACGGTCGTCGAGCCCTTCATCGCCGCGCACTACAACCAGTGCCAGCCCTTCAACGATTTGACGCCGATGGTGACGCCCTCCGAGACGGGGCCCTACCGCGGGCGAAGCCTCGCCGGCTGCGTCTCCGTCGCCGACGCCGCGCTGGTCAGGACGGTGGGCTGGCCGGTCTACCCCGCCCGCACCGACACGGTCACGCACGCCTTCCGCGGCAGCACCTTCGACATCCGCTTCGACGGCTCCGCGCCCTTCAATTACAGCCTGATGCGCGACGCGTATGCCGCCTACGGCGACCAGCGCGGCTCCCTCCCCGAGGACGCCCGCTACGAAATCGCCCGCTTGCTGATGTGGTTAAACCATTCGGCGCGGATGACCTACAACGCCGGCGAATCCACCTCCACCAAATACAACGCGGCGCACGGCGGCGAGCGCGACTGGTACACCATCGGCCGGAGCATGACGCCCGACGCGGAGGGCGTGGCGGAAATTGTGGTCCCGACCCTCTCGGCGGGCATTCCCGTCTTCGTCGGCGTCGGCGGCCACGCGGTCGTGGCGGACGGCTGGCAGACCGACGGCGACGAGGCCTTCGTCGACCTCCTCTACGGCTGGGGCGGCCCGGGCAGCTGGTACAGCGTCGCCGACGGCCCCGTCCGCTACTTCTGGGTGGAGCACTACCCGCGCGCCAAGCCGCAGCTCGACCCCGTCCCCCGCGTCATCGGCGGCAACGTCACGCTCTCGTGGCGCTTCCCCGACTGCTACGCGGACAGCCTCGCCGGCTTCATCGTCACCAAGCGGCGCCGCACCTCCGCCGCGCCGGAGACCTGGACGGCCGACTTCTCCGACGAAGCCGCCGGCCAGATCTTCCCCGCCGGCGCGTGGAGCACGATTGAGGACGGCGGCACGGCGCTCTACGGCGGCGAAGACGTGCGCGGCTGGTACCAGTTCGCCACGCCGCTGACCGTCTCGGCGGACTCCGTGCTCTCGCTCGAAGTGCGCGGCGGCGTCGACAGGGACAACATCATCGTCGAAATCTGCGGGGAGGACGGCAACTGGGCCCAGCTGCTCGTCCCGGCCATCAACTGGGCCTACTGGCCCGGCTCGTGGCGCGAAAGCTCCTGCAGCCTCGCCGCCTACGCGGGGCAGACCGTCCAGCTGCGCATCTACAAGGCGGACGTCCTCTACAACGGGCAGACCGCCATCCGCAATTTCCGCGTCACCCACGCCGTTCCGCTGGCGGGCGAGGTCTCCACGACCCTCGTCGCCGGAGCGGATGTCCGCAGCGCCACCCTGACCGAGCTTGAGGCCGGCGCCGACTATGCCTTCTCCGTCCTGCCGTGGTTCTCCGGCGAGACGCTGACGACGGCGGAACCCTCTGACGCCAAGATCGCGACCGTCGAGGGGACGCACGCGATTCCGGGGCCGGCCGTCGACGCCATCGTCGACCAGACGGTCGAAGCGGCGAGCCTTCCCTTCTCGGAATCATTCCAAATTACTGAAGATTCAACGCTTTCTTGTGCGTGGAATGCCGATTGCAGCGCGGGCGGCATCGTCCAGCTGAGGGTGACATTCACGCCGGAAGGCGGCGACGAAGTGGCCCTTTACGCGTCTGAGGCCAAGATGAAAATGGAGGGTGTCCTTGACCAGTCCGGCGACTACACGGAAAGCGGCATTTCTCTCGCGACCTATGCCGGCGTCGCCGGAACGCTGAACGCGTCCATCCTGACCCCTTACGGCGCGCCTTATGACGACATCGCGACGTCGGCCGTGCAATCCATGACCGTCACGAATGTTCACGTGACCGGCCTGCCCGAGACCGAGACGCTGACGGCGCGCGCCCTGCCGGAGTTCACGGTGATTCAGTATGCGGCGAACGGCCTCTCGGCGAAGGACGTGACGGACGGCTACCTGGCAGACGGATCCATTGGAAGTTCAACCCTTTATGTCACCTGCTCGGGTGACGTGACGAGTCTGGCGGCGACGCCCAGCCACGTGGAGCTCGTGCAGGACGAGGATGTGCACGTCGAGCATCTCTCCGACGGGCGGTGGCGGGTGACCTTCGACCCGGCCATCCCGGAGGCGCGGGCGCGCCAGCGCATGCTTCTCACCCTTCACGCGACGGACGCGAACGGCACCGTTGTCCACCGGGACGTCGTCCTGCGCATGACGGCCGACTCGGGCATCGAGGGCGGCGCGGTCGAGGAGGAATACGACAGCGGCAACTACTTTTACACGCCGTCGGCGCAGCCGATCGCCGTCTGGAACGGCGACTTCGGCACGACCGTCCGCGGCGCCGTCACGCTGAACGCCCAGGGCAACACGGTCGCCGCAGACGGCTCGACCGTCACGAAGGCGGCGGGCCAGAACGGCATCGACTTCGCCGTCACGGGCGGCTCGGCGCCCTTCCTCGTCGTCGCGGGCGTTTCGGGAATCTCGACGCCGGAGTCTGGCTCGGCCATCCTCCTGTCGGGCGTGGCGTCGGGCGGCGGCGCCAGCGCCATCTCCCTGACCAGCGACGGGAAGCACCGCATCCACGAGGGGACGGGCAGCGGCCAGTGGCAAACCGGCGCCGATGCCGATTCGCTCTCCGGCAGGCACGCCATCGCCATGCTCTCCAACGCTTCCGGGACGTCGGCCTATGTCGACGGCGAGAAAAAGCAGACCGCCGCCGGCCTGACGCCGGATTCGGCCGTGACGGACGTCGTGCTCGGCGGCTGGCGCGACAGCGCGGACATGGAGATGGCCGGCACGACCTTCAACTATGTCGCCGTCTTCTCCGACGCGTCGGCCAGCGAGGCCGACATCTCGATCTGGAACCTCAAGAACATGACGGGCGCGGTGACGCTGCCCGCCGCCGGCGGAGAGCTGACCTCGGTCGACACGGGGCGCGACCTGGGCGTCAACCTCAACGGCGGGACGGTGACGCTGGCCGAGCGGGTTTACGCCGCCGCCCTCTTCGTCCAGGAGGACACGACGCTCGACGTCGCGCTCGGCGGCGGCATCGCCGGGGCGCGCCTCCTCTACGTCGCGCCCGGCAAGACGCTGACCCTCAACGTCTCATATGACGCGACGGCGCTGGCGAACCAGGTGGCGGCGGGGGACGGCGTCTACACCACGCGCCTTCTGCAGGGCGCCATCTACGGCGACATCGAGGCGGGCAGCCTCCCGGACCTCGGCGCGCTCTACCGGGCGGACCTCGTCAAGGACGGCGCCAAGGGCGTCTCGCTGCGCGTCGCCCTGCGCGCCGGGTTCGACGAGGGCGTGAACGTCTGGACGGCGAGCCACGCCACCGACGGCACGTATCGCTGGGACGACACCGCCAACTGGTCGCTCGGCGTCCTTCCGGGCGGCGAAGATCCCGTGGCGGCCGAAATCGGCGGGAACACGACGCTGACGCTGCCCGAGGGAACCTCCACCGTCGGCCCGCTGACCGTGTGCGGGACGGGCACCCTGACCGTCGAGGGGGCGTGGACCTCCAGCAGCGCCATCGTCCTGGATTCGGAGGCGGAGGCCGGCGTGGTGCTCAAGCCCGCCGGGACGGCAACGCTCTCGGGCGCGATTTCGGGCCTGGGCGCGCTGGAAATCGCCGGGTCGGTCTCGCTCTCGGCGGCGAACACTTACTCCGGCGGCACAATCGTTACGGGCACGCTGACCATCTCCGACGCCGAGGCCCTCGGCTCCGGCGCGCTCTACGGCACCTCAACCGGCGTCCTCCGGTGCGTCGGCGTCGCGC
>Ga0310690_10006801_pt1 | contig 14933 bp, 10 predicted proteins | sample AusTroGonzalo_MG_2_FD_207661 | JGI IMG/M metagenome (GOLD analysis project Ga0310690, IMG submission 207661) | Bovine rumen microbial communities from tropical cattle in Woodstock, Queensland, Australia - Gonzalo_04 (v2) (version 2) | ecosystem: Host-associated > Mammals > Digestive system >...
GCCTTTACACCGGTCCTCTCGCAATCGAGGCCGTTCGCGACGGCAAGGTCCTCGTGCCGAAGACCGAGATCGGGCTGCGTGTCGACGGCAAGTGCATCGCAGAGGACGCGAAGCTGAAGGGCGTCAAGCCCGTGGTCGTCAAGCAGGAGCTCCAGACGCCCGTCTACAAGAAGTCGTCCGTCTGCCTCGACGGACGCGAGATGATCGTCGACTTCGGGGACTTCGCAGTCCGCCTCGCAGCGCGCGCCGACGGCGTCGCGTACCGCTTCGAGCTCAGGAAGGCCGGGAAGATCGACTGCGAGAAGGTCGACCTCGTCGTACCCAAGTCCGCCCGCTGCTGGTTCAACCGCACTGACCGCAACTCCCTCGGCTGCGAGGAGACGATGCCGGAGTTCGCGGACGCGGCCAGCCTCAAGAACGGCGCTGGCGAGGCCTTCTACCTCCCGTTCGTCTACACCGTCGAGGACAAGACGGTCGCCGTCATGGACACGGACGTCTGCGATTACCCCGTTCTCAACTTCGGCGACGTCGAGCAGACCGAGTCCGGCACCAAGCTCAAGTCCGTCTTCGCGAAGTATCCCAAGAGCACGGCCCACAGCGCCAATGACGGCGCATGGCCCAAGCGCAAGGAGGTGCCTGGAGGCGGCCGCTGGGTGGTGGTCAATGAGACCGAGGACTTCATCGCCAAGGCCGCCGGGCCCCGTACGCTGCCCTGGCGCGTCTTCGCGCTCGCCGACAGCCCGGCGAAGCTCTGCGAGGCCGACATCTCCTATGCGCTCGCGACGCCCGCCGCGAAGGGCGCGGACTTCTCCTGGGTCAAGCCCGGCAAGGTCGCGTGGGACTGGTGGAACGACTTCGACAACGGCGCTGGCTGCAATACGAAAACCTACGAGCGCTTCATAGACTTCGCCGCGAAGAATGGAGTTGAATATGTCATTTTCGACGAGGGCTGGAGCGCGGAACTCGACATCTGGAAGTACAGTCCGGACGTGGATGTTCCGCACCTCATCGACTACGCCGGCAACAAGGGCGTGGGGATCATCCTCTGGATGGCGTGGGCGCAGGTCTACGGCGAGGAGGAGAAGGTCGCCGAGCACTTCTCGAAGCTCGGCGCGAAGGGCTTCAAGGTGGACTTCATGGACCGCGGCGACGCCGAGGTGTCGAACTTCCTCGAGAAATTCGCGGCGGCGTGCGCCAAGCACAAGATGCTCGTCGACTACCACGGCGCCTACCGTCCGGTCGGTCTCCACAGGAAGTACCCGAACGTCGTCAACTACGAGGGCATCCACGGCCTCGAGCAGATGAAGTGGGCCAGCAAGGACAAGGACATGTGCTACAACGACGTAGCATGCTTCTTCCTCCGCATGACCGCAGGCCCGATGGACTACACGCCCGGCGCGATGGACAACTACATGATCGGCGACTACCGCGGCGACGGCACGAACCCCGGCTCCGTCGGCACGCGCTGCCACCAGATGGCGCTCATGGCGCTCTACGAGGCTCCGCTCCAGATGCTCAGCGACTCGCCGACGAAGTACGAGAAGAACATGGAGTGCTTCGAGTTCATGTCGAAGACGCCCGTCGTGTGGGACGAGACCGTCGGACTGGGCGGCAGCCCCGAGACGTACGTCCTCGCCGCCCGCAAGGCGAAGGACGGTTCGTGGTACCTCGCCGGAATCACGAACAAGGATGCGCGCGACTTCGAGCTGCCCACGTCGTTCCTCGCCTCCGGAAAGTGGAACGCCGAGATGTTCTGCGACGCGCCTGACTCGGACAAGAATCCGGGCAAGTTCGAGCATTTGCGCTTCACCGTCGACGGCGGCTCGCAGGGCAAGGCTCGTTCCGTCAAGATGGCCCCCGGCGGCGGCTTCGTCGTGCGCTTCGCCAAGTAACGGACCGGTTCCGACATGGCAAGGAGACCAAGAGGATTTGTCCTCGTGAGCGGCGGGCTGGACAGCCAGCTCGCCGTCCGCGTACTCGAGCGGGCTGGCGCCGAGGTGGAGTGTCTCTGCTTCTCCTCGCCGTTCTTCTCCCCCGACGCGGCCAAGAAGGCGGCAGCGGCGCTCGGCGTCCCGTTGACGGTCGTCGACTTCACGGACGACGCGATTGCGCTCGTAAAGGACCCGCCGCACGGATTCGGCGGGGCGATGAACCCGTGCATAGACTGCCACGCCACGATGATACGCCGCGCAGGCGAGCTCATGTCCGCGCGCGGCTACGACTTCGTGGCGACGGGCGAGGTCCTTGGACAGCGCCCCATGAGCCAGAACAAGCAGTCGCTCGGCGTCGTCGCGAAGAGCTCCGGACTCGAGGGGCGCCTGGTGCGTCCGCTCTGCGCTAAGCTCCTCGAGCCGACCATCCCGGAGCGGGAAGGGCTGCTGGACCGCGAGAGCCTCCTCGACATACAGGGCAGGAGCCGCGAAAGGCAGATCGCCCTCGCGAAGGAACTGGGCATCGTCGAGTATCCCTCGCCGGCTGGAGGGTGCAAGCTTACGGAGGAGGGGTTCGGGAGAAAGCTCAAGGACCTGATGGACCACGAGGGTCTGGACGACAGGCGGCTCGTGGAGCTCCTTACGTGCGCACGCAGGTTCCGCCTTCCCGGCGGCACGGGAGTGCTGCTCGGACGCGACCGCACGGAGAACGATCTGCTGAAGAGGTCCGTCGCGCTCGGAGCGCTTGTCGCCCCGATGAACTGTCCGGGCCCGACGGCGCTCCTTCCCGGAACGCCGCGCGGCGACGACCTCGCGCTGGCGACGCGCCTGGTCGCGGCGTACTCCAAGTGCGACAAGCTCGAGGGAGACGTCGTGGTCAAGGCGTCCGTCTCCGGCGAAGTCACCGAAACCGCGGTGCCGCGTCCCTACGACCGCGCCCCGTTCAAGGAGTACCAGATATGCTAGAGGCTCTCGCTTCGCACCTGGACGGACTTGCCGCGATCGCGCCGACATGGGGGCTTGTCCTCGTCTTCGCGTTCATGGCGGTCGAGTCCAGCTTCATCCCGTTCCCGAGCGAGGTCGTGATGATCCCCGCCGGCTTCCTCGCGGCCCGCGGCGAGCTGGGGCTCTCCTCCCCGGCCGTGGCGCTCGCCGCGGCGATAGCGGTGGGCGTCGCAGGCTCTCTCGCGGGGGCCTACGCGAACTACTTCCTTTCGCTCTGGCTCGGGAAGCCCTTCCTGGAGAGGTTCGGCAAGTACTTCTTCGTGAAGAAGGAACCGCTGGACCGGGCCTGCGAGGTGTTCAACCGTTACGGCGCGGCGACGACCTTCGTCTGCCGCCTCGTCCCGGTGATCCGGCAGCTCATCTCCATTCCCGCCGGAATCGCCCGGATGCCGCTCGGGTCGTTCACGCTTTTCACCGGACTCGGAGCCGGCGTGTGGACGGCGATACTGGCTTTCATCGGCTACGCGCTCGGGCGCTCCGCGGGAGACATGACGTACCTGGAGCTCGTCGAGAAGGGCGCGGCGACCGCGAAGTCCCACCTTCCCGCCGTAATCGCCGTGGCCGCGCTGCTTGTGGCCGCGCATTTCGCCGTTTCGAAGCTTGTAATGAAGAGGCGCAAATGCTGCTGAAAGTCGAGCACTTGCGAGTGTCCTTCCGCATGGAGGGCGTCGTGTCCGTTCCCGTGAGGGACGTTTCGCTGGAGGTCCCGGAGGGCGGACGTGTCGCGCTCGTCGGCGAGTCCGGCTGCGGCAAGTCCCTCGCCTCGCTCGCTATCGGCGGACTCGTCGACCGCGCGGAGGTCTCCGGACGCATCACGGGAAGTCCCAGGATCTCGTACATCTTCCAGAACCCGATGCAGTCCCTCGACCCGGTGATGCGCGTCGGACTCCAGATAAGGGAGGCCGCGGAAGCGCGCCAGCTGGCATGCGGCGACGCACGCGTGGCGGAGCTGCTGAAGTCCGTCGGACTCCCTCCCGAAACGGCGGCCAAGTACCCGTGCCAGCTTTCCGGCGGGCAGCAGCAGCGCGTCATGATCGCGACCGGACTCGCCGCCGAGCCGGAGCTGCTCGTCGCCGACGAGCCGACCACGGCGCTTGACGTGACGACGCAGCGGGAGGTCCTGGATCTCATCGACCGGGTCGCCGCCAAGCACGGCACGGCCGTTCTCTTCATTACGCACAACCTCGGGCTTGTCGCAAAGTATTCCGACTTCGTCAACGTCATGTACGCGGGCCAGATCGTCGAGTCCGGCACGGTGCGCGACGTCCTGTCCGCCCCGCGGCATCCCTATACCCAGGGACTCCTCGCGGCCGTCCCGAGGCTGGACGCGCCCAAGGACGCGCCGCTGCAGGACATGCCGGGAACGGTTCCGCCTCCTACGGCGTGGCCGACGGGATGCGCGTTCCATCCGCGCTGTCCCAAGGCGAGGCCTTCCTGTTCGGCACAAGATTTTGTGTCCTGCCCCGAAATGGGGTAGTCGACAGATTGTGTTTTAGACCTATTCTCCCATCAACATAAAGTGGCGCAGACGCCTGTTTTCGGGCGCATGACCTCAATCCCTTGTGTCCGGAGCGCCCTCCGGACCACTACGGCGCATCGCTGTCCGAGGCGGACAAGGTCGATTTTGGCCAATGAAATAAGGGCTTTCGAGCGTGTCAAGTCCTGCGGGGCCAATATTTATTGAACTTTTTTCATTTTCCCCCTTGTCAAACCCCGAAAATACTGGTATATTATGGGCATAATCACAGGGGAATGATCCCTTGCGATAAAAAAGGATCAAGACATGGCTAAGAAAGAAATCGTCCCGACCACCAAGAGTGGTATCATGGCCGCGCTCGCCGAAGCCGCCGGCATCACCAAGAAGCAGGCCGTCGCCGTGTACGACAAGCTCGTCGACATCGCGATCAAGGGTGCCAAGCAGGAGGAGAAGGGCCTCACCCTCCCTGGCATTGGCAAGGTGAAGCTCGTTAAGCGTCCTGCGCGCATGGGGCGCAACCCCGCGACGGGCGAGCAGATCAAGATCAAGGCGAAGAAGGTCGTCAAGATCGTCGCCTGCAAGGCCCTCAAGGACGCGATTCTCGGCTAACTCGAGGCTGGCAGAGGCTAAACAGGGAACGCGGGCCCGACAGGTCCGCGTTCATGTTTATGCGCAGGCCCCTCTTTTCCGTTGCGGCCGAAGCCTCCCTGTGTCCAGAATATGGTATAATTACCTTCTATGGCGATTTCCAGAAGATTCGGCAACCCCCTTGGACTTGAGATACGCGGAGCTTCGCACGCGTCGCGCATGAGCTTCCGCTTGGACGGATTCCCCGCCGGAATGGCGGTGGACTTTGCCTCGCTTTCCTCTTTCATGGAGCGCAGGGCCCCGGGCAGGGACAGACTCTCGACCGCGCGCCGCGAGACGGACGAGGTCAAGTTCGTGTCCGGCATTGAGAACGGCGCCACGACGGGTGGCACGATAGAGGGCTTCATAGAGAGCCGCGACATGCGCCCGCACGACTACGGCGCGGAGCGCACAATCCCGCGTCCGGGCCATGCGGACTTCGGCCAGTGGATCGAGATGGGCCGCATACCGACTGGCGGCGGCAAGAACTCCGGACGCCTCACCGCGCCCCTCTGCGCGGCCGGTGCGCTGTGCCTCCAGTGGCTCGCCCGGCGCGGCATCAGTATTCAGGCGTCTATCGAGTCGTTGGGCGGTGTTTGGGGCGGAACGGAGAAGGACTACGAAAAGGCCATCATAGACGCCCGCAATGACGGCGATTCAGTCGGCGGTACGGTCTCGTGCTGCATAGCCGGTCTCCCGCCGGGCTTGGGCGGCCCGCTCTTCGAGGGACTTGAGTCCGGCATTTCCGCCGCCATTTTCGGCATTCCAGGAGTGAAGGGCGTTTCATTTGGCTGCCGCGGCGACCAGGTGTCGGCGATGCGTGGATCGGAATTCAACGATCCTTTTTCCGTCAAGGACGGACTCGTCGGCACGCCGTCGATCAGGCAGGGCGGCGTCCTGGGCGGGCGCACGTACGGCATGCCGGTCTTGTTTACCGTCGCGATGCGCCCTACGCCGACAGTCTTCAAGCCGCAGGCGTCCGTCGACCTTGCGACGATGGAGCCAGCGGAATGCGTGATGAAGGGGCGGCACGATCCGTGCATCGTCCGCCGCGCGCTTCCGGTCATCGAGGCGGCGACGGCGTTTGCCGTCATGGACGCGATTCTCGCGGACGAGGCGGCGCATCCGAGAATCTGCCTTACGCTCACGGGCAAGACGCTCGCCGAGGACATCGCGCAGTACGCGTCGCAGCGCTACTTCACCGACATGGTGGAGCTGCGCGTCGATCTGCTCAGGAAGAGCGAGCGTGCGAAGGTTGCGAAGTTCCCGGAGATGCTGGCGAAGTCCTCGCCGTGGAAGGTGCCGATCGTGCTTACCTTCCGCAAGGCCTGCGATGGCGGCGCGTTCAAGGGGAAGGAAGCGGAGAGAGTCAGGTTTTTCGAGAAGATACTCTCTCCGGGAAAGTTTAGCCGTGTAGAACGTGCAGAAGCTCCTCGGCATACACAATCAAACCCTCAAACCCTCAAACCCTCAAACCCTTTCACCTATGTGGATTTTGAGGAGGGGTTTGGAGACGAAAAGCTTTTGAGGCTTGCCCACGACGCGGGGGTGAAAGTCGTCAGGTCGCTTCACAAGTTCGATGGGCCGGTTAAGAACCTCGAGGCGAAGCTGCGCGAGCTTGGCAAGAACGGAGACATTGCGAAGATCGCCTTTATGCCGCGCAACCTCGGCGACGTCGCAAAGGCGTTTTCCATAACTCACAACTCCCAGCTCACAACTCCCAACTTGCTAATCGCCATGGGCTCGCAGGGGCTTGCGACGCGCGCTCTCGCAGGGCGGCTTGGCGCGCCGTGGGTGTATGCGTCCGTCGGAGGACTTGACGAGGGCATCGGCCACGTCACGCCTGCGGAACTCGTGCGCGACTACCGATTCCGTTCCGTCACGAAGGACGCTGCGCTCTTTGGTGTCACCGGCTGGCCGCTGAAGAAGACGCGTTCGCCCGAACTTCACAACGCTGCGTTTCTGAAAGAGGACGCCGACGCGCTGATGATTCCGTTCCCCGCGAAGACGGCGAAGGAGGCGTTCGCGTTCATGAAGGCGATGGGCATGCGCGGAATGGCCGTCACGATTCCCCACAAGTTTGCGATAATGCCGCTCCTGGACAAGATCGACAAGTTCGCGCAGAAAGTCGGAGCCGTCAATACAGTAGTCTGCGAGAAGGGGAAGTATGTCGGCTACAACACGGACGTCGAGGGATTCGCAGAGGCGCTTTCGTCGTTCGCAGGGACCTTAAGCGGCAAAACCGCCGCGCTCCTCGGAGATGGCGGCGCGGCGCAGGCGGTGAAGGTCGCGCTCAAGACGCTTGGCGTGAAGTTCAAGGTGTTCCACCGCGCAACGCCGCCGCAGGGGTACGACGTACTTGTCAACGCGACGCCGGTCGACCCGATTCCGGACTACAGGTTTACGGGACGCGAACTCGTCTACGACCTCCGCTATGTTCCCGAGGTAACGCCGCTCATGGCCCGCGCGGCAAAGGCGGGATGCCGCGTCGAGAACGGCTTCTCGATGCTCAAGGCGCAGGCGCGAGGCCAGCAAGCGCATTTTTTGGTATAATATCATCATGAGAACGGCTAAAATCTCGCGTGACACCAAAGAGACGAAAATCTCCATTGAGCTGAACCTCGACGGTTCGGGCAAGGGGGAGATATCGACTGGGATCGGCTTTTTCAACCACATGCTGGAGCTTCTGAAGAAGCACGCGCTCGTGGACCTCTCCGTCAAGGCCGAGGGAGACATAGACGTCGACTACCACCACACGGTGGAGGACGTCGGCATTGTCCTCGGCAAGGCGCTCAACGAGGCCCTTGGCGACCGCCGCGGGATAGTCCGCTACGGCTTCGCCTCGATTCCGATGGACGAGGCCCTGTGCGAGACGTCCATCGACCTCGGCGGGCGTCCGTTCCTCGTCATGCAGTGTCCGATGAAGCACATGTTCGTCAGGGACTTCGAGGTGAAGCTCGTGGAGGAGTTCTTCCGCGCCGTCTCCGTCGAGTCCAGGTCGAACATCCACCTCCGCCAGGTATACGGCGACGAGGCGCATCACGTCTGCGAGGGGCTTTTCAAGAGCTTTGCGCGCGCCCTCAGGGCGGCGAAGGCGGTCGATCCTCTGGAGGACGGCGTGCCGAGCTCAAAGGGCGTCATATAGGGGAGAGACATGGTAATACTACCGGCGATAGACTTGAAGGACGGGAAGTGCGTGCGCCTGAGGCAGGGCCGCGCGGACGACGTTACTGTTTACGGAGACGACCCCGCGCAGCAGGCGCGCGACTGGGCCGAGCAGGGCGGGCGCGAGCTGCACGTCGTGGACCTCGACGGCGCGTTCGACGGGGAGCCGAGGCATGCGGATGTCATCCGCCGCGTCATAGAGGCCTTCGGCGGTCCCGTCGAGGTTGGCGGCGGAATCCGCACGCAGGAGGCGCTGCGCGCGGTCATCGCGGCAGGCGCCGCGCGCGCGATCATCGGGTCCGCCGCGCTCGAGAACCCCGAGTTCCTGACTTCCGCCGTCGAGACGTACGGCGACAAGATCGCTGTCGGGATCGACGCGAGGGACGGCTTCGTCCAGACGCGCGGCTGGGTCGAGACGACGGCCGTGAAGGCGACGGACCTCGCCGCGGCCGTTGCGCGCATAGGCGTCAAGACGATCATATACACCGACACGGCGACGGACGGAATGCTCGGCGGGCCGAACCTCAGCCAGATGGCGGCCATATGCGACGCCGCTCCGACGTGCCAGATCACGGCGTCCGGCGGAGTCAGCTCGCCGTACGACGTGGCGAACCTGAAGGCGCTGGAGCGTCCGAACCTCAGGGCGGCGATAGTGGGCAAGGCACTTTACGACGGACGCACGACTCTGGCCGAGATGAACATTGCGGCCGTCTGACATAAAAACAACGGAGGGGAAAATGTCGGCACTGGACAAGATCGTCGCTCACCAGGACCAGTATTCATGCAAGGTCGAGACGCTCGGCGAATGCAAGATCACATCGCCCGTCAGGCACCATGAGTTCATTACGGACGGGGAGCGCATACTCATCACGGAGAACCAGCTCTACCTCAAGGAGCTCGCGGAGAAGCTCGGGCACACCCCGACCTTCGAGCGGGCGGGGCCACTCGCGAAGATATTCCACGACCCGAGCTGGACGCGCGTCGGCATCGTCACCGCCGGCGGACTGTGCCCCGGGCTCAACAACGTCATCAAGGGGCTCGTCGAGATCCTGTCCTTCGACTACGGCGTCAAGTCCATATTCGGCATCCGCTACGGCTACGCGGGGCTCAACCCGGACTACGGCTACCAGCCGATCATGCTCAACCCGGACAACGTGGACACGATCCACGAGCTCGGCGGCACGATCCTCGGCTCGAGCCGCGGGCAGCAGCCGACGGACGTGATCGTGGACACGCTTGTCAGGATGAACATCAACATCCTCTTCTGCATCGGCGGCGACGGGTCGCTCAGGTGCGCGCGCGACGTCGCGGAGGAGTGCATGCGGCGCGGGCTCAAGATATCCGTCGTCGGCATCCCGAAGACAATCGACAACGACCTCAACTTCGTCGGGCGTTCCTTCGGGTTCGAGACCGCCGTGGCTACCGCGGCGGACGTCATACGCAACGCGCACGTGGAGGCCAAGGGCACGGCGGGCGGAATCGGGCTCGTGAAGCTCATGGGCCGCGACTCCGGCTTCATCGCCGCGTACGCGTCCATCGCGAACCCCGTCGTCAACTTCTGCCTCGTGCCGGAGGACCCGTTCACGCTGGACGGGAACACGGGCCTCTTCGCGGCGCTCGAGAACCGCTTCGCGGCTGGCAAGACGCACGCAGTCATAGTCGTGGCCGAGGGCGCGGGACAGGAGATGTTCAAGGACATGCCCGACGTGCGCGACGCGTCCGGCAACGTCCTCAAGAAGGACATCGGCGAGTTCCTCAAGCGCGCCATAGAGTGCCACATGAAGAGCCGCGGCATCAAGAGCTCCGTCAAGTACTTCGACCCGAGCTACACCATCAGGTCCGTCCCCGCGAAGGGCACGGACGCGATCCGCTGCTACATGCTCGCGCGCAACGCGGTGCACGCCGCGATGGCGGGCCGCACCAACTGCGTCGTCGGCAACCTCGGCGAGAGCTACTGCCTCGTCCCGATCAAGCTCGCGACGATCGAGAGGCAGACGGTCTCCCTCAAGAGCGACCTGTGGCGCAGCGTGATGGACGCGACGGGCCAGGAGTACTACTTCAGCGCCTTCGACCGCGACGCCTGTGCGCCGGTGATGATGGCGCCGTGACGGAGTCCGGCCAGCATCCCCAGCGCGCGGCCGACACGATCGCGGCCGTCCTTCCCTACGCGGTCTGGATGGTCGCGATGAGCGTCCTTCCCGCGACGGCAGGCGGCTATGCCGTGCGCACGGCGGCGACCGCCGCGGCGCTCGCCCTTGCGGTCGCCGCGAGCCGCGCGCCATTCCGTCCGTGGCGTCATTCGTCGTCCGGCGCCCTCGATTCCGTCCTCTGGGGGCTTCTCGTCGGCGCGGCAGTGTGCGTCCTCTGGATCTGGCCGGAGCGATTCCAGTGGTACCGCGAGTTCAGCGTCCTTTCCTTCCTCGGCTTCCAGGAGGCGTCGTCCGCATCCGCGCCGTCGCCGTACGACCCCGCGACATGCGGCTGGCCGCTCACCCTGGCGAGGATCGCGGGCAGCGCGTTCGTCATCGCGCCCGTCGAGGAGATGTTCTTCCGGTCGTTCCTCTACCGCTGGCTGCAGAAGGGAAGCTGGACGTCCGTCGTCCTTTCGAAGTTCGACGTCTCGGCGTTCTTCTGGACGGTCGCCATCTTCGCCCTTGAGCACCACACCCGCATTGCGGCCGGCGCGATGGCGGGCGTGGCGTACGGACTTCTCGCGGTCAGGAAGGGCGTCGGAGCGGCTGTCCTTGCTCACGTCGTCACGAACCTCGCGCTTGGGCTCTACGTCGTGAAGACCGGCGAGTGGGGGTTCTGGTGATGGACGAGGCGGTCGTGCTCGGGGTGAAGGCCAAGGTCGCGCGCTCCTTCGCGGAGAGGGCCCGCGGACTCATCGCGCGCCCTCGTCCGGCGGAAGGCGAGGGGATGCTCATCACCCGCTGCAACGCGATACACACCTTTTTCATGTCCTATCCCATCGACGCCACGTTCCTCGACCGCCGCGGAGACGTCGTCAAGGTGGTGAGGGACATCCGTCCGTGGCGCTTCCTTGTCTGGGGCGGCTTCCGCGCCACGCAGGTCCTGGAAACCCCGTCTGCGCGCCATTGAGCAGTGACGGCGGTTTTGGTATAATATAGCCATGAAACTAACATTCTTCTCGGCCTTGGCCGTCTTTGGGACGGCCGCGTTTGCCGTCACGCCCGACGGAGGCGAGTGGCAGGACAACCAGAGGCTTTCGCTCGGCACAATGCCCCAGCACGCCGTATTTTCCAGCTTCGAGACCCTTCGGGACGCGCTCAAGATACTTCCCGAGGCGTCGTCGAGGCAGGTTTCGCTCGACTCGGACAAGGACTGGCGCTTCCAGTGGTCGCCCGACCCGAGCCGCCGTCCCGTCGGGTTCCAGGCGCCGGACTACGACGTTTCCGGCTGGGAGACGATCAAGGTGCCGTGCTCGTGGCAGGCGTTCGGCGCGAACGGGAAGGGCGGCTGGGGTACGCCCGTCTACACCAACATCCGCTATCCGTTCAAGGCGGACGTCCCCGGCGGGTCGTCCGTGATGGGCGAGCCGCCAAAGGACTACACGTCCTACTCCGCGCGCAACCCCGTCGGCAGCTACAGGCGCGACTTCAAGGTCCCCGGAGGGTGGCTGAAGGAAGGCCGCGACGTCTTCCTCAAGTTTGACGGCGTCGACAGCTTCTTCTACCTCTGGGTCAACGGGGAGTACGTCGGCTTCCACAAGGACAGCCGCTCGCCCGCCGAGTTCAAGGTGACTAAATACCTCAGAAAGGGCGTCAACACCGTCGCCCTCGAGGTCTATCGCTATTCCGACGGGTCGTATCTCGAGGACCAGGACATGTTCCGCCTTTCCGGCATCTTCCGCCACACCTGGCTCCTTTCGCGTCCCTCAAAGCGCATACACGACTTCACGGCCACGGCGGTCCCGTGCATGCCCGGCCGCTACGAAGGCGCCTGGGAGGTCTCCGTAAGGGTTAAGGCGTCCGGCAGGGTCGACCACATTGCGCTCTACGACTGGAACGACCAGCTCGTCGCCGGTCCGTTCGCCGCGAACAAGTTCATCGTCAAGGACGTCAAGCCCTGGAGCGCCGAGTCGCCGACGTGCTACAAGCTCGTCCTTAAGGGTGCCGACGAATACGTCTCGTCCGTCTTCGGCTTCCGCGTTAGCGAGATCAGGGACGGGCGCTACTACCTCAACGGGCAGAAGATCAAGCTCAAGGGCGCGAACCGCCACGAGACGGACCCGATGTACGGGCACTACGTCCCCAAGTCCCGCCACGAGGAGGACATCCGTCTTCTGAAGGCGGCGAACTGCAACGCGGTCAGGAACTCCCACTACCCGCAGGACGACTACTGGTACTACCTCTGCGACGTGAACGGCATCTACCTCGTGGACGAGGCGAACGTCGAGTCTCACGGATACGGCTACGGGGAGAACTCCCTCTCGCACCAGAAGAGCTGGGAGAAGGCGATGGTCGCCCGCAACCTCGCGATGGTCGAGCGCAACAAGAACCACCCCAGCGTCGTCATCTGGAGCTACGGCAACGAGTCCGGCCCGGGCGAGAACTTCGAGGCCGTTCGCGCGGCGATCAAGGCGCACGACAAGACGCGCCCGACCCACTACGAGCGCGACTGGTCCGTCGCCGACATGGACGGCTGCCAGTATCCGTCCGTCCCGTGGTGCTGGTCCAAGGCCGCCGACAAGGAGTCCAAGAAGCCGTTCTACATCTCCGAGTACGCGCACAACATGGCGAACGCCATGGGCAACCTGAAGGACTACCAGGACGCCATCGAGTCGTCCGACGTCATCCTCGGCGCGACCATCTGGGACTGGGTGGACCAGGGTCTGTACAAGAGTTCAAGGCCTGAAGTCGAGGGCGGGAAGTCCGCGGAACGGAGGATCATCGCATACGGAGGCGACTTCGGCGACAAGCCGAACGACGGGCTCTTCGTGATGAACGGATGCGTCCTCTCCGACCGCACGCCGGAGCCCGGCTACGAGGAGATCCGCCACGTCTACCAGAACTGGACCGCCAAGGCGACGAACTACTTCCAGCGCGTCGTCGTCAAGAACAAGAACTACTTCGTGGACTCGACGGGCGTGAGGCTCGTCTGGAAGGTCATCCGCAACGGCGAGGGCTACGCGCACGGCGAGTACGAGCTCCGTTCCCTCCAGCCGCAGTGCGAGGCCGTCTACGACATGCCCTGCGAGCTGTTCGAGGCGAGGAAGGGCGACGCGGCGGTGTCCATCCGCTTCGAGTTCGTCAAGGACGGGCGCGTCGTGGCGGACGACCAGGTGGACTTCGTCGACGCCCGCGAGCCGGGCTCGCACAGGCGCGTCGGCGCGTCGTGGAGCACGCTCTGGCTGGGCGGCGCTCCGTCCGTCGACGTCAAGGAAGACGCGACGACCTACACCTTCAAGGCGGGCGACCTCAGGATAGCCTTCAGCAGGGCCACGGGCATGCCCATCTCCATCCGCAGGCCCGGCAGGCTCTGGGGCGAGAGGGAGCTTCTCAAGTCCCCGATGCGCCTGGACGCGTACCGCGCGCCTTCGTCCAACGAGAACGGCGTGGCGAACAAGGCGCGCAGCCAGGGCTTCCGCAGGATGTCCGGCGAGCTCAAGGACATCTCGCCCGTGAGCGAATGCGCGGACGGCGTCACGTTCACGACGCTCACCGAGTGGAAGGGCGTCCCGGCCGCCGAAAAGCCCGTGACGTTCTTCGTGTCGGCGAGGTGGACGGTCTTCAACGACGGCACGCTCTCGTGCATTTCGAAGATCCGCCCGCTTGGTCCGAAGGTCGATCTCCTGCGCATCGGCTACTCCTGCGAGTTCGCCGAGACGTCGGCCTCCGTGGAGTGGTTCGGGCGCGGTCCGTACGAGAACTACCCCGACCGCAAGTCCGGCGCGTTCCTCGGACTGTGGAAGGCTGATTCCGCGGACTTCTTCTTCCCCTACGCAAGGCCGGAGGACTGCGGCAACCGCGAGGACGTCCGCGGCGTCCGCGTTGGCCCTCTCGCGTTCAGGACGCTTGCAGAGCCTTTCGCCTTCTCGCTCAACCCGTATACGCCCGCCGAGCTCGAGTCCGTCCGGCATCCCGCCGAGCTGCCTCCCAGCGAGGGGCTCTACTTCGGCATCTTCGCGGCGGTGCGCGGACTCGGAGGCGCGAGCTGCGGACCCGGTCCGATGGACCGCGACATCGTTCGCACCGACAGGGACTACGACCTTTCGTTCACCGTCTCGCTCGACGACGGTCCGCTCTTCGCGCGCACGCCCGAGGGTCCGACCGAACTGCCGGGGATCCCCGAGCGCACCCTCTCTGACGGCGCCAAGATCCTCTCCTGCTCCAGCCGCGAGCCCGGCGAGGGCGAACCCGAGCATCTCATCGACGGCGACTTCGACACGATATGGCACTCCCAGTACGGCACGACGATGGGCAGCTTCCCGCATTCCGTCACCGTCGAGCTCAAGGAGCCGACTGTCCTCAAGGGCCTCGTCTGCCACGGGCGCCGCTCGGGGAAGAACGGGCGCGTGAAGGACTGCCTCGTCGAGACGTCGCTCGACGGCAAGGAGTGGACCAGGCAGACGCAGACGACGCTTGAGAACACCGACAAGCCGCAGGACGTGCTCTTCTACAAGCCGGCCACGGCGAAGTTCTACCGCTTCACGGCTCTCAACAACCATGACGGCAACGACTTCGCCTCCATGGCCGAAATAGAGA
>Ga0310690_10006803_pt1 | contig 14932 bp, 13 predicted proteins | sample AusTroGonzalo_MG_2_FD_207661 | JGI IMG/M metagenome (GOLD analysis project Ga0310690, IMG submission 207661) | Bovine rumen microbial communities from tropical cattle in Woodstock, Queensland, Australia - Gonzalo_04 (v2) (version 2) | ecosystem: Host-associated > Mammals > Digestive system >...
CTGCTTCTCGGCGGCGCGGGTCTTTTCTTCGAGCACTTCGGTGCGGCGTTCGAGGTTCTCCTCGCGCTGGGCGAGGCGTTTCTCCACGCCGGTCTGCTCGCGGCGGCGCTCCTTGAGTTCGGCCTCGCACTCCTCGCGCATCTTGATCGTCTCGGCCTTGGCGGAAACGCGGGCGTCGCGCAGCAGATGCTCCGCTTCGCGCTCCGCATCGCTTCTGATCTTTTCGGCGGACCGATGGGCCGTGTCCTTCTGCAGTTTCTGGATGTAGTTGTTTATGATCATCCCGGCAGCGATGCCGATGACGGTGAACACGCACCCGACAGATATCAGCACTGGCAGCATTTTTCACTCCTTGTTCGGAAGGGGTCGCCCTTCCGTCGAACACTTTATCACTTCAGTTTCCGTGACGACCCACCCCAGGGGAACATCGTGTTCCTCACGTGGCAGAGCATCACCCAGCTGGCAGGAGTAGATCACTCCCACCGGAGGCTTTGCCGCGCCGCCCAGCAGACGGTCGTAAAAACCGCCGCCGCGGCCCAGGCGCGTTCCCGTCCGGTCGCAAGCGACGGCGGGAACGAGAAACAAAACCTCGCTCTCGACAAAATCACGGTCGGCGGCGGCCAGACCGGGACGCGGCTCGGCAATGCCGTAGCGCCCCGGGACGAGGTCCCCGCGGAGATCCGCGATCTCAACCAGCTCATAAGTCCGCTGTCCGCCGTTGTAACGCGGCAGGAACAGCCGCTTTCCGCCGAGAGCAGGCAGGAGATCGGGTTCCGCCCCCGACGCGCAGAACGCGGCGACGGCGGGACTGGAAACGAAGAGCGGCAGACCGCGCAGTTTTTCGCGGATCGCCTCATCGAACGCCCGCCGCTCCTCTTCCGTCAGAGACGACCGTCTCCCGGAAAACAAACGGCGCAGCCTTCTTTTTTCTTCGTCCATGACCCGAAACCTCTCCCGGGGATCGCGGAACAAGCGTTTTTTCGGCACGAGGGGACACAAAGGGGGGATCTTTATATTTTCAAGGTGCACTTTTCAGACGGCAACCCCTGCATCAGCAGGACCTTCCATCCGAACCCGCACCGGCGCTTCCCAATACCGCACCGGACGACCGGACGCACCTCAGAAAATCTGCTCTCCAACCCCGGAATCCGCCGACCGTACAAACACTTCCGCAATTCCGGAATTTTCGGGCACCGCTGTCAGGCGGCACCAAAATATTCCAAAAGCGAACTTTCTCGCTGTCTAAGAATATAACACGATTTCCCGCGGATTAAAGCGTTTTTTCGTAAATTTTTCGATTTTTTTCACTTTTTTTCGACATTCGTCTCCTTTTGGCGGGAAAATCCGTGAAAAGACCGCGCCGCTCCTTGAAAAAAGTGCGGACCGTTTTATTGGTGATAAGAAAAGAACAGGGAGGACCGCATCATGCCGGAAATGTCAGCAAAACAGGTCCTCACCGGGGAGGCGGTCCTTTCGCAGATCCGGGAGGATATCGCCGTTTCGGGAAACTATTTTTCGCTCCACGACACCGAACTCCTGCAGGCTTTCTCCGGCTGCGCGGCGGCGGGGGCCGCCGCAGCGCTCATCATTCTGGGCGCAAGGCTCCTGCTGAAGCGTCTGCCGCAGCGGCCGCCGACGTGGCGCCGCCGGCTCGCCGAAGCGCTGTTCCCGCCGCTCACGGTCCTCGCGGCGGAAGTGGCCGGCTTTCTCGCCTCCCTGCCCCTCATCCGGACCTTCGACGCCGGAGCGGGGAGCTTTGCCGTCAAACTCTTCTGCACGGTCTTCTCGGCGACCGCCGCCTGGGGACTGCTCAGGATCGTCAGGGTCATCGACGACGATCTCCGGCGCATCGCGGAAAAACGCAGCAACGCCCTCGACAATCTCACCGTTGGCATCGCCGGCAGCGTTCTCAAGGCGGCGATCATCCTCCTGACCTTTCTCTTCGTCGGCCAGAGCATCTTCGAGATCAACATCTCCGCGCTGCTGGCCAGCGCGGGGGTCATCGGCCTGGCTTTCGCCCTGGCCGCGAAGGACACCGTCTCAAACTTCTTCGGCACGCTGGTCATCATCGCCGACATGCCTTTCCGCATCGGCGACAGGATCGAATGCGGCCCCGTGTGCGGCATCGTCCGGAGCGTCGGCATGCGCAGCAGCCGCATCGTCACCGACGACGGGACTCTGTGCACCGTGCCCAACAGCATGCTGACCGGCGCGGCGGTCTTCAAACGGAACAGGAGGGGACACCTGAAGCGGATCGTCGACCTGGGTCTCACCTACGACACCTCCCCGCAGGAGATGGAAAAGGCCGTGAAGATCCTTCACAACATCATGGACGACTTTCACGGGGAGGATCTCAGGGAGTTCACGCCCCGTATTTTCTTTTCCTCCTTCGGCAGTTACGCCCTCAACATCAGGGCCATCATCTTCTTCAAGACGGAATCCTTCGAAGAGGAGGAAAAACTGCTGGACGAACTGAATTTCGCCATTCTGCGGGAGTTCACCCGGGCCGGACTGCGCTTCGCCTTTCCGACGCAGACGCTCCTTCTTCAGAGCGGCGGGAACAGCACCGACGGCCCGCCGCCGTACCGCGCCAGCAGTTCCATGTAGCGGGCGGAAGGGACCTCGCGGGCGCCGAAGGCGCCGGTGAGATTCGTGACCATCTGCGTGTCGATGAGGACCGCGCCCCTTTCCCTGAGAAATGCCGCGAGACGGACGAGTGCGAACTTCGACGCGCCGGAGACGCGGTAGAACATGCTCTCGCCGCAGAAGATCCGCCCGACGGCAACGCCGTAGAGACCGCCGGCAAGACGGCCCGAGGCGTCGAAGGTCTCGAAACTGTGGGCGTATCCCTGACGGTGGAACTCGCAGTAAGCCCGGATGACTTCCTCCGTGATCCAGGTGCCCTGCCCCTCCGGGCGCAGGGCGGAGGCGCAGGCGCGGATCACCTCGCCGAAACAGGTGTCCACCCGGCAGGTGAAGTCCAGTTTCCTCATCTCCCGAACGAAGCTCGCCGGGACATGGAAATCCTCCAGCATCAGCACGCCCCGCATCCGGGGCGCGCACCAGGGGATGACTTCCCCCTCGCCGAAGGGCCAGGGAAAGATCCCGTGCCGGTAGGCGTCCCGCAGCAGACCGCAGGTGATGTTCCGTGAGAAGGCGACGATGCCGTTTTCATCCGCCGAAGCGGGATCGGGGAAGACGCTCTTCACGCCGCCTGACACCGTTCGTTCCCCTTACCCGAAATCAGGATGAAAAGCAGCAGGAACACGCCGAGACAGATGGGATAATAGAGAGAACCGACGAGCCTGAGGGAGGAGATCCCGATGTTCGCGTCCCGGGCGATGCCCAGAGCGATCAGGATCTGGGCGCCGTAGGGAATGATCCCCTGCACAACGCAGGAGGCCGTGTCGAGGATCCCCGCGATGCGCCGGGGATCGCAGCGGAATTTCTGCGCCAGCTCCCGGGCGATGGGGCCCGCGATGACGATGGCGACGGTGTTGTTCGCCGTGAAGAGATTCACCATGCCGACGAGGAAGGTGATCCCCAGTTCGCAGCCCCGGGGGCCCGAAACGGTCCTCTCGACGCGCCGCAGGAGATACCCGATGCCGCCGTTGTGGCGGATCACGCCCAGCAGTCCTCCGGCGAGGATGGCGACGATCAGCGTTTCCGACATATTGAGCGTGCCCTTCCCCGCCGCGGCCAGAGCCTCCATCCCGGTGAAACTGCCCGACAGGATGCCGATGACTGCGGCCAGGGCGGTCCCGAGGAAAAGCAGGGTCATGACGTCAAGTCCGATCAGCGCGCCGACGAGAACGATCACATAGGGCGTGACGGCCAGGAAATGCTTCGCCTCCACCGGAGCCAGAGGTCCGGCGGCCGCGACCGTCCGCCCGACGACGCAGTAGAGAACAAAGGTCACGGCGGCGGCGGGAAGGGCGATTTTGAGGTTCATGAGGAACTTGTCCCGCATGGCGACGCCCTGGGTCCGCGTGGCGGCGATGGTGGTGTCGGAGATCATGGACATGTTGTCGCCGAACATCGCACCGCCGATCACCGCGCCGAACATCATCACGGGGGAGATCCCCGCGGCCTTCACCAGACCCGCGGCGATGGGGGTCAGCGCGGCGATGGTGCCGCAGCTCGTCCCGACCGCAAGGGAGATGAAGCAGGACATGAGAAAGAATCCGGCCAGCAGGAAATTCCCGGGGATCAGATGCCGCGCCAGAAGCACGGTGGAATCCACCGCCCCCATGGCCTTGGCCGTGGCGGCGAAGGCTCCGGCGAGGATGAAGATCATGCACATGAGCATGATGTTGATATCGCCCATGCTCCGGGCGAAAAGCTCCGTTTTTTCGGCGGTCCCGCTCCTGCGGTCGAGGAGCAGCGCCGTGGCCGAGGCGACGAGAAACGCCACCGGCATGGGCACGCTGTAGAAATTGCCCGACCACAGCGAGAGCCCCACATAGAACACGACGAAGACGGCAAAGGGGAACAGCGCCGACAAACGGGGCGCATTTTCGTTTTTTTCGCGGTGAGTCTCATTCATGGCGGATACAGCCTCGGAGATATTTGCTTTTCCGGCGCGCCGTCACAGGCGGCAGGTCATGCGGTTTACGCCGTCGACGAGGAGCATATCCTGCGTACAGGGCAGACGCAACACGGGCGTTTCGTGCCGCCCTTCGGGAACGGTCACCTCGACGGAGACGCCTCCGCCGTCCCGCTCCCACTTGATGGAGATATCGCGGTAGGAGGCCTCCACGCGGTCGAGTCCCCGGGGGAACTGGGGAGCGATAAGCTTCATGCCGGGCTTGAAACCGGCCAGATACTCGAACATCCACGCCGAAACGTCGCCGAACATGATGTGGTTCTGGGACGCGGTGGAATTCCATCTTTCCCGCAGGGTCGTGGCGCCGATGGCGACCCAGTGGCCCCATCCGGGAAACGCCTGCTGGGTGACGAGCTTGTAGGCGTCGTCGATGTACCCGTACTCGGCCAGCACGCGGGGCACGTACTTGGCACCGAAGATGCCGAATCCCGTTTTGTGCTCTTTGGCGCGCACGGCCTTGACCAGCGCAAGGATGACGTCGGGGATCGTCTCCTTGTCGGCGATGCCGAAATAGAGAGCGCAGGCGATGGCGGTCCGCTGACCGTCGGCGTAGACGCCCTTTCCCCGGTAAAACTTTTTGTTGATCGCCCGCCGGATGTTCTCCGCGAGGGACGCGTATCTTTTTTCGAAGTGCGACAGGATCTTCGCAGCGTAATAATAATAGGCGGAACTTGTCATTTCGACGGGCGTCCGCCCGAAGACGTTGCTGGCGCACCAGTCCTCCAGTCCGAACCGCACAAGATTTCCGTGGGCCATGCTCCGGCAGTACTCGACATACATCTTCATGCGGGGGAGAAACTCCCGCAGGGCGCTGTCGTCTCCGGTGAAGCGGAAGATCTGCCACGGCGCTTCGAAGAGGTAGATGTCCCACGCCGGACCGCTGCCCCAGTTGTACCCCCATCCGGCGCAGGGCGCGACGCCCGGCAGCTGCCCCGAGGGCCGCTGGGTATCGGCGAGGATCCGGTCGAAATGGATCGCGGCCTTTTCGCAGCCGAAGTTCCACAGACCCGTTTCCATGGCGCACTGGGCGTCGCCGGTCCAGCCGTTCTTTTCCCGGTGGGGACAGTCGGTGGGGATCCCCGTGTAGTTGCAAAGATACGTGCGCCGGGTGATCTCCTGCAGTTTGTTCAGGACCTCGTCCGAGCTGGAAAAACGCCCGCGCTCCTCGAAATCGTTGTGGATGAAACAGGCCGTAAGCCCGATGACTTTGACGTGCTCGTCGCTGATCCTCACCCGGCAGTAACGAAAGCCGTGGTAGGTGAAACGGGCGTGCCAGACCTCGACGCCGCTTCCCCGGGCGGTGTATTTGTCCGTCTGGAACTCTCCCTTCACGTAGGGCGAGATGTTTTCCCTCGAAATGTCGCCGTGGGGCAATACGTGCTCGGCGTATTCCATGTCCACGGAACTCCCCGCGGGAGCCTCGAGTTCGATCTCGCACCAGCCGGTCACGTTGACGCCGAAGTCGAAAACGGAAAGCTGATCCGAGAGATCGAAGCGCTTCCCCGGGATGCGCCCGCACACGCGGCAGGGTTCCAGATCTTCCTCCACGATCAGTCCGCCGGGAGGATTGCAGTACTGCGCATCGGCCCAGCCGGAATCGTCGAAGTCCGGCAGAAAGATGCGGTCATCCTCCAGCCGGGCGTCGTAATGCTCCCCCTCGCGCATCTGCGCAAAGGTGACGGCACTGGGGGCGGTCTTCCAGGAATCGTCCGAAAACAGCACGGTCCTGCCGTCGCACACCAGATCGCAGAGCATCTTGGGGAAGTCCATCCACGGCGCGGCGTTGAAGCGCCAGTTGTTCGGGGTCCTCGCGTTGTACAGCCCGGGCGCGAGCTGGACGGTGATCACATTCTTCCCCGGACGGAGAAGACGCGTGACGTCGTAAGGGATGTACGACACGTGCCGGTCGAACTGCGTCACGACGGGCGCCAACACCCGGTCGTCGGCGGGAACGCCGTTGACGCGCAGCTCATGCCAGCCCAGACCGCACAGAAAGCACACGGCCTTTTCCGGCGCGGAAACGAGCCTGAAACATTTTCTGAAATACGGCGACTCGACTTCGCCGCCGTTGATCCAGTAACCTCTCCACTTTCTTTCCGACATAAAGAACTCCGGAAAATCATTTCCCCGTCAGGGGCGTCACGTCGATGATGTAGATCTGCCGGGATCCCTCGTGGATGGAGTCGATGCAGACCTCTTTCCCGTCCCGGGACCAGTTGGGATGCAGATCGCAGCGGGTCGGGATGGGATAGGCCGGATCGGAGTAGAAACTCCCGATCTCATAGGCATTTTTCCGCCCGAGATCGTACAGGAACAGCCTGCGGCAGTTGTCTTCCAGCGGGTATGAGTCCGTCAGCATCCACTTGCCGTCCGGAGAGAAGGAGCAGTGGCCGTCGCCGGGGAAGACATCCTGCGCCACGATCTCGGTCCGGTGGGTCCGGTCGGTGTAGAGATAGTACTGCCAGCCGTGGGTGTAGCGGTTGGAGAAATTGATGATGTGCGTGTCGTCCGTCCAGGTGTAGTGACTGCTCATCTCCTCAAGATTCAGAGGCCACAGGTCGGACCCGTCCCGGTTGGCGGTGAACATGTGGGTGATATGCCAGCCGGGGGTGCCGTCCTTGTTCCACAGCCGCCAGCGGTGGAAGAAGGCGATCCGGCGGCTGTCGGGACTGAAGAGCATGTGATTGAACCAGCCCGGCGTATTCTCCATATCCGACCGGAAGTATTTTTCCGTGACGTCCGCCACGCTCACGGCAAGGCGGGAGGTGTCGTTCTTGAGATCCACCAGCCAGACGCCCTCGTCATCGGGGGTATTGACCTTTTCGTTCTTGTCGAAGGCGCCGGGATAACCGTACCCGGGCCGCTCCCGGTCGAGACGTGAGAAGTTGAGGCTCAGCGCCCACTGCCCGTCCGGACTCAGACAGTAGACGGGGCGGTGGAGAGTCCGTTTCTTGCCGGTCTTCACGTCCAGGATCCGCGACACGAAGTGATCGCCCTCGCGGTCGTTGTAAATGACTTCGGTCTCGGCGTCGTTCAGCCACTGGAACATGCATCCCTGCTGCCAGCACCAGGCGTCGGTCTCGGCCAGGGGGATGAACCGGCAGTCGTCCTGCAGGTCGATCATGCCAAGAACGGCCTTCTCGCCGGGAACGGGCTGACGGGCGGTGAACCCGATCTCCTGCGACAGCAGATAGCGCCCGCTCCTGTCCCAGGGGAATTTATCGAAATAACCGAAAAAATGGTGTTTCGGCCCGCCGGTGACGCGGCGGATGGGGAGATGTATCTTTTCTATCATGATCGGACCTTTCTGTTTTTTATGCTGTTCTCGCGGTGCCGGAATAATATACATGTGCCACGGGAAAAAGCAAACACGGACGGAGAGACCCTTCTCAGGAGAGAGAGGCCAGTTCACCGATGGTCTTTTCGGTCGCGCCGCGGTGCTTGCGGATGGCGTCGCCGCCGCGGCGGCCCATGGTCAAGCGCAGCTCTTCATCGGCCAGCAGACGCCGCAGGGCCTCCGTGAGTCCCGCATCGTCGGTGGTGACGACGGCGTCGGCCTCCTTGAGCACCTGGAGGATGAAACGGAAATTGCGCAGGACGTTCCCCGTGACGATGGGTTTGTCCAGCAGGGCCGGTTCGATGAGGTTGTGCCCCTCGTCATGCCCGGCGAAACTCTTGCCCATGACGACGACGTCGGAGGCTTTGATGAACTTGAACATCTCTCCCGTTGTGTCCGCAAGCAGAACGGAAACGGGCGCGGCCGGCGCGCCTCCCAGACTGCGGCGGAAGAAAGCGACTTTGCGCTCGGAGAGCATGTCGGCGATCTCCCCTCCCCGCTCCGCGTGACGGGGCACGATGACGAGGCGCAGGTCGGGGAACTCCCTGCTCAACTGCTCGAAACTTTCGGTGATGACGCTCTCCTCGCCGGGGTGCGTGCTGACGGCCAGCAGGACCGTGTGTCTGCCGGGGCCGAAACAGCTTTCGAGTCCCGGATCGCCGATGTTCTCCGGCAGCGCCTGATCGAATTTGAGATTGCCGCAGACCTTGACCGCCGCATCGGGCGAAACGGCGAGGTACCGGCGGGCATCCGCCTCGGTCTGCACGAGGATGCGGTCGAACCGGCGCAGCAGCGGACCGAAAAAGATCCGCAACTTCCGGTAGCCGGAAGCGGAGTGATCGCTCATGCGTCCGTTGACGAGAGCCACGGGGATACCCCTGTTGCCCGCCTCGCAGATCAAGTTGGGCCAGATCTCCGTCTCGAAGATCACCAGCTGGGAGGGCCGCAGAACGTCCAGCGTTCGCCGGACCATGCCCCTGAAATCGATGGGGCAGAAGATGACGGCGGTGTTCCCACAGCTCTGTTTGCGGGCCAGTTCCTGCCCGGTGGTCGTCGTGGTGGATATGACGAACTTTTTTCCCGGATCCTTCTGACTCCATCTGCGGATGAGGGAGAGGGCGACCACAGTCTCGCCCACGCTGACGGCATGGACCCATACTGCGCCGTGAAAGGCCTTCAGCTCTTCGATCCGTGCGGGGGTGAAGCGCCCGAAGCGCTCCCGGAAGGTGTCCTTCCATCCGCCGCGGTAGCGGTACTTGTAAAGCAGTCCGGGCAGGAAGAAGAGAAAACCCGCCGGCAGGAAGAGATTGTAGATGAAGCGCAGCATGACCGGGTCTTCCCTCTCTTTTTTCTACTCCGAAAAGTGCGTTTCGATGTAGTTCACGGCGCTCTCCAGATCGGGGACGATCTTGGTGCAGTACCGGGCCATCCAGGGACTGCAGTCCTTGTACTCGAAGGGGGAGAAGGCGACGACGAACTTGCCCAGATCGTGGGAGGCGTAAAACACCTCCATGCTCGTTCCGATGCTGGGCTTGTTGTAGTTGACGAGGACGATGTCGGCGTCGCGCACATCCTGAAGATCGAACTCGACGATCTCGTTGGCGCTGTCCACCTGGCGGTCGACGAATTTCCGGCGCATGGGATCCAGCAGACGGAAACCGCTTCCGAAAAGCCGCCCGGCCTCGACGCGCCACTCCCGGGCGCCCCCCTCGTTTTCGTCCATGATCGGACCGGAGAGATAGATCGTTTTCATTTCCGTTCCTTGTCCTTGCCTGCGATGTTTTCGGTGAAGAGCTCGGGCACGCAGCGTTTCAGCAGATCGAGGGAGAGCTCGAGAGAGGTGTAGGCGTCCGGACTGGCCATGGCCGCTTCGGCGACACGCGCACAGGCGTCGAGGGAGATGCTGCGGATCACCCGGCGGATGATGGGGAGAGAGCCGGGTTCCCCGCTCAACTCGTTGACGCCCAGTCCGACCAGAAGCGGCACAAGTTCGGGATCCGCCGCCATCTGACCGCAGACGCCGACGCAGATGTTGTGTTTCCGCCCGGCGAGCACTGTGGTGCGGATCAGCTTCAAAATGGCCGGATGCGCGGGCTTGTAGAGATAGGCGACGCGCTCGTTGCCCCGGTCGATGGCCATGGTGTACTGCACCAGATCGTTCGTGCCGATGCTGAAGAAATCCACATGTTTGCCCAGTTCGTCGGCCATCAGCGCGGCGGCGGGAGTCTCGATCATGACGCCCAGCACGGGCTTGCGGAGGAACTCCTTTTTCTCCTCGGCCAGGCGCTCCTGAAGACTGGCGATGATCCGGCGGACCTCGATCACCTCGAGCACGCTGCTGACCATGGGGAACATGATGCGCAGATTTCCGTAGATCCCCGCGCGGAGCAGCGCCCGCAGCTGGGTCTCGAAGAGGTCCCGCCTTTCGTACAGACAGAGCCGGATCCCCCGGAGCCCGAGGAAGGGGTTGGATTCCGAACCGCGGAAAATGTTGTTGTCCAGCTTGTCCCCGCCGATATCCATGGTCCGGACGGTCACGGGGGCGTCCTCGGCGGCGATGAGCATGTTTTTGTAGATCTCGAACTGGGCCTCCTCGTCGGGAAGGGTCCGGGTCTCGAGGAAGAGGAACTCCGTGCGGAGCAGTCCGATGCCGGAGGCGCCGGTATGCTTCAGCTCGGAGACCTGTTCCGCCGAGCCGATGTTGATGGCCAGATCGATCTCGAAACCGTCGGTCGTCTCGGGCCGCAGACGCTTGTCCCGCTCCAGCTTGTGATAAAACTCCACCGCGCTTTTGGCGCGCAGCCGGTAGGACTCCTCGGTGCGGTCGTCGGGATTGACGATCAGCCGCCCGGAAAAACCGTCGATGACGATCTTGTCGTCGGCGGAAAGGGAATTGATGACTTCGGCCGGGACCCCCGCGACGGCTGGCAGACGCATGGACCGGGCGAGGATGGCCGTGTGACAGGTGGCGCTGCCCGTTTCGATGGCGAAACCGAGGATCCGGCTGTTGTCGAGACTCACCGTCTCGGAGGGCGACAGGCTGTTGGCCACGATGATGCGCCGGTCGTCGCGGTCGGTCTTTTTCCGCTCCTGCCGGGTGAGATTGCCCATCAGCCGGTCGAAAACATCGCGGATGTCGGCGGCCCGCTCCTTGAGGAACTCGTCCTGGATATTGGCGAAGACCTGGACGAAGTACTCCGCCGCGTCGTACAGGGCGTACTCCGCCGGCCACAGGTTCTCTTTGATCCTCTTCTCCACTTCGGAGACCAGCGAGAGGTCGTCCACCAGCATGAGATGAGCGTCGAAGATGCCCGCGTCCTCGGTGTGGAGCTTGGTCCGAACCGTCTGCGTGAGCGCGATCAGCTGTTCCCGGGTCGTTTTGAAGGTCTCCCGGACGCGTTCGAGTTCGCCGGGGACCATCTCGGGGGAAATTTCATGGAGAACGGGGGCTCCGGGAGCGCCCTTGCGGCGGATCGGCTGGACCCGCCCCACGGCGATGCCGGGAGAGATGGCGATGACTTTGAAACTCTGACCGGACAGCGGCATGATCTACTCCTCGTCGAAGTTCCCGGCGAAGAAATCGGCGATCCGGGAAACGGCCGCCTCGGCGTTTTCGCCGCTGCCGCTCAGGACGAGGCGCGTCCCCTTGCCCGCGGCGAGAATGATCAGCGAGAGGATGCTGCGGCAGTCGGCGCGGCTCCCCGGATTGTCCTCCCGGGTCAGCGTCACCGTCGCCCCGGGATAATCGGCCAGCATCTTCACCAGCCGGGACGCCGGACGGGCGTGAAGTCCCAGACGGTTCCCCACCGTCACCACAACTTTCGATCCGTCGCTCGCTATCGTCATTTTTCTCTTCTCTGATCCGGTTTCCGTCACGTGCGCATTTCCGTATAATATACACCCTTTTTCCGGTTTTGACAAGTCCGCACACGGTTAACTCGCGGTGCGGGAATGGGATGCATCCGCTCGGCCGGAGCTCATTTTTCCAGGGAAAACCGCGTGACGATCCCCAGCAAAACGCGGACGGCCGTTTCCATGCCCCGGACATCGGCGTATTCGCTCCGGCTGTGGGCGTTGTACCCCCCGTGGCCGATGTTGGGACAGGGCAGTCCCATGAAACACAGCCGCGCCCCGTCGGTCCCGCCCCGGATGGGCGGACTCGACGGCTCGAGTCCGACCTCTTTCATGGCCTCACGGGCGGCCTCGACCACGAAGGGATGATCCTTCATCACCTCGGCCATGTTGCGGTACTGATCGCGGATGACGGCGGAAACGCGCCCCGGTCCGTACTGCCGGTCGAGACGGCCGCAGAGATCGAGGATCGTTTTTTTGCGCGCCTCGAACCGCCCGGCGTCGTGGTCCCGCAGGATGTAGTGCAGTTCCGCCCGTTCCGGCGTCCCGGAGCACCGGGTGAGGTGGTAGAACCCCTCCCTGCCCCGGGTGCGTTCGGGCACCTCCGACTCCGGCAGAAGCGCGTCGAAGGTCCTCGCCATTTTCAGCGCGTTGACCATCACCCCGAACGCGTAGCCCGGATGGATGGAGACCCCCTGGAAAGTGACGGCCGCCGAGGCGGCGTTGAAGTTTTCGTATTCGATCTCGTTCTCCGGGCCCGCGTCCACGGTGTAAGCGTACTTGGCGCCGAAACGCTCCACGTCGAAAAAGTCCGCCCCCTGCCCGATCTCTTCGTCCGGCGTGAAGCCGACGCAGATCTTGCCGTGAGGGAGTTTTTTTTCGACGATCTCCTCCAGCGCGCTCATGATGACGGCGATGCCGCACTTGTCGTCCGCGCCCAGCAGGGTCGTCCCGTCCGTGACGACAAGGTCGTGCCCCGCGAGGTGCGCTTCCGGCTTCAGGAGGATCCCCGAATCCCCGAGGAGGATGGGGGAGCCGTCCCAGCGCGTCACCACCCGGGGACGGACGTCCCGGCCCGACACGGCGTCGGAGGTATCCAGATGGGCGATGAATCCCACCGCGGGCGCGCTTTCGAAGCCGGGGGACGCCGGCAGCGCGGCGTATACGTATCCCTTTTCCGTCAGGAGCGTTCCCGCAAGTCCCGTTTCCGTCAGCTCCTCCGCGAGGAGCCGGGCCAAAACGAGCTGTTTTGCCGTCGACGGGTGGAGCCCCGTCGTCTCGTCGGACTGCGTGTCGAATTTCACATAGGTCAAAAAGCGTTCGAGGACCGTTTTCATTTCATCACCCCGCCCGCCAGGCTTCGCGGAACTCGGCAAAGGTCCCGTTGTCCAGCGCCTCCCGGATCCGCCGGGTCAGATCGAGATAAAAGTGCAGATTGTGGATCGACAGGAGCTGCATGCCGAGGATCTCCCCCACGTTCAGCAGATGCCGGATATACGCCCGGGTGAAGTTGCGGCAGGCGTAACAGGTACAGTCGGGATCCAGGGGAGAAAAGTCCGTCGCGTACCGTCCTGCCTTGACGCTCAAAGTCTCCCCCTTCCCCACGAAAGCACCGCCGTGCCGTCCCAGACGGGTGGGCAGCACGCAGTCGAACATATCCACCCCCCGGGCCACGTCCTCGACGATCTGTTTGGGCGTCCCGACCCCCATGAGGTAACGGGCCCTGTCTTCGGGCAGAAAGGCCTCGGCGGCTTCCACCGCGAGGAACATCTCCTCCTCGCTCTCCCCGACGGAGACGCCACCGATGGCGTAGCCGTCGAAATCGAGGGCCGTGATCGCCTTCGCGGACTTCTCCCGCAGTTCGGGGTAGACGCTCCCCTGGACGATGCCGAACCGCAGCTGCCCGTCGTTCAGAGGCTGCTCCCGGGACATGGTCTCCCAGCGGGTGGTGAGGTCAACGCTTTTGCCCGCCTGTTCCCGCGTCGCGGGATAGGGCGTGCACTCGTCGAAGGCCATGACGATATCGGAGTCCAGCGTCCTCTGGATCTCCATGGATTCGACCGGACCGAGGAAAAACCGCGTCCCGTCGATGTGCGAGGCGAATTTCACCCCGTCCGGCGTGATCTTGCGCAGCGTGGCCAGACTGAACACCTGGAACCCCCCGGAATCGGTCAGCATGGGTTTTTCGTAACCGATGAAGCGGTGCAGTCCCCCCGCCGCGCGGATCACCTCCATCCCCGGCCGGAGAAAGAGGTGATAGGTGTTGCCCAGAATGATCTGCGCCCCCAGTTCGTCCAGCTCCCGGGGCGACACGGCCTTGACGCTGCCGCGGGTCCCCACCGGCATGAAGACCGGCGTCTGCACGTCCCCCCGCCGGGTGTGGAGCACCCCGCGCCGCGCCCGGCTCGAAGGATCACGCTTCAGACACTCGAACACAGAAGACAATTTTTCCACCGTCCCTTCCCGTCACGGAAGCGCGACGAACATGCCGCGGAAAACCTCTTCCGTTTCCACGCCCAGCGCCGCCGCCAGCTCCCGGGCGAAGGCGAACACCGCCCCCGGTCCCTTCCCCGTCACCACATTGCCGCAGCGCTCGGCAAGCCGCCCCGTGGGGACCAGGCCCCCCAGATACTTGTCGAACCCGGGATACATCGTGAAAGTCTTTCCCGCCAGCAGGCCGTGCTTCGCCAGCACGATGGGCGCGGCGCAGATGGCCGAAACCACCCCGCCCCGGGCCGCCGTCGACTTGAGGATCCGCCCCACCGCCTCCGACGCCAGCAGATTCGTCGCCCCCGGCAGTCCCCCGGGCAGAAAAACCGCGTCGAAACTCTCATCGGCGACGTCGCTCAAAAGCGCCTCCGCCGCCAGCTCCATCCCATGGGCCCCGCGGACCCGCAGCGCCTCCAGTCCCGCCATGACCACCCGGACCCCGGCCCGCCTCAAAACATCCGCAGGCCCAACGGCCTCGATCTCCTCGAAGCCCTCCGCCAAAATCACCAGTACCTTTTTCACTGCCTTTTCCCTCCTTTTATTACGGTTGTCGGCTCGTCTTCTACTGTACCCTCCCCCCGTCGTTTTTTCAACCCCCTCCCCCGTTTTTCCCCGGAAATCGATCCGGCCCGTGGGCGTCATGCGGG
>Ga0310690_10006806_pt1 | contig 14927 bp, 9 predicted proteins | sample AusTroGonzalo_MG_2_FD_207661 | JGI IMG/M metagenome (GOLD analysis project Ga0310690, IMG submission 207661) | Bovine rumen microbial communities from tropical cattle in Woodstock, Queensland, Australia - Gonzalo_04 (v2) (version 2) | ecosystem: Host-associated > Mammals > Digestive system >...
AACAACGGACGCGGCAAGGTGTCCGCCCCGCTCGTGAAGGAGATGTTCGAGCTTGCGTGGAAGATCGGCGTGAAGCAGCCCTGCGCGGCGGACGTCTGGAACGGCAAGCTCGAGCCGAACCTGGAGACGGCAGAGGGCGTGGCGGCGGCGTGGAGCGACATCATCAGCTTCCACTGCTACAGTCCGCTCCACTCGCAGATCGCGTACGTGAAGCAGCTCAAGGAGAAATTCGGCCGTCCGATGCTCAACACGGAATGGCTCGCCCGCATCCGCGGCTGCGACGTGCAGGACTGCTATCCGTACTTCGCGCAGGAGAACATCGGATGCACGTGCTGGGGGTTCGTCGCCGGGAAGTACCAGACGTACGAACCGTGGGAGGGCATGTGGCGGCGGGTTGAAAAGGGCTACAGGGGCTACAAGATGACGAAGTGGTTCCACGACCTCTTCCGTCCGTCGCTCCGTCCCTACGACCCGGAGGAGATCGACGTCATCAAGAACGTGAACGCGCAGATGGACGCGGAGCGCGAGGGGAAGTCCCTGCGCAGGAAGATCGCGAAGAAATTCAAGATCGAGCGCCAGGACATGTGGCAGGGCTACCGCCGGACGCATTTCGACTTCAACGGACGGAAGGCGTGGATCGCCGAACCGTCCGTCGCGCCGCGCGCGGACGCGGGGAACGGGGCGTCGTGGATCTGGAGCATGCTCTGGCCCGAATGCAACGCCGAACGCACGGGCGTGGCCGAGCTCCTGAGAAACGGGTACCACTACGCGTACCTCGAGCTGTTCGACACGCGCATGGACGCGTCGGGCGTGGCGGCGGCGGCGGCGTTCCAGTCGTTTCTCGTGGACGAACTCGGCTTCGCGCCCAAGTCCAACCTGATCGGCATCAGCTGGGGCGGGTTCATGGCCGCGCAGTATGCGGTGGCGAAGCCGGCGAACGTGGCGCGCATCTATTTCGACAACGCGCTCCTGACCTTCGACGGCTACAAGCCGCCCGCCAAGGTGGGGCTGGGGCCGTGGGCGGACGCGCAGAAGCGCGACCCTTCCGGCTGGCGCGATGATCCGCGCATGCCAGTGAACCTTGCCCCGGCGATCGCGAAGGCGGGGATTTCGGCGTTGGTTGTGTACGGGACTTCCGACTCCGCCGTGAAGCCGTCCGCGAACAGCAAGGCGTTTGCGGCGAAGTTCAAGGCAGCAGGCGGCAAAGCCGTGATCTGCGAGCACGCCGAATACGGCCACCATCCGCACGGCGTCGAACCTTCCGAGGCGAACATCGTGCTGGATTTCTTCAGAAAGTGAGTGACGTACGATCTTACGAAAAACTTCGTTACGAAGAATTTCGTAAGTTCGTACTTGATTAATCGTCAGAGGAAGAAAAATGAAACTCCTGTTACCGTGTTTCACTGCGCTTGCCGCTTTCGCCTTAGTTGCCGGCGCGCAGGCGTTGACGCTCACGTCGCCGCAGAACGGCGCGGACGGGCTGCCGACGTGGTCAGGCGAGGCGCTTCGGAACGGGTGGGGACACAATCAGTGCGCGTTGTCGTACGGACCGGAAGGGTTGACGGCCGATTCGCGGGGACGCGATCCGTTCATCGTGACGCCTCGCTTCGACCTTGACAAGCCGAGCAATCTCCACGAGGTCGTGTTCCGCGCGAAGACGACGGTTGGAGGGCTGGGCGAGCTCTTCTACAGCCGCCCCGGCGACAGAGCCGCGCCGCAGGCGCTCGCGCAGCCGTTCACCTGGATTGGCGACGGCGAATGGCACGAGTACCGTATCCGCCCGTTCTGGGGCGGACAGCCGAAGGTGGTGTCGCTGCGCATCGACATGCCGGCGGACCCCAAGGTCAAGACCACGATCTCGTCAATCGCCGTCGTGTCGTCAGGCGACAAGATGTCCGTTCTCGGCACGGCCGTCCCCGGCGTGGGCGCGGCGTTCACCGTCCCGCCGCAGGACCGCACCGTGTGGGCGAACATCGAGTGGATCGGTTCCGATGACTCGTTCGTGAAGGTGCGCGAGCATCTGCACCTTGTCGGCGACGGGAAGGAGCGGCGCTACTTCTTCGACGCGAAGAGCTGCGTGGGCTGGAACGCGAACTACCCCTATCCTAACAAGCGCGACAAGTGGCGCGGCGACATCATCATGTTCCGCGTCGTCAACGCGAAGACGGGCGAGGTGGTGCCGATCAAGGATCTCGAGTTCTGCACGAAGCGTCCGGAACTTCCCGCCGAGCTGATCCTCTCCCACACGAAGATTCCCATGGAGCTGGACCGCGCGGGACGCGGCGTGAACGTGGAGGTGGGCGTCTTCAACGTCGGCACGGTGGCCGCGACGGGCGTGACGTGCCGCGTGAGCGGTTTGCCGCCAGAGGTAAAGATCGTCAACCCCGAGAAGGCCGGAAGGCTGTGTCCGCTCGGCGGCGGCGATTCCGTGCTCCACACGGTGACGGTGGTGGCGGAGAAGCCATGCGCCTTCACGGCGCGGCTGGAGTTTGCGGGCGGTAACGCGCCGGTCGCCGTCGCCGAGGTGCCGGTGAAGATCGGGCCTTCGCTCAACCTGCCGCAGAACCTTACCTACATCCCCGAGCCGAAGGCGCTCAAGGCTGGGCCTTGCGAGGTGGGCGCGTTCTACTTCCTCGACTGGGCGCGCACCCATCACTGGCTCAAGATCTGGCGCACCACGCCCGAGCGCCGTCCGGCGGCCGGCTGGTACGCGAACGACAACCCCGAGCTGCTCGACTGGCAGATCAAGTGGGCGGTGGAGAACGGCATCTCGTTCTACCTGCTCGACTGGTACAACACCGAGGGCTACTTCCAGAAGGCGATCAAGAAGGCGCGGTTCGCTAAGCACATCAAGTGGGCGGCGATGTGGTGCAACCACATTCCGTCGCCCGGCTGCGACGAGGCGCACTGGACGGCGATGATCCAGAATTGCCTGAAGACAGCCTTCAACCAGCCGCAGTACATGTTCGTGAACGGCATGCCGTACTTGAGCGTGTGGGACGGCAACGGGCTTGAGCGCGACAACGGCAAGGGCGGCTGCAAGCGGATGCTGGAGAAGGCGCGCGCGATGGCGCGGGCGGCTGGGTACAAGGGCATCTACTTCCAGGCGCAGTGCGGGTATCGTCCAGACGAGGTGAAGCGCATGGCCGATTTCGGCTTCGACGAGACTACCACCTACCACTACATCGGGACGGGCGGGCGTCCGGATCCGAAGCCCCGTGTGCGCGATTTCGCCGACGTGGCGGCATCGAGCTACGACTACTGGAAGAGCGTGTGGGGCGTGGGCGGCATCGACTTCCTGCCAAACCTCTCTACGGGCTGGGACGACCGTCCGTGGCATGACGGGCTGGAGGTGCGCGGCCGCACGGTGGAGCACTTTCGGCGCATCTGCCGCGACGCGCGGCGTTTCGCGGAAGAGACTGGGGTGAAGCGCGTCTGCCTCGCGCCGCTCCACGAGTGGGGCGAAGGCTCGTATGCAGAGCCGAACGGCGAGTTCGGCTTCGGGATGTTCGAGGCCGTGCGCGATGCGTTTTGCGAAAAGCCCGCGGAAGGGTGGCCGCTTAACTACACGCCCGCCGACATCGGGCGCGGCCCATATCCTGTCGTGGACGAAGACGGTGGCCCCGTCAAGCCTCACGGCGGATTGCAATGGCGATAACGGCGCGCTCAGCCGGCCAGCGATGACCGGCGGGGAATGAGTTCGGCCGAAAAGAACACCTGGCGGGGCGGAAGGGTGTCGTGCCCCAGGCGGAGCGCCATGAGCCGGACGGCCTCTTCGCCGATGAAGCGGGCAGGCTGGCGCAGGGACGAGATCCCGAGATGACGGCTGTGCGAGATGTCGTCGAGGCCGATGTACTTGACCGTACGCCTGTAGAGCCGCGAGCACACGCCCATGAAGGCGATCGCCATGTCGTCGTGGATGAACACGATGCCGTCGGGACGGCGGCGCATCACCTCGCGGACGAACGATTCGTCCGTGGGGTCGCCGCGGAAAAGGAGCGGGTCGTCCGTGGGGAGTCCGCACTCCTCCAGCGCGTTGCGCATGCCGTTGAACCGCGCGTCGACGGTCCATACCTGCTTCTCGTGGCTCACGTAAACGAGACGGCGGCAGCCGCACGCGATTAGGTGTTTCGCCTGCACGTAACCCGCCTGCACGTTGTCGATGCCGACGAAGTCGAAGTCGCTGCGGCGCGGGAAGGGGACTATGTCGCGGTCGATGAGCACCACCGTGATGCCGTTCCGGCGCAGCGTCTCGGCGATCTCCTGGTTGCGCCGCTCGATTCCCTTTTCGCCCATGGCGTCCTGCGGGACGAAGAACACGCCCCTGATGTTCGCCGCCTTGCAGTGGGCTATGTAGTCGTCGAGCGAGCCGTCACGCGCAAGCTCGTTGAACTCCTGGCGTGCACCCCAGATGAGGCTGAGGTTGTAGGCGCGAGCGCGATCGGCGATCGAGCCGCAGATGGCGGAGAAGAACTCGCGCACGTCCATGTCCGCGATGAGCGTCGAGACGTAGGCGTTCTCTGGAGAGGGCGACTGCGGGTTCACGAACGCGCCGGAGCCGCGGCGGCGGACGATGAGACCCTCGCTCTCCAGGGTGGACAGCACCTTGGCGGCGGTCGCACGCGAGACGCCATACTGCCGGATCAAGGCCCGTTCGGAGGGGAGTTTCCCCAATGAGTATTCGCCCGCGAGAACCTTCTCGCGGATGCTGTCGGCGATGAGCCGATACGGCGGTTTTGTGTTCGTTTCCATCTGTAATCAAGCCAGCTTGAGCATGGGGACATGCGAGAAATGGACGTCGGACGAAAGGACTGCCGCGCCATGTTCGAGGGCCGCCGCCGCGATCCAAATGTCGTTTGTAGGCAGCGGTGTCCCGTTGTCCTTCAATGTCCTAAAGATACGGGCGTAGTAGTCCGCTGTCTCGTCGGTGCAGGGGACAATCGCAACAGCAGGATCGTCCAAGAACTCGTCAAGAAGCGCTTTGACCTTTTTCCCGCGCCTGGTGTTGACGTCGATGCCGGCTTTGAACTCGCCAAGAACGGCAGGACAGATCAGAATGCGGTCATACTGGGAAATCGCTTCCGAAATGCTTTGATTGTTCTGGAAACATTCAATGAGAACGTTTGTGTCTATCACCGCCGCGTTCATTTCCACAGGCCCTCGTCGATCTTCGAGAAGTCGGTCTGGGCGGCGATGATCGGCGCAAGATCGTCCTTTGTAAGTCTGCCGCTGAAGCGCGCGAGGTTGTTCCGCGGACGGCGAGAGGTGCGAAGGCGCTTCGAGAAGCCGATCACCGGCGCGACAATCTCCCGAAGAGCCGCGTTGACGCTTATGCCGAGTCCGTCGGCGTAGTCCTTCAGCGCGGAGACAAACTCAGGTTCCGCCCTGAATGTGAGTGCTTCCATGTGACATCTCCTTTATGATGCAAAAAGATGTCAATATTATGCCATCGTTCTTCTCGCCTGTCAAGTCGGGGTGAAGCCCTGCGGTTTGTGAGATTACGGTGCGTATGAAATCTAGGTGGCAAAAGTGGCATAGGCCAGTTTTTCGGGAAATGCGCTTGGTTGGCATCGGGAAGTGGGAGGGCTGTGGTAGAATTATCCAAATCAATTTGTTAGGAGGACCAGAATGAAAACGAAACTGATTGCTTTTCTTGTTGCAGCCGCGTGTTTTGCGGGTACATTTGCCGCCTCAAACTCCGACTACGTGCAGGGCGGGCTCATCACGCATTTCGACGCGATCAACAACGAGGGCACCGGCACCCACAACGCCTCCGCCACCAAATGGAAGGACCTCAAGGGTTCGGCATCTATCACGCTTGCAAGCGGCGCATCGTGGGGCGACAAGTATCTGAGCAGCGGCACCGGGAAGCACTCGATAGCCAACATGCCCGCCTACAATCGAGGTTCTGTCACCGTAGAGGCTGCGGTGGACGTGACGGCCACCGGCATGTCCGACAGCATGAAATGGCCGCGCATTTTCGCCAACACAGAGGATTTCAGCATACACTATTCGAATGGTCGGAAAGATCTTTGCCTGTTCATGCGCGCGATTTCAGGCGCCGCACAGGGGCGTGCCTACTACGGGACATCGCTGTTCAGCACGGGAACCGTTGCTGGTTTTTCCGGCAGTGACGGCTACGGCATTGCCGTTGACGGGAAAGTGGGTGTAAACACCGTCCAGTCTTCGTCGGTAGCGCTGCAGATCGCGGCCAATTCGACATGGACGCTCAACGGCTATCCAAACGGATCGACCCTTGCCGGGCGCTACTACGGCTTTCGCATGTACAACAGGAAGTTGACTGCCGAGGAATTCCTTCAAAACGCCATCGTCGACAAAATCCGCTATCGTAACACCACTCCGAATGGCTACCGCGACGGCGGCGACCACGTGCAGCAGCGCGTGTTCGTCGCGAATACGGCGGGCGGTGTCGTGGAGGTTGACGGTGTCACGCTCACGGCAGATTACGAGGTCTGGTCGACGATCGGTACCGCCGCCACGCACACGCTCACGGCGACAGCCCAGCCCGGCTACACCTTCCAGCGATGGATGGGCGACACGGACTTCATCACATCCGGCAACTGCTACTCCAATACCATCACGGTGGCACGGTCGCTCGCCATGTCGTTCACGCCCGTCTTCACCGCTATCCCCGAACCGGCCATGGCTTCACCGGTCTACACGATCACCGTTGCCAGCGGGACACGCGAACTGACGTCGGCCGTGGACGACGACAACAACGCCATCGGCACGACGGGCACCATCGTGAAGAAGGGCGCTGGCACATTGCAGATCAATAGCGACGTGATCTCGACATTCGCGGGCGAGATCGTGATCGAGGCGGGACGCTGGTATTCCGGCACGCGATCGGGTCTGGGGACGAAGAACGGCGGGGCGGTATGGGTGAATGACGGCGCGACGTTGCACATGTTCCATGGACAACAGCACAACTTTGCGTCAGGCGATCAAATTACGCGCAAGGCATACATCATTGGAACGGGCACGGACGGAAAGGGCGCCCTCTACGGATCATCCGGACTTGGTGGCAACTCCTCGGAAGTATACGGTATCTATCCAAAGTACATCACGCTTCTGGGCGACGCACGCATCGAGTCCGCCGACCATGTCAACTTCGACCATCTTTATGTGGACATGAACCGCCATACGATTACGGTGTCGCCAAAGGATTCCGATTGGATTCGCCTTTCCGGAACATGGACGAACGGCAACATCAACGTCGTGACGAAGCCGATCCTGATCGAAACCAGTGATCCCGTGCTCTGCGGCGGTGCCGAGAATGTCATCCGGTTCAAGACGAACAGCGGCTATCGTGCCAACGATTATGCCGCGACGGCGAACAATGGCCAAGCCAAATGGACGGCGGTCTTCGAAAACAATACCACCCTCTACGGGCCGAACAAAAGCGGCGTGATCGCCGGCTGGAACGGTCCCGTCATCCTGGAGGGGAATACCGCCATCACGTGCCAGGATACCTTCGGCAAGTTCGCCTTCTGGGGGCCGGTTTCGGGTCCGGGGAACTTTGGCAAGAATACGACCGCCGTGAAGTACGTCAACCTCAAGTTGGCGAATGCCAACAACTCCTTTACGGGCGGCATCTATCTGCGGTACAACTCGTTCGAGTCGACGGTGGACGGCGCGATCCCGGCGAACGGCGGTGCCGTGAACTCGACGAACTCGACCGTGTACCTTTCTGCGGCGACGGCCTATCATCTGCCCGACCTCGCGCTCTCCGGCACGGGTAGCGTCTATTCCGTGGCGAACACGACCGGCTCGTTCAAGAACGCGACGAAGACCGGCAGCGACACCATCACGTGGAACACGAAGGTGGGCGCGAAGTCGTTTGCCTTGAACGGCGGTACGTTGAAGTTTGGCACGATCCCCGTGGCGGACGGTACGGTACAGGTGGACTTTGGCAAGTTCTCGGCGGCGAGCGGCACGACTCTCGACCTGAGCGGGAGCGCCTGGACGTGCACAAACCTCACGGGGGCGGCTACGCTCGTGGATGGCGCGCTCACCGTGAATGGTCCCTGGACGCTTGACGCGGCGAATGCCAGCACGTTGGGTGGCGGTACGGCGACGGTTGCCTTCGGTTCGAATGCATCGCTCACGCTTGCCAACGTTTCTGGCCTGAGCAGATCGCAGGTATACACGATCGCAACCACTGCCGCGACGTATTCGGAGCCGCTGGCACTTGACGACAGTTCCATGGCGGCGCATTGGCGTGTTCGGGTATCCAGTGACAACAAGAGCCTGGAGCTGTACAACGCCAGCGGCATGACGGTTATCTTCCGATAACATAATTACCTTTTACGAAATTAGGTGACGATGAAATTCATTTCCTTTGCGGTCGCCGCGGCGGGGCTGGTGGCCCTGGCGGGCGAGGAGCCGGCGAGTCTGGTCAATCCGTACATCGGCTGTTCGTACAACGGCCACTGCTACGCGGCGGCGGCATATCCGTTCGGGCTCGTGCAGGCGGGGCCGGACACCGGCAACACGTGGTGGGACTACTGCAGCGGCTACCGCTACGCGGACGAGCGCATACTAGGTTTCTCGCAGACGCACATCTCCGGCACCGGGTGCGGCGACCTGGGCGACCTCCTCCTCATGCCGTTCACGGGCGACGTCGACCACTCGCGCACGAACTATGCGAGCGCATACCGCAAGGAGACGCAGCAGGCGAAGCCCGGCTACTACGCCGTTACGCTCGACGACAACCACGCGCGCGTGGAGATCGCCGTGACGCACCGCGCTGCGATCTACCGCATCAAGTATCTCGGCGAGGGTGCTCCGCGCCTCTTCGCCGACTTGCAGTACGGCATCCTCAACTGGAACGCGAAGGACGCCGAGCGCCGAGTGCTGGAATGCGACGTGGAGCAGACGAGCTCCAGCTCGTTCTCGGGACGCCTGCGCACGAAGATATGGGTTGACCGCGAATATTCGTTCGCCGTCGAGTTCGACCACGACGTGACGGACATCGTCCAGTTGCCGCCGCGCACGGCGACGGAGATGGGACCGCGCGGCGTCGCGACATTCGACTTGCCGCCGGGCGGCACACTGATGATGAAGGTAGCGTTCTCCACAGTCTCGCCGGCGGCGGCGGAGCGCAACCTGGAGGCGGAGATTCCGGGTTGGGACTTCGACGGCGTGCGCGCCGCCGCCACGAAGGCGTGGAACGAGACGCTGGGACGCGCCGAGCTCGTCGGCGGCACGCCAGACATGCGCACGAACTGGTACACGTCGCTCTATCACCTCTTCCTACAGCCGGCAGACATCACGGACGTGGACGGCTCCTATCGGGGCGCGGACGGCCAGGTGGCGAAGGCGCCGGGCGGGCACTACTACTCCACGCTCTCGCTGTGGGACACCTTCCGCGCCGCGCATCCGCTCTACACGATTCTCTCGCCGGAACGGGTGGACGGCTTCGTAGGCACGATGCTCGAGCACGCGCGCGCGGCGGGGTTCCTGCCGATCTGGACGCTCTGGGCGAAGGACAACCAGTGCATGATCGGCAACCATTCTATTCCCGTGATCGTTGACGCGTACCTGAAGGGCTTTCGCGGCTTCGACGCGGAGCAGGCGTACGCGGCAATCCGCAAGACGCTCATGGAGGACGCGAAGGGCCGCCATTTCAACTTCACCGACGTCTGGAAGAAGTATGGTTACTATCCCTTCGACATCGTCAAGACCGAAAGCGTCTCGCGTACGCTGGAACACGCCTACGACGACTGGTGCGCGGCGCGGTTAGCCGAAGCGCTCGGCAAGAAGGACGACGCGGCGTATTTCGACCGGCGCGCGAACAACTGGACGAACGTGTTCGACCGGACGGTCGGATTTGCGCGCGGGCGTGACTCCAAGGGGAACTGGCGCGAGCCGTTCAGTCCGTTCAAGCTCAACGTCGGCGGACGCGGGACGGGTCCGAAGGATTTCACGGAGGGCAACTCGTGGCAGTACACGTGGCACGTGATGCAGGATCCGGAAGGGTTGATCGCGGCGATGGGCGGGAAGGAGAAGTTCCTCAAGAACCTGAACGGACTCTTCTCCCAGCCCGAGAAGGTAGAGGGAATGGGATTCGCGCTTGACGCGACGGGGCTTGTGGGCCAGTACGCGCATGGCAACGAGCCGAGCCACCACACGATCTACCTCTTCCCGTATGCGGGGCGTCCGGACCGCACGGCCGAGCTCGTGCGCGAGGTGTGCGACCGTTTCTATCGTCCTGAACCGGAGGGGCTGTGCGGCAACGACGATTGCGGGCAGATGAGCGCGTGGTACCTCTTTAGCGCGATGGGCTTCTACCCGCTCAATCCGTGCGGGGGAGACTACGTGATCGGCGCCCCGCAAGTTCCCAAGGTGGTTATCCACCTGGGAGGGTCGCAACTTGTTGCGACCGCGGACGCAATAAATTGCGTCCCTCCCGTCACGGCGGACGCGCAGGAGCGCGTCCCTCCCGTCAAGGCGGACGCGCAGGAGCGCGTCCCTCCCGTCAAGGCGGACGCAATAAATTGCGTCCCTCCCGTGACATTCACCGTTGTGGCGAAGAACCTGTCGAAGGAGAACAAGTACGTCAAGTCAGTTACGCTCAACGGCAAACCACTGGTAGGGCGCGGCGTCCTCGACGCGCCGATCCTGCGCCACGCCGACATAATGCGCGGCGGCGAACTCGTGTTCGAGATGACCTCGGAACGCTAGCGACCTAGATCTTCACAAGCTTGTAGTCGCCGGAGCCGAGACCCATGCGCTCGCCTTCGGAGATGGCGTCCTGCCAGCGCGTGACAGGGTGCATGGTGGCGAAGATGTCGCCGTGCGTGTCCTGGCCTGCCAGGCAGCAGTTCGGCATCACGGGCGCGGCGTTGCAGAGGTCGGCGCACGCCTTGTCGAGCGCCACGGGGTCGAAGGACGCGGCCATGCCGATGTCGGGGATGAGCGGTGCGTCGTTCATCGGGTGGCAGTCGCAGTGCGGCGAGACGTCGCATACGAACGAGATGTGGAACGCGGGCTTGCCGCGCACGACCGCAGCCGTGTATTCGGCGATCTTTCCGTGCATCACCGTGCAAGGTTCGCCAAAGTCGGTGACTATCGCGTCGCGGTTGCACGCGCCGATGCAGCGGCCGCAGCCGACGCATTTCTCTGGGTCGATGGAGGCGACGCGACGGCCTTTTGCGTTCTTCCCGACGGTGCATGCGCCGTGAGCGCACTCTTTCGTGCACTTGCCGCATCCGATGCAGTTGGACTGCTCCACCTGAGGATGGACGCTCGAGTGCATGGCCTTCTTGCCGGCCCGCGATCCGCCGCCCATGCCGATGTTCTTCATCGCGCCGCCGATGCCGGTCATCTCGTGGCACTTGAAATGCGTGAGCGAGATGATCACGTCGGCGTCCACGAGCGCGCGGCCGATGTAGGCCTCCTTCACGTACTTGCCGTCGGAGATAGGGACGGCAACGTCGTCCGTGCCCTTGAGCCCGTCGGCGATGATGATGTGGCAGCCCGTGGAGAAGGGTGAGAAGCCGTTCTCGTACGCGATGTCGATGTGGTCGAGTGCGTGCTTGCGCTGGCCGACGTAGAGCGTGTTGGCGTCTGTGAGGAACGGACGGCCGCCGCGCTCGCGCACGAAGTCCACGAGCGTCTTCACCCAGTTCGGGCGCAGGTAGCTCATGTTGCCGGCCTCGCCGAAGTGGAGCTTGATGGCGACGAACTTGTCGGCAAGATCTATCTTGCCGAGCCCGGCGGTCTTCAGAAGGCGCGCGAACTTCTGCTGCAGGTTCTCGGCGTCAGAACAGCGGAAATCGGCGAAGTGGACGATAGGTTTCATTCGCATCCTTTCGTGTATTTCGTGTGTTTCGTGGTTAACATCTCAATAGGTCTTTATTTCAATAGGTCTTTATTGCGATGCGGCGGAACTCGATGGGGCAGCCCTCGCTCTGGAGCTGGATCTTGCCGCGTGCCGGCGAAAGTCGCTTGATGCGGTTGACTAGCTTGAAGTTGAAGTAGAATTCGGCCGTGTCGCCCATGCAGACGATCTCAGCGGTGTTCCATTCGCCGATCCTGTTCTCGTTCTTCGCAGGCCGCACGTCGAAGGTGTCTGTCCAGTTGCGCGCGATGTCGGAACGGCAAATGCGCGCGTTGCCGGTCAGGCGGACGGTCTTGCCGCCTTCCTTGTGGATGAAGTGCTTGCCGTCGAGCATCTCCGTGCCGACCTCGCCTTCGACGAAGATGTCGGGGCGGTCCTTCCGCCCGACCGTCCACAGGTCGCCAGACGCGCCCACGATGAGGTTGTACTCATGCGAGAGCATCCACGTGTTCCCGAACCCGCCGTCGGGTCCGATCGAGTGGAACAGGATGCCGCTGTCGGGGGCCTTTGTCTTCTTGGGGCCCCAGTTCGGCGCGCCTGTCCAGCGGTATTCGACGAGTAGCCTGTAGTCCGAGAACTCCTCCACCGTGGTGAGGCATCCGAATTCCTCGCCGCTCACATGTATCACGCCATCCTTCACGGTGAACACGCCCTTGGGATCGACGTTCACGCCCCTGCCGCGTATGTACGTGTACCAGTTGGTCAGGTCGCGTTCGTTGAACAGCTCGCGCATTCCGGCGTACTCGTGGTCGTACATGCCGATGCACCCTGCGAGGCACGAGAGGCCGAGCAGGCAGGTGACCAGGTTCTTCATAGGTCGAATTCTCCTTGCGTGAGGGTTGATGGAGTTGGTGCGGGCGCGGTGGGCTGCTTGTCCGTCGCGGCGAACCGCGCGAGGAATTCGTCTTCGGAGATGACGGGGATGCCGAGCTCCTTCGCCTTCTTGTTCTTTCCGGAAGTGGAGGTGACGTCGTTGTTTATGAGGTAGTTGGTTGACTTCGAGACGGAGCCGGCAGTCTTGCCGCCCAGCGACTCGATGAGCGCCTTCAGCTCGTTGCGGTTGGCGAAGTGGTGGACGTCGCCGGTGATGACGAACGTAAGGCCGGCGCAGCTGCCGCCCACGGGCGCGGCGGCGGGCATGGACAGAGTGACCTGCGAAAGCAGGTCGGCCACTAGCGCCTGGTTCGCCGGCGCCTTGCACCACTGAACGAACGCCGCGGAGCGGACGGTGCCGAGGCCGTCGATCTCCGCGAAGATGTCGTCGGACGGCGCGTTCGCGGCCTTGTCGAAGAGCTCCTGCGCACTGGAGACCGTGCGCAGGAGGCGCTTGGCGACGTCGATGCCGCAGAGCGGGATCGCGAGAGCCACGAGGAAACGGGTCGCCTCGCGCGACCGCGCGGCCTCGATGGAATCCGCGATATTGGCGGCGGACTTGTCGCCGAAGCCCTCCATCATGGCAATGTCGGGACGATGCTCGCCGAGCCGGTAGATGTCCGCGACAGTCTTTATCCAGCCCTTGTTGACGAACTTCGCGAGCGTCTCGCCGGCGAGTCCGTCGATGTCCATGCCGTCCTTCGAGACGAACCGCATGAACTTGCGCAGTTCGCGGGCGGCGCAATGCTCATTCGTGCAGCGGAGCGTCCGCGTGCCGGACTCGGCCTCGCGAACCTCGGTGGGCGCGCCGCAGACAGGACACGAGGACGGGATCTCGAACTCGCCCGCCTTGCGCGTGACTGCTACTACCTTGGGAATGATCTTGTTGGCCTTGATGACCGAGAGCTCTGTGCCTGGTCCGCCGATGCCGAGGCGTTCGCACTCGGAGATGTTGCAGAGGGAGGCGCGCTTGACGGTGGTGCCCTCGAGCGCGACTGGCTCGAAGACGGCTACCGGCGATATGGATGCAACGGCGCAGGACCATTCGATGCGCTCGAGCGTCGTAGCGGCCGTCTCGTCCTGCCACTTGAACGCCAGCCCCGCGCGCGTCGCGTGGTGTCCGGTCACGCTGCCGGTCTTCGCGTACGCCACGTCGTCGTATGTCACCACGAGGCCGTCGACCGGGTATGGGTTCGCCTTGCTGGTGACGCGGTCCGTCCAGCGGTCGATCGTCGCCTGGATGTTCGTTTCGGACGGCGTGCCGACACGTTCGCGCTCGACTGCCTCCAGGCCGATGTTCTCTAGCCAGTCCATCTGCGCGCCCCAGGAGGCGAACTCCCTTTCCGCGTGGACGAGCGAGAAGGGTATCCACCGCAGCTTGCGGCGCAGCAGCTCGTCTACGGCCTTCACGCCTTCCGAGTCCTTGAGCGTGAGCGATCCTGATGACAGGTTGCGCGGGTTCGCGTAGTCTTCCTGAGATTCGGCGAGGAACGCCTCGAAGTCTGCGTACGAGATCACGGCCTCGCCGCGCACGACGAGGTGCCCCGTCTCCTTCACGCGCTGCGGGAGGCCGCGGATGCCTGGGGCGAGATGGGTGATGTTGGTGCCCACGTGGCCGTCGCCGCGCGTCACGACCTTGCTCAGCCGGCCGTTGTCGTAGGTGACGACGAGCGTGAGACCATCTAGCTTCCACGAGATCCAGATGGGCCTGTCCTCGGCCCACTTGGCGATATCCGCCACCTTCTTCGTCTTGGCGAGCGAGAGGGCGGCGAACTCGTGCGCCTCCTTCTGTCCGGCCACGTCGTCGGCCGAGACGCGGTTGGTGGGCGAGTCGGGCAGCACGACGCCGGTTTCCGTCTCGAGCTCCTTCACCTGGTCGAAGAGGGCGTCCCACTCGAAGTCCGTCATCAGTTCGCCGCGCCCGTTGTAGTAGGCGTCGGCGGCGGCGTTGAGCCGCGCGACCATCTCGCGCATCTGTCTGATCTTGTCGTCCATCGCAGGCATTATACCAAATCGCGGGCGTCGTTGTGTGGTGGAAAGGCATGGGGTTTGGTATAATGCGCGCGCAGAAGGAAAAGACAAACAGCGATGATGAGAATCGTGACGACAGTCGTGTGCATGGCGTGCGTGGCGGGCGAATGCGCCGGAATCGTGGAGACGCGAGGCGAGTTTGTGGCGCCTCCGGTGG
>Ga0310690_10006807_pt1 | contig 14927 bp, 16 predicted proteins | sample AusTroGonzalo_MG_2_FD_207661 | JGI IMG/M metagenome (GOLD analysis project Ga0310690, IMG submission 207661) | Bovine rumen microbial communities from tropical cattle in Woodstock, Queensland, Australia - Gonzalo_04 (v2) (version 2) | ecosystem: Host-associated > Mammals > Digestive system >...
GCCAAGCTGGTGCAACGACACCATAACCGTCATGAGGGCGCCGTGGGTCTCGGAGCGCGGCACGAAGGTGCGCGACTGGCCGAAGGCGCGGGAGCACGCCGTCTGCGGCTGCTCCGTCCAGTACTCGGACACGGCGAGCCTCGACCGGGCGCACCGCGCCCAGGCCGTGGCGACGTCGGCCGTCGTGTACTGCCCGCCGGGCGCCGACGTCGAGGCTGGCGACCGCATACTGCACGGGGGCGCGACCTTCGAGGTAGAGGGCGAGCCCATAGAGGCCAAGAGCCCGTTCGGCGGGTGCGACCACATACGCGTCAACGTCACGGCAAGGAGGGGGTGACCCATGGAGTCCAAGGTGCGCGTCAGGTTCCTCTCCCGGGGGTTCCGAAGGGTGCTCAACCAGCGCGGCACGCTGCGCTGCGTGGAGGAGGTCGCGTACGGGATCGCCTCCAGGGCGGGCCACGACGCGAGCGTCCACTCCTTCCGCGGGGACTACGGCGGGGGCCGCCACATGGCGGTCGTCCGCGTCGACGCCCCTCGCGGGGACAAGGAGGGGCAGGAAGCCCAGAGGGCGCTGGAGGGGGCGCTGTGATGGAGGTATCGATCGACATCGCCGACGCCCTGCAGTCCGCGCTCAACGCGGCCGGACGCGCCGCGTCGGCAGTGCCGCTCCCCGACGACTTCGAGGAGTCGCTGCCATTCACGAGGGTCGAGCCGCTCGGAGGGCGGCGGAGGGACCTCGTCATAGACACGTTCAACGTCCACTTCGACACATGGGCTGAGCGCCCGTCCGAGGCCATCGGGGAGGCGAACCTCGTGGTCGCCACGCTCCTCGACATGCAGGGAGGCATGCTGGGCGGCGTCCAGTGCTACTCGGTCGCCCTCGGGAGCCTTCCGTACGAGGCCGTGGACGCGGATCGCCCCGGGCTGCCCATGGCGTCGTTCATGGCGCAGGTCACCGTGCGCACGAGGCACGTGGGGGCGTAGGGGCCACGCGCCCCAGGAGTGGCCGTCGCGCGGCCACCGACCAGAGAGCGACCGTCAAACAACGACCACAGGAGGTCACATGATCGACACAGCCAGCGTGCGCGTAGGCGCGCCAGACCAAAGAACCACGGGAGCCGTCCTTCGCGGCCCCGTCATGACGAGCATCCCGGCGACCATGGAGGTCCTCGAGACCGCCATCGCCCTGTTCGAGGACGCGGGGTACGTCTCGGAGGACGGAGTCACCGTCACGACGGAGTTCAACACCAACGACAAGCGCGACTGGAGCGGGGCCGTCGTCCGCAAGCTCCTCGAGAGCTTCGACGGCACGGTGTCCTACACGCTCATCCAGTCGGACAACGAGGCGTGGAAGCAGTCGCTCGGTGAGGACAACGTGGAGGAGGTCGCCGCCACGTCGTCCACGGGGGCGCGGACGATCCTGCACCTCGGCGCGCACTTCGCGGAGCCGCAGTGCTACGCCATCAAGGTGAAGGACGGCGACTTCCGCGCCATCATCCTCATCCCCAACGGGCAGGTCGTGTCCGGGCTCGAGCTCACGTTCAAGCGCAACGATACGATCAACGTCCCCGTCAACATCAGCTGCATGGACGACGGGACGGGTTCGGGCGACAGCATCCTCATCTACACGGACGACGGCGTGTACACGAACGCCGACGCCACGCTCTCCGCCCTCACGATCGGGAGCGAGACCCTCTCGCCCACGTTCAGCGCGTCCACCTACGCCTACACCGCATCGACCTCCAACTCCTCCGACACCGTCACCGCGACGAAGAACGTCTCGGGCGCGTCGCTCGTGCTCACCGTCAACGGAGACTCCATCGCGAGCGGAGGCACGGCCACGTGGAAGACCGGCGCGAACGTCGTGAAGGCAGTCGTGACGAACGGCGCGGCCCAGAAGACGTACGTCGTGAACGTGACGAAGAGCTAAGGGGGGCTTACGCATGTCCAAGAAGAAGCGCAACAAGAGGCGCAACCGTCCATACGACGCGCGTCGCCGCACCTACCGCGACGCGCCCGGCCCCGTCACGCTCGGCACGGGAGGCGCCACGGCATACCTGCCCGTGCGCGTCGCCGGCACGACCGACGAGTACCGCCTGCCGCTCATGTCGTCCCTCTCCGTCGCCGACGTGATGGACTTCAACGAGGCGGCGGGAGGCGACGGCAGCGCCTTCACCATGGCGTTCTACCGCTTCGCGTGCCGCCACATCCCCGAGGACGTGATCGGCGCGCTGCCCATGAGCGACCTCGGCACGCTCGCCGAGGCGTGGGCGGAGGCGGGCGACGCGGGAAAATCCTAGGCCTCGCCGACCTCATAAGGGATCATGGCGGGGCGCTCGAGTACGACCTCGTGACGAGGACGCGCCACACGCTGGCGGACGTCGGAGGGGCGCTCCCGTGGGGGGCGCTCCGCCACTTCGTCGCGTACCTCGGCCACGACTCGGCGCTGTGGCGCGAGACCCATCCCGAGGAGGCCAAGACGCTCCCGTGGGAGGACGGGTCGATGGTCGCCCCGCTGCTGGCCGACGTGTTCGACGTGACGGCGCTCGTGGCGTGGACGACGGCCAACAAGGGCGCGAAGCACCCGAAGCCCAAGCCGAAGCCGTACCCACGCCCGTGGGTCGCGCGGGCGAACGAGAGACACTACGGAAGCAAGCCCATCCCCATCTCCGAGTTCGACTCGTGGTGGGATCGCAAGCGAGAGGAGGCGAGGGCACATGGCTAGCGATGCGGAGCACATCGAGGTCGCCCAGGCGTACGTGACCATCATCCCGTCGCTGCGCGGCGCGCAGAAGGCAATAGCAAAGGAGCTGGACCCGGCCGCCGAGATCGTCGGCGAGAGCGCGGGCGACAAGGCGGGGAAGGGCATCGAGGGCGGCGTAGAGGCCGCGTCGTCGCGCGCGGCGTCGAAGTTCCGGCACGCGTTCGACAGCGCGTCAGCCTCCATGGGCGAGTCCGTCAGCGAGAAGGTCGGCGGGGCCATATCCAAGGTCGGCAGCTCGCTCGGCGGGATCGGCGACAAGCTCAAGGCCTCGATGCCCGCGGTCTCCACCGTGGCCGAGGGCATGGGCAACGCGTTCTCCGCGGCTTCCAGCAAGGTCGGGACCATGCTGGGCAACGTCAAGGGAACGGTCACCGGCGTGGCCGACGCGGTCAAGACCGCATTCCCAAACGCGACCGCAGCGGCGTCGGGCGCCTTCGACAAGCTCAGGAGCAGCGCGGGCTCGGCTCTGGAGAAGCTGGGCAACGGCACGTCCATGGCCTTCAAGGGGCTCGCGACCGCCGCGACGGTCGGCGCCGCCGCGGCCGGCGCGGCCATCGTCGCCACCGGCAAGGCGGCGCTGGACAGCTACGCGCAGTACGAGCAGCTCTCGGGCGGCATCAAGAAGCTGTTCGGCGAGGAGGCGGCCCAGACCGTCACCGAGAACGCGCAGAACGCCTACAAGACGGCCGGCATGAGCGCGAACCAGTACATGGAGCAGGCCACGACCTTCTCGGCCGCGCTCATCAAGGGCCTGAACGGCGACACCGAGAGGGCCGCGCAGCTCACCGACGTGGCGATCCGCGCGATGAGCGACAACGTCAACACGTTCGGCACCGACGCCCAGAGCGTCCAGGACGCGTTCAACGGGTTCGCGAAGCAGAACTACACGATGCTCGACAACCTCAAGCTCGGCTACGCCGGCACCAGGGAGGGCATGGTCGAGCTCATCAAGGACTCCGGCGTGCTCGGCGAGGCGGCCGCGGACCTCACGGCCGCCAACCTCGACGAGAAGGTAAGCTTCGCGCAGATCGTGGAGGCCATACAGGCGGTCCAGGTGCAGCAGGGCATCGCGGGCACGACGGCCAACGAGGCCGCCACCACCATCGAGGGCAGCGTCGGCATGGCCAAGGCAGCCTGGTCCAACTGGCTCACGGAGCTGGGCAAGGACAACGCCGACATGGAGACGCGCACGACCGAGCTGGTGGACTCCATCGCGACGGCCGCGACCAACATCGTGCCGCGCGTCGCTCAGATAGCGGGCGCGATCATACGGGCGCTTCCGGGCCTCGTCGCCCAGGTGGGCTCCGCGCTCGGCGAGCAGATAATGCCGATGCTCGACCAGGTGACGGGCGGCGTCGCGTCCGAGGTGTCCGGCAAGCTCGAACCGATATTCGGGCGTGTCGGCGCGGTCTTCTCCGATTTCGTCGAGAGGTTGCAGCCGCTGGCGCCCGTGGTGCAGGAGATAGCGGGCAAGGTGGGCGAGATGCTCGTCGGCGCGCTCGACGTGGCAGCCGGGGCGCTGGAGATCGTCATGCCCATCATCGCCGATGCGGCGAACGTGCTGCTGCCCGCGTTCTCGGCCGCGCTGGACGTGATCGTCCCCATAGTCGGCGGCATCGTGGACGCCATGGGCAGGTACGTGAGCGCGCTCATCGAGGCGCTTCAGCCGGCCATGGAGGCGCTCGCCCCGGTCATGCAGTCGTTCGGCGAGGTGCTCTACAACGTCGGCACGTGGATTGGCGAGCACGTCATGCCCGTCGTGGGCACGTTCGCCGAAGTGATGGGCGCCACGCTCGGCACGGCCATATCCGTAGTAGTGGGCGCGTTCACCGGGCTCATGGAGATACTCGCGCCCGTCGGCGAGTTCATCGGCGGCATAGCGCAGGGCATCGGCGACGCGTGGGACTGGCTCACGGGCCAGGTAAGCGACGACTCAAACGCCATGTCGCAGAGCGTCAGCACGTCTACCGCCGACATGAAGAGCGCCGCCGTGGGCAACGCGAGCGCCGCTGCGAGCGACGTGCAGAAGCAGTGGAACACGCTGGCGAGCGGAACGCAGAGCGCATACTCGTCCATGGCCAACACGGTCAAGACGCAGATGGGCGGCGCCCAGACGAGCGCCACGAGCAGCGCCAACAAGCTCTACTCCGACGTGGCGAAGGACTGGCAATCGATGCAGAGTGCCACGAACAGCGCCTACTCGTCGGTTAACTCGACCATAACGTCGCAGATGGAGAGCGCCAAGAGCAGCGCCGAGAGCAGCGCCAACAGGTTGGGCGACTCGCTCTCAAGCACGTTCGACAGGACGAACAGCAACGCGTCCTCCGCGTTCAGCCGCATGGGCGGGGACATAGCCTCGAACCTCAACAACACGCTCTCCACGTCGCGCAGCAGGGCGAACGAAATCGAGCGCTCGCTGGAGTTCGGTCGCATCGAGGGCACCGCAAACAGGGCCTTCTCGGGCGTGAGCCGCGCCGCGTCCAACGAGATGAACGACGCCATGCGCACGGCCCGCAACGGCGTCAACGACATACACAACACGCTCAACACCACGTTCGAGCTTCCGGACTTCGTGCCAGGCTACGTGCCGCTTCCGCACTTCTACATGTGGGGCGTCTTCAACCCCGAGTCGGGCGAGGTGCCCGGCGTGGGCGTCGACTGGTACGCCAAGGGCGGCTGGTTCGACGGCGCGACGCTGCTTGGAGTGGGGGAGAGGGGCGGCGAGTTCGTCTGGCCCAGCTACCACCCCTACATCGAGCAGTACGCCGACGTGCTGGTCGAGAGCATGGAGGAGCGCGGCACGGGAGGCGTCGACATACACGACTGCACGTTCGTCGTGCGCGAGGAGTCCGACATACACGCCGTGGCCGAGGACCTCAACGACATGATCAACCGCGAGAAGGAGGGGAGCCTGGTATGACGAGGACGGTCATATTCGACGGGCACGACCTCTCCGACGTAGTGGACGTGGGCGTGCCGAACATCGGCGCCCTCGCGTCGAAGACAACGTACGAGACGGTGCCGGGGCGCAACGGAAAGGTCGTGACCGGGCACACGTGGGACTCCTTCAACGTGGAGTTCATGGTCTACGCGCACGGTACGCCAGACGAGTGCCGCGAGGCGCTCTCGCGCCTCGGCATGTGGCTCGACGTGGACGAACCCAAGAGGCTCGTGCTGCCCGACTGGTCAGACAGGCAATGGCTCGCCATGCCTGACGGCGACGTGCCGCTCGCGCGATACGTGGGCGACGAGTCGGGCAAGGTCAGGTTCGTCATGACCGACCCGATCGCCTACGGCGCGAGGAGGGGCGTCACCGTCCCGTCCGGCGGCTCCGTCTCGTTTTTCGTGGGTGGCACCTACAAGACCGTGCCCAGGATAGTCGGCACCGTGAAGCGGGACTCGTCAAGCCACCAGTGGGGCATCCGCCTCGACGAGGAGGACTACCTGCACGTGGAGATAGGCGTCTCGTCAAACGTCTCACTGACGCTGGACTGCGGCGAGTGCACCTGCACGGTGAGCGGGGCCGTTTCCTTGCCCACGCTCAGCTCCGACTGGCTGGAGCTCTCGCCTGGCTACCACACGCTGAGGAACGACCTCGGCTCGGGGTCCGTGTCCGTTTCATGGGAAGAGAGGTGGCTGTAGATGGACGTGCGCAGGCTTCTGGTCTACTCGCCGCAGGAGACGTTCCTGGGCGAGATCGCGCCGGGCAACGTCCTCAAGCGCGTGCGCACCGAGGTCGTGAACGGGGAGCACTCGCTCACGCTCACCTGCGGCGCCATCCTCTCCAAAGGCCAGCGCGTTCTCTCATGCGACCACACCGGCAAGTGGCGCGAGTGGGTGGTCAACGGCGAGGACAAGGAGCACAGGAGCGGCAACGTCAAGGTCGGCACGTACTACCTCATATGGTCCCTGCAGTACGACCTCACGCTGACGCACGTCTACAAGATGCCGGGCGTGCAGGTGCCCGTTGCCGCGGGCGTGGCCCTTGCGGCGGCGCTCGACGGCACGGACCGCTGGGGCGTCGGGACCGTCACGAGGTCTTCCACCGGCGGCGCGTCGATGTGGGACAAGAGCGGATGGCAGGCACTGGCAATCCTCATCGCCGAGTGGGGCGGCGAGGTCGACGCCAACATCACGGTAGGTGCCACGGGCGTCGTCTCGCGCACGGTGTGCCTGTACGACAAGATGGGCAGCCAGACGCCGACGCGGCGCTTCGACTGGTCGCGCGACCTGTCGAGCGTCAAGCGCAAGGTCGCAGACGGTCCGTGGCCGTGTCGCGTCATACCGCGCGGCAAGGGCGAGGCCACCGGGAACGGCGGGTACGGGCGCAAGATTACAATCGAGAGCGTCAACGGCGGCGTCGAGTGGCTCCAGAACGACGCTGCCGCCGAGCTGGTCAAGGTCCCGGACGGGAGCGGGGGCTGGGAGTACCCCGTCGTGGAGATCGAGAACGGCGACATCGAGGACCCGCAGGAGCTGAAGGACTGGGCGCTGTCGGTCATATACGACTACACGGAGCCGCAGGTCACCTACACGGCGGGCCTCGTGCAGCTCGAGCAGGCGGGCGCCGGGGCGCATGGCGTCGCCCTCGGCGACGCGATACACGTGGTGGACCGCGGGTTCTGCGACGGCGGGCTGCGCATCCACGCGCGCGTCATGAAGCTCGTGACGAATGAGCTGGACGACTCCGACATAACCGCGACGATGGGAAGCGTCGCCGCGACCCTCACTGGCACCATCTCCAACATAGACAAGGTGAGGAAGGCCGTCGAGGACATGTGCGGCGGCACGCTCACCACGGAGGACTACCTCGCCAAGCTCCTCGATCGCATCAACGGCGAGATAAACGCCACGGGCGGCTACTGGTACGCCGTACCCGGCATCGGCTCGGTGACCTACGACGTGGCCGTGAGCGACCCGGCCGTGGGCTCCGAGGCGTCGCAGGTCACGGAGATGCGCGGAGGCACGCTGCGCTTCGCGAACTCGCGCACAAGCGGAGGTGACTGGAACTTTACCAACGTAATCACCGCAGAGGGATACCTCGCGCTTGCGGCGACCATCGCGCGACTGACGGCAGGTTTCATCGGCAGCCCGAGCGGGAACTACTGGAACCTCGACACGGGCGAGTTCAAGATGGCGGCCGCAAGCGCCAAGGTCGGCAACCAGACCCTCGCCCAGTACATTGGAGACAACCTCGGGCTGACCCAGACAGAGGTGTTCAACCTGCTCACCAACAACGGGGCCCTGCAGGGCCTGTACATGTCCAACGGCCAGCTCTACGTCAACGCCACCTACATCAACACCGGTTCGCTGAACGCTAACCTCATAACGACGGGATCGCTAAACGCCAGCCTCATAACGACCGGAACGCTGGATGCGAGTCTCATCACTGCGGGCAAAATCCAATCCAGAAACGGTAAGGTGTACTTCGACCTCACGAACAACGAGCTTCACTGCGATAGGCTTGTCTCCACTGGCAGCGGTACAATCGGCAACTTCACGGCGGCGATAAAGTCGAGTACGCTTTACGGGAACACCATCTACGGCCTATCGCTTGATAACAGCAACTACGCAGACGGCACCATAACGATATCGCCCGGCTCTGCGGATGGCGCCAACTTCAAATACCGCCCGAACATAGCGGCAACGGACGGGATATACATAATCGGCGGGCGCGTGGACGCTGGGTCACGCGCATACGCAATTATATCTCCCAAGTCCTCAAGCGAAGGAGTATATCTGGCGGCCGAAGGGTACTACAGCGGTGCACGTCATGAGGGTGGAAGTGTGTGGTTGCGACTGCCGACATCAAACTCAGATCCAACATACACCATGGAGCTCAGCGTCGGTAATAGCTGCAGATGGTCCTTCAGCAAAAGCGGGGCAACTCTCGATTGGGGAGGATATGGTCCCACGCTCAACTGGCTCCGAGTCTCGGGTACGAAGAACCGCGTGGTGGAGACCGAGGACTATGGTAACCGCCTTCTCTACTGCTACGAGACGCCCGCCCCGCTCTTCGGTGATGTGGGTAGTGGCGTGATAGATGAGGGTGGTATGTGCGTCGTGTCGATTGACGATGTGTTCGCCGAGACGGCGCGCACTGACATGGCCTATCAGGTGTTCCTGCAGAAGTGCGGACCCGGCGACCTCTGGGTGGCAGAAAAGGCGTCTACGCACTTCGTGGTCGAGGGAACGCCGGGTCTCGCGTTCGACTGGGAGGTCAAGGCGCACCAAAAGGACTTCGAGCAGGACAGGATCGAGACCATGGAGCAGTTCGACGAGCTGCACGTCATGGGTCAGGAGGACCTCAGCCCGCTCGACACCTACGATGAAGAGCTGAACTACGTCAGAGAGATCGAATCGCTTTACGAGGAGGCAGCATGAAGCAGCTATCGAGCTTTATGGCATTGAACGTCAACGGCGGGGACAGGGTCTCGTTCACCTTCGACGAGATTGACGACGAGACCGGCGAGCCCACCAGCACCAACAACAAGCAGAGCTTCTACGTCCTGGACGCGGACCTGCGCGGGCACATCGACGCCGTGCGCGATTGGATCCGCGAGCACAAGCTCGCCGAGTAGGGAGACAAGGTGAACACGCAACACATAGACCTCGACATCAGCAAGTCCCCGACGATGCCGCAGCACGTGCGCATCGGCCAGGGTGACAGCGCCGGCACCACCATCGTCGCCACCATCTACGACAACGGCGTTGCGGCCACGCTCACGGGCATGTCGGCGCGTTTCTGCATGCGCCTGCCAGGAGGCATGCAGTACGTGCGGGACTCCGGCTGTACGGTGTCTGGGTCCAACGTCACCTACGTGGTCGACGAGGAGCACTGCGCGGCCGTCAAGGGCAGGACCGACGAGGCGTACTTCGAGCTTCTCGCATCGGGTAGCGTCGTGTACAGCACGAACCGCTTCACTGTCCAAGTGCTGAGGGGCGTGACCGACGGCGCTGTGCCCGGCGAGCCCTACGACACCGAGATCGAGCGGGCCATCAATCGCGCGAACGAGGCCGCGGAGGCGGCAGAGGAGGCCGCTGGCGGAGTCACGCCGCTCATGTCCGACAGCACGCGCGGCGGCGCGAAGCTCGGGGACGGGCTGAGCGTTGACGCCAACGAGAAGCTCAACGTGGACCCGCTGACCACGACGCAGATAGACAGCATCGTGGCCGACACCGCCGTCACGAGCCCCAAGGTGCTCAACGGTACGCGCCTCACCTACCTCTGGGGCAAACTCAAGGCCGCGTTCTCGAAGGCGTCCAGCATCGCCAGCGTGGAGTCCGCCACGGCCACGGCCAGCCACGCGAAGGACTCGCATTTCATGCTCAACGGAGTCCTGCGCAAGGCCACCTCTGCCATAGCCGCGGGCGAGTCCATCACGAACAGCAACTCCACGACCGACACCGTGCAGGGCCAGATAGACACCCTCCGGAATTCGCTGGGTAGGTGGAATAACGGCAATTTGTCTAAGATGACGCTCTATCGCAATCCAGACAATGGCGCAATAGAAATTCACTTCTACGAAAGTGACGGGTCGCATTCTTACCTCGCATTGAACAATACGAGCATTGTCCACGGCAGATACGATGCAAGCACGCAAAACTGGACGACCTATTGGACGAAGTGATATTCGCTGTCCCCGAAGTCATCGAGCATCACCCTGACAAGCAGCGTGGGGACACTTAATGTCTGGCACGTGTACGAATACCCTGAGTTTTACGCAATGTACGGGAGCATAACGTTCGACCAAGCACGCAGCGCAGGCACGGCCTTCACGCTGTTCAACACGTCCTTGCGCAGGGGCGGAGTCGTGACGTCAGACTGGTTCTTTGGCTGCATAAGCCCTTCTTCGGGCAACGCAAACATCTTCCTAACGCGAAGCCCCTCAACGAGCGACGCACCGGGTTTCTTCGCTATGGTCATGAAGTGAGTCCATGCCACGACCTAGATACCCCAGCTTATCGACCCTAAGTTAACGCGCTCGTTGGACGTTACGTCCATGTATATGACAATGTTTCCGCCTGAACCTGTTGCCCACACGCCAATAATATTACCTGTTGTTTGTGCAATACCCGATACGTTAGCAGCTGCGCGATAGCCCTCAGGGATAGTAGCTACTGCTACTCCGTTAGTTACCGCTATTCCAGTCAAGTAGCCGCCGACAGTAACGACGCGTCCCTTGCGCACCAAGGTCAGCCCGCCCAGAAGCGTTGTCGAGTAGGACTGTGACAGCGAATATCAGCCTGTCATCTTTTGTACGCCAACCGTTCCATCTAAACGGAACGAAACGATGTATCGAGTATTGGCACTGTCTCCTTTGTAGAAAAGTATCCTTGGAAACTCATTGTCTCCTTGATATAGCTGAAACATTACTCTATCCATTTGGCCGAAGGATATCTTGCCCAGCGAATGTTGGTCTAGGAATCGGACACTTTTACAACCTTCACGCCAAGCGACGTGGCATTCATGGCCTTGACGCACAGGATGTTGCTGGAAGTGGAGAAGAATACGGACATAACACCGCCGGCCGACGATAGGGAAGATATCTGGCCGCTCTTCGCTGAGACTCCGGCAATCACCACGGTGCCATTGTAGGAAATGACCACGACCAGATACCTTCCGCTGTCACCACTCGTGATTGTGCTTCCGTTATATAGGACCCAGCTGTTACTCGTCGAGTCTTCGGAGGAAATCGTTTGCTGCGAGTAAGCTAACGGAGACAGCGAATGTCAGTCTTTTGAGATATTCCATACGATTGTGGAAGTGCTCAAGTTAAACAACATAAGGCCAGTGCTCGACGTGATGAGCGCGTAGTTGCCATTTGCTCCGTTAACAATGATGGTGAGCGGTCTGTCTTCGAACACGGAACTCTGGCCTATGCTTGCGCTGTATGACACCTCGCCTAAACCAACCTTGGAAGACAGCGAATGTCATTTGGTCCACAGGTCGGCCCATGCGCCGTTTACGTACTTCGAGAACTGGATTCCACTGCCATTAAAGTAGACACGAAAACGTGTTCCGCCATCTTTCCAGTACAACGAGCATGTGTTTCCAGCAGCATAGACGCCTGAGCCATCCAAAGCAGTACCCAGCGAATATCATTTAGTCCAAATGACGGTGGTGCCAGAGCTTGTTTTCTTTCTTAGCTCAATAGTGGCATTACCCATGCCGAAACGCAGCAGGTAATCGACTCCATCGTTTCGGTGGAATGTGATTTGCAAAATGTCGCTATCGATGCTTGATTCATACCAGACGTCGAACCCAACTCGTTGCAATCTGTTTGCCGTGACAACGTTGACAAGAGACAGCGAATATCATGCAACGAGAACGGGTGACTGCCATCGATCCAGCACTGCATCCGGACGCACCGCACGCAGAACCGTGTCGGCGAATTTTCGCTGTGCGGCCTTGAACACGTCGAGGGAGCGAGCAACATATCTTTGGTAGCACATCGTGAGGTCCGAGTGTCCTAGCATCATGGCCACGACCTCGATGGGCACGCCGGCGCGCACCGATATGGTGGCGAACGAATGCCGGAGCTGCATCATCGTGACGCCCCTAAACCCGTTGCGGCGACACCACGACCGGAAGCGCCTGCTTATCGCGTCCGGTCGCAGGTCGCATAGCAGCTCGCCCGGCAGCGCGCGGCGCTCGCGTCTGATCTCGCGTAACCTCTCGACCGCGAAGCGCGGCAGGACCACGGTGCGCGTGCTCTTTGGCGTCTTGGTTCCCCACGTGTAGACCTTGCCGCCAACGACGTGCCTGCCCTTGGTTATGCGCACCTCGCCGGAGCGCAGGTCTATATCGCCCCACGTGAGCGCAACGGCCTCGCATCGGCGAAGGCCCAGCGTGGCCTGGCACCACACGACTGCCTCCCACGGCTCGCCCTTACACTTGTACAGCATGTGGTTGAGCTGACTGTCGGTGAGGGTGCGCGACTCGCGCCTCTGCGGCCTGGGCACCTCGACGCCGACCGTGGGGTCAGCCATCACGACAAGCCTCTTGCCTATCGCCCAGCGCACGATCTGCCGCAGCGTCTTGTACGCCTTCTCCGCGCCGCGCCCCTTCGGAAAGGAGTCAACCCATGTCTGCACGTCCGAATAAGCTATCGTCTCGGCCTCCGCCTCGCCCCACTGTGGCAGCAAATGCGTGCGTATCGCCGATTCGTAGCCCTCCAAGGTGTTGGCCCTCACGGCCTTGCGACCGTCGCGCTTGTCTGCCAGATACAGCTTACACAGCTCGCTAAATAGCATGTTAGCCCCCAAAAATCCCAGTGCGTATGCGTCATCTACCAGCATGGCGCGTCTGAGATTTTTGCGTGCACCGAGCACGCAAGCAGCGAAGAAAGCCCAAAGAACAGATTGGAGCAAGCCATGAGCAAGTACATCGTCATCGAGATGCAGAACGGAGCCATCAACAACAACTACTGGGCCTACGATGACCGCGCCGACGCGGAGGTAAAGATGTACCAAGTGCTCGCCGAGGTGGTCAAATCGCCCATCGCGGTGCACACGGTAATGCTGGTAACCGACGAGGGATTTCCCATTGACACGAAGTGCTACAAGCACGAGGTCACGCCGCCCGAGTCCGCCTCGGAGGGCGGAGAAGGCGAGGGGGACTAGCGTGGAGAAGCTCAGCGACGCGCTCACCAAGATCCTCTGGCTTGCAGTCCCCGCTGGTGTGGGGCTGGCGGTCACGCATTACGCCGGGCCGCGGGAAGACATCCAGATCATCGTCTGGTTGCTCTTGGCGATGTTCGCCGCCTTCGTCCAGTGGACCTTGGGTGCCAAGACGAAGCGCAGGGAGCGCGAGAGGTTGGACGCACTTCGAGACAAGGCCCTGCTGCTCCTCATGAGGCAGAAGCTCGTCAGTGAGCACGACCGCCTGGTGACGAGGGGGTGGGCCGACTACACGAGTCGCGCGGCATGGGAGTCGAGCTACGAGGCGTACGAGATGCTGTGCACCGCGACCGAGACGCCTAACGGGGTCATGGACGACTACGCGCAGGACATCGCGGACCTGCCGACGACCACATAGGGCAAGGGCAGAAGCAACGAGGGCCGTAAGGCCCTATTTAGTCTCAACGAAACGAAGGGAGAACCATGGACGAGAAGACAAAGGCGGCAATCAGTGCGGCAATCCTCCTCGCGGTCAACATCGCGGCGCTCTTTGGGGTGTCGCTTGAGCAGGGCATGGTGGCAAATGTGGTGTTCGGAGCGATCACCATTGCCGCGACGCTCTACGCGGCGTGGAAGAACCACAACTTCACGCCCGAGGCCGCGCGTGCCCAGGCATATATGGAGCTGCTGAAGGAGCGGAAGGAGAACGGCATTGAGCAATAGTCCCCTCGTGAGCTACGTGGCCCTCAGTCCCAACCACTCGGGCTACCGCAACCACGACATCTGCAAGATCACGCCGCACTACGTTGGGGGAAACTGCACGGTAGAAACCCTCGGCGAGGTGTTCATGCCGACGAGCAGGCGCGCGAGCTCCAACTACGGCATAGGCTCGGACGGCCGCGTGGGCATGTACGTGGAGGAGCACAACCGGGCGTGGACCTCCGGCAGCTCCTGGAATGACAACCGCGCCGTCACCATCGAGGTTGCAAACTATGGAAACGGATCGGTCTCGGACGCAGCGTGGGCGACGCTCGTAGAGCTCTGCGCGGACATCTGCCTCCGCAACGGCATCGAGGACTGTTCCTATACCGGGGGCACGGACGGCGTGCTCACGATGCACCAGTGGTACCAAAGCACAGACTGCCCGGGCCCCTGGCTCACGCAGCAATTCGAGCGCCTCTCGCAGGAGGTCAACGCGCTGCTCTCGAGTGGCGTGGCACCAACGCCGTCGGAGCCCAAGAACAACACCCGCGGCGGCAAGCTCGACGTGGACGGCTATGGCGGCTACAACACGGTGCTCGACATGCAGCACGCCCTCGGCACGTGGGAGGACGGCACAATCTCCGGCCAGTGGTCCGGGAACAAGTGTTACTTCTGGGCGTTCGACGCCGTGGAGTGGGGCGCCCAGGGTTCGCAGATGGTCATGGCCCTGCAACGCCTAATTGGTGTCGTCGTCGACGGGGTCTGGGGCGAGGAGACGAGTACGGGGTTGCAGGAGTACCTGATCAAAAAGGGGTACTCCTGCGGGCCCTCCGGGGCG
>Ga0310690_10006808_pt1 | contig 14927 bp, 24 predicted proteins | sample AusTroGonzalo_MG_2_FD_207661 | JGI IMG/M metagenome (GOLD analysis project Ga0310690, IMG submission 207661) | Bovine rumen microbial communities from tropical cattle in Woodstock, Queensland, Australia - Gonzalo_04 (v2) (version 2) | ecosystem: Host-associated > Mammals > Digestive system >...
ACTTGAAAGAGGAGGGATAATTGTGGCAACAGACGTAAGTGTAGTATTCAAAGGTGACAGCCAACAATTTACCAACTCAACAAAACAAGCAGCAGACGCAACAAGAAGGCTGGATTCAGATGTCAAACAGACCCAGCGTACTTTAGACACTTTTGCAGCAGCACAGAAAAAAGTTGATGCGTGGCAACAATGGCAGAGGGCAAGCGAAGCTCTGAAACAATACCAAAGGGACATTAAAAATGCAAAATATGCTATGGATGATGCCACTAAAACCAGTTTGGCACAACAAACGGCGGAAGTTGAAAAACTAAAAGCAACTTACCAAAGTTTAAGTAAAGAAGTTGCAAATGCAGCCAAAGAAGAAGTAAATATGCGGGATCAGATGAGTAAGACTGATAACGACATGATGAGCAGGACTGGCGGTGGCTCTGGCGGAGAGTTTGGTGGTGGCATTGGTGCTACTCTTGTTAGAATGAGGCTTTTTGCTCAATTAGGACAGGCGTTTCAAGGTTATGTTGGCGAGCTTGGTAAATCCTCGTATGGCAACATTACCGGATCAGCTATAAGTAATATCCTCGGTGGTGCAGCGTCAGGTTTTACAATGGGGCTTTACACAGGCAATCCGTATATTATGGCAGCGGGTGCAGCGGTGGGGGCAACATCAGGTGTTATACAAACTGCAACAGAAAAACTCACACGAACAGACGATGCTTTTAGGGCAGAAGTTGAAAACCTCTATAATAATGTAACTCAAGAGAGAGAATTGGCTCTACAAGCTGGAATTGAATATGCTTCAACCGAAGAAGCCAATCTCAGAGCAATGGGCATTCTGCTTGGCAACCAGCAAAAAGGTAATCAACTTTATCAAGAACTGAAAAGCTATGGTATTAACACTATGTATCAGACCCCGAATATGCTTACATCTGCAAAAAGAATGTTGGCATACGGCGTAGACGAAAGTCAAATTATGCAGGCCGTTAAATGGATAGGCGACATTGCAATGGGCGACCAGAGTAAATTTGATTCTCTTGCTTACGTTTACGGGCAGACAGCCTCAGCAGGCAAACTCACAGGCCAAGACTTGAGGCAGTACACAGAGGCAGGATTTAACCCGCTTGCGTGGCTGGCGGAGGAACGTGGAGTAAGCCTTGAAGCCATGCGTGAAGAAATGTCAGCAGGCAAAGTCCTTTATCAGGATGTAATGCACGCCTTTGAATTAGCCACAGCCGAGGGAGCTAAATTCGGTGGGTCAGCAGCGGCCATGATGGACACTTATGCTGGCAAATTGTCAAAATTATCTGATATTCAGGCGAATATTGAAGGTGGCTATGGACGAGGGTATAACGAAGAACGTGAAAAAGGCTTAGATTACGAAATCAAACAGCTTGAGGGCGAAACCGGAACATATCTTGAACAGGCTAACCGATTAATCGGAGCATACGAAGCAGACCTTGAAAACCAACACCAACAAGCTCTGATAGATGCCCAGACAGAGGTTTTAAACTCCGAAGACTTCAAAAAAATAGCTATGACAAATGCACCGGAAGCAGGCAGAATGTTGGCGGAAGCAAAAACAAGAGCAGAAATAGAGTGGCAAAACTCGGAAGGTATGCAGATGAAGCGAGAAGCAGATTTAGCTTTAGTAACGGGCATACAAAATGATCTTGCTTTAAACATGGGGTATGTTGAATATGGCATAAAGATGGCAGACGCATTTACTCTTGGTTTTAGTGGGGTATATAACCGGAATATGCAAGACATAATGACACTTGATGAGCAATATTCAGAGAACCCTATTGGGATGTTTAAAGATTTTGTGAGTGGAAAAATCTCACCTAAAACTGTATTCTCTTGGTATTTAAACGGCGATCCATACAAAAATTTACCTAACTATTCCTACTACCAAAACCATGATTACAATAACACTTGGCTAAGACCAGACAACTCACGAGCAGACAAGTATGAAGACATCCGAGTAAGGGCAAAAGAAGTCATAGCGGAAGGGTTAAATACCAACCAGACAAACAATGTTTCCGTATCAGTAACAATCAATGAAGCAGAAAAAGCCTCACCTGATATTGGGTCTATGATAGCAAGGGCAGTAGTCGGGGCAATCGGTAAATCTGGTGGGACAACGTCTAAATCCACAGGTTGGGCGCAAAGATTAGGGGGAAGATAAATGTATAACGGCACATACGAGTTTTGGCTTATTGACGAGGTAAGCGGAAGACAATTTAAACTCCCCGTAGTCCCCGGCTCTTTTGAAATACCAGACGGCAACGATATTGAAACCCTGAAAGCAACAGAATATGGCGACTTAACCATCGTTGGGTATCGGAAACGGAAAGACATCAAAATAGAATCGTTTTTCCCTTCACATGAATACGAGTTTGCTCCCGGATCGGCGGACGATACAGACCCCATGCAGAGTGTAGCCCTGTTTCAGGACTGGATATTTAGAAAAACGGTATTGCGCTTTATTATTGCGGACAACATATCAACTAAAATCAATGAACGGTTCGTAATCGAGGACTTTGTTTACAGCCAAAATAACGAAGCCAACGGGGATATTAACTACACTTTGACTTTAAGGGAGTTTACGCCAATCAGCACCCCCGTTGTGGAGAATGCAGTAGTAAATCCTAACACCACAGAAAAAAACAAGGCGAGGGACGATGGCGAAGAAAAAGAAAAGCCAAAGACCTACACAGTCAAAAGTGGTGACTGTCTTTATAATATCTCCCGTGACATTTACGGCGATCCTAACAGATGGCGTGAAATCTATGAGGCAAACAAAGACATAATCGGCTCTAATCCCAACATGATATTCCCCGGACAAGTATATACCATACCGTAGGAGTGATCGGCTATGCAGGTACTTTTAACCAATTCAAGCGGATTGTACGATATTACCAATGTTATTACAGACCTTACCGTAAGCGGTGAGTACAGAGATGCTTGCAGAGAGGCTAAATTTGGCTTTATCAAGTCAATTACAGACCTGAACACATGGACAGTCAGCATTAACCTTGGCAACGAGGTGGCAATTCTGCAAGACGGTGTAGAGATATTCCGGGGAATAGTTTTCACGAGGGATAAGTCCAACGACAAAAGTTATATCGACATAACGTGCTATGATTACGGTATTTACTTGAAGAAAAACAAGGGCAGCTATAACTTTAAGTCCACGTCACCAGCAGATATTGTAAACCAGATTTGTACGGATTTTGGCATAGAAAAAGGCGATATTGCCAATCCAGACGCTAAGATTACAAGGAAGTTTTTAAATACAGATTTGTATAGCATTATAATGACAGCGTACAGTTTGGCGGACGATAATAACTACCAGATAATATTTCAAGGCAAAAAAATGTGCGTATGGCAACGTGGACAGGTGTTTTGTCCTGAAATCAAAAGCGGTCAAAATCTCATATCCACAGATGCGTCCGAAACGCTTGAGAACATGGTGAACGTGGTTAAAGTTTATAATAAAGACGATGTATTAACGGACACTATTGAGAGTGCGTGGAATAAGTCACGGTACGGTACTTTTACTGAGCATATCACCATAAGCGACAAAGAAGACTACAAAATCACAGCCGACAAGACTTTACAGGGTATCGAGAATAAGATAACTGTTACTAACTTTGGAGATATATCGTATATCACAGGGAAAGCGGTTGTGGTAAAAGACCCGTATCATGGATTTGATTGTCTGTTTTATATTGACGGTGACGAACACTCTTTTAAAAACGGCATATATCAGAACAAATTAACGCTTAACTTTGAAAATATTATGGACGAGCAAGAGAGTGGTACAGAAGAAGAATAATATAGGTGTAAGGTAAGAATTTCTCAAAATTTTTGGCGGTGAATATGAATGACAGATCAAGACAATCCATACGGAAATATCGTAGAAGCAATCCAATCAATGATAGACGGCAGTTTAAGACCGTCTTTTTTAGTTGGTAAAGTTGCAAGTCCATACCCTTTAAGCGTTAATGTAGCAGGCTTGTTGTTGGAACGTGACGACATGGAGTTTAATACCGTATTGCTTGCCCGGAACGGTGAGGTGCATACTGGTTGTGATTACGGTGACGAGGATTTTGAAAGTGGCGAAAGACTGCTTGTTTTGGCGAGCGATGACGGACAGACATATATTGCGGTCTGTAAGATAAAGTAGGTGATTTTTTATGGCAGAAAGTATTTTCCCATTCTTTAACGATTTTATTGTTGAAGACAAGACCACCAATTACCCGCTTTATACCGAAACGGCATGGGACTTTGAACGTAATATCCCTATATTTGAGGGTGGCAGACCGAAACTGGTAACGGGTGACGAAGCCATAAAGACATGGTGCTATAAGGCAGTAGTCACTCCCCGTTTCCGGTACGGCATTTACTCATGGGACTTTGGCGCAGAGTTAGAGAAAATGATCGGACGGAGTTACAGCCCGAAAGTGGTTAAAGCGGAAATAACACGAATTATAACAGAATCCCTTTTAATAAATCCATACATCCGCAACGTATCGGAAATAGACGCAAGTTTTGATAACGGTCACTTAAATGTTGACTGTGTTATTGAAACCATCTACGGTACGGTGCAGTTAAGTGTTTAAGGGAAAGGAGGGATATTGATTGTATGAAAAGACTTACGAGGAAATAAAAGCGGATATTTTAACAGAAATTACGCTTACAGATAAAAGAGAAGGCTCATTTGTCAACGATATGGTAAGCCCTATTTCAGCGGAACTGGAAAAAGTCTACGCACAATTTGACAAAATGATTGGGACTATGTTTGTTGAGGACACAGCAGGGGAATACCTTGAAAAAAGAGCCAATGAATATGGACTATCCCGCAAGATGGGTACAAAAGCCACAGGTACAGTTACTTTCACAGGAACAGCCAATACCGTTATCCCTGCTTCAACTATGGTGCAGACGGCATACGGGGTCAGATTTACCACAGACAGCGCAGTAACAGTAGGCGGTGGAGGTACAGTAAACGCACTTGTTACAGCAGAAGAAATCGGCGAAGAATACAACGTACCAGCCGGGGATATATCACAAATGACGGTTACCATAACAGGTATAACAGCGGTAACAAACAGCGCAGATACTTCAGGTGGCACAAACGTAGAAACGGACGCAGAGCTAAAAGGACGGCTCTTGGACTATATTCAGAAACCAGCTACAAGCGGAAATGCTTACCAGTACAGACAATGGGCTATGACAGTTGAGGGTGTTGGAGATGCAAAGGTATTCCCTCTGGATAACGGCGCAGGCACAGTAACGGTTGTACCAGTAACCAACGCAAAAGAAGCTCCAAACGCTACTATTATAAATGCGGTGGAAGATTACATCGATATTATGAGGCCAATCGGAGCTACGGTCACAGTTACAGCACCTACGGAAACCGATCTGGATGTGGCAGCCACTATCACTATTGGCACCAGCACTACTCTGGACACAGTTATCGCAGAGTTTACAGATATATTTACAGCTTACGTAAAATCAAGTGTTTTCAAACGGTACACAATCGACTATTACAGATGTCTTTCTATGTTTTACGATATTGCAGGTGTAAGCTCAGTCAGCACTTTTACCCTGAACAGCGGGACATCCAACATTACCATTGGGGCTAAAGGTATTCCTACGGTTGGGACTATCAGTATAACGGAGGCGGTGTGATATGGACTTAATAAATTATATGCCTGAGGATTACGCCTTATCCGATGAAGTGGTAGAAATCGAGGAAGCCATTCAAGACAGTCTGGATTATGCCAAAACTGGTGTGGACGACTTGCAAGACCAGATGTTTGTAGATGATGCTACTTGGGGCTTGACGGATTGGGAAATTGAATTTGGAATTTATCCCGATTTGCTCATGGCAGACACGGACAGACGTGCAAGGATCAAGGCAAAAATGAGAGGCAAAGGTACAACCACAGTTGCTTTCCTCAAAAACCTTGCGGAGAGTTTTGCTAACGGCGAGGTCAACATAACGGAACATAACGACCAGTACAGTTTTGATGTGGAATTTGTTTCCATTGTTGGTATTCCGCCCGATCTGGATAGCCTAAAACGTGCTATTGAAGAAGCAAAACCCGCCCATTTAGCGGTCAATTATATTATTAGATACAACACGTGGAACGATGTGGCGGACGCAGAATATACATGGAATATGGCATCTACTAAAACTTGGGACGAACTGAAAGGGGATGAGCTGTAATGGCGACATATACAACAAACTATAACTTAACAAAGCCTGCTGGCACAGACTACGCAACGCCTACTCCCTTCAACGATAATATGGATATTCTTGATACAGCGTTAAAAGCGGTATCGGATAAGGCTAACGCCAACGAAGGGAACATCACAACTCTTTCGGGCGGGAAAATGGATGTAGTCGCAGGGGCTGGAACAGGGAATATAGCCGTTTTTAATGCGAGCGGAGAGGTAGAGGACGGAGGTCTGAAACTGTACGTGGACGGGAACGGCATACTTAACATTGATTATTAAGGAGGGGGATAAATGCCTACTATACAGATAGCAGATAAGCCAACTCTGGATACAGTAAAGACAAATACAGATACGACAAATACTAAAATTGGAAATACAGCGGATTCGGGAGCAACCGCAAGCTCAGGAAGCGTAAACGGGAAACTAAATAAGCTCATTACCGATGCAAGCACTAACATGGGCTATGTGAAAGCAGCAGACGGAGTTACTGGAACTATTTCAACGGCGAGCGTGACAACTACTGCATCGGGAACAAAGTATGCACGAGTTGGCAGTTTTACTTTAGCACATGGTGGGAACGCCTCTGTGCTTGTTGAGGCAACAACATCCAATAATTATACTGGCTCGTACTTGTTTTTTGTTTCAACATCCAACACCGCAAGCCCTACATCATCAACAGAAAGCGGAGCGGTGGCTAAAACACCTATTTGTAACAAACCCAATACAGTAACTTACTTGTTTAATTGCAGCTTTTCAGGCGCAACGGCAAGAACGTACTATGTATATGTCAAATTTGTTGAAACAGGAGCAAACACAAGAACTGTAACGACTAACAAAATACTTGCGGATGTTTCGTACAATACCTCTACTCCCTGCGCCTCCGTGATCAAAAGCGTACAGAGAGGGATCATAGACATCTATGCGAACGGGAATTATGTTACTATCAACACCGTTGTCCCGGAAAAATGTTTAGTAACAATAGACACAACAACTTCTTCAAGTACGGGCGATTATAGAGGGCGGGGTTACCTACTGTATGCAAACAAATTAGTAATTGGGAACGAACACACAGCGGGACAAGGCGATTTATTAGCCGTTCCTGCCTCTGACGCAGTTTGCTGGCAAGTCATAGAATTTTACTAATATTTAGATAGTATTTTAAAAAGGAGGCGGAAAATGCAATCAATAAGACGAGGCACTACGCCTACCATACATTTTACAACAGCAGTTGAGCAAACAGATGTCAGCTCTTTATATATAACTTTTGTGCAGAATAACGCTGTAATACTCGAAAAATCAGATGCAGATATTACGTGGGACGAAACAGGGCTGTATATGGTGTTGACACAAGACGAAACCCTGAAATTCGCCGAGGGACTGGCTTACGTACAAATCCGGGCAAAGATGGTGTCCACATTAGCAACCGCAACACAGATATTGCCTCTGATGGTGGAAACGGTACTTAAAAACGGGGTGATCTGATGGCGGATGTAAACTGGATTACGGATTTAACGGCCACAAGTACAGACCTTGTTACAGCAGTTTCGACAGAGATTATTAATCTGGACGCAGAACTGGACGTGGGTTACGGTCATGTAAATATCTATACAGGTGCTACAACCGTGATCCCGTCCGTAGTTGCCCAAGAACTGGCAACAGAAAATAAACTGGTGGAGCAAAACATTATTGTAGAAGAAATCCCGTATTCGCAGGTCAGCAATCCGGCGGGCGGATGGACAGTAACAATAGCTTAAGGAGGTGGACGTATGGCAAACAATCAATATGTTAATAAAGTTATATATGGCGGTACAACGCTGATAGATATTACAGACACGACAGCAGTCGTTGATAAGGTGCTGGACGGCTATTATTTCTACGGTGCGAGCGGCGAAAAGTTAGAGGGTACGTGTACCTATAACGCTGACACATCGGACGCAACAGCTACGGGTTCGGAAATTTTAGCGACTAAAACGGCGTATGTAAACGGAAACAAAATCACGGGTTCAATGACGAACAGGGGCTCGGTTTCGGGAACAATCTCTTCTAAAGACGATGTTTATACAATTCCCGCAGGGTATCACGATGGAGGCGGAAGTTGCCAACTGGCAACAGCACAAAAAAATTTACTTGTGGCAGGGAACATAAAAGCAGGGGTTGTTTTGTTGGGGGTCACAGGTGACTACACGGGGGCGGCGATTTCAGCACAATCAAAAACGGTTACTCCCACATCCGCTGGCTTTACTGTACAGCCGGACGATGGATATGACTATTTAAGTTCCGTAGTCATAAATCCGATAAGTTTTGTTGAAACAGACAATGCAGCGGGTGGCAAGACTGTAACCATAGCAGGGAGTTGATTAAATGGCGGTCAACCCTTATGTAAATAAAGTGGAATACGGTGGCAATACAATTATTGACTTGACAGACGCAACGGCTACGGCGGATAAAATTTTATCGGGATATACGGCGTATGGAGCTACGGGGGAGAAACTTACAGGAACGGCAAGTGGTGGCGGAGTTACAACAACAGCTCTTTCGGTTACAGCCAACGGCACATACACAGCTCCCACAGGAACGGCTTACACGCCTGTTGCGGTCAATGTTTCGGGAGGCGGTATTCCTTTTGATTTACCGAGTGACGGGAAAACGAGAATTTGCTACAAGATACCGGATGACGCACAGACTTTCGGAAAAACAATAACTCTTATTGTGTATTTAGAAACAACAGATACGGCTATTTCCGTTGATTGGGGCGACAGCTCAGAGGCAACAACAGCGTCAGGAAAAGGAAGGCAAACACTTACTCATGCTTATTCAACGGTGGGTGAGCATATAGTTGCTATCACGATAACTGCAGGAACAATTTATTTTGGCGGAGGCTCAAGTTATGCAGTATACGGCAAGACTACCTCATCTTTTAGATCATACGTGCAATGGGCTGTATTGGGTACAGGCGTTTCACAATTAGCTTCGTATGCTTTTAACTACGCAACTCAATTAACAGAAGTGCGGTTCCCCGTGAGTGGGTTTACACAAATAAAGGGTAACGCATTTGAATACTGTATGTCTCTGCAAAAAATCAGTATTCCCAATACGGTTTCAAGCGTGAATATGAGCTGTTTTGCGAATTGTTCTGCGTTACCAAAAATTGAATTGCCAAACATCACGTCTATACCGCAATCAATGTTTTATGAAAACACGAGTTTGACAACTATAAGCATCCCGGCTACTGTGACAACAATAGGCAGTCAGGCTTTTGCTGGTTGTCGTGGGCTGCAGAAAATACGGTTTAATGCGGCAAGCCCTGCCACAATATCAGATTCAAACGCTTTTTCCAGTTTATCCACAACCTGTATAATTAGCGTTCCGACAGGCTATTTGTCAGCCTACACAAGCGCAGCCAACTACCCTTCATCCAGCAGTTATACATACATAGAGGAGTGATAGAGTGCTTGTAAGTGAAATGTTAAACGAAAACAGAATCAGATATTACTCCGATGAGGGTTATTATATACGGCAGGTCGAAACAGGCGTTTTATATGAAGACGCTGCCCATGATTTGCCTGTTCAATACACATACGAAGAAACAGACGAATTAATACCAGTAACAGAACCAGAAATAGAGGAGGCGTAGAATTTTGATGAATTTTATTGGCAGAGGCACTACACCGACTTTTAATTTCTTTGTACCGTTCAACGAAAATCAGGTATCGGCCATGTATATCACATTTGCGCAAGGTGGCAGTACGGTCAAGGAGTTTGACGAAGATGACGTGACGTGGGATGGAAACCAAGTTATAGTCAGTCTTGCTCAAGATGAAACCCTTGACTTTGTATCAACGAGCTATGCTCAGGTACAGATCAGAGCTAAACTGCAAGACGGTACTTGTTTGAGGAGTGAGATAGCGGACATTGAGATCGGTGACTTATTAAAGGACGGTGAGATTTGATGGCAGACGGAAACTTTAATTTAGATTTTCAGACAGCTTTAGTAGGCAGTATTGTTACGCCGTCAGAAACAAACGGCAATATTGAAATTGACGGCGAAGAAGTGACTGTGTACTCATTACCCACAGCGGCTTCAAACGTGCTTGGCGGAGTGAAAATTGGGTCTGGATTAGCTATTAATGACGGGGTGGTAAGTGTAACCGGAAAGCAAGACACTCTTACTTTTGATGATTCGCCCACAGAAAACTCAACAAACCCTGTTAAATCAGGCGGTGTATATGTAGCTTTACAGACAGCAGGCTCAAATATTATTGAATATACAGACCAAGAGGCAAGCGCACTTGTCACGGCAATAGAAGCTATCCTTGACAAAGGTTTAATGCCTGTAATTGTGTCATCCGGCAAGTTTTTAAGATTAGACGCTTACACAGAGAACACAGCTATAATTTTCTCTTGTACCACACCTGATGGGAACGGTGATTTGCTTGTAGACACATTTGAGTTTACCTATTCAAGCGACACATGGAGTGTAACCACAGCACAGTACACAGTAGATGCCACAATAGTTGTACCAGATGTACTAGAAGAACCAGCAGATGATTAATAAGGAGGAATTTTGAATGAAGAAATTTGCTTACATTGATTTTGGCGGAGTTTTACACATTACAAAGTACGAGAACACAGCTAAATCCCATGCTAAGGGTGGGAAATATATAGAAACGTATGTACCCGCAGAGCATGGCTATCCCGTAGATGAAAAAGGGAATCCTTACATTGTGTACGAAGATGGCACAGAAAAACACGGGTATGAATTACCTGAGAATATTGTGGCTCTTTTAGGATTACTTACAAAATAAAAGGTGGTGAGGGAATGAACGACATTATCATAGTCGCTATCATTTCTTTTGTCGGCACACTATTAGGGGCATATTTCAGTAACCAACGTACCGTAGCAGTAATGCAGGAGCAGATCAAAAGTATAAAAGAGGATATGACACAGCTTTCCGACAGAGTAGACCGACACAACAATTTTGACAGCCGCCTTGCGACGGTGGAAGCCATCCTTGAGAGATTGGAGGCGAGGGAGTGAAAAAAGATACTATAATACGTACAGTTGTATTAGGCATTGCGCTTTTTAACCAAGTGCTTATGGCCAATGGAAAGTCAATTTTCCCCATAGACGAAACACAGATCACAGAAGCAATCGGCATAGGTTTTACGGTTGTTTCCGCAATCGTGGCGTGGTGGAAAAACAACTCATTTACAGCCCCGGCCATCGAGGCAGATAGATACTTAACACAGTTAAGGGGTAAAGAGGAATGAGCTACAAAATAGTAACCAACCTCTTACCAATCGGCCATCGTTTGCGCCCCGGTGGAAGTTTCTCAAAATCTTCTTTTACGATACACAGCACAGGAAATCCCACTTCTACTCCGTATGGAGAGCGTAACTGGTTAGATAACGCCACCAATAAACGGTATGCTGCATGGCACTTTATGATTGGTGAAGGGGTAGTAATCCAAGCTATCCCCGAAAATGAAACTGCATGGCATTGTGGCATAAGTATGGGAAATAACCACTCAATCGGCATAGAAATAGTTGAGAGCGGGAACAGGTTGCGTGTTCTTGCTACGGCGGCTGAGTTTGTGGCTGATATGCTCAAAAAGTACGGCTGGACTACGGACAGGCTGAAACGCCACTATGACTGGACAGGGAAAAATTGCCCTCGAATATTAATCGACAAAAAGTACATAGTTGATGATATGGACTGGAAGTGGTTTTTGCAGGCAGTTAAGGACTTCATGGAGGCAGACGAAATGATAGAAAAGAGCAAAGTAATTGTGGACGGGAAAGAAATCCAAGTGGACAGGATTCTGAAAAACGGCTACAATTTCATTAAAATCAGAGATATTGCCGAGATATGCGGGTACGAGATCGGGAACAAAGGCTCGATACCTGTATTAACAAAAAAGGCAGTAAATTAATCATAAAAGGCCGGATTTGAATAGGTAATTAACAGAAAAGGGGTAAAATTGTTAATTGCTCAGAAGATAGAAATAGAGCAGGGGTCGGCATTAAGTTGCTTTTCCTCTGCTCTTTTTTTGGTGGGAATTACATACGGGTTGCTTACAAAAGGGGATTGCTAAAAATAAAATTTGGCGTGATTACGTAAGTTGCTTGACTTGTGATTTTTGGCGGTCTATAATAAATAAATATACATCAAAAACTGTATAAGTATTGTAAATTAGCGCAAAAACGCAATTTCTAACCTTGTATAAAAGTAAAAGAAATGCTGTGTTTTGAGTGCATTTGCTTACAAGCTGCTCACAAGTTGTTTACCGCTGCTACGAGTTGGCTGATCTCTTTATGGGTATATATTTTGTCCGTTAAATCTTTGTCTGCATGGCCTACGATACGTTTGAGTATTACCTTGTCCATTTGGCTGTTTTGTGCCATCGTAATAAAGGTATGCCGTCCGTCATGGGGCAGGTGGTGTAATCCATTATCATCCATAAATTTTTTCCACCTTATCCGCATAGTATTATATTGGTATTGCTTACACTTATACTCGATAAGATATTCCGCCGATTCGTTCATCCGTCTTTCGATTATAGGTTTGATTGTCTGGTGGATTGGGATGATCCGGTTTCTACCTGCTTTAGTTTTTACTCCACCCCTCATATAGTTTTCGTCTAAGCATACATTTTGTTTAGTAATACTTAACAACTCTTGAGGTCGCATACCTGTATAAATCAAAATAAGCGGAATCTCAGCGAATTTATCCGTTTTTGCTATCTCCCACAATTTGCGTATTTCTAAAACTGTAAAAGGCTCGTGCATATCGGAGATGGTTGTTTCGCCCACCTTTAAATACTGTGCATAATTTTTATTCACAACATCCATTTCTTCGGCTATTTTATAAAGCTGATTTAATACGGTTTTTACTTGGGCTTTTGCTTGTGACTTAGTATTGAGGCTGTCTATAATTTGTTGCAGGTGGTACGTTTTAAGATTACGAATCGGTGTGTCATGGATTCCCGTAAGATGGTTATAAGCCGTATTGTAATTGGTAATTGTCAACGGACTTCTGTCTTTCCTGCGCTCTAACAATATCTCATACAATCTTTCTATTGTAATATTTTTATTCCCCAAATCGTATGGTTTCTCTTTATACATTTCCAATCCGTGCATAGCTTCCTCGTACGTTTCCCAATATCCGATATATTTTCTTATCGCTACTCCCTCATCTGTATAGCCTAAATGGATGACAGCGGTGTACGGTCTACGTCTATTCCCGCCTAACTTGTAGACTGATCCCGCTCCATTCGGCAACCGAAAATTTTTTCTCTTTTTTGACAACAAAACACTTCCCTTCTGATAAAATATGTGATATTATACCTGTAAGGGGCAGAGTTTCATGTTTTCCGCCCCTCCATTCAGTTTTAGAAGCCCATCTTGCCCGGTGGGTTTCTTTTTTTTACTCTTTAATCCATTCCTTTTGTACTTTACCTAAAACCTTACCCCAACACTTAATGTCATTGGACTTTTTAATGTTTGGATATTCGGGATTAAGTGAGATCAATTCTCTTTTGCCGTTTTTCTTAATGTATGCTTCACCCTCCATAGAGAAGATACCCACCTCGCCAATATCAACCGCTGGCTGTTTTCTTACCAATATAATGTCCCCATCGGAATAATCCGGCAACATACTTTCGCCTGAAACATTGATACAAAAATCAGCTTTTCGGACGGTTGGAGTTAAAATAATAGGCAAAGTGGACGTATTAACTTCTTCTGAAAGCATATAACCACCACCAGCCGATACCTTGTATAAAGAGTAGGGCAACTCAATAATTTGAACGGTCTTTTCTGGTGTTTCTTTTGTTGTACATCTTTTGTGTTCCTTTTGCAATACGGTATCTACCATATCTTTGCCATGTAAATCAAGCTGGTGGTATTTCTTTAAAAACAGCTTATCTAATTCCGCTTGCGGCATTTCACCAACCATCTTTGCATACCCAATTTCCAACAGTTTAATAATGGCTTGTGATTGGCTCTTTATACCGTTTTTCGTTTTATACCGATTTATGGCTTCTAACTCATCTTCTGTAAGTGTAATTGATACTCTTGGCTTATCTGTTGGCATTTATTTTACCTCCTTTCATCCTTATTATAACATAAGTGCTGAACCTCTGCAATAACAAGTGCCTCATCATTTTGTACAAATTTAGTGCTGTACTTTTGTTGAAAATGTGCTGTAATTTTATGTTGACACTTCATCGGTGCTGTACTATAATAAAAATATAAGCAACAAAGTGAAGCACTTAAGGAGGTGAGCAAGTGACAGATATGAAACGTGTAACAGTAGCGTTACCTGATGAATTGGATCAGAAGATTTTAGAAATGAAAAAGACAGATGAATATATCAGAAAATCTTATTCAGAGGTAGTTAGAGTGCTACTAATGGCTGGTATTGAAGCAAAAGAACGTGACGAACAGACGGTGTGAGGAGGTAGATGATGGATTACGAAAAAGCATGGAAATCACTCAGGAGATATATTTTGAGCTGGTACAATACTACATTTGATTTTTCTATGTTTTCAGCTAATATGCACGAAGCGTATGGCAAGATATATGACAGAATACTTTTGACCGAAGAAATATTAAAAGACGAACAGGAGGTAGGCGATGGCTAAATACAAACAACTAACCCCCGCTGATGTCGCCCCTGAATT
>Ga0310690_10006809_pt1 | contig 14925 bp, 8 predicted proteins | sample AusTroGonzalo_MG_2_FD_207661 | JGI IMG/M metagenome (GOLD analysis project Ga0310690, IMG submission 207661) | Bovine rumen microbial communities from tropical cattle in Woodstock, Queensland, Australia - Gonzalo_04 (v2) (version 2) | ecosystem: Host-associated > Mammals > Digestive system >...
TGCTTGGTGGCGTAGTTGAAGAGGAAGAAGCGGTTGCCTACGAATACGTCGAGGGTGTAACCCATGTTCATCTCACCACCGAACTTCGTGTAGTGCTGATTGTCGAATGAGTAGTAGAAGTTGGCCTTGTTGGTGCCGAAGTTGACGGATGCACGCAGATAGACCGTGTCGGACTGGAGTTCTACGCCTGTCTGCTTGGTCTGGGTGCCATGAAGCTTGGTCTGCTGCATATAGTAGATTCGCTTCTTGCCATCGACCACTTTCACACCAATCAGCGCGTATGGCTCCTGGAACACTGCGATACCTGCTACATCGCCTTCGAGCATGTTGGTGGTAATCATCTTGATGGTTCCCAACGAGTTGTGGTACTTTGATGAGCTAGTGCCTACAGGATCGTAGCCGAGGATACGCTGACTGAGACTGTTGCGTGCCCACTGGAGTGAGTCTGTTACAGTAGCGGTGTGTAGACGCAGGAATCCAGGATGTTCAAGAAGGCTCCAGCGTGTGTTATCAGGGTTGTGGTTCCACTGCCATTGCATGCCCAACGTAGCATCGGTGAAGGTGTCGTTTGTAGGCAGGTAGGTGCGTGGATAGGTCTGTCCTACGTTTGGTTTCTGGTAAGGCTTACCACCCTCACAGACATCACGGGCATTATTGCCGACAATAGGCCATCCGTCGACCCACTTCACTGGTTCGAGGTAGGGGATACGTCCGATAGCGCCTGCGTCGCAGAACAGCATGGTCCACCATTCGCCTGTCTGGGTCTCAACCAATGCGCCTTGGTGAATCTTCTGACCACGGAAGGTACGTCCATTGGGGTTGGAAGAGGTCTTCGGGCCTACATATTCTTCGTAAGGTCCCATTGGACTCTTCGAGCGGAAAGTGGTCTGACTTCCTTCCGTACCACCATATGTACAATAGAGGTAGTAGTAGTCGCCGATATGGTACATGTGACTTCCTTCGCAACCATTACCTACACTGAGTACCTTTGAACTGGAAATCTTCGTAAGGGTCTTGGCATTGAATTTGTTCACATAGATATCACCAATACCACATGCCACATAGAGGTAGCCGTCGCCATTAGGACCATCGTCGAACAACCATCCTGGATCGTGATAAGCTTCAGGCAACAGGGTTACATCCCAGTTCCCCTCTGGGTTGGAAGCTGTCAGCAGGATGCTACGTGAGTCGGGCGACCAAGTAGAACATGGGAAGTAGAAGTAGAACTTACCATTGTGGTAGTTGAGGGTCGAAGCCCACATACCCTGTCCGTAATGATGCTTGAAGTTGAGCAGGCTGTAGGCATCGTTATCGACAATCTGCTGAAGCGGATTGGCACAGTATTCCCAGTTGACGAGGTCTTTCGACTTCAGGATGGTAGCACCTGGTACGTAGAACATTGTCGTACTAACCATATAATAAGTATCATCCACACGAATGAGGTCGATATCGGGGAAGTCGCCATTGATAATCGGGTTGATAAATTTGTTGTTGCCCAAATCGCCTGTCCATTGATGGGTGTAAGCCATGTAGGGACGGGTATCCGTGTTCCATTCCTTGTACCATTGGAAGCAAGCGCCACTACATGCCTCCCATGTATTCTCATAGCCAGCAGCTACCATCTTGTCGAGAAAGGCTGGCTCGAGCACACGGTTCTTATTGTTTTTCCATGTGGTGTAAGAAAGGGTCTTGTTGTAAATCCATTTATCGATATCGAAATAGTCACTTGTACCTGTCAGGGTCATGCTGATATTGCCATAGTAGTCGTGAACGGCTTTCCATGCCTTGCCCCACTTCGATGTAGAGGCTGTAGCATAACTGCCGAAATTACCATAGATGGGCTGACCCATTTCGTTGATACGGACAGTATCTTTGCTGTCTTGAGGACTCCAGTCAATCTCTGTCACCACAATCGGGTTGGTATTAACTACAGGTACCTGCTTACCAAAATTATTGATAAAGGTCTGAGCATTGGCATTCTTATCCTCCTGATCGTACCAACCTGGATATACATGGACGGCATAGCCGATGTTATAGCCCGTGATGGGATATGTGGCATAGCCCTCATAACCCGACTGAAAGCCTGTTCCACAAGACCAGATGATACCTGTGAATCCATTGGCACGAATCTTGTCGACAATAGGCTGGAAGAAATCGTGCAGGGCATTCGCACTGTGCTGTCCATTGGCATCGAGTACATTGATTGGCTCATTAGCCAACTCGATTGAAATCTGTCCGGAATACTTCAGCACAGTATCGTTCTTAGAAACGACATCCCACACATCAAGAAGATAATGGTGATAGGCTCCACCAACCTGAATGGTTTCAGGGCATACGCCAGGTGGACGCATGATGACATACATTCCTCGAGCAATGGCTTCTTTGGCAATCTTGCTATAGAGGGTTTTCATATAGGTAGTCAGACGTGTCTTGCTGAAATGCTCAATGTTCGCCTCACCATCACCAGTCTTACCTGCTTGTACAGTCTTGCCATCCTCGTCCACATAGCTGTACATCACGTTGTTATCATTGGTCCAGCAAGGGTCAAGATGCAGACGAAACACATTGCAATAGGTGTCTAAGTCAGGATTTGCCATTCCGTCGAACAGTTTCTTGAAATAGTCTACACACGAGGAGGTATAGCTCGAACCTTGATTCTGGAGGTCGATTTCCCAGTGGTAGTTCTTGCCACCCCAACGAGCATTGTTGAAATATGGACTTGGTGTATCCATCACACCGTGCAGACGTACAGTGTTTCCGTTAGCGTCTTTCAGGTATTTGCCTTCCACATGGAGTGGTGGCACATTTCCAAATGTCTTGATTTGTGCCCAACTCTGCATCGTGCAAAGCATGAGCATCACTAACAGTAAAAAGGGTTTTCTCATCTTTAACATAAAGAAATAAGTTTAGTTTGACGCCGCAAAGATACAAAATAATTTATAATGAAAAATGTAAAAATGAAAAAATTATATAATGTAAAAATGAAATTTGAAAGAAATTATGAATTATGAATTGTAAATTATGAATTATTTTTGTAATTTTGCAACGCAAAAACGTAAGGACACTTTTTTACTAATTCATAATGCATAATTCATAAAAAACCAATAACATGAAAAAAAAGATTCTTATTTCTGTGATTGTACTGGTTGCCGCTACCGTCGCCCAAGCTGCAACAATTGTTTTGATGGTGAAAAACGATAGCAAGCAGACCATCACTGGCTTCGGGGCGGCTTGTTGCGACGGAGCCATGTGTCCGTATGGTACGGATACCAAGCCGGTGCAGTTGCTCTATGGCCGTCAGTCGAAGATTGGACTGAACATTATGCGCATGGAGATTTCGCCCAGCTTCAAGGGCGATGACAACGCAAGTTGGAGCAACTACAACTGGCAGGGATGTGTGCCATCGGCCAAGATTGTGAAGCAACGGGGCGGTATCGTGTTCGGTACGCCATGGTCTCCTCCAGGTGAATATAAGACTAACGGAACGGCTCAGGGCGGCAATTCCGACAGTCAGGGCAATAAGCGCGGTAAGTTGCGCGAGGACTGCTACGAGAAGTTCTTCCCCTGGCTCAACTCGTATCTGAAGTATATGAAGTCGAAGGGTGTGAAGGTGGATGCTGTTTCCATTCAGAACGAACCCGACTGGTGGGTGGACTACTCGGGCTGCCTCTATGAACCACAGGAGTTGGTGACACTAGTCAAGAACTATGCCTGGATGCTCGACCGCGAGACATATCCGGGTGTGAAGCTTATCAGTGGCGAAAGCTTAGGCTTCACTCAAAACTATACTGACCCGCTCATGCGCGATACCACGTGTCGCAAGCAGATTGATATTGTGGCGGGACACCTCTACGGCCATGCACCCCTCAACTATATGAAGAATTCGGCTGTTCTTGCCACCAAGTATGGCAAGGAGGTTTGGATGACCGAACACTCATCGACCGATAACATCGGCAACCGCCTGCCCAACTGGCACGAGCAGTTGCTCTTTGCCGAGGAACTCAACGAGTGTATGCTGGCTGGATGCACAGGATACATCTACTGGTACATGCGTGCCCATTGGGCCTTCGTCGGTACAGGTGAGTCACAGTATGGCTCGGCCAATAAGAAAAACACACTGCTACCTCGCGCCTATGTCTTGTCGCACTTCTCCAAACATGTCACGGGTTCCACTCGCTTGGCTACCTCACGCGATATGACCTCTGGCGCGGAAGCTGCTCAAGAGTATTCGGCATACATCAAAGGCGACTCAATCATCGTCATGGCCATCGACACCACGAAGACTGGCTACAGCCTCAGAATAAGAATGCCATACGAAGTAAAAAGCGGAGTCCATCTATTGTCAACAGGCAATGAAACAGCAAATCTGTGCCAAGAGAGTCCTATCGTCATCGACGAACCCACCTCTCTTGTTACTGTCGATATGCCTGCCCGTAGCCTGAATACCTATATCTTTATGATTAATCGGGAGACTGATGGCATTGAAGATATAATGGTCAATGGTCAATCTTCCATGGTCAATGGCATCTATAGCCTTAATGGTCAGCGTCAGCAGAGCTTGCAGCGAGGCATTAACATCATCAACGGTAAAAAGGTATTAATAAAGTGAGAACCATAATAAGAATTCGAACTATGCACAAAAATGCGTTTAAACTGTTTCTGCTATTCCTGTTCAATGGTCAATGGTCAATGTTCAATGGTTCCATGGTCAATGCACAGGAGATTGCTTCTTACAAACTGGCTACGGCCTACAAGACGAACACGGTGGGTAACCCCCTCAGTCCGTGGATGCTATGTGCCGACCCTACTGCCGTAGAGTATAACGGTCGTCTATATGTTTATGGCACGAACGACCAGCAGGAATATAACTCAACAAAAAACAAGGATAACAACACTTACGGAAAGATTCAGCAGTTGGTGGTGCTCTCGTCAGCCGACTTGGTCAACTGGACACACCACGGATATATTGATGTGAAGAAAGTCTGTACTTGGTGTTGGACTTCATGGGCACCGTCTATCGCCAGTCGTGTGGAGTCAGACGGCAAGACCCACTTCTATCTCTACTTTACCAATGGTGCCAGCGGTATAGGTGTGATGACTGCTACCAATCCACTCGGTCCATGGAAAGACCCAATAGGGCGTGCACTGATTGACGGTGGTACAGCCGGACGTGGACAACAGTCGAACATCATCGACCCAGGTGTGGCGATTGATGAGAACGGCACAGGATGGCTCACTTTCGGTGGTGGCGACCCTAATAGTAGCGGCTCCACCCTCATCCCAGGTAATGCCCGCATTGTGAAGTTAGGTAAGAACATGTATTCGTTCAAAACAAGCGACATCGTGGAGATTCCTGCCCCCTATCATTTCGAGGCAAACGAACTGAATGTCGTAAATGGTAAGTTCATCTTCTCATATAGCTCCAGCTGGAGCGGACGTACCGACAGCGACTGGACGAAATACAAGAACGACAATAAAGACAAGAAGGTGACAGCTGCCAAGCCCGGCACTTGTAGCATCGCCTATATGGTATTGGTTGATTCGCTCAACAACCCACTCAACAAGAATGGTTGGAAATACATGGGCGATGTACTTCCCAATCCCAGCAACTTCGGCTATCCAGGAGGAAACAACCACTCACACTTCCAGAAGTTTGGCAACTCATGGTACATGATTTACCATAACCAGTGGCTTGCCCGTAAGATGGGATTCAACGGTGGCTATCGTAACATCGCCATGAACAAAATGACCGTGAACGAAAAAACTGGCGCACTGACCAAGGTCAGCATGAGCGATGCAGGTGCACCTGCCCTCACTAACCCTCTCGACCCATACGAGTGGGTACCAGCAGAGACGATGGCCAACTGTGCAGGTGTTACAACAGCATTCTACAGTACATCACAAGCAGGCAATACTGCTGGTAATAATGTCATCACCGACATAGATGCTGGCGACTGGACACTGGTACGTAATGTACAGTTCGGCACAGAAGGAGCAGACAGCATCCAAGTCAAGACCACCGGAGGTTCAGGACAGTTGCTCGTTTTCCTCGATCGTACGACAGGCACCCCTGCAGCTGTGGTCAACATCCCTACACGTCAACCTTTGACCAAGGTGGCACTGAGAACAACCGTGACAGGTAAGCACAACGTGTTCTTCGTATGGAGCCAAGCAGACAAAATCAAGTTCGACCAATGGAGAGTATTCCATCCAGAGGTTCCTGAAGGCATTGAAGATATAATGGTCAATAGTCAATCTTCAATGGTCAATGGCATCTACGACCTCAATGGTCAACGTCTGCAGAGCTTACAGCGAGGCATCAACATCATTGGAGGCAAGAAAGTGCTGGTACGATGAAAATAGTTAGTTTCAGGTTTCAGGGTACAGGTTTCAAGTTATTGATTGCAGGCTTACTGTTTGCAACTTTCTGCTCCACGCTATCTGCTCAAGACGACAACACGGAGCGCCTGTGGTATAACAAACCTGCATCCATCTGGCTCGAAGCACTCCCTATCGGCAACTCGCGTTTGGGAGGAATGGTCTATGGTGGTACGACAACAGCTCAACTCCAACTCAATGAAGAGACATTTTGGAGCGGTGGACCGCACAACAACAACAGCAAGACCTCAATCAACTACCTTGACCAAGTGCGCGACCTTATCTTCAATGGGAAGGAGAGTGAAGCCGAAACCATCATCAACCAACAGTTTGTCAAAGGCCCTCACGGACAGCGATACCTTAGTCTGGGCAGTCTAAAGTTCAATTTCACCAGCTACCAGGCAGCTAATGTGAAGGACTATTATCGTGAGTTGGACCTGCAAACCGCAGTTGCCACAGAGACATTCACGGCCGATTCCACCCACTATATCCGCACAGCTTTCGCTTCGCTGGCCGACAGCATCATCGTCTATCGCATCCAGTCCGATGGTGATTCCCTGACTTTCACCATTAACCACGAGTGTGACTTCACCTCCACCTATGCAGGGAAGCCCAACAACGTGAAGATAACCATCAGCGGTGTAGCACACGAGGGTATCTCAGCCGCATTGAAGGCAGAATGCTCTTACTATGTGGAGAGCGACGGACGTGTGCTCAGCTACACCTCGAACAACAAGCGTGCCATCCGTGTGCTGAAAGGCTCGTATGCCAATATCTATATCTCGGCTGCCACCAACTATCGTAAGTACAACGATGTGAAGGGGAGCGCAACCAAGCGCAATGAAGCCATTCTAGCTAATGCCATGCAATACAGCTACGACGAACTGCTCAATCGGCATATCCAAGCCTATCAGGCACAATACAATCGAGTACATCTCACCCTTCCTTCTACCAAGAACAAAGACCTGCCGACCGACAAGCGCCTCAATGCCTTCAGTGGCAGTAGCGACTTCGGGATGGTGGCACTCCTATTTAATTATGGACGCTATCTGCTGATTTCGTCCTCACAGCCAGGAGGCCAGCCGGCCAACCTTCAAGGCGTGTGGAACGATAAGCGCGATGCCCCTTGGGACAGCAAGTACACCATCAACATCAATGCCGAGATGAACTACTGGCCTGCCGAGGTGTGCAACCTTCAGGAAACCAATGGCCCGTTGTTCGATATGATTCGCGACCTGAGCGAGACAGGAGCCATCACCGCCCGTCAGATGTATGGGTGCGACGGATGGGTAGCCCACCACAACACCGACCTGTGGCGTATTGCAGGCCCTGTCGACGGAGCCTTCTGGGGTATGTATCCTAATGGAGGAGCATGGCTTGCTACCCACCTCTGGCAACACTACCTCTATACAGGCGACCGTGAGTTCCTGGCAGAGTGGTACCCCATCATCCGAGGTACAGCCGATTTCTACCTCGACTACATGCAGCCACATCCCAAGTACAACAACTGGTTGGTGGTCGTGCCTTCAGTCAGTCCCGAACAAGGCCCTTCAGGCAAGTCCACTCCAATCACGGCAGGCTGTACAATGGACAATCAGATTGCGTTCGATGCCTTGTCCAATACCCTTCAGGCAGCCCAGATACTGGGTGTCGATGCCACCTATCAAGATACCTTGAAGGAAGCCATTGCCCAGTTGCCACCGATGCAGATAGGGCGATACAAGCAGTTGCAGGAATGGCTCATCGATGGAGATGACCCCAACAACCAACATCGACACATCTCACACCTCTACGGACTCTATCCATCCAACCAGATTAGTCCGTACACCCATCCCGAACTCTTTGCAGCCGCACAGACCACCCTTACTCAGCGAGGCGACGAAGCCACAGGTTGGAGTCTGGGATGGAAAATCTGCTTCTGGGCACGAATGCTCAATGGCGCCCATGCTTTCACCATCCTGAAGAACATGCTGAAACTACTCCCATCCGAAGATGCCACAGATCAATACCCCAACGGACGCACCTTCCCCAACCTCTTCGATGCCCATCCTCCCTTCCAGATCGATGGCAACTTCGGCGCCACAGCCGGTATCGCAGAGATGATGCTACAAAGTCACGACGGAGCCGTCCATCTGCTCCCAGCCATCCCTACCAACTGGACAACAGGTAGCGTCAGCGGACTTCGTGCACGAGGAGGATTCGTAGTCGATATGGAGTGGGAGAAAGCCAAACTCACCACAGCAAGAATCCATTCCACCATCGGAGGTACCATCCGCCTGCGTTCATACGTGCAACTCGAAGGCGAAGGACTCGTACCCGCATCAGGACCCTGTCCCAACCCCCTGTTTGCACCAGCCACCGTGAAAGACCCGCTCGTGTCTAAATCCATCGGCACAGCCCCCAAGGCCAGTGTCAAGAAAGTATATGAATACGACCTCCAGACCGAAGCCGGAAAAGACTACCTCATCGGCCAACTGGGTACGGGAATCGAGGAAATAGTAAATAGTAAATCGTCAAACAGTAACTCTATTTACGACCTCAACGGTCAACCTCAGCAGAGCTTCCAGCGTGGCATCAATATCATAGGCGGTAAGAAAGTGATGGTGAGATAAGTAAATGTAAAAATGCAAAAATTAAAAAAAATAGTAAATATTAAATTGTCAAATAGTAAATAAGATCACGAACTATGTACAAAAATGCGTTTAAACTGTTTCTGCTATTCCTGTTCAATGGTTCCATGGTCAATGCACAGGAAATTGCGGCAGACTACAAAGGAGCATCTAACGGAAATCCAATCAGTGCTTGTGTGTTCTGTGCCGACCCAACGGCGCTAGAATACAATGGGCGTCTGTATGTCTACGGTTCGAACGACCACCAGCAATTTATCAAAAATGGCAAAAAAGGCGAGAATACCTATGGTGAAATCAAATCGATTGTGGTATTCTCGACTGATGATATGGTAAACTGGACCTTCCACGGAACCATCGACACGAAGAAGATCTGTTCCGGGTGGACATCGAATCCATGGTACCAAGGCTATGGAGTCTCATGGGCACCATCTGTTACCTGGCGACACAATGAGAATACAGGAAAGGACGAGTTCTTCCTCTATTTCTGTAACAGCAGTCATGGCGTTGGCGTGCTAACGGCCAATTCGCCTATCGGTCCATGGAAATCGCCACTTTCGAGATTGATGATACATTACGATACATCAGGCGCAAATAAGATAGGTACTAATGCCAATTTCGATCCAGGTGTAGTCATCGATGAGAATGGTGTTGGCTGGATTTCTTTCGGTGGCCTTGGTCCCAGTCAAATGATGCCCGAAGCTGCCCGAATTGTGAAGCTAAAGCCATCGATGACCGCAGTCGACGGTGAGGCAGTCAAGATTCCTGCCCCCTACCACTTCGAGGCCAACGAACTGAACGTCATGGACGGCAAATTTGTTTATACCTATTGCTCTAACTGGGCTGAACGCAAGGATAGTGAATGGAATGCCTACAAGAAGGAAAAGGGCATCAACGTTTCGAAACCCAACACGTGTACCATGTGCTATATGGTTTCCGACGACCCCACGAATCCTGACTCATGGGTGTACAAAGGAGTCTATGGGCCTCATCCTGGTATGGGGACGAACAACAACCATTCCCATCTACAGAAATTCCAGGGCAACTACTATTATATCTACCACGGAGCACCTTTGATGCAGAGTTGGCAAAAAGCAGGTATCATAGACAATAGTACGAGCATTTTTCGTTCCATCTGTGTGAACAAGATAACGGTAAACGAGAGTGCGCAGAGGATTAACACGGTGACGCCGAACCTGACCGGTGTGACTGCCATCAAGAATCTAAACCCGTATGAGTTGCAGCAAGCAGAAACCATGGCATCTGCAGGTGGTATAGCCTATGAGGATTTCTCAAACATTTCTAAAAATACCTCTCTCAGCACTTTAGGTAACGATGCCTCAAGAAATCTTCAAATCAAAATGCCTGTTGGTTCTTGGACATCAGTTCGAAAAGTTGGATTTGGGACAAACGGAGCTAGTGCGTTTACGCTTAGAGCTAAGGGCACAGGCAAACTGGAGATTCGTTTGGCTAGTAGGACTGCTCCAGCATCAGCAATCGTGGAATTCTCATCAACATCCTTCACAGATGTCTCAATAGATATCGATTCTACAAAGTTTACGGGCACCAAAAACGTATTCTTTGTCTTTTCTGAGGCAAATAACGTTCAGTTCGATGCTTGGCAGTTTACGGAAAATCTTCCTGAAGGCATTGAAGATATAATGGTCAATAATCAATCTTCTTTGGTCAATGGCATCTACGACCTCAACGGTCGACGTCAGCAGAGATTGCAGCGAGGCATTAATATTATAGATGGCAAAAAAGTGCTGGTACGATAAGGAGAGCTTCGGCCCTCCTTTTTTGTTTATAACAAGGTATATCATAGCCTATATCATCAAATAAATCACTCAATTTATACTTTTTTTTCTTTTTCTTTGGTGGTTTCAAGAAAAATGCTTTTCTTTGCATCACAAATACTAAATCATTTTGAATGAGTAAGAACGAAGATATCTTTCTACGTAAACTGCAGAGCACTGCTAAATTAGTTGTGCCTAAAGGTGGAGAAGTGTGGCTCTATGGGTCACGCGCTCGTGGTGATGCTCATGAAGACTCTGACTGGGATTTGCTTATTCTTCTTAATCAGCCCTCTATTACAGCAGAAGATGAAGAAAACATCGCCTATCCATTTGTTGTAGAAGGATGGAAGAACGACATTGCTGTCAGTCCGCAACTCTACACGTTCAATGAATGGAAACGCCGTTCATTCACTCCCTATTATAAGAATGTGGAACACGATAAATTATTGATACGATGAGCCTAAAAGAACAAGAACGTAATACCTTGGTGATCTTGTATATAAGTAAAAGTGACGAGGCTTTGCATGATGCACGTCTTACAAGCGAGCAAGGACGTTGGAACGCATCTGCTAATCGTTTGTACTATGCTCTGTTCCACGCAATTACAGCATTATTTGTCAGCGATGGTATTCCACTACATTCTCATAATGGAATGAAAATTATGTTTGGAAAAGAGTATGTTTTGACAGGACTTGCAACAGATGAAGAAGGTAAGTTGCTTTCCAAAATGGAGACTATGCGCGAACGGGCAGATTATGATGCTACTTTTACTGCGTCAGAAATTATCATAAAGGAAAGAATAAACCAAGTAGAAAAGATGATTCATCATATCAAAGAATTGATTGCAAGAGAAAGATAAATTCTTTCCCCCACATAAGGAGAGCTTCGGCCCTCCTTTTTTATTCCCCCTAAGAGGAAATTTTGGAACGTTGGGTTTGAAGCCTGAATTCGGGGCGAATTTACGCTGAATTCAAGGAGTTTGCACGCAGAATTCTATTTACTCACACATAGATTCTAAAATTGTTTCCTATTCATTCACCAAGAACTGCCCATATCGGGTGATGCCTTCGGCTGATACATCGATGATGTTGCATACAGAGTTATTGTAGAACTCGATGGAGGCTTGTCCGAAATTGTCGGTGGTGACGTTCGGGTTCCAATAGAGTGTGCGACGATAGTCCTTTACCTCTGGCAGTTTGGCTTTGCTGTAGTCGGGGTTGTAGTACTCTACTGGGCGGTTGAAGCCTTGGAAGTTGTATTCACGGCCTTTGAGTTCACGACGCTCTTCCTTTGGGTACGTGGTGATATTGATGAAGGCATCGATACCAGTCGTTGGCGGACCTTCCTGTCGGTCTTGATGGAAATGTTCATAAGGAGTGGGACGGCGTGGTGCATCGCTTACAACTTGCAGTTCCTTGAGATTATTAAGGAAGGAATAGAGGGGGGCACGCTCATCGTAATTCGAGGAACTCCAGTCAATGGCGGTGATGTGAGTCTCATGGGTATTGAATTGAGTCTCGTACTGATGGCGTACAAACCCGTCTATCAAAACTTGTCGAGCGAGGAGTGGGTATTCGTTATTGTCAAGCAGATTGATGGTATTATAAAAACCCTGATCCCATTGGTCATTAACCAAGTCAAGGAAATTGATACTATAGACCAGCTTGTCGCGCTGCCGCTTAGCATGTGGACGTCGCTTCGCCCTGATATTGACCTGTGGTATCCACTCTGATGCATAGATGTCTTCCTGAAACTCTTCCCATGTAAGCTTTCTGTCCTTGAAACTCTCGGGGTTATGGGTTTCATACCAGCTGTAGGCCTTCAGCCCCTGCGGATAGAAGTACTGCTTACGGAGGAATATCTTTTCATCGTGCTCCACTTTGTCGTAATTCTTTTTCTCGAGTTTTTTGACAAACTTGGCACGAAGACTGAGACGGGCTGTGCCGTAGAATGGCTCGTATGGTATCTGGAAATATCCTGCAGTATCGGCTTCCACATTGCCTTCAAACAGATAAGTGTCGCCTTCCTTCAAGTCTTTGGATGTATTGAACAGCCGGGCGGTGATTTGTAGCAATCCTTGATTCTTTGTGAGAAGATTGCGACGCATGTTGACCGCATTACCATATATCACCATCTTCTGTTCGGGGAGGTACTGTAGCTTGAACTCCGAAGGTGAGACCACATCGTGCCAGTCGTAGCGTCGCCAGCCTTGAATCATCAGCAGGAGGTCGAGTGCTTTCTGGTGCTTCTCGTCGTTTGACTCGAAATAATAATCGGGGTTCTCAATGAAACCTTTGATTTCGGATTCCAACAACAGGTTGGTCATGATGTTGCCAGTAGCGAATGTCGGGTCAAGTTGGGCTTCGTCCCTCACAGAAACTGAGAAGGTCTGGTTCTTCAGCGGACTGCCTTTCGGGTCGGTAGCAATCAGATTCAGGTGTATCTTTTCCAATGGGCGGTATGGACGGTTGGCAACACCAGCAACGATGATATTGCCCTTGGCTTCTTCAACACGGTTGATGAAGAACAGGCGGTCAGCATATACATTGCCCTGTTCGTCCGTCAGCACTGCTTGGTTAACACCCTCTGGCAGATCCTCTTGATACATCGCATCCTCCCACACTGCTTCATTGCTAGTGATGTTGAAGGCATTGAGTTTCTTGCCACGACAAAGAACCGTAAGTGTAAGCGGACGGTCTTCCTTGAAGTTCTTTGCAACATTGAAGTAGACACCTTCCTCATCCTGCTCCACCATAAGCCGTGCCCCTTCCTGCTCAGCTTCCGGCAGTTTGAAAGTAAACTTATGCTCTCCGAACTCAAAGCGCACCCTGTATTTTTTCCCATGCTGCGGGGTGAGGGTTAATATGCCACGTCCGGCATGGAAGGGAATAAGAGAATCTATTTCCTCGCCATCTTCCAAAAGTACACCCCGTACGTTCAAACGTTCAAGTTCCTGATTCATGGCCTCCCAAGCTATGCGGCATGGCTGCCCTTCCAACAGATAGCCACCTTCGGGATAGAACTTGACATCGAACTCAGGTGTCAGCCAGTTAACCGTATAATCGCCCATCGTAATCTTCGTTGGCATAATCTTTTGCATATAGTTCGCTGCCGTATCAGGACGGCTGTATACAGGAATGACACGCGAATAGAGGTTGTTATAGAGACGGTAATTGCGTTCCATACCATCACGGTCGATAGAGAAGTTACTGTCATATTCCGTTGAATTCTCTCCCTCAAGAACATCAATCCCCCCCTCAAAGGGACGCTCCATCTTGAAAGGGAGTTCTTCACCTTGCCAGGTTTTGATTAAGTATGCAATGTCGAACGGAATGGGATACGCACCATCTTCAGTACTTGCCAACAACCACGTCTTACTATACCATGAGGGAACTGGTTCATAACCAAAATTCAACATCCACTTGGTATAGGCACGTACCTCATAGAAGCCTGCAAAAGTTGTGTCACTAATGGCAAAACATCCATCAGCTTGTCCGTTCTCATTGACTACAAGCTGTTGACGCTCCATCGGATAGCCCTGCTCATTCAGCAGTTCCACATATAGGATTCGGCTCAATGGCTCAGGGCTGTTATCATCTGCCAATACTACGTAGGCTTTGTACCAAATAGTATCGCCAAGAAAGTAGCAATTGTTGTCGAAGTGCAGGTACACCTTCTCCTGTACCGGCAATACCTTCTCTGGTTTCTTGTCGGGCACAGCAGCGAAGGAGGCCACTGTAAACAGCCAACAGCCTATCAACAACAATATGTACTTTCTGCGCATTGATACTTTATTATGGCTTCCTATCTATATAACGCACAAAGGTACAAAATGTCAATGAAAAAAATGACTTTTTTTAATAAAAACGCAAAAAAAGTAGCACGCGACAAGAAAAAGGCGACATTTTTCACGATAACCCTGCCTTATTTTTCAATAACCTTGGGTTATTCTGCAATAAGTGTGGGTTATTGAGAAAACGGTCATATTTTTCTCATGCCTTGCTCTATGCTTGCTCTATCCCTTCTCATAGGATAATCATAGGATACTCAGGGGATACTCAGGGGATGCTCTATGCCAGCTCTATGGATGCTCTATGCGCAAGTGTATGAGAAGGGTCTGTGAG
>Ga0310690_10006811_pt1 | contig 14922 bp, 10 predicted proteins | sample AusTroGonzalo_MG_2_FD_207661 | JGI IMG/M metagenome (GOLD analysis project Ga0310690, IMG submission 207661) | Bovine rumen microbial communities from tropical cattle in Woodstock, Queensland, Australia - Gonzalo_04 (v2) (version 2) | ecosystem: Host-associated > Mammals > Digestive system >...
ATGGATTTTTTCGCGTCCATGATGTGCTTCACGTCATGGACGGATACCCGGGAGATAAAGGCAGGCCCGTCCAGGGTCGCCAGCATTTCGCTGACCCGGATCGGCCAGCCGCAGAGCTTGGGATCCCGGCCGTAGGGGGAGGTGGTGGTCACCTGACCCGGCAGGGTGGTGGGCGCCATCTGGCCGCCCGTCATGCCGTAAATGGCGTTGTTCACGAAGATGACGGTGATGTTTTCCCCGCGGGTCGCAGCATGGGTGATTTCCGCCGCGCCGATGGAGGCCAGGTCGCCGTCCCCCTGGTAGGTGAAGACGATGTTGTTCGGGTTGACCCGCTTGCAGCCGGTGGCCACCGCCGGAGCGCGGCCGTGGGCGGCTTCCATCATGTCGCAGTTGAAATAATCATAGGCGAACACGGCGCAGCCCACCGGCGCGATACCGATGGTCCTTTCCTGGATGCCCAGTTCGTCGATGGCTTCCGCCACCAGGCGGTGAATAATGCCGTGGGTGCAGCCGGGGCAGTAATGCAGCGGCTTGTCGGTCAGCAGTTTTGTTTTTTCATATACAACAGCCATGCTTATTGATCCCCTTTCGCGAGTTCTTCCACCTGGGTGATAATCTCCCGGACCGTCGGCACGATACCGCCGGTGCGGCCGAAGAAATGGACGGGCTTTTTGCCTTCCACAGCCAGTTTCACGTCATCCACCATCTGGCCCATGCTCATTTCCACGGTCAGGAAGGCTTTCGCGTGCTCCGCGGCCTTGGCGATGGGAGCGGCCGGGAAGGGCCACAGGGTGATGGGCCGGATCAGGCCGGCTTTGATGCCTTCGTCACGCAGTTTGCGCATGGCGCTGCGGGCAATGCGGGCGGTGGTGCCGTAGGCCACGATCACATAGTCCGCGTCATCGGTCATCTCCTCCTGCCAGCGGCATTCGGTTTCTTCCATTACGGCGTACTTGGCGTACAGCTTGTTCACATGCTTTTCCAGCACGGCGGGATCGATATACAGGCTGTTGATGACCGCCCGTTCCCGGCCGCAGCCCGGCTTCCACCCGGTAGCCGCCCAGGTTTTTTCGGGCAGATCGGTACGCTCCTTCCGCTCGGGCATTTCCACGGGCTCCATCATCTGGCCGATGAGGCCGTCGCCCATGATCAGCACGGGATTGCGGTATTTGTCCGCCAGGTCAAAGGCTTCCTGCGTCAGCTCCACCGCCTCCTGCACGGAAGAGGGGGCCAGGACCAGCATGCGGTAATCGCCGTGGCCGCCGCCGCGGGTGGACTGATAATAGTCGCTCTGGGCAGGCTGGATAGAGCCGAGGCCGGGGCCTCCGCGCACCATGTTCACGATGACGCAGGGCAGTTCCGCGCCGACGATATAGCTGATGCCTTCCTGCTTCAGGGAGATTCCCGGGCTGGAGGAGGAGGTCATGACCCTCGCACCGGCACCGGCCGCGCCGTAGACCATGTTGATGGCGGCAACTTCGCTCTCCGCCTGCAGGAAACAGCCGCCCTCAATTTTCGGCAGCCGTTTGGACATGTATTCCGGGATCTGGTTCTGGGGGGTAATGGGATAACCGAAGAAGAAGCGGCATCCTGCCTGGATGGCGGCTTCGGCGATCGCTTCATTCCCCTTCATGAGCATTTTTTCACCCATGGATTCGCTTCCTCCTTTATTTCTCCACCTTGATGACGGCGTCGGGGCACATCCGCGCGCAGAACGCGCAGCCGATGCAGGACCCCTGATCCGTAATGCCGATGGGATGATAACCTTTGGTGTTGATCTCCTTGCTCAGCGCAAGCAGATGCTTGGGACAAACCTCGGCGCACAGGCCGCAGCCCTTGCAGGTCTCGCGGTCAATGGTCAGTTTGGCCATGGCTTCCGCCTCCTTACAAAATGATTAAGCCTATTATAGGTTTACGCGGGGGATGAGTCAATGTCGGAACAGAAAAAAGCCAGGGAATATTCCTGGCTTGCATGATTGAACAGTCCAGTCACTTAATGAGAAGACAGCTCCGCGGCAACCTGCGCGCCGAGCCGGGCGTTGTTGTAGACCAGCTGGATGTTGGCCTTCAGGGAATCGCCGCCGGTCAGCTTCTGGATCTTATCCAGGAGGTAGGGGGTTGTCTGCTTGCCGTGGATGCCCAGCCTTTCGCATTCGGCGATGGCTTCGTCGATGTTTTTGCTGATATAGTCCGGATCCATGGAGTATTCCTCCGGAATCGGGTTGGTGACCAGCATGCCGCCGGAGAGGCCGCAGTCCAGCTTGACCCGGAAGGCGTCGGCAATTTCCTTTGGCGTATCCAGGCGGTAGTCCACCTTAAAACCGGAGGAACGGGTGTAGAAGGCGGGAAGTTCTTCCGTGCCGTAGCCGATAACCGGTACGCCGTGGGTTTCCAGATATTCCAGGGTCAGGCCCAGGTCGAGGATGCTCTTGGCGCCGGCGCAGATGACCATCACCGGGGTTTGCGCCAGTTCCTCCAGGTCCGCGGAGATATCCATGGTGGTTTCGGCGCCGCGGTGGACGCCGCCGATGCCGCCGGTGGCAAAGACGCGGATGCCCGCCAGTGCCGCGCCGATCATGGTGGTGGTCACGGTGGTGGCGCCGTCCTCGCCGCGCATGAGCAGTACGGGCAGGTCGCGCCGGCTGGCCTTGGTGACGGCGAGGCCTTTTTTGCCGAGGTATTCAATCTGCTCCGGGGAGCAGCCGACGGTGATCTTTCCCCGGATGATAGCGATCGTCGCCGGTACGGCGCCGTTTTCACGGATGATTTTTTCCACGTTCAGGGCCGTTTCCACGTTCTGGGGATAGGGCATGCCGTGGGAGATGATGGTGGACTCCAGCGCGACGACGGGGCGGTTCGCGTCCAGGGCGGCCTGGACTTCAGGCGAAACGGAAAGGTATTTTTCAAGATTCATTGCGATACTCCTTTTTTTCTTTTACATCGGGAAGCTCAGCTTCAGGTCGACGGCTTCCGGGGACAGGGCCGGGCTTACGGCCGCGGAATCAGCCGCGCAGATGGCGGCGGCGGCGAGGGCCCGGCGGGCGGCCTCGAAGGTTCCAAGGCCGTTCAGGTATCCGTCGGCGGCGGCGGCCACAAAGGCGTCCCCGCAGCCGGTGGTGTTCACGATCGGGCCGGGGGCGCAGGGCAGCAGCTCGCCGCCGTCCCGGATATCGTCCGCCCAGACGCCCCGGGCACCGAGGGACAGATAGACGCGCCGGACACCGAGCCGATGCAGCGCGTCCGCCGCGCGGGAAAGGTCCCCGTCCCCGTGAATGGCCATCCCGGTCAGCAGTTCCGCCTCGGGGATGTTCGGCTTAATCAGCGTCAGGCGGGACAAAAGCGGCAGGAGCCGGGGAGCTTTTGCCACGGAGACCGGATCCGCAGCCAGGGGAGCGGTCACATGAGCGCCGATCCAGGCCAGGGTTTCCTCCGGCAGATTCGCGTCGGCGATGACCATCGCGCCGTGATTGAGAACCGGCAGCAGGGGCTCCAGCTTCGCCGGGGTCAGCCCTTCACAGACGGACATGTCCGAAACGGCGACGTTCAGGTCCCCGTCCTGCTCCGTGACGCACAGATAAACCGAAGTCCGGCCCAGGGGATCCGTGAAGCTGTACTGCAGGTCGATACCGGCGTTCAGGCAGTGCTCCCGGATAACGCCGGCGTAGGTATCGTCGCCCATGATGGTGATCAGGGAGACGCCGCGGCCCAGCAGGCGGAGGTTCTCGGCAATGTTCCGGCCCACGCCGCCGGGTGTGAGGGTGACGCGTCCGGGATTGGAATCACCGGGGCGGAGCGGGGCGGCGGGCGTGCCGGTCAGATCCATGTTCACCGCGCCGATGACATAGACCGGCATTTCGGGGCGCAGCCGCTCGCGGCGGTCGAAAAGGGGGACTTCCCTGCGCGGGGCAGGGGAAGAAAAAAGGGTCACCGGATTTCCTCCCTTCTCCCTGTCTGTAACAGGAAACCAGCCGGGCTTGCGCCCGGCCGGGTGGAGATTATTTCAGCATGGATTTTTCCCAGCAATCGTAGGGCTTCAGCCCCAGCAGTTCCACCACCGTGGGAGCGACGTTGGCCAGGCCGAAGGGGCTTTCGGTGTCCATTTCATGGCGCTCGTCCGGATCGTGGATGATGAAGGGAACGGGGCGCAGGCTGTGGGCCGTGCGGACGGAAACGACGCCCTTCTTGTTTTTCTCCAGCATCTGGTCGCTGTTGCCGTGGTCGGCGGTCACCACCAGGATGCAGCCGTGCTCGTCACAGGCCTTGCGGATGCGGGTCAGGCACAGGTCAACGGTCTCCACGGCGATTTCCGTGGCGTAGAGGTTGCCGGTATGGCCGACCATGTCGCCGTTGGGGAAGTTGCAGCGGATAAAGCCGTATTTGCCGCTTTCGATGGCCGCGATGACCAGGTCGGCAATTTCGGTGCCCTTCATCCAGGGGCATTCGTCAAAGGAGCGCACGTCGGAGGGAACTTCCTGCCAGGTCTCCAGCTCCTCGCTGAACTTCTCGCTGCGGTTGCCGTTCCAGAAATAGGTCACGTGGCCGTACTTCTGGGTTTCGGAGCAGGCATACTCGTTGACGCCGTTTTCCACCAGCAGCTCGGTCAGCGTGTGGCGGATCTGGGGCGGATTCACCAGATACTTGTGGGGGATATGCAGATCGCCGTCATACTCCAGCATGCCGGCGTACTTCACCTGCGGAACCGCTCCCCGGTCAAACTTGTCAAAGGACGCGTCCCCGTCAAAAGCCATGGAGAGCTCCAGCGCCCGGTCGCCGCGGAAGTTGAAGAGAATCACGCTGTCGCCGTCCTTCATCGGGCCGACGGGAGCCCCGTTCTCCGCGATGACGAAGCCGGGCAGATCCTGGTCGATGACGCCGGGCTGTTCGGCACGGTAAGCCTCGATCGCCTCCTTCGCGGAGGCGAACTGCCGGCCCTCGCCGTGCACATGGATATTCCAGCCCTTTTCCACCATGCCCCAGTTGGCCTGGTAACGGTCCATGGTGATCTGCATACGGCCGCCGCCGGAGGCGATACGGACGTCATAGGAAGCGTCCTTCAGCTCCGCGATGGTGTTCTCCAGCTGAGCGACATACTCCAGGGCGGAGGTGGCGGGAACGTCACGGCCGTCCAGCAGGATGTGCACCCGGGCCCTGCCGACGCCTTCCGCCTTGGCTTCCTTCAGCATGGCCAGCAGATGGCCGATGTTGCTGTGGACGTTGCCGTCGCTCAGAAGGCCGATGAAATGCAGCGTGCCGCCCGCGGCCTTCACGCCGGCGGTCAGCTCCTTCCAGGTATCGGACGCGTAGATCTTGCCGCTTTCGATGGATTCGTTGACCAGTTTGGCGCCCTGGGAATAGATCTGGCCGCAACCCAGCGCGTTGTGGCCGACTTCGCTGTTGCCCATATCATCATCCGAGGGGAGGCCGACGGCCGTGCCATGGGCCTTGATGATCCGGAAGGGATCATTCTTTTTCAGATCATCCAGGGTGGGGGTGGTGGCCTTCATGACCATGTTTCCCAGCTCTTCGGACGATTCACCCACACCGTCCATGACGACCAGCACTACGGGCTTTTTCATATCGTAAATACCTCCTGCAGAACATATTCTGGATCCCTGTCCGGACAGGCCGGGCCGGGAAGTGTCCAACCTTTTAAACGATACAGGAAACCGGTAAAAAAGTCAATGTCAGCAATTGCTGTTTCACTTTTCGTTTTAATATCTTTCAATCGCTCACTGCCAGGGCATTCCATTCGGGGACCGCTCTCGCTTAGCTGCCCGGGGCTGCCGCCCGTTCTTCGCTGAAAAAGAGCCACTGGCTCTTTTTCCGGGCGCTACGAACCCCGTGTAGCGGTTCTAAGCTCTGGCTTCGCGTACTCGCCAATCGCTAAGAACCGACACTGCGGATGTCCCCTCATCGGAACGCCCGGCGCGTTCGCTTGCATAACTGGACAGTCTCTTATAAAATCAGCTATATTTATTTTTTCCACGCAATGTGGTATTGTTAATAGCAGATGACGATTACGGCGATCCAAGGGCAATGAAAGACAGGGAAAAGGAAGAACAGAAAGGGGAACAGGCATGGCGTTTTTACAGATACAGTTTTTTTCCGCCGCGCTGAACGTGGCTTCCACGGTGAACGTGATCCTGCCGGAGGCAAACCAGGGCATCGGAATGGGGGCGGCCAGGGATGAGCGGCCGCCGAAGGTCCTGTACCTGCTGCACGGATACAGCGACGACCATTCCATCTGGACACGGCGGACCTCCGTGGAACGGTACGCCGCCAACCACAACCTGGCGGTGATTATGCCCGCGGTCAACCACAGCTTTTACTGCAATGAGGCGTACGGCGAAAACTACTGGGACTATATCAGCGACGAGCTGCCGGGAACGATGCACCGCTTTCTGCGGCTGAGCGACAAGGCGGAGGACACCTATGTCGCCGGGCTGAGCATGGGCGGATACGGGGCGATGCGGCTGGCGCTGACCTATCCGGAGCACTTTGCCGCGGCCGCCTCCTTCAGCGGTGCGGTGGACCTGGCCAGCACGTTTTTCGCCCGGCACAGGGAGAACGAAATCGACCGGGTTTTCGGGAAACTTGAGGAAATCAAGGGAACGGAATACGACACATACCACCTGATGGAGAAGAACGCGAAGGCCCCGCGGAAGCCCTGGCTGTATGTGAGCTGCGGAACGAAGGATTTCCTGTTTGACCAGCACAAGACGTTCGTGCCCGCTCTGAAGAAGAACGGCTGGGACGTGGTGAGCCACGAGGAACCGGACGCGGTGCACGAATGGGGCTTCTGGGATGCGCAGATCAAGGCGTTCATCGAACTGATCCACGCCAGGGACAGCCGCGGAGAGGACGAATAATCACGGTACGGAGAGAATGAGATGAACCGTTCAGACAGAACCGCGACGGAAGCCTATATACAGGCGCTGCTGCCGGAACGGGAGCGGTATCTGTATCAGCACGCGCTGAACAAGGTGCGGGTGATTACCCGCAGCATGAAAGGCGCAGAGAAGGAAGCGTACCTGAACAGCGAAGCTTTTCAGAATACCCTGCGCCAGCTGCAGCGGCGGGACAAAATACGGCAGGGCCTGCTGCGGGGAGAACTGGTGCTTTCCGGGGACCGGGCGGAGTTTGAACGCCTTTCGGGAATGATCGAGCGGGAACTGCGGGAGGGCCGGAACGTGGATCTGCCGTTCCTGCGGACGGTGGAAAAGAGCAGGGTGCCGCTGGAGAAGGCGTACAGGGCGCTGGGCATCATCCGGGACGGTGAACTGCGGCGCTTTTTTGACGAAGAGGTGGGACAGATGACCACCCGGGCGGAAAACCGGGTGGTGCTTTGGCTGCGCACGGGGGACCACAGCACCCGGATCCGGGAGGAAGAAACGGAAACGGAACGCTCGGTGGTGCGGCGGGTGATGGAGAAGGAGTTTCCGGGCGGGCTGACGCCGAAGGCGGTGGACCGGGCCTATCAGCCGGGCTCCCTGGGCGGATTCCTGCGGGCGGAAGCCGGGAAGCGCTTTCCGGAGCTGGCCGCCTGCCGGGGGGTGCGGACACCCTCGGGCGAAACCGTGGCGGCCGCGGTGCGCCGGGAAGCGGACCGGGGCGGAAGGCTGGTCTTTAACGCGCTGGAAAAAAAGTTTTCCCGGGAACGGCTCCGGCGGCTGCTGGAGAAGAACCCGGGACTGATCCGCCTGCAGAAAAAGGCGGACGCGGCATATGAACGGGAAAAACGGATCCGCGCGGCGCTGCTGGACGCGATTCCGGAACACTACCGGGACCTGTATCCCCTGGCCCGGCAGATGCGCAGGCGGTTTTACCTGCACCTGGGGCCGACGAACTCCGGCAAGACCTATGAGGGGGTGCAGCGGCTGCACGGGGCGCGCAACGGCCTGTATCTGGGACCGCTGCGGCTGCTGGCAGCGGAACAGTTTGAGGCGCTGAACCTGGCGGATGTGCCCTGTTCGCTGGTGACGGGGGAGGAGCAGATCCGCGTTCCTTTCAGCCGGGTGCAGTCCTCAACGGTCGAGATGGCGGACCTTCAGGCCCGGTATGACGTGGCGGTGATCGACGAGTGCCAGATGATCGCGGACCGGGACAGGGGCGGCGCGTGGACGGCGGCGATCCTGGGGCTTTGCGCGGAGGAAATACACGCCTGCGCGTCGCCGGACGCGGAGGCGCTGCTGACCCGGATCATTGAGGACTGCGGGGATGAGCTGACCGTAGTGCGCCATGAGCGGATGACGCCGCTGGAGGTGGAAAAGGAAGGTTTTCAGTTTCCCGCGTCGGTCCGGCCGGGGGACGCGTTGATTGTTTTTTCCAAGGCGCGGGTGCACGCGGTGGCCGCGGAGCTGAAAACCCGGGGATACAAGGTGTCCCTGATCTATGGAGCGCTGCCGCCGGACGTGCGGCGCAACCAGGCGGACCGCTTCCACCGGGGAGAGACGGAAGTCGTGGTTTCCACGGACGCCATCGCGATGGGAATGAATCTGCCGATTCAGCGGGTGGTGTTCCTGGAATCGGAGAAGTTTGACGGGGATATCACCCGGACGCTGACCGACTCGGAAATCCGCCAGATTGCCGGGCGCGCCGGACGGTACGGGAAATACGAGATCGGCTATGTGAACGCTTTCGGATTCCGGCAGGAGGTAGCCCGGGCCATGGCCCGGCCGCTGCTGCCGCTGACGGAGGGCGTCATCGGGTTCCCGGAATCCCTGCTGGGCATACCGCTGCCCCTGACCGGCATTTTGGACCAGTGGATCCGGATGCAGGACAAGGGCTGCTTTTCCAAGGCGTCCACGGTGCGGATGGCGGAGCTGGCCGCGATGATGGAAACACCGAAAACGGACCGCCGGCTTTTGTACCGGTTCCTTTGCATTCCCTTTGACGAAAAGGATCCGGATCTCCTGTTCCGATGGAAGGCGATGTACCACGCGGAATGCCGCGGGGAGCACATCGACGTGATGCCGGAGATGCCGGAAATGATAGAGCCGGAAAGCTGTACGATCCGTATGCTGGACGAACTGGAAGCGGATTACCGCAGATGTGACCTGTATTATAACTACGCGAGGCTGTTTTTTGAAAACCCGGATCAGCTGCTGGCGGAGATTCAGCGCCGGAAGGACCTGATCTCCCAGGGAATCGTGCATATCCTTTCCACCCAGAAGCTGCAGCAGCGGACCTGCCCCTCATGCAGGCGGCGCCTGCCCTGGAACTGGCCCTACCGCCTGTGCGACAGCTGCTACGGGCGGGGAAGGAAATGGTAGACTTACCTGTTTTCCACGATGCGGCGGACGCGGATGACGCCGTCGATTTCCTTCAGGCGCTCCACGGTGTCGTGGGGCATCGGATGGCTGATATCCAGGAGGGTATAAGCGTAATTGCCGCGGCTTCGGTTGGCCAGGTTTTCAATGTTCAGGCCCTGGTTGCCGAAGAAGTTGGTGATCTGGCTGAGCATATTCGGGATATTCTTGTGCAGGATACCGACCCGGGCCTCGGTTTCGCAGATGCCCAGGCTGATTTCCGGATAATTGACGGAGTTGTGGATGTTGCCGTTGTCCAGGTAATCCTGCATCTGCTTCACGGCCATGACCGCGCAGTTGTCCTCCGCCTCCTCGGTTGAGGCGCCCAGATGGGGAATCACGATGGCGTTTTTCATACGGACGCTGGCCGGGGTGGGGAAATCCGTGACATAGGTTGCGACGGCACCACTTTCCAGCGCGCCGGCGAGGGCCGCCTCGTCCACGAGGGTATCCCGGGCGAAGTTCAGAAGAACCGCGCCGCGCTTCATCCGGGAGATGGCTTCGGCGCCGATCATGCCTTTGGTGGCCGGGGTGGCGGGCACGTGGATGGTGACAAAATCGCTGACGGTGTAGATTTCCTCGATCTTCTCCGCGTGGATGACCATGGGAGACAGATTCCAGGCCGAATGGACGGACAGGTAGGGATCAAAACCGTAAACCTTCATGCCAAGGGCCACGGCCGCGTTGGCCACCAGCACGCCGATGGCGCCCAGGCCGACGACACCAAGCGTTTTCCCCTTGAGCTCATGGCCGGCAAAGGCTTTTTTGGCTTTTTCCGTTGTTTTGGCGATGGCCTCGTCCTCCGCGTTTTCCCGCACCCAGGCGACGCCGCCGGCAATATCCCGGGAAGCCAGGAGCATGCCGCAGAGCACCAGCTCCTTGACGGAATTGGCGTTGGCGCCGGGCGTGTTGAAGACCACGATGCCTTTTTCGGCGCAGCGGTCGAGGGGAATGTTGTTTACGCCGGCGCCGGCCCGGGCGATGGCCCGGAGGCCGTCCGGGAAAGACATTTCCTTCATATCGGCGGAACGGACCAGGACGCCGGCCGCCTCATCCATGGAATTGATCAGCGTATAGCCGGAACGGAAACTGTCCGTGCCGACCTTCGCGATATTGTTCAGGCAGAAGATTTTACGATCCTTCATGTTTATACGCTCCCTTTGCGATCGTCATTTCAAGTGGAAATAGTAGCACAAACACCCGGCACGGTCAAGGAAGGCCATGAAAGGGGCAGGGGGAAAGGCCGTGAAAGGGCGGCGGACTGAAAAAGAAGGAAAAACCGGGAAACACCGGAGGACGGGAGCAAAGGAAAAACCGCCGGCGGCGGCGAATATACCCAACAGCTATATGAAAACCGGAAGAAAAACAAAAAAGGAAGGGAGAAAGCCATGACGAAACCGATGGAAACGGTACAGAATACGCTGAGCCGCTTTGTGGAGTCCGGGCAGATCGCGGGGTGCGCCGTGAGAATCATGCGGAACGACGAGGTTTGCTTTGAGGGGGGCTTCGGATACGCGGATATCGAAAACAAGGTGGGGATGTCCGCGGAGAACACCATATTCCCGATCGCTTCCATGTCCAAGGTGATCACCGTGGCGGGGATCATGCAGCTGTATGAGCAGGGGATGTTCAAGATGTGGGACCCGGTGAGCGAGTATCTGCCGGGATTCAAAAACCCGAAGGTGGCGGTGGAAAAGGCGGACGGATCCTATGAAATCACGGACGCCCGGGGCGAGGTTACGATGCGCCAGCTTTTCACCATGACCAGCGGCGTCCCCTACGGCTGGGCGGACACGGCGGCGGGCAGGATCCGGATGGAAAAGGAAAAGGAATGGCAGGAATCGGGGAAAAAGATGCCGGGGGCGGTGGAATACGCCAACCTGGTCGGACAGCTGCCGCTGGCCTTTGAGCCGGGGGAAAGATGGATGTACGGTTTTTCCATCGACGTGCTGGGCGCCGTGGTTGAGGTGCTGAGCGGAAAAAGCCTGGGGGAATACCTGAAGGAGAACGTTTTTGAGCCGCTGGGCATGCGGGACACCGGGTTCTTCGTGCCGGCGGAGAAGCACAGCCGGATTGCCACGCTGTATCATATCCACGAGAACCTGAAGCCGGAGGAACGCTGGTACGGGAGCGAAAAACCCGAGTTTGAAAGCGGCGGCGGGGGAATGTTCTCCACGGTGGGAGACTACTCACGGTTCGCGCAGGCGCTGCTGCACGGCGGCACGCTGGACGGCGCGCGGATCCTGGGCAGGAAGACGGTGGAACTGATTTCCACGGATCACCTGACGCCGGAGCAGCGGAAGGGCGACAGCTGGGATACGCAGCGGGGCTATGGCTACGGCCTGGGGGTGCGCGTGATGACCAATCCCGAACTGGCGGGAATCAACGGATCGGCGGGCGAATGGGGCTGGGACGGCGCCTTCGGCAACTGGTTCTGCGTGGACCCGAAGGAGAAGCTTACCTGCGTGTATCTGACGACGAACCTGCCGGGAGACCATTACCGGTTTATCCCGAAGCTGATGGCGGCAATGTACGCGTCCCTGGACTGAAGACCGGAGGTTATTATTTCCTTCGGAAGGATGAGGAGGCGGGGGAATGAACGAAGCCGGGAAACAGCATAAAAAGGCGTGGGAATACGACGCGTATCATTTCTGGGTTGAGCATAACGGGACGCCGGAGGAAAGAGCAAAAGAGGACATGGAAAACCCGCTGAGGATGCTCCGGAAGTACGCAGCGTATTTTGACCGCTTTGAAGGGGTGAGGATTGCCAATATCTGCGGGTCCTGCGGGAAGAAAGCCATCCCGCTGGCCCTGCTCGGCGCCGATGTGACGGTGTTTGACATCTCCGAGGAGAACAGGCGGTACGCGCTGGAAACCGCGCGGGCCGCGAACGTCAGCATCCGTTATGAAACAGGCGACGTTATGGAAATCGATCCGGAGAAGTACAGCGGTTATTTCGACGCGGTTTTCATGGAGGGCGGAATCCTCGCCTATTTCCACGACATCGACGCGTTTATGAAAATCATGTTCAGCCTGCTGAAACCGGGCGGAAAGATGATCTGCAGCGATTTTCACCCGTTTATCAAGATTATGGACACGCTGAAGCTGGAAACGCCGACCATGAGCTATTTTTCGACGGATGTGTTCGAGGGCGAAATGGCCCACGCGCGGTTTTACGAAAAGGAAATCCGGGAGCGGTTCCCCAGGTGCCTTTACAGAAGGTATACGGTCAGCGAGATTATCAATGCCATCATCGGCAGCGGATTTACCCTGAAGCGCTTTGACGAGCACCCCGCATGGGAGGACAAAACGCTGCCCGGGGAGTTCACGGCAGTCGCGGTGAGGGACGGAGAAGCGTGAGCAGGAAAAAGAACGCGATACGGAAAATAGATATAAAGAAGGATGCTGACGCGGAAAAAGACGGCAGACGGATGAAGGAACTGGTGATGCAATGAGCCGATTGAAAAGAACATGGATTGTAATGGTAAACGTGGCCCTGATGGCAGCCATACTGGTGTTTGTCGCGTTTTATTCCAATTATGAGAGAAAAGAAAACTACGACCACCAGGTGGAGCATTTTGTCAACACAACCGTTTCGATGGAACAGGTGACGGGAAACTACCTGGAGGGGGAACAGGGAATCTGTGACAACTGGGCGAAGTATATCAACAGCCGGGACCTGACGCTGGAAGAAGCGGCGGCATACGTCAGGGCAACCCACGCGCAGGCCGTTACGTCCGCCCACCTGATTGACGCGGAAACCCTGAAAGGCTATTCAACACGGCCCAGGCCGAACAGCGCGGAGGATTACGCCGTTTCCTACCAGCGGATGGACCTGCTGGGGGACGGGGCCTGGATCGCGGATCTCGGCACGGCGATCAATATTACCCGAACCTATACCAATCCCGTCAACGGAGAGCAGTCGCTGGCCTTCTGCAACCGGATTACGGTGCGGGACGCGGAAACAGGGGAAAAGAGGGAGGCTTACCTGCTGCGTATCGTTTCCACTTCCAAGCTGGCGGAGAAGTGGGTTTCCCCCAAGGAAGAATACGCGCACGAAGAGTTTTCCATGATCGACAGGGAGAGCAACTATATCATCCGGGGACGCTCTTTCAAGAACTCCAGCTTCTTCGAGTTCTACAAGTCCTATAACCAGCCGGGAGTCGCGGCCCAGCAGCAGCTGTTCGCGGATATCCTGTCGGGAACGGGCTCGTTTACCATGCTTGATTCAAAGGGCAGGGAATGCATTGTCGCCCATACGCCCATTACCTCCACGAGAGGGTGGGTGCTGCTGAGCAGCGTGCCGGTCAGCGACCTGAACGCGAATACGGTGGACTGGCTGCTGATCGGCGTCGTGTCCGCCGGAATGCTGCTTCTGCTGGTGACGGACTTCCTGTACATGCTTTCCGTCAACAAAAAGCTTCGGGCCATGGCCAGGGAGGCCGAATCCGCCAACAAGGCGAAAACCGATTTCCTCTCCACCATGTCCCATGATATCCGGACCCCGATGAACGCGGTTATCGGCCTGACCACGATTGCCGAAAAGAACCTGGACGACCGGGAAGCCGTGCGGGAGAACCTGAGAAAGATCGGCCTGGCCAGCAACCACCTGCTGACGCTGATCAACGATATCCTGGATATTTCCAAGGTGGAGAGCGGGAAACTCAACCTGAGCCCGCTGACGTTCTCCATCGTGGAAACCGCGGAGAACCTGGTGAACCTGTCCCAGCCCATGATTAAGGAGAAGAACATTGATTTCAATTTCCGCATCAACCGTATGGAGAAGGAATACCTTTACGCGGACCAGCTGCGGCTGAACCAGATTTACATCAATATCCTCTCCAACGCCATCAAATACACGGAGCCGGGCGGCAGCGTGTCCGTGGACCTGCGGGAGGAAGAAAGCGAAAAGGAAGGCTGCGTACGGCTGGTTTACATTGTTTCGGACACCGGTATCGGTATGAGCCCCGAATTCATGGAAAAGATGTATCAGCCTTTCTCCCGGCAGACGGACAGCCGGGTGAACAGCATCCAGGGGACCGGGCTCGGGCTTGCGATTACCAGGCAGATGGTCGAACTGATGAACGGAACCATCGAGTGCCGGAGCGAAGTCGGGAAAGGGACCGCCTTTACGATTACGCTTGATATCCCCATCGCCGAAAGGCAGCTGGAGGAGATGCGGTTCGAGGGCGTTGACGTCCTGATCGCGGACGACGACCCGATCATGCTGGATACGGCGGCGGACGCGCTGGAATCGCTGGGCATCACCGCGGAACGGGCCAATAACGGTTCGGAAGCGCTGGAAATGACCAGGAGCCGGCACGCGGCCGGAAAGGATTACGACGCGGTTATCCTGGACTGGAGGATGCCGGATATGGACGGCATCGGGGCCATCCGGAGAATCCGGGCGGAGGTCGATACCCGGATCCCCATCCTGCTGACTTCCGCCTATGACTGGTCCGACATCGAAGACGAGGCGAAGGAAGCCGGGGCGAACGGGTTCATCAGCAAACCGCTGTTCCGCTCCAGGCTGTATGAGAAAATCAGCGAACTGCTCGGGACGGAAGCAAAGGCTGTGGAACCGGAGGACAACTATTCCGACCTGGCGGGAATC
>Ga0310690_10006813_pt1 | contig 14918 bp, 5 predicted proteins | sample AusTroGonzalo_MG_2_FD_207661 | JGI IMG/M metagenome (GOLD analysis project Ga0310690, IMG submission 207661) | Bovine rumen microbial communities from tropical cattle in Woodstock, Queensland, Australia - Gonzalo_04 (v2) (version 2) | ecosystem: Host-associated > Mammals > Digestive system >...
TTCCCTGCGTTCTACGCGGACGTATACTTCTTCAACATTCGCGGCGATCCTGTTGTCTACCCAGCCCTTCTCGATATCCAGGGAGGTGCCGGGAGCATTCAGCATACGGTCCTGGTCCTGCGCCGTCTGCAGTTCGGAAACAGGGATCTTGGTTCCGTCGGCGTCCCAGGCGTACGGGAGCCAGGAGGTCCACTGATCCCCGATCGGGTTCATGTTTGCGTCGTATACCTGTACTTCTTTGTAAATATACTGATACCGGACGACGATGATGGAATTGTCAGCCTTCCTGTAAAGGCCCTTGGTCGGCAGGCCGTGATTGATGTTATTGTCTTCGACATTGAAGTTCCAGGAGCCCCGGTGACTGACTACAAACGGATTGGGATTGTTGACAGTGGCGTTTCCTGCCGCGTCATAGCCCACCTTTATGGTCTTGCCGTAATTCTGCCAGCCGGTAAGATAGACGTCCTCTCCGGAACTGTAATCCACCGTCCTGCGCAGAAGCTGCAGTTCAATGACCATATTGGTCTGGGACTGATCCTCACCCGTTGTGGTATACAGGCTCTGCCCGCCGTTTCCGTTATCCCTGTATTCCAGGAATTTCTTCTTCAGGTCCATCTGCATATAGCCGGGCAGTTTGTTCAGGATCTTAATCTCACCATGATTGCCGATATTCGCGTTCCGCGGCTGCTGGAAATGAACCAGGGGACTCCAGTTGCCTGTATCGATAACGTCACGGCACTTGTATCCCTCGATCATGATCGGGAATTCGTCGATCAGCGGATCCGACAGGACGTGTTCGTCCGTGGAATCCCAGTTGGGCTTGGTCAGCGGCGTTTCAATGACGAAATACCGGTACTCTTCCGGCAGATCCACCGGGCAATCCCAGGTCCAGTTGTTCTCATAGCTCAGGCGGATCTTCGTATAGTCAAACCCGGTATCGTCCTCATAGGGCTGCGGATTACCCCAGCCGGTGGCCGGGATATAAGCCAGCGCGAAGGAGGCCGCGGGAAGGTCCTTTGTTTCCTCCACGGGAACACCCATCCATTCCTTGGTGACCCGGATGGACTTCACCTTGGTGGTCACGTTGGTGACCGTGATGACTTCCTCGCCGTCTTCGTTGAATTCGGAGTCATAGGAGGAAAGATACCGCTGGTATCTGTCGTCCGGAACATAGTTCGTTCCGTCATAGCTGAACTTCAGCGTCCCGTTTTCATAGACGTTGTAGGACGTTTCCTTCACCGTATAGTCGATGAGCCTCGCTTCTCCGTCCTCGTCGATCATGTACTTCGGCAGGTTCGTGAAAGTCCTGTCCGCCGCCTGTGTATCCTTCCGGACGGTGACGGGTTCGTCGTCTGTGGGTTCCTCGTCCGCCAGCAGCTGGAACGTAGCCTCCCAGGTACAGGAATCGTCGTCCTCAAAATCAGGCCAGTTCTTTTCGACGATGACAGTGGTCGTTTCAGTTTCATTTGTGATCGTCGCCGTGCCGTGATTCTGATGCTCTCCGGTCATGGTCACTTCACCGCCGGAGGTCGTATATATGCTTGCCAGCGTTTCCTCGTCTGTGACCCAGGCGTCCTCAGGCACTTCGCCATCCGTCAGTTCACCGAAGTATACGCCGGTTTCCTCGACGCTATAGGTGTATGTGACCCGCTCGTCCTCCGGCAGGCTGCCGTCCACGTACTTGTCCAGGTCTTCCCAGGACGTCTTCCACTCGTCCTCCCGGGTCAGGGTCACGGTATCGACGACCTCAGGCTCCCCTTCGCCCGCCTGCCGTTTCAGCACGAACCGCACGGCGGTCGCTTCCAGGATGTAGTCGGCATTTCCCCAGTCCTTTTCCGCGGTAATGTCCACCACCGGCTTCTTCGGGTTGATGAAGGAGGCTTCCACGGTCACGTCGTCGCCGCCTTCTATCGTGCCGCTTGCGTTTTCGATCTCAGGTTCATAGTATTCCGGCGTGTAATCGTCCTCTTCCACCGTGTATTCCGTACCGTTCGGCAGATCTTTAATTGTCAGGCTTTCGTTGTGTTTCAGTTTGATGGTGGCGATTCCGTCTGTGAAGGTCAGGGTTCCATCCTGACTCTCTTCCCCGGAAGTTTTCACAATGGCAAAGGTTTCCTCACCCGTGTATCCGGACAACGTTACCGTAAAGGTGAACTTCTGATCCTCGGGGAACTCTTCGCCCGTCACCGTCTTGAGGATTTTCAGATCAGCGAAGGTATCCAGCGTATTGGTAAAGTCTACATGGCTGGTTAATCCTGCCTCGATCGTGCCGTCCTCGCCTTCCCGCTCGGCCACGTAGCCGTCCGGTTCCTCGTAGACGGCAAACTCGGTGCCTTCCGGAAGTTCCAGGGCCTTCTTTGTTTCTCCGTTCGTCAGAGTGAAGGTCGCTCTGCCGCCGGTGAAGGTCATTCCTCCGTAGGTTCCGTCCGGAATCGGCTGGCCCTCCGCGTCCTTGGCCAGGACGGTAAACGTGAATTCTTTCCCCAGATCCGCCGCGTTACCGGCGATCTTCTTGGAAACAATCAGGTTGCCTGTCGTCGGATTGATATAGGTGTTGACAACCGTCAGCACAGCGTCCGCGACGTCCGTTGCCACGACCGGCGCGTCTGTTTCCGCGTCATAACCTTCCGGTACGTTTTCTTCCTCTACCGCGTAGTAATACGGCTGTCCGTATTCGTCATAGACTTCCAGTTCCTCGACTACCTTCGTCCAGTCTTCAGATCCGCCCACGACGACGGTTTCAGACCAGTCCGCGTCCTTGCTGTATCCTTCCGGCAGCGTGGAGGCGCGCAGCCTTCCTCCGCCCGACGTGACGCCGGCGGACGCGGTAAAGCGGACGTTTCCGAGGCCGGCGAACCTCCGGGGCCGGATCTCCGCGGAGCCGGAAACGCCGATGGCTTCAACGGTAATACTGGTCGTAAATCCGTTCGGGAACCAGGGATCCAGCGCCTCGATCAGCAGATCCGCTTCCCGCTGGATGGTATAGCTGTACGTATGCCTGCCCGCACCGCGGAAGGTAGTCGCCCTCTGTCCGTTGATATAGAGCTGGCTTTCGATGTTGTTCGTGGAATACGCGATTTCAATGATGGTACCGACCGCGAATTCCTTCTCGTATACGTCTGTAATAACGTTCCACGTCACGTTCCGCTGCTGCACATGCTTTGCGGTAACCTTCACAAACCGGCCGTAGGTGCTGGTGAACTCCGCGTTTGTGGTACCGTTGGAATATACGGTGACCGTCATGGGCTCCGTCGTGTTGGAATAGCTGTATCCGGACGGCGGTGCGCCGTTTGTCACATTGGCCGTCACGACGTAGGTGCCTGCTGGAAGCGTATTGTTCCCCGGCTGCAGGTTGTAGGTCGATCCGTTTCCGGTGCAGGAATAGGTCACCGCAAATCCCGAAGGCAGCTGCGGAGAAGAAGGCAGGCCGGCGGATACATGCGAGATATTCAGTGTGCCCGCGTTCTGGGAATAGAAGCTGGTGAACTCAGCAGTCGCAAGGCCGTTTTCCGGCACGTTCACCGTCACAGGATCCGAAGTAAAGCTGTAGGTATAGCCAAAGGGGGCGGCGCCGTCCGTCACCGTCGCAGTCACAGTATACCGTCCGGGCGGCACGTCGTAATTGCCTGCCGGAACGCCGGTAGCCGACGTTGGACCGCTGTAGGAATAGGTCACCTTGAAACCGGAGGGCAGCTCCGGAGACGCCGGAATACCGGAGGTGATATGCGCTATGTGCAGGATTCCCTCCTCCGGTTCAGGCGGAGCGTCCTTCTTGTAGCGGACCAGTTTCAGGGTCAGTGTAGCGTCGTCGTAATGAGCCGCGTCGTCGGACCAGACCTTTTTCACCGTCGTGGTGGTTTTCGCCGCCGCGTTGGTGATGGTCACCTTGCCGTCCGAAACGTCAGCCTCTTCGGACGTGGGTTCGTCCTTGACGATGGTCTGGATATACTGGTTGTTGATATTTGTGCCGTTTACGGTCACCGCGGTCTCCCTGGCGTAGTAATCCAGCTCCCATTCGTTGCCTTCGCTGTCCCGCCAGACCTTGGGCATGCCGGTGAAGGTGCAGATCCAGTCCGGCGCGGCTTCATGGGCGCTCATCGTCTGCACGGTATTGATTCCTGTTCCGAAAATCGGATCGCCCGTCGCAGGCAGGTATTCGTCAAACTCGGGCCAGTTTTCCAGGGTCGCCACAGGCTCGCCGTGATCTGTTTTCTGGCGCTTCGCGTAATACAGTTCGAAGGTAACCTCCGCGTCCGCCGGAACCGGAGTACCCTCCGCCCACTTTTTCTCCACTTCCAGGCTGGTATGGCTGGTGTTGACGTATACGTTATACACGTAGAACTCGACGATACCGTTCTTCTTTTCCACGTTGTCCAGCCGTTTGAAAGTGCCGACCACCTCGGGAACAGCGGCGAACACGGCGTCGTCCATGGTGTAGATCTTACTCAGGTGCCGCGGATCCGGATAGGCTTCCTTGTCGTCGTACTTGTTGCCGCGTCTGACGTATTCTGTAGCGATATAGGTTTCCTTGTATTCCCAGGTATCGCCCGATACGTCGACGAAGGAGGGCGCGATCGTGTTCTTGTCTTCCGTCACGTAGTACATGCCAGGCTTAATAGCATAGTCGTACACGACCGTCATGCCGTCAGGTCCGACTGCGATATTCTTGGAATGGAATTTGGTATAGCCGGAAGGAACAAACTCTGTTCCGTACTGTTCTACGTTCACCTCTGCCACGATATTGGGATTGGCCACCAGGCCGTTGGCGTCCTTGGCGGTGTTTCCGTAAATATCCACGCTGTGGACGATCTTCTCCGCGGGATGGATCAGCAGGCCGTTTTCGTCCACGATCTGTTTGGTGACTTCCAGCGCCACGACGCTCGTGCTGGCTGCTTCCGTATCGCCGCCCAGGATAAAGTCCATGCCGCTGCCGTCGATGATTCCGCCGCTCTGCCACAGGTCGTAATTCCAGTGTGCGGGCGGACACTCGTTGGCGGTGTCGTAGTAGGTAAAGCTGGCCGTCATATCCACGTCCATGTTGAGGGACAGCGGCTTATAGGTACCGTCAGCCATTTTTTCGTACAGCTGGCCACGGTCAGGATCCACCATGCTGAAGGTTTCGTTCTTGACGGCCGAAACGACGTAGGTGATCTGGTTGTTCAGGCGTTCCCGCTTCATCCGGTCGGAGTTGGTATCCTCCCACCAGTTGTAGGCGGTATTGACCTCCGCCACCTTGAACCGGCCTTCCACACGAACCTGCACAGCGCTGACGTCGTTATGGGCGTTGGAAGAGTAGCCGGTGATGACGAAGGCGTCGTCCAGCTCGTTGTTGTTCTTGTCATACGCCTTGATAGTGGCGTGTTTCATGTCCTCCGGATCGATGGACACTTTGGTGCTCAGATTCAGCGACGTGTTGGTCGTGACGTTGTATTCAATCCACGCGCCGGTATCCGGATCCTGATAGTAATAGGTGCCGTAAGCCAGGGGCACGTTGACCCTGGATTCACCGGCGATGGAGATATCAATATGGTTTACAGAATGGTTCCGGGCGATCGGTTCACCGACCTCTGTCGGATCCGCGAAAAGGATCTCCACGCCGTTATCCGCGGACTGCTGTCCGACCAGGCGGACGGGAACGCCGTTGCTGTTCAGCTCGACGCCCAGGTGATTGCTGCCGTTCCAGGGCTGTGCATACACCTGCTGGCTGTAATAGTTCACGCTGGCGCTGTTTTCCGGACCTGTGGGCCGGTTAATCGTCGCGGGATAATTCATCACGCCCTCGTCGTCCCGCCAGCCCTGGTTGTAATGCATATCCAGGGAAACGTTGCCGCTGTTCTCCTCTGACAGGGCTCCGGGCTGGGTAGGATCCAGATACCGCCTGTAGTAATCAGACGGCAGCTGATCGGAAGTATAGCCGGATGCTTCAGACCTGAAGTAAATATGCTTGTTGGGGTTGGTGCCGTCAACGGTCCACAGCATCGGGTTGTCGACAGCCACCTTGTTGTTCACAGGATCGTAGTCTACCCGCGTCAGGCTGGCGTCGTTGTTGACGATATAGTAATTCCCGTCATACTTCACAAGGACCATGTATTCCTTGCCGTTTTCCATCACGGGATCCGCGAACTGCAGGTTGAAAACGTCGTCGTTCGTGTTTCTGGCGTACCATCCGGCAAAGCCGGTTCCGCCGTTGAATTCGTTCAGCCAGTAGGTCACGCCGCCGCTGCTGGTCTCGAACACATAGGTGCCGTTGCTGTTCCGGGTGACCCTGAATCCCTGCGGTTCGCTGCTCAGCGCCGCGTGGGCCCGGCTGGCGTCGCGGCGGTCCAGGTGCATGTACAGCTTGTTGCCCTGCGCGTCTGTCGTGAAGATGTTGTAGACGCCGTTTGTATCTGTCGCTTCAAAAGTCCATACGGTCGCTTCGTTCGCGTTCCTGGTTTTGTGGAACAGGTTTGTGGTGGCGTTGTCGACGGTATTCGTCACATACTGGCCGTTATGGTTCATGGTGAACCTTCTGCTGTCCAGGTCGCCCAGGTCGTTCTGTGGCTGGCTGGAAGGCATGGTGATCACGCCGTACACCGAGAAGGAATCCGTCTCAAACTGTATATTTTCTTCTGTATCGATCTGTGCGCTGAGAATATCCGGTTCTGTTTCCGCGAAGTGAACCACCAGCAGTTCTTCCGTTCTCTCTTCGGGAGTATCCGCCAGGCTGATCTTTACCGATACGGCGCCTTCAGGTTCGATCTTCTGTCCGCCGGACAGGATCTCGATATCGAAGAACCGGCCGTACTGGTCTTCGCCGATATACACGCCTTCGTCCTTCCCGGGCGCTTCCCGGTCGGACTGCTCAAGCGCCGCCCTCACAGCCTTCTGCAGGCATTCCGCGTACCGTACGTCCTCCGGCAGGATCTCCGTCACCTTAAGCTCTGCGTCCGCCGGAATGGCCGCGTCAGGGCCGTACGTCACGCTGATCTCATAAGTGTTTCCGTCAGCAGCCAGAATCTTCTGGGTAATCTTTGTACGCTGCACCACGCCGTATACGGAGAAGCTGTCAGCCGTGAAGGCCACCGTATCGATCACCGCTTCGCTCCGTCTGGCCGCGTCCTCGTTGGAATCCGTTTCGGATTCGATCACCTTCGCCTCGTTGTTTTCAATGTGCACGGCCTGGACGTCATGCTCTTCCGTCAGTTCGATGACGTCATTGAAGATAATCTGCACTTCCACGTCCGCCTGCGGTTCCACTTCTTTCCCGCCGCTGACAAAGGTGATGTCGAAATAACGCTCCAGGGTGATTTCGCTCCATTCCTCACCCAGCGTATCTTCTGTCATGCCGCTGTAAAGCGCGTATTCCGGCGTACCCGGAACGATCTCCCTCACCTTCATCTCCGTATCGGAAGGGAAACCGGCTTCCGGCCCGTACGCTGCCGTGACCAGGTAATCCGCCGCGTGGAATTCCTGCGTCACGACGCCGGTCTGGATGCGGTCCACGGTTGCGTATCCGAAGGGCTCCATCCGGTAATCGTCAATCAGGAGCATGCCGTCCCGCGCTTCCAGGGTCCGGGCGTCGCTGCCGGTCAGGAAACAGATCACGCCTTCAGGAATATCCAGTTGTTCACAGATCAGCTCCATACCCGCCGCCGGCAGGATCTCGTTTCCTTCCGGATCGGTCAGCTTCAGCACATAGAACCGGTTGTTTTCCTCCGATACCTGCCGTTTCCAGGTCTCGTTCTCTTCATTGCGGATCAGCTTTGCCGCCGATTTCAGGGCGGTATAAAGCTCCGCGCCCTTTGCGGTCTCCAGGGTCAGGCTGGCTTCTTCAGGAATACGGGCTTCCGCCGGATAATCGATCCTCACGGCACAGCCCTCTGCCTCAGCCGTCAGGCTGCCGGCATACCAGGTTCTCTCCGGTTCCGGTTCGCCTGCGGGTTCCCCTTCGGTTTCACCGTCTCCGGCAGCAGCTTCCGGCTGTTCTTCCGGATTGTCTTCCGGCTTGTTCTCTTCCGGATTGCCTGCCGGCTCCCCTGTTTCGATCGTATCTTCCGGAACTCCTGTTCCGATTGCTTCCTCCGGAGTCCCGTTTCCGGCTTCTTCAGCGCCCGTTTCCGGAAGCTCGTTTGTTTCATCCGGCACAGGTTCAGTCTCAGACGGTTCTTCTTCCTGTCCTGCTTCTCCCTCGGGAAGGACGCCGGACTCCTCCGGGTTCTCATCCGTTTCAGGATTGGCGGGGATTTCTTCGGCGTTTTCCTCCGGCTGCGGCGTTTCGGTCACCCGTACCGGAGCGGTGACGGGTTCTGAATAGATATAGTCACCTTCTGCATATGCGGAAATACCGGAAGCGGAAAAAAGCCACACGAAAGCAAAGAGGAAAGATAATATTCTCCTCCCTGTTCCAGTGCGCCGGAAAACACGCTTCCGATTCATGAAACAATCCCTCTTTTGTATATTATACAACCTTTTCAGAAGGTTGGTTACATCGCATAGCTATCCATGTTTATTATGTATCTATTTCCTGTTTTTGTCAATAATTTGTACTAAAAAGGCCGGATATTTCCGGCCTTTCAGGGGTATTTGTATTGTTTTTTCCGTTCAATAATATCTTGACTTCTTTTTCTTCCCGGCAAAGAGTACAACCCACAGGATCATCAGCAGCAGAACCGGCCCGGCGATAAAGGGAACCACATACAGCGGCTCAACCTTCAGGGCGTCCGCCGTCACACGTACGTCCACCAGTTCCTTGTCGTTTTCTACCCTGATGCCGCGTACCAGCAGCCGGTGCGTATTGATTCCGTAGGGCGTGCAGGTCATCAGCGTACAATAGTCCTTCCCGGGGAACAATGTCAGCTCGGAACTGTCCTCCGGCAGAATGACCGTAATCTTGTCCACCTGATAAGTCAGCGTCTGGTCCAGGACGGTCAGATAGAACACGTCCCCTACCTCCATCGCGTCCAGGTCGCTGAACAGCTTGGCGCTCGGCAGGCCCCGGTGGCCGCTCAGCACGCTGTGGGAGGCGAACTCCACCTTGCTGTAATCGTCTCCGTCCGGGTGTACGCTGCCCGCCGGCAGGGAGGTTCCGTCAATGTGACCGATGGAATTCTGCAGTACTGCGTCGCTCGTGCCGTGATAAACCGGCAGGTTCACGTCAATCCGGGGAATGGAGATGAAGCCCATGTTTCCTGTACCGTCCACGTTCAGCTGCCGCTCATAGTCGTCTATATCCTCGTCGGACATAGCCCACGGATTCGGATTGGCTGCCAGCCGCCGGTTGTAATCCAGCGCTTCTTCCCAGACGGTGACGTATTCGTCGTTGGTCAGTTCAGCCACGCGTTCCGCGTATCCGGCAATCGCCCGGGTCTGGTGCATGCTGTTCCAGTAGTCGCTGAACGCAGGATAACCTGCGATACCGACTCCGACCAGCAGAATCAGCACCAGGATCGTATTCGATACCCGGTGTTTCTTTTTCTTTCCGGCTCCGTCGCCCGGAGGCCTTCCCGCTTTCCTCATGCTTCCGCTTTCTTTCTTACCGGTTGATCAGGCTGTTCGCCTGGATCGCCAGGGCAATATCCGGATAAGTCCATTCCAGCGTCTGGCGCCGGATCAGTCCGAAGCGCTCCCCGTTTCCGGAAAACGCATGGTTGTCCCACCAGACGCAGGTGATGCCCCGGGTGCTGGCTGAAGCCACATAGTATGCCGTGAAATTGACCCGGTCCTGCAGGTTGCCGCCCTTATCCAGCGCGCCGAACTCATCCATCATCACGGGTATCCCGTTGCTGACAAACCGGTTATACAGGCTGTTCATAAAACCAGCAATTTCACTTTTCTTGTTCTTGTCCTTGTCCAGGTCAAACCGCTTGTCATTACTCTGGATATTCAGGGCAAAGTTGTAGGGCGTATAGGCATGAGCCGCTACGATGATCCGGTTGTCCGCAGTGTCTTCCGGCAGCTGGAAAGCATCGCTTGCGGCATTCCAGGGTGCCGCGCAGTACGCCGGCACAGCCAGGTACCTTGTTGCGTTGTTGCCGCCGGAAGCCCGGACAATATCCACAAACAGCTGATTCAGTTGATTGATATACTGAGCAGCAAGGCTGCATTCTTCCACTGCCCTGATCCAGTTCCATTCATACTGCGTACCTACCAGCCTGGGTTCATTCATGGATTCCAGGATCAGGTGCTCGTCGCACTCTTTGAAAGCTTCCGCCATCTGGGTCCAGATGGATGTCAGGTAAGACACGGAACGGTCGTAATGGGCCGTATCCGGATAATAATAGCGGACGTCGTTATCGTGATGCACGTTCACGATGACATACATCCCCTGGTCCAGCGCCCAGCCGGCCACTTCCCGCACCCGGTCGATCCACTCCTGATCAATGTTGTCGTCTTCATCCACATGGTTATGCCAGCTTACAGGAATCCGGATGGTATTGAATCCCGCTTCCTTGATGGCCGCGATCAGTTTCCGCGTGGTCCTGACGCCAACCCAGCTGGTTTCCATGTCTGTACCGCTGGAATGTCTGACGTATCCGTCGTATGCGTCAAAGGTATTGCCCAGGTTCCATCCGCTCTTCATGTCGCGCATGAATTGCATGGCGTCGTTGTCCGGAATGTCAAACTTCTTAATATCCTCAATCACCGGAATCGTAATCCCTTCTGTCTGTACCGGCGGCTCTGCCAGGCCCGCGGCAGTGCTGAACACCAGGCAAAGCGCCAGCAGCAGCGCTCCGATCGTCTTCATCCGCATTCTGTATATTCCTCCCGTGTAAAGGTTTTCTGTCTGCTGCTATTATACGCAAAGAGCTCCCGCTCTTCAAGCAAACGTTTGTACAAACAGCATTCACTAACCTGAATCCTTTTCCGTCAGACCAATTCCAATTATGAATTATGAATTCAGAAAAGCCCGGACTCCTCAAAGTCCGGGCCTTTCGGTAAAAAACGTTTTATTCCTGTGCCTTGCGGCGGGCCACCAGAACCACAGCCGCGCCGATGATCAGCAGGCCGCCGATCACGTAGAAGATCATGGTGCCGGAACCGCCGGTGCTGGGAAGAACGGTACCTTCGTTGTTCTCGACGTCAATCTCGCCGAAAGATCCATCCGACGCCTTGACCGGAGTGGGATCCTTCAGGATAGTGTAACCGCCGGTAGGCGCCTTCGTTTCCTGCAGGCTGTAGGCCTGTACGTCGGTATCCAGACCATAGATCCGCACGGTTTCACCGATGGTGGTGATGGTCTCCGTCGTGCCGGTTTCATCAGGCATTGCGATCCGGTATTCCTTGCCCGCTTCCACTTCGATCAGCTTCATGGGGGTGCCATTCATCAGGAACTGGAATTCCGCGCCTGCCAGCTGGTCGCCCGTGGTACCGTCGACCTTGTTGAACTTGAATTCATAGGTCTTGACTTCCGCTTCCTTAGGCTTGGTTGTGTAATGCTCGCCGTAGTCCAGGACCACCTGGTTCTTTTCCGGAGTGTCTGTCTGGGCGTCTCCGTTCAGGACTGCCGTACAGACGATCTCGACCTCCGTAACTTTGGTGCTTTCAGACTCAGCCGCTGTCGCAGCTTCTTCAACCAGCGCCTTGGGCAGCGTGAGGACGAAACTGCTGTTGTCGGCTGCAGGCTCGACCGAATACGCGCTTTCGCCCACATCTGTTCCGCCCATCTTCACGGAATCGATGGACTTATAGCTCAGTCCGTCAGTCATGGTATCCGTCAGTTTGATCTCGTCGTTTGCTGTGGACGGGATCTTCACCTTAATGGTGAACATAATCTCGTCGCCGATCTGGGCGTTTTCGTCAGTCTCGTCGACTTTCTTTTCCACTGTCGGGAATTCGTTTTTCTCCACGATGGTTACCGCGGTCAGCGTCTGTACGGCCACGTTTTTACCGGCTGTGGACTCGACGTAGTAATAACCGGGATCCACAGGTCCGCTCGTGGCGGTGCCGGCTACAGCTTCCTGCTCGAACGTATCGTGCGGGAAGATGGAGAGATCCAGTTCGCTGAGGGCTGCCGCAATCTGGGCACCCGTGGTATTCGGATCGTTCAGTTCCACATACCAGCGGTTCGTTTCACCGACCCGGGTCACCTTGAACAGGCCGGTGCCCTGCAGCGCCGTAGCCTTGGCCTGGGTATCCGTATGGTAGGACACCGAGCCGCCGGACTGGTACACATCGTTGATGGTGGGATCTTTACCAATATCGGCTTCCAGAATCCGGTACCAGGTATACGAGGTTGTGTCCACTGCCGCTTCTGCAGCCTTGGAGGTGGTGGTAATCGTGATACTGGGGGTGGATGTCGTGGCAGTTGTCTGTCCTTCTCCTCCCTCGTTTTCCGCGAAGGCACATACCACCGTCAGCATCAGAGCCAGCGCCAGCATCAAAGCAAACAGTTTCTTCATTGTCAGCATCCCCTCATTCATTATTTTGATCATCAGGTGTTTTATCATTATCAATGCTGTTTTATGGATACCCTTCAGGTTTCGTTTTTAGTAACATAGCATACAGGTGTTCTATCGTGATGTAATTATAGGCGTGTTTCCAATAGTTGTCAATGCTTTTGCATACATCTGGCGCTCTTTTTGGCGATTTTCCTGCCTTCCGGCGCTATACAGCTTTCCTTTTTCAGAATCCGAACCAGGCAAGCCTGCCGAAGGGATAGATCCGGGCCATCGGTTTTCCGAAAACCTCTTCCTGGGAGATACATCCGAAATTGGTTGCCCGGCTGTCAAAGGCATAATCCCTGTTGTCCCCCATCACAAAGAACTGTCCGGCCGGCACCCGGAAAGGAAAATCGATATCACACTGGCCCAGCGCGTGTTCGGAAATATATCCTTCCTCTTCCAGGAACTCCCCGTTCACCTTCACATAGCCTTTCTCATCAATCTCCACCGTATCCCCCTCCCGCGCGATGACGCGCCGCAGGAGCAGTTTGTTGTTGAAGTAAAAGGCGCAGATCTCCCCGTTGTTCACTTCGTCGTTTTTCGTCAGCAGCACAATATCGCCGGGCTGGAAGCCGGGTTCCATATTGTGCCCGTTCGTAATCCGCAGAACCGGCAGGAAAATGAAGGCAACGATGACCGCCAGAGCCGCCACCACGATAAATGTCCCGATGGTTCCCTTCAGCGCCTGCCTGAACTTTCCCTTGCTCCGGACCTGGCTCATTTCGGACTCAATCTCGTTCAGGTCCGGCAGTGTATCTCCCCTCCTGGGTTTCCTGGCCATGGCTGATCCCTCGTTTACTCAGTTTTCCCGGCTTCCTCCGGGGTTTCGGTCTGTTCTTCCGGCTCCGTCGCTTCCTGCTTCGCCGCCTGCTCAATCTCTTCTTCTGTCGGCAGTTCCGGCAGGTCGATATCCACCATGGTCAGCTTCTGCAGCAGCCGCAGCTGTTCCTCTATCTTCTTCATCCGGATCTGCAGGTCCTTCGCGGCGCCCTGCATCCGGAGTTCCTCTATCCGGTTTTCATAATCCCGGCGGGCGTAGTCCAGCTGTTTATCCGTCTGCTCCCGGATCTCAGCGACTTTCCGCTCGGCCGCCTCACAGCGTTCCTTCAGCTCCAGGTTTTCCTTACGCATTGTATAGATCAGTTCCAGCAGCTCAAAACGCCCGAGACTCTTCAGCATGTTTTTGGCCATGCGTTGTTCCTCCGCAATCCGGCCGCATTGTCATACGGCAGGTTATTTGTCTTCCAAAACGGTGGGATCGATTCCCCGGTCCACCATGGACTGGTATACATTATAGTAACTGGACGCAACGATGGCGTCGCCCCAGGTAATGTACCGGATGATATCATAGTTCATCAGGTCGCTGGTGTAGAAATCATAGTACACATTGGAATAAACCGGGATCAGCGGCAGCATGTCGCTCAGCTGTTCCTGGAAGGTAATCCATTTCCGTGCAAACCCCAGGGCGTCGCTCGGTACGGTTTCGCACATCAGCCGCGCGTATTCGTACAGCTGCGCATGAACCCAGGCCAGGGTATCCTCTTCCGGCGCTTCAGGATCTCCCGCCAGGAAAAACAGCTGGGGCGCAAATTCAATGTTGAAGTCATCCCCCACGTAGAACATGTCGATGCCTTCAATATCCCGGTCATGGTAGGCATGCACCAGGTCGTTCATCTCCATCGGTACCAGGGTCAGGCGGATGCCCGCTTCCTTCAGGGGGCTGACCAGGCAGGCTTCCATAGCCTCCGCCATCTCGTTGCTTTCAGGATAAGCCATGGTCAGGTCCAGTGCCAGCAGCTCACCCTGAACCTCCTTGCAGCGCACTTCGTCCCTTCCGGCGACAAACGGCTCACCGTTCCCGTTCAACTTCCAGCCGTTTGCCTCCAGCAGCTCGCAGGCCCGTTCCACATCCAGCCCGTAGTGTTTCACCCCGTCCAGGGACAGGGCTTCCCACTGCTCAATCCGGCTGTCGTATGCTTCCTGCTCCTCCGGCGTAGGATCATCCGGCAGGGTTTCCGGATAATCTTCCGTTCCCCTGATCATGCCGTACATCCACTGACCGATGCCCATCATTCCGTCCACAGGAATCCCGTACAGATAGGTGTACTCGTCCTGCATGGCTTTCTTGTCCATACACCAGGCAATCGCCTGGCGCACGTTCTTTTCCTGCACAGCCGGCCGATCCGGGGTAAAAACGATGAATGACAGGCCGATCCGGGGATAGTTGGTCATTGTATAGCCTTTACCGGCGGAAACCAGTTCAATTCCCTTGTTGATCGTATCCCTGCGGACCACCTTGTTCAGCAGCTGGAACTCATCCGCCTCCAGCTTTTCGATCATATCCTCATCCCTTGCCAGGGTGAAACGAAGTTTCGGAATGCTGGGTTTGAAGCCATCCTCATTTCCCTTGTAATAGGGATTGATCTCAAACGTGCAGGTTTCCCCATCCCAGGAGGTCAGCACATAGGGGCCGCTGCCCACCGTGGGATGGGACAG
>Ga0310690_10006814_pt1 | contig 14917 bp, 16 predicted proteins | sample AusTroGonzalo_MG_2_FD_207661 | JGI IMG/M metagenome (GOLD analysis project Ga0310690, IMG submission 207661) | Bovine rumen microbial communities from tropical cattle in Woodstock, Queensland, Australia - Gonzalo_04 (v2) (version 2) | ecosystem: Host-associated > Mammals > Digestive system >...
ATTTGGGAATCGAGAGGGGGTCAATAAAAATCAACCGCCCCGGGTGTCGTCGGTCGGCTCGGGATGATCGTCTTTATCTTGCTTACAACCTTCAGGATAGATGATGCAATACTTCATCATCTCCTTTAGCCTCTGTCTTGCTTGCTCGGTCATTGTCTTCTGCTTTATAGTTCGGGTCGTTGGCTTCCATGAATCGCCGTCGAGCTCGCGCCTTGTTCTCCTTCACCTTCTCCTTGGTGTGCGACTTCATCTCTTGGTGAGTCTTGATGTGACAATCGACACACAACAGCCGACAGTTGTCAGGGTTGTATGCCAACCGCTCCATCTCCATCTCCGTCTTCGCCGACTCAACGGGAATCACATGGTGACAGTCCACGCCAGCCCTGATGAATCCTTCGGCCTTGCACCGCTCGCACAGTCCGTTCGCCCGTCGCCACACCACCCGCTTCACCTCCATCCACCGCTTCGAGTTCAGCAGCTTCTGGTATCGTTTATCTCTACTCATAGTCTCGGTCTTTCCAAATGAGTAACAACACGAGCAGCAGCAGAGTGAAGAATATGGAACAGAAGAACTCTGTCCATCCGAATGTTGGTTGTATCATAGTCGTTTATGTTTTATGATTCAACGTCGAATGGCTTACTGCCAATAGCTTGCTCTATCTCTTCAGGCGATACATGGGTACCGATATGCTCACCACCGTCTGCCTCATAGTCGGATTGTTCGCGGTCGAAGTCATCGAAGTGGATGGTCTGTTGAGCGTTCGCCAACGAGTCAGGTGTTCGGTGTTTCTTGCGGACGTACTTGTTTCCATATTCGATTCGTCTACCAAAGTCGTGATGGTTGTCGAATCCTGGCAACTCTTGTCGATCTTCATCATTCAAGTCCATGATGGTCTGAGCGTCCACCATGCGTACCAATGTCTCACGGATGCTCTTCGACTCAAAGTGTTGTGCTACTTTTCGCACGTCCCAATAGTCATCTTTTCCCATTGCTATCTCAACTACGCGCTCGACTATCTCATCGACACACAGAGTCATGTAACCTTCTACATCTTTGTCCGTCGTCTGGAAGTCGCCACCCATGAAAGGTTTATTGAACATTGCGAGTCCGAATCCTTCACGTGGCTTGCCATTCTTCGACTGCTGAAGTACCAAAATGCACTGTGCCACGTCCAATTCTCCGTTGGTGACGAAGTTAAACATCTTTCGCCAGTTTGAAGACACCTTCACCATGTGCAAAAGTGCTTTCATTTCTGGTGAAGGGTCGATAGTTATGCGTGCCGTCTCGATTAGAAATTGAAGGCACATCTTCATGAGGTCATTCATATTGGAACCCTTCATTGCGCAGATCATGTTCAGCAGTGGCAACCACTGAGCAGGTATCTTGCACGATATGGTCAGCGTCCCGTCGGTGTTAGTCTGAATTTGTTCTCCTATCATTACTTTTGTTATTTAGATTGTTCTATCTCCAGATTTAGTTTTTCAATGAGTGATGCCGTTTTCGGCATTGCTTTCTTCACTTCCTCAATAGTCTTCAAGTCCTTACGTTCTTGGATCATCCGAACTACGATGTCGGCGATGTCAGCCTTCTCACCGTCGCATGGTTTCCACCATTCCTTGACGGGTCGTGCGTCCACCACGATGCGGTTATATCCGATGGCGTTCGCCTTCGCTTGCCAACGTTCAACGCCGTCACGATCAGGATAAAGCACTATCTTTCTGCCTTGCTCGATGATGGGTTGCAACCGTTCGTGCGTCAGGTTCTCCAATCCTCCGCAAGCCATCCATACCTGTTTGGCATTGTTGCCGTAGGCGGTCGCCATGATCAGAGCCGTTTTCTCACTCTCCACAATGCATACCGTCTGCTCCACGTTCTTCACTTTGTATTGGTTCAGCAGATGCAATCCAAAGTAGCATTGCTTCTTCTCTTGCAACTCGTCGCTGTACTGAGGCTGTCGGTCGTCGCGGAAGAGTGCCGCGTGAATGAAGTCGAAGTTGTAGCGAGTGTCTCGGTCGCGGTGTCCGTCTGTCTTATACAGCATCATCTTCCCAGTTCTAACTCGCTGCTGTTCGTCTATCTGCCAGAAGATGGTCATGCCTTGCTTGGAGTGCCCGATATGGTAGGCTTTCAGATTGTCAGTCAGCCGTGAGCGTTCCATGCTGTCCCACTTCAGTGATGAGAGCCACACCACGAGACGATTGACATCACGTTGTGTCTCGCTTCGTTTCACCATCCACATCGGTAATTCCAACATCTGTAATGGTGGCGGTGCCGGTCGTGGTGGTGGTGGAGTATAGTCGAAAGGTACGTCGTCGGTCTCGATATTGTACTTCTTTCCGAGCCAACGGATGGCATCAGGGTAGGTCATCTTCTCGTGCATCATCAGAAAGTCTACCACGCCGCCCTTCGCATCACATGCAAAGCACTTGAAGCAGTTGCCTTTCGGATAGACAACAAACGATCCGAGCGAGTGGTCATCGTGGAAGGGACAAAGTCCGAGGTAACGGACTCCTTTTTTCTTCAGTTCCACAAAGTCACCCACGACCTCCTCAATCCGTGTCGTCTCGATGATTTTTTCGATGATGAATTTGTCGATTTTGCTCATAAGATTGCGACTAAAATAAAATCTACTGAAAAGCCAAAACGCGTATGTACGCGCGAGACGAGATGTGTGGATTCGCATCCCACGCCCCGCGCCCACCTACGGCGGGGCAGGGATTCGCATCCCGTCATCTGTGTACCTTGGTACAAAGTTCTATATACCTTTAGGTATATAAAAATATTTGGTACAAAGTTTTAGAAGGGTAAATCGTCGGCAGGTTGAAGCATGTATGAACCGTTGCCGCTTTTTATAGTGCTCTCCACTAAATAGCCGAGATTGATGGCGGCATCCAGGTCGGCTTGTTGCTTTCCTGTATTCTTCTGACCTCCTATCTCACCGAATATGGTCTTCTTGATTGCCGAGCGTGTCATTGGCCATTCATAGCGGCTATTGGCTTCGTGAATCCACTTGATGATTTCTTTCGGATCGTCACATGTCGGCTTTTCTGTCGCTGGTGCGCTATCCAGTTGTTCAGGTCGTCCCCATGAGTCCACGGGCAATACTCTGAACTTCCAATCATCGACATCGCGTCCACGGGCTTTCAGTTGTTTCACGGTGAATACCACGTCACCCGATTTGTCGTTCTTGTCTTTCTTCGTCTGAAAAACGTCTGTCACCTTGCGTTCGAGAAATGATCCGAGATGTCCCACCAGTTTCTCACCGCCTGGGTTCTGATGTACGATGCACCACACGCTGATTCCGTAGTGCGAAGCCACTTGCATGCACTTGTAGATGGTTTCCTGACATTCCTTGTTATCGTTGAAGTCTTTCACAACGTCCAGCAATCCGTCAATGAATACTGCCGTCGGCTTGTATTCCCAGATGGCTTTCAAAGTCATGCGCCAACGCATCACAGACGAAGGAATCTTTGCGGGCTTTCCTTTCTCGTCGGTCGTCGATTCCTCTGGAACCTCACGGAGCATCACCACAACAAAATCGTCGCTCTGCTCATTGATTGGTCGCCCACACATCGTCATCACGCGGTTCTTCACAGCAATGGTGTTGGCTTCCTCCATCTCGGTGTCGATATACAACACACGAGGATGTGGATTCTCTTTCGTCAACTCATATCTGAGACTTCCAAATTCTCCGCTCAGTATCGCAGCCATGAATTGTGCCAACGTCATCGTTTTTCCGTTACCAGCCTGACCAGTGATGGCGTGAATGCCTCCGAGTGGTGCGAAGGGTATGCCGTCCCACGACAGAGTATATCTGGGTGCCAGGTAAGCCTTCGAGAAGTCGAGTCTGTACTGATCAACATCGGCATTGTACCAATTATCACCTTGCAAGAACTCTGGCACCTGCTGCGGATCAACTGTTGGTATATTATTTTCTCTTTCTTCGCTCATAGTTCCATTGTGTATTAGTCAAAGCGGCTGACCCCGCTCAAAACAGAATTTTTCAGGGTCGTTGCCGCCTCTACGGTTTAGAGCTTCCCGCTGCTCTGGTCTTAGTAAGACTTATTCCTCTTCATCATCTAAAGTGAGGTGATATGTATGCAACATCTCTAATATCTCATAGAAGGATGCGCCTCCGCATCCCTTGGTGGTCTTTAATACTTCGCACGTCAACCGTGACACATCACCAAGCGTGATACTCTTAATGCTTGGCTGTCGTCTGGTCGTCGTCTCAATCGCCTTGCATATGATGTTCTTAGCACGGTTGCTCAGTGTCGTGTTAGCGATGCTGATTTTGAGGATGTCCTTCGTCGATTCAAGAACGTCAGGGTGTACGATAGTACTATTGCTCTTTTTCTTTCGCAGCGTCTTGTCGATATTGCTTTTCTTACGCTGAAGATTCTCAGCTGCGTAATCTCTTTCCTTTCGTTCTTTCTTATTATAATGCTCAGCCTTCATTCGCAGTTGCTCTTTTAATAGAGCCTTTGCGTTTGGCTGGGAAGCGATACCAAGGACTATCAGGTGCAAATCTTCGACATCCAACACATCACGACAATTCAATCCGACGCGAACGATGAATCCAGCCATCAGGTCATCCCGCGAGTGATAGAAATATCCGTCCTTTCCAATCGTCAACTCGTAGCCGTTAGGATGCGTCTTGACTGTAATCTTAGGTTCTTTGGATTTCGCCATGATTTTTTCTCCAATTTTGATTCGGCAGGCTGTTGCTGATGTTCGACATCTGACGGTTCACCCAGCCAGTCGGCTGGTGGCCGTCATGATAGTGATCAGAAGGGAAGGTCGTCTGATGCTTCATTGTTTTGTCCTCCCTGTGGTTGTGGTGCATTATTATCCACCTGCTGCTGTGGTGCAGGTTTCACGCACTCAATCTTATACAACCGAAGTTCATTGATGGTCATTTCCTTGTCGTCCTTCTGAAATGTCCTGACACGATGACCAAATCCGCAACGAACCTCCATGCCCTCCTTCAGATTCTCGATCACCTTGGCGTCGAAGGTTTCCAACACCACGCTGTCAGCGTAGCGATCGCTCGGAGTCTCAAAATACTCAAACACGAATGGCAGTGATTTCCACTCATTTCCAGTTCTCATACTCGTGCCGCTCCTCATTGGTAGCAGCGTTTTTACTCTTCCTATAAATTCCATAATTCAATATATTTTATATGTGATAATATCCATCTTCGTAGGCTGCTGTTCCGCAGCAGTAATAAAAAATCATTGCTATCCTCACGGACGGCAATGATCCAAAGCCTATGTTTAACTAAAAATCCTTGATTAGTCTAAACTAAAAACTTTTTTGTAGAATAACATGAAAAACTTTTTCCCAAAAATTTGTGCATTCGATTCTTAGCGTATTAATAATAACAACTAATATAATGATTTACTCGACATTATACCCGCCATTCCTGGCAGAAGGTTTCCTTGTTGCCGTGGCTGGACTCGAACCAACAACCTCCGAACTAAGTCAGATGTCAATCCATTGACATCACGGCATACCATAATTTATTCATTATGCTGCTTGCATCGGCCCTTTCAGGTTGCTTGCTTCTGCCACCGCCATTACTCTATGGCGAATCTCCTCCATCAATGTGAGTATCATCAGATAAATCCTATCACATCAATGCCACTTCGCATCTTCCTTCGGCCTGTGAGTTCCCCAACACCGCTAACCCGTAACGGGTGGTACTGTTCCTGTTTAGCCGACCTATCGCTTACGCTCTTTAACTTCGCCCTGTATTTACCCAGCTGGCGCATACTGTTTTTGCGGAAGGTGAAGGATTCGGACCTCCGAGCCGTTTCCGGCTGTCGCGTTAGCAGTGCGATGGTTTCAACCACTCACCCAACCTTCCAGTGTTCCTTGCGATTCCGTCGCAAGGCTTAATCTACAGCGACCCTGCTATCGCCATCATCACCATCAATGCCAGCGGCATTACGATGCCGTAAATGATAAAATCACGCTTTGAAAAATTCTCACTCATAAAGTCCTTAACTAAGTCTTTCATAATCATTCTGTTTTAAGTTATTATTCTTTTTCGTTGGTTTCTCGATACTTGCTTCGATGTAACGAAGTTGTCCCTCGTTAATCATCCGAGCAATCTTGTGCTTTGGATAAGCCCATCTGGTCGCCTGTGATATATTGCTATCAGGATCAGCAACGACAACGTGCTCACGAGGTAGCAGGTGTCCGTAACGGTAGAGCCAATCCTTATTGAACATCTGGAACTGCTCACACAACTTGTCAGCAGTCAGCCATTGCTCTTGCATATTCAGCAGTGCAGCAGTCACCGCTTTGCTGACCTCGGCAATAATCTCTTCACGCAGTTTCCTATCCATTATCTTTCAAGCATTGGAATAATACCCTGCTTCTTCAACTCTTCATAGAGGAACTTACGACCTGCCTGCGTCCATTCCGTATGCAGAACCACGTCCGGCCTTCCATCAGCCCGCGTGATGTCAATGCTTCGGCTCGACACATATCCGCAGTCCTTATATCTTGCATAGAGAATCCACTGCCCGTTGATGCTGTACTGAATACCCATGTCGGCAAGTTTCTTATTCAGAGCCTTGCCACTCATGCCGTAGTCCTGTGCAATCTGGCTGATGGTCAGCAAAGCCTTCGACCGCATAATCAGGTCAAGATAGTTCTTGTCGTGCTTCAGTTCCTGGTTCTCGGCAGCGAGCTGAATATTCTCTTCTTCGAGCTTCTTGTTCTCGATGGCCAGCACCTTCTTCTCCTTGTATTCCTTAGCCCAAGCCATTGCTGCCTCGGCAGGGTCCTCGAAGTTCGGCAAGGCAATCATACTGGTGCGTGCCTGCTTCTCCAACTCTTCCCAACGGATCACCAACTTTGCACGTGCTTCGTCGTTGAACTTAGTTGCAACGTACAGGCATTCCGTTTTGGTCAGTTCGTAGCATGGTCTTTCCTTTCCTTGTGCGTCCTTATAAGAGGCCAGGGAAAATTTTCCCTCGCTAATTTTTTTCCACGCAGGCTCCATTGCACGGATGGCCTTCATCACGTCATTATGTGGCTTACCTGTCAGCTTGGCAATCTCCAAACTGCTCATCGTTTGCTCACTCTCTCCGAATTGAATTAAACCTCTCTCCATAGTTCCTATTTGTTTTGTTATTATTTCACTCTCGTTACGCTCACAGACATAGACTCATAGTCCTTTCCAACCTTCCATTCACCTCTCCTCTCATTCTTCATCTGGGTGCAAGTCGTAGCAACCGATTGGAGCTTCGAAGGCTCAGTCAGCTGGAACACGCGAGTGCTGCCAACCCGCATTTCTTCAAGTTCTTTACGTGTTACCTTTTCTTGTGCCATTTCTTAATCTTTATTAATATTATATTACTTTTGTATCATAATCGGGAAGAAAGCCGTATATTTGCAATCCATACACTCGCCAAAGTGTTGCAAAGTGGCTCGTTCCGCTTTTGCTGAAAAGACGTCCCGCGTCTGACGGCTATTCTTATGCCCGATTACTTTATTAACTGATTTCGGGTGCAAATATAAAACAAATATATTAAACTATCAAATATTGGTATTATATTTTAATATTATTTAAGATATTGGACTAATAAAATAAAATATGAGCACAAAGAAAGATAGACTAAATGAGGTGTATGAACATCTACGCAAACATTTTGGTGTTCATACTAAAAAAGACTTTGCTGATGCACTCAAAATAAAACAACCTGGACTGTATTCAGCCATGAATGGCAACGAGGCTTATCTCACGGACAATCTTTTCAAAAGGATATGCGCTGCCTATCAGGGTGTATTCAATCTTGATTATCTGTTGACTGGAGAGGGCAATTTGCTTACAGTTGAAGAGGACGTAAGTACAGGCAGGATTGATAAAGAAACCAGTCAGTCGTCATCCTACATGGAAAAATATATAGCATCGCTTGAAAAGCAGATTAAAGACAAAGATGACCAACTCGAAGATAAAGAAAGAACTATCAAACTCATGGAGCAGAAAATTGAAATGCTTGAAGCAATGGAGCATATCGACTCAGTAAGGAACTATCCTTTCCCTGTAGGAGTTGCTGACGATCGCGAAAATCCAAATCTAAAAATTTAACGATTATGGGAATACTTATCTTTTTAATAATAGCCTTTGTAGTCATTGTTATGTGCTATGTTTTCGAACCGCTTCCAAATCGTGAATGCCATCAACAACCATCAAACAATAAAGACGGATCACCGCCAACCAAACTTCTTGACCTTGACACTACCACCGTCGCCGACCGTCAACGTGTCTATGGTCGTGGTTATCGCATGCAACTGCGTTATGATATACTCCAGCGTAATGCTGAGATTACAGGTGACATTGCAACCCTCGAAGCCATCCGAACCAACACATACGATGGACCTCTACCAGATTTGGAAGAAGACGACATACCATTACCTGTCCGTGTTAAATCGCGGAAGCCTATCGACGAACCGAAGGTCAAACGCTTTCGATACTTTTGTATCAAAGACAAAGGCTACCACGTCAGCGTGTGGCCAATAGACAGCAATAATTGGTTGCCTGGTCTTGACTATGTTGAGTTTAATATTGCTGGCTTAACTCATCGTGATAAAATCGACAACTACCTTGGTGAACATGCAGGTAAATTGGAGGCAGAACCAACCAACATGTATGATCCGAACGCCATCAAGGTTCTTGCATCAGACGGTTATCATGTCGGCTACGTCCCCAAGAATATAACTAAGCAAGTCCGCAACTTCTCATCTCTTCCATGCAAGTGCTACTTCTACATTAGCAGCTCCGACGATGGCACATATTTCTCTGATTGTTACATCAAATCAAATCAATAATTTATGATAAAGTGTAAACTTACAAATCCAAGCAGAGCATCACCTATAATACAACTGTTCGTTGTTTAATCGCGCGACGACAGGAGAAGGGGCAGGAAGGTGGGACTTCCGTATGTTTCCCCAATCAATAGTTGAAAATTCCAAAACATCCCTAAATACGGAATAACCCCGTAAATACACTGAATCCCAAACGGATCACAGTCATAAAAGTAGGGGAATAGCCTGAATATCGGAAAAATAGCGATAAACAGGGCAATTCGGAAAGTATTAATTACAACTATTGATTGGAAATATATGGAAAATTATGTGATTTTAATGGATTTAAATAACCCAAATGTTTACCCAAATTCATCATGATGGGGAAAATGGGGAAACAAACAGCGGGATTTGCTGCTGTAAAACATAAAAATGACCAATAATGATAACGACAAGATTAACTTTTGACCATCATCATAGAACGGATGTCGGTAGTGAAGGACCAATAGAGATTTGCGTGACCGTTGACAAAAAACCTTATTATATTAATTCGTCCGTGCGTGTGCGCAAGAGTGAGTGGCGACATGGATTTGTTGTAAATCGTGCTGACTGCAATGAATTGAATGAGAGGTTGGCTGTCCTTATGCGGGCTGTCGAGCGGGAAATTACCAAGTGTGTGTCTGATGGCAGAACGATTGACGTAAAGGTTATCCGCAAGAAGATATACAACGGTACGGTTGATGATAGTGAGATGAATATGATTAAATGGATGGAGAATGAATTGCCGTCCATCAGTCTGAAAGAAGGTACAAGACGACATTATGACACCTTAATCCGTAGGATGCACGAATACGGTCACTTGAATGTTTGGGGCGACTTGAATGTTGAGAATATCTACGAATGGGATAATTGGCTGCACCATCTGACTAAACCTCAATCCAATGGGGATATACAGTCTGGACGTGAATATGAACCAATAGGCAACGGTGCCGTCTTTAATTATCACAAGCGGCTGAAGTCTCTGATTAACAGGGCTATTAAGATTGGTATCATAGACAGCAATCCTTACGACCGCTTGCGTGGTGAATTTCCTCGTGGCGAAGAAGAGAATATAGAGTTCTTGACGGAAGAAGAGATTCGTGCTATCGAAAGCATGCACCCGATGGAAGGTACCCAGTCGGCAATGGCTCGTGACTTGTTTATTTTTCAACTTTACACGGGACTGGCGTATTCGGATGCCCAGGCATTCGACATCAATGACTATCGCTTTATAGATGGTCGCTGGCAGTACAACGGCAAGCGTATCAAGACGGGAGTTCCTTATGTCAGTGAACTGTTACCGCAAGCATTGGAGGTTCTGGAACGATACGGTATGCAAGTGCCAAAGGTCAATAATTCACAATATAATGCTTCCTTGAAAGTCATCCAGCAGGCACTCGGCATCCAGACAAGACTGCATTCGCATCTTGGTCGCCACACGTTTGCCACCCGTGCATTGTCACTGGGTGTTCCATTGCAGAATGTATCGAAGATGCTGGGACATAAAAATATCAAACAGACGCAGCGATATGCCAAAGTGTTGGCAGAAGATGTGCACGAAAACTACCAGATGATGAGAGAGAAGTTCAGCAAGCGGCAATAGTGCCGTGTAAAATTTTAATTATGTATCAACAAAATGAAAAAGAAACTATTTATTGTTGCCAGTATTGCATTGCTGGCAAGTTGTGAGAAACCGATTCTGAGTGAAGACATTCCTGATGATCCTGACAATCCGACGGAGCAGGTAGAGATGAAGCGGTTCACGTTTACCGTAAAGGGCGACTTCGCATCGCCTACCATGCGGGGCTATTTGACTGCTGATGACAATCAGATGACCGACCTATGGGTGTACGATTTTGTGGGCGATGCTTGCGTCCAGTCTATCCATCAGTCGAATAAAGATGCCGATTGGGGGCAGCCGCAAATGCAACTGCAATACGGCACGCACCACATCTATTTCGTTGCCTCTCGTGGCACGGAGCCGACGGTAGACGATGCAGTTTATACGATTGTTTGGTCGAAGCCTTCAGATACGTTCTGGAAAGATTATGAGGTGACAGTGGTCAATACTTCGAATGGCAACCGTGCCGTCACACTTGACCGCGTAGTAACAAAACTAAAGATTTCGCCCACGGATGAAGTGCCCGATGGTATGGCAACACTATCAGTTACGCCTGCAACATGGTATGCGGGGCTAAACTTTACGACGGGTGAGCCTGCCGGTACTCTGTCGGCTGTCGAGCGTTCGGTAAATGTTCCTGCTTCGTATATAGGCACTACAGGCACGCTGTCGATGAGTATCTTCGGTTTTAGTCCTTCAATGGAATGGACTACCGACCTCACGCTCACGGCGAAGGATGCCACAGGTGCAAGCCTCGGTACTGCTACTATCCACGATGCACCTTTCCGTCGTAACCGAGTGACGGAATATTCAGGCGGCTTGTTTGCCGTGCTTGCTCAGATGGGTGTGTCTGTCGACGATGAATGGGCAACACCCTTTCAAAGCACTTGGTAATCAATAAGGATATAGGTCGTCCTCTCGACGGCCTATATCCCATGATTTTACGAAATGATTAAAACCTAATCTATAACCAATAACTAATATAAATAACTAAAATTAGAGAAACGTATGATTAAAATGTAGATTCCGCCTCCAATGGTCCGTTACCAAGGAATGAGAATTGCCCATTGGCAAGGTTTCCGACTGTCGCTACAGGATGCCAAGAGGTTACGATGACGCTTCCGCTTAGCCTTTCCTTAGTAATATCTCCATTATACCACGTATATGAAATGCCGTTATATTTGAATACAGCAAATGAAGATGGTGACGAATATTCGGTGCTGCCAGTCCAACTTGCGAAATAAAGTGTTACACCTGCTGACGGGTTGACATAACCCACGAATATCTTGCGTGTCCTATCCCAATATATAGCCTGCGGACTGCCCGTATATGTTCCCTGTGCAAGAGTGACGTTATTCACAAAGCCGTTAAACGGCAAGGCATTGCTTGCGTTGATGGAAAGTTTTATCGTCATCTCGGTCCCCACCATCTGGATATTGCGTACCAATCCAAGCACAAGATGGCTGATATTGACCGACCAACCTTTCCTTCCTGGGATATACTTTTTCCACACTCCGCTGGTAGGTGAAGCCGTTTCCAAAGTATCCGTCTGGACGTTTATCTCACATGATTTTGCAGCAGCAACGACTGCACCTCCGTTACTGTCGATGATTACTATGTCTTTACCCTTTATCATGATTTCAAATTGTATTATGAAGTGTCAATTTATAGATATTATTTCTTACATCGTATGATATTGCTATCACGCTCCATCCATCCTCACCCATAATAATATATCGGTAAAGATACCATAACTTGTCAAGTGTTGCGCCTTTTACATATATCTGTAGCCTCCTTTGACTTCGCAATAAATATGTCATGTTGTTGTTATAGAAATCGTAGTCGGTCACATAGTAATTAGAGAAAAAGGTATCGTTGATGGCGTAATTAACCTTTAATGGTTTAGTTCCTACACTTCCCATTATACGACGAACAAATCTTTCCTCACCCCATCTTACAGAAGTTAAAGAAGTTTCAAGCTCTGGTCTTTTCACTAATTCCACTTCTCTGATGTAAAGATTTGAGAGAGGATCTCCATTTTGTGCTACATATATATTGACTGTGATGTATTCGTCGGCAAGCATATACAACGGAAACTCAGCTTCATATTCTGTCTGTGGTTCTGTTCCGTGCCCACTATCACCTGCCAGACCCATGTGGCTGAAACTTTCCGTTGGCCATTCTGGATTATCGTGAGGACCACCATTTCCACCTACATACCATCCTCCTTTTCCTCTGGCGGATATATTTAACGAGTCATGACCTCCGTCAGAGTTGTGCGAATACCTTATCTTCAGTCTGTATTCAGCACCCTTGTCAACATGATAGAACGTAAGCGACATCAACAAAGTTCCTGTTGGTATCGTACTTGGGTAAATATCGTAAAATAGCGTATCTACATATTGGAAAGCGTCATCTATATAGGCTCCATGCAATCCAAGTTTGATGTAGCCGTTCTTGTTTGTCAGCCATATTCCGCGAGGTGTTAGGTAGAATTGTGATACACTTGCTTTATATTCACTGTGTGTCGTCGGCATCATGTCGTTACCACCCGCCTCTCCATCATGTAAGATGTCAATGTACGAATAAGGCTTAACTAACGATTCAGAGTTATTGTTGCCTGCAACGGAAAATTCATTCAACAGCGTGTGTGACTGGTGGTTGGGTCCTATCAGTAATGTCGCCATATCGTAGGTGCCTGCGGCGATATTCCCTTTTAGCCACATATACATTCCGTTGGTGTCCAATCTTCTTGATAAGACAAGCGATGCAGACTGTCCTTCTATTGCGTCGTGTGCCATCAAATCGTGACGCATGCAAATCTCCTCTATTAGTTGACCGCAACTGATAGGGGCGAATATCTCGTCTTCATTGGCATAGTGATAGTCTTTATCATCGGCAAACGGGCAGATGTGCATACCCCGTATCTGACCACGGAAGAAATCACCAAGTTCACACTCTCCCTTCGGCATGGAAATGGAGGAATATCCTAATGTCGCCATTAGTTCATTAATCACCTCACCTACCTCACGCATTCCCATCGTGGTGTTGATCGGCATCGGAATATCGTAAGCCAAAGCCAGCGGAGAAAGAATGTTGAAACTCAAAGCACGCGGTCCGCTATCCCATGCGTTTGTGGAATTTTGCACTTTGATATATCCATAGAAGACATTCTGGCAAACAACACGATATTGTAATGGAGTGGCTGGGAACATTTCAGTCAAATCCCCATATTCTTCCTCAATGACTTCTAATCTTCCTGTAATACCACGAACGCGACTATTCATATCTTCGCTGCTATCTTCATCCCATGTCATGGGATTGGCACCAGGTATCAGAGCCGTCACGCCTCCTGTCCATCCGTCCTGCTGGATATATATGGTACGGGTGTTCTCGTCAAGGTCCTTGAATGTGATACTCCATCTGTTTGCGTATGCCATAGTCTTATTTGTTTGCTGTTACTATTTCTCCATATCCTGCACGACGCAGGTATGCCGTCAAACCAAGATACAACATCTCGCCGTTAAGATATGGTTGAGATTCATAGCCGCCGCGGTTGTTATTTTCAAGTTGGCTGGCAAGATTGCCCTGTTGGGCTTTGTTGAGAATGAGCTCGCCACTTGAAACCATAACGGGGGTCATGTCAGAATGGTCGTTGCCAGGAATAAATCCATTGGCTGCATGCGGAACAATACCACCACGGGCAAAAGGAATAAGTGCGTCTAACCAACTTGCTGCGGCATTAGAAGCTGCTGTTGCTTGGATAGTCGTAGTTATAGCAAGAATAGCAGTGAGTATTCCACTAATAGTCTGTATTACACCAATAGTCTCTTTTAACCCTTCTGGTATCTCGATACCGAGGTTCTGAACTCCACTAAGAATACCATTAACAGACCCAGTGATAGCAGAGAAATCCTTAGAGAATTTTTCTAAGCCATCATTATTCTTGACCTCCCGGACTTCTCCTGTATTCTTGTTGAGTTGTAATTTCTTTCCACTCTGCTTGCTTAAAGAGTTGAGAAATTCCTTCCAAACGTCATCATCAATATAGTCGCCTGGATTCTCACCGAAAATTTTCTTCCAGAGGTCTTGGGGAGTGAATTGGGCGATGTCAATGCCGTTCTTCACAGCCTCTTGCATCAGGTTGCCAAGGGCGGTGGCATCAGCGAGTTGGGCGGTGAGGTTGTTATAAAGCGTGCTGCCGAGGTCTGCTTGGCTGAGTTGCTCCTTCATATTACCGATGAATGCATCGAGGTTGGCACCAGTGTAGGTGAATCCTCCATCCTCATAGTTGATTTTGACCGTCTTCGGGTCAATATTTATGCCCTCAATCTGTTGCAACTTCTGCAAGGCTTCTGTATCGTCAGCGGTGACGGTCATCGTCTTTGGGTCAATATTTATGCCCTCAATCTGTTGCAACTTCTGCAAGGCTTCTG
>Ga0310690_10006815_pt1 | contig 14915 bp, 14 predicted proteins | sample AusTroGonzalo_MG_2_FD_207661 | JGI IMG/M metagenome (GOLD analysis project Ga0310690, IMG submission 207661) | Bovine rumen microbial communities from tropical cattle in Woodstock, Queensland, Australia - Gonzalo_04 (v2) (version 2) | ecosystem: Host-associated > Mammals > Digestive system >...
CCATACCAGCTGTGAAAAGCCGGAATCCTGCAAAAGACCTTCCAGAGCCTTTAAAAATCCGTTCAAAATCTCCATACTGCCCCTCCTTAAAACGGTCTGACGTTTTCCGCAAGCCCTGCGTTGCGCCATGCGCTGCCGCGCGACGATACTTTGCGGATGCTTTTTATGCGGACGTCTGATGAGGAGTACATCGAATAAACGGCGGCGGATATGACCGCGATAAGCTCGTCGTCATCAGCGACGGGCTCTTCGACCATAGCTTCGACCTCAGGCTCGGGCTCGCGCTCGACCTTGGGCAGATCGGTGTTGCGGCTCGCCTTTTTATCTGTCTTTTTATTCTGGATATTGTAGACGATGGTGCCGTAGAGTTTGATTATGCCGATGAGTATCAAAAGCACCGAAAAGACAACGGCGAAGCCCGTCAACAATATGGTGATTGATAATGTGAAATTACCGCCCATAAACAGTAAGCCTCCTAATCTGTGCAAAGGGAGTTTGACAAAACATATATCCCCTTATAATCCATAATACAGTATACACTATTTGTATATGGATTTCAACACAAATTTGGAGGCTAATTGCAAAATAGTCATTGCGAAGCCCCTTTTAGGGGCTGTGGCAATCTCAACCGAATAATCTGTAACTTACAAAATGATACAGATAAGACCGTTGCAGCCGTCGTTGATTATCTTCTCCACGGTCTCCCCTATCTTTAGGCGCGCTTTCTCTGGCATACGATAGAGCTTGTTGTGCAGCCCCTCGTTGACGAGGTCGCTGACCGACTTGCCGAAGATATTGCTGTCCCATATCTTGGCGGGACTTTCCTCGAACTCCTTGAGCAGGTAGGTCACGAGCTCCTCGCTCTGCTGCTCAGAGCCGACTATCGGCGTGACCTCGGCGGTGGTAAAAACGCGCATCATATGGATGGACGGCGCGCTCGCCTTGAGGCGGATGCCGTACTTGCCGTTCTGACGCACTATCTCAGGCTCTTCGAGGCTAAGCTCCTCCATCGTCGGCATGACGATGCCGTAGCCCTTGTCGATGACGTCGGAGTACGCCCTTGAAAGGCGGTCGAAGTCACCTTTAGCCGCCGATAGCTCACAAATGCTCTCCATGAGCTCTCTCTCAGAACGTATCTCAAGACCGCTCTTTTCGGTAAGTATGCGGTAAAACAGCCCTTCGTCGAGGCGCACGCGGATATCCGCTCTGCCTGTGCCGAGATCCATCGAGGTCAGCTCGGCGGTATCGACATACTCGTTGTCGGTGAGCTCTGCCGCCGCGTCCTGTACCTCGCGGATACGGGAGATGTCGGATGCTCTATCCCTGATCGCTCCGAAAACCGCTTCACGCAACCAGTTCTCTTTCTCCAGACCCTTCAGCCAGCCGGGGATATCCACGTGTATCTCACGGATCGGGAACTCGAACAGCAGGGTCGCGAGTATACCTTTGACGGTATTTTCATCCATCACGGCGCAGTCGACCGGTATCGCGGGGGCGTTGTACTTGCGGCTCAGCGACGCCGCCATAGCCGCGGATGAGGCGCTCTCGGGAGCGGTGGTATTCAGAAGGATCACGTACGGCTTACCTGCCGCATCCAGCTCTGCGGCGACTCTTTCTTCGGCTCGGACGTAATCTTCACGGTTTATGTCGCCGATGGAGCCGTCGGTGGTGACCAGTATGCCGATGGTGCTGTGGTCGGTGATGACCTTTTTGGTGCCGAGCTCCGCAGCCTTGCGGAAGGGCATTTCCTCACCGCTCCACGGAGTACGCACCATACGCTCGCCGTCCTCTTCGATATAGCCCATCGCCGAATCAACGATGTAGCCGACGCAGTCGATCATACGGACGCGGAGCTTTGCGTTGCCCTCGAGGGTGATGGGCACGGCGTTCTCGGGCACGAACTTCGGCTCAGTGGTCATTATAGTTCTGCCTGCTGCGCTCTGGGGCAGTTCGTCGGTAGCGCGCTCTCGTAAGGTGTCGTCGGCGATATTCGGCAGCACCAGAGTATCCATGAATCGCTTTATGAAAGTCGACTTGCCCGTACGTACGGGACCGACAACGCCGATATAAATATCGCCGCCGGTACGACTTTCTATATCTTTATAGATGCTTCTCTCTTCCATTTTGTCCTCCGTAATGATTGATACTATTATATATGAAGCAAAAACGATGATTATGCATATATCAGAAAAGCCTCCCTTCGGATGAAGAGAGGCTTTTCATTTGGTTTCTCGCTACGCTCGGTCAATTAATACAATTCCTCAGTCGACGTTCGTCGACAGCTCCCTTTCCCAAAGGGAGCCTTAGGCTGTCGGGATCAGGAGCATGACGCCCTCGCCTACGGTGTCGTCCTCGATGCCGTTCTCGGCGATGATATCGGCAGGACGCGAGCAGAAGCGTTTAGATATATCCCAGACGCTGTCGTCTTTGTCGGCGTAGTACAATATCAGCGAGCCGTCGCCGCTTCTCTCCGGAGCGTCATCGTCAGCGATGACGGCGGTCACGGCGGAGCAGTTCTGCCTTTTGCAGACAGTCATCGTACATCGTAGACCGGCTCGCAGTTCGAGGCTGTGGCTGTCCGTCAGACGGTAGCTCAGGCTGTCGAGCGATACCCTCAATCGTTCGACGGTATCGCGGTCGCCGATATCGGGGTGCAAGGCGAACTGAGCGTCTCTCTCGGCATAGCGAGTCTCGCCGTCGCTGTTCTCATATAGTATGCCGACGCTCATCTTGACCTCGATTATCACCGAACCGTCGGTCTCGGTATATGACGAGCTTAGCTTTTCGCAGTGAACGTCGATTATCCTGCCGATCTCATCATCTATATGCAGGTCGGCTTTGCCGACGTCGGTGAATGCGCGGCGCTCCATACCGCCTCTGCATGAGAATGGAGAATATCTAAGCTCAGTTTCCTTGTCGGTAGAGAAAGCGTCGCTGAGCACCTCTATCTCCTCTTCTCTGTAACACAGCGCGCTGAAGCTGAGCTTCGCGTCGAGTATCGGTACCGATGAGCCATCCCTATCGTCGGCGCCCATCCTGAGATCGTCGCTCATCACACTGAGCTCGCCGTCTATAACGGTGTTCTCGTCAGCGCCCTCGCAGTCGACAACGCGCGAGATCGGTATACTGACCGCCATGCAGTTTATCTCGCGCTTATCGGTGTCGGAAAGATACATCATATCGAGTTTCAGCTCGCCGCTGAGCATGATCTTTCCCGAGATCGCCTTTAGCTCCGATATGCTCGCTGTCACTCGGTGACTGAGCAGAGCGACGACGTCCTCTCTGTCGCCGAAGGGTATCTCCTCCTGCACATTGAAGCTTTCGGTGCAAAGTCCGCAGAGTGATGACGCCTCCATCCTCTCTCCCCTGACCTGCAGATCGTCGTCGCCGTCGCTGCCGTAATACTCCGAATCATCGGCGACTATGACCGTCGCGTACAGGGTGAACGCCCCGTGCAGACTGAGCTTTCGCGGACTAAGGGCGCGGCAGTTGAGATACTCGGGCTTTGCCTCGACATACACAGCGCAGTCGGACACGCTCTCTTTGAGCGGCAGGCTCTCGGAGAATGGTCTTGTGTACTCATACGAGCGCACGCATCCGCTGTCGCCGTCGGCGTACATCACCCTGACGCAAGCTCCGCCCTCGATATTCAGACGGTCGCCGCTCACGTTCGCTATATATATCTTCGGTATGAGCGTACAGGACAGTATCCTCTCGATATCCGGACAGTAATCCGGCAGAGTCAGATCAAAGTCGACAGCCTGCTCCACCGCGGTATCGAGCGCTTCCCTGCGCTGTGAGATGTATTTTTTGTTCAGTCGGTATTCCATATTTTTCGCTCCCTACAGTTTAGTATGATACATTATATTGGAGCGATAGTTCAAATATGCAGAAAGGACTGCCGTCATGACAGTCCTTAGTAAGCTTAATAGTATTCAACTGCCTCAGCCTCTGTCTCCGGTTCGGGAGCTGGAGCCTCGGTCTCAGGTTCGGGAGCCTCGGTCTGCGGAGCCTCTGTGACAGGCGCTTCGGTCTGCGGAGCCTGAGTAGCGGGAGCCTCGGTCTGCGGAGCCTGAGTTTCAGGAGCCTTGGTGGGCTTCTGAGTAGGCTTCTGAGTCGGCTTTTCTGTAGGCTTCTCGGTCGCCTTCTGGGTAGCGGTGGTAGCCGCCGTGGGCTTAGGATCCTTATCGGATTTCTTGTTCAGACCGTTCACCGCGAGCACAGCGATAACTGCGATAAGTACGACAGCCAGGATACCAAGCACGACCCATACCCATGTATGCTTGTTCTGCTGAGGACGGCGGTCGTAATCGTCGCGGCGGAACTTTCTGTCCATCTTATCCATAAAGGTATCGTCCTCGGAGTAGTTATCGAAGGAGTCGTCGATGATCTCGCGCTCATCTATCTCGGGGACGTCCGATGATCCGGGCTTCTCTTCAAAATTCTCAAAGTTATATACCTTCGTCTGATCGAGACCGTCGTCCGGACCGTAGACCTTGGTCATCTCTTCACTGACGTCGTACTCGCTTCGAGCGTTCTCATCGGAGTAAGAGTATATTTCCTCAGGCTCGGGACGGGCATGACGGGGCGCCGCTTCGGGCATCTGAGCGCCGCAGTAATTACAGAATTTAGAGCCGTCGGGCAGCTCCTTGCCGCATTTATTACAGAACATGGTATCATCCTTTCTATATCATGCACAATATCTTAATACAAAAAAATATGATTGTCAATCGGTATTTGACGCCCGGATATCACAGCCACTTTTTCTTTTTGAAATACACGAGGCTGCCGATGAGTACAGCGGCGCTCAGTACTATGATGACCGGATAACCCCAGACACTCTCAAGCTCCGGCATATGGCGGAAGTTCATTCCGTACCAGCCGACGATCAGAGTCAGCGGCATGAAGATGGTGGTGACCACCGTCAGCACGGTCATTATGCGGTTCTGCTTGATATCCAGATGCGCCTTGTAAATATCTCGTATCTGCATGGCGTGGTCGATGATCGCCTTAGCTGAATCGCAGAAGCGCTCTATACGGTTGACGAACAGTCGGAAGTAGCGCAGATTATCGTGCTTGAAGAAGTTGTTTTCATTCTCCTCGAGCTCCTGAGAGAAGTCGAGCAGCTGCTCATAATGCTCGCGCAGTATACGCAGGTCGCCGCGTATCTCATTAGCGCGCTCGACGATCTTTGTATCCTCGTCCTCAGACTCTATCGCGTCTTCTATTGCACTGAGTTCGCTGTCGTAATTCTCAAGAAGGTCGCGGTCACGTATCACTATCTGTTCCAAGAAGTCATAGAGGAACCGTTCAAGGCTGGGCAGGCGCCACTTTTTGGTGCGCTGTATCTCGTCGAGTATACGCTGTGCAGTCCCCTCATCGTCAATAAAGACGATGCCCTTCTCATCAAGGGCGAACGCGAAGCGGCTGACCGATTCGAAGTCGGAGCGATCGGGTATGCTGAACGTACCGGTAAGGGAGTCGTAGTTGACCTCGGCTTTGGTAGAGTGTATCTCGTCGGTACGTATCTCAAGTTCGATGCCCATATCGAATTTTTCCTTTTGCGCCGCCCATTCGGCGGAGGTAAGGACAGCGACATACTGTGCGCCGCCGTTTTTGATCTGAGCGAAATCGGCGGTGCAGAGCGTCTGCTTTATCAGATAATACATCATATGCCCCCTTTCCGGTTATGTAATGATTATACTACAAAAAGGTCGGAATGAAAAGAGCATATTTATATAAAGTAAAAATTCATTTTTTATAAGGTTTTTACGTCATTTGATATTGCGAAATCATAAAGCTTTGTGCTATAATAGTAGATACTTTATTCCGGATGTATTACTGCCGGGAATATCAAATCTAAATTTGGATGTGATAATATGTCAGAATTGAATATGACTCAGATCAACAAGGCTATCGAACACCTCAGACGCCACAACATCGAAACATACTATGTTGAAACAAAGGAAGAGGTCATCCCGATCCTCAAGACTTTGATGAAAGAGGGCGAGACCGTCACCCACGGCGGCTCTGAGACCTTGAAGCAGTGCGGCGTTATCGACCTGCTCAACAGCGGCGCGTACAATTACCTCGACCGCTCCAAGGCAAGTTCCCCCGAGGAGGCGGCGCAGATAATGCGCGGCGCGTACAATGCCGATACCTATCTGTCCTCGGCTAACGCCGTGACGGAGGGAGGTCAGCTGTTCAACGTCGACGGCAACTCCAACCGTGTTTCTGCTATCTGCTTCGGTCCCAAGCAGGTCATCTTCATCTGCGGCTACAACAAGATCGTCAAAGGTCTTGACGAGGCTGTGGTACGCCTCAAGACCATCGCTTCGCCCATGAACACCAAGAGGCTCGGCTGCGACACCTACTGCTCCCGTGAAGGCGAGTGCCTCGCTTTAGGCAGAGACGCATCGTATATGTGCGACGGCTGCAGAAGCCCTCAGCGCATCTGCTGCAACTATGTCGTCACAGCGTTCCAGCGCGATAAGGACAGGATGAAGGTCATCCTCGTCGGCGAAGAACTGGGCTACTAATATAGTATAACAAAGAATAACGCAACCCCGATTTAAACGAGGTTGCGTTATTGTGATGTGACGGCTCTGTATTATCTGCAGTTGCTCTCGCTTTTGTTCTGCGCTTTATCATTATGACAATCGGACGCGCTGTCCGTCTTTTTGTCCTGCGCGTAGTTCATATTGTTTTCACAGTCCTTTGCATTGTTCTGCTTATCATTCTTGGTGTTTTTCTTAGACTTGCTCATGCTGACACCTCCTTCTATATACTGGTATTATAACCGGAAAAGAGGCGATTATTATGAAAATGAACGATTATTTTGATCGTATGAAAACCGTTCTGGGCGATAATTACGACCGCTTCCTCGACACTGTCGACAAGCCTCCGTACAAGGCTATCCGCGTCAACACGCTCAAGATGTCGGCTGAGGAGCTGATACCCCTGCTCCCCTTTGCCGGCGACAAGGTTCCTTTCTGTAACGACGGATACTATGTAACGGCTGATAAGCTCGGCAAGCATCCGCTGCATCATGCGGGAGCATTCTATGTGCAGGAGCCGTCGGCTATGTCGGCAGTGACCGCATTGGGCGTCGAGCCCGGCGACAAAGTCCTCGACCTGTGCGCCGCTCCCGGCGGCAAGAGCACCCAGATCGCCTGCGCTCTCGCCGGTACCGGTCTTCTGTGGGCGAATGAGATCGTGCGCCCCAGAGCGCATATCCTGCTCTCGAATATCGAGCGCATGGGTATCAAGAACGCCGTTGTGTCCAACATGACTCCCGACGACCTTTGTAATCGTCTTGAGGGCTTCTTTGACAAGGTGCTTGTAGATGCTCCCTGCTCCGGCGAGGGTATGTTCCGCAAGGATAAGGAAGCGATATACGAGTGGTCGGTCGAGCACAGCATGGCTTGCGCCGAACGCCAGAAAGCGATACTCAACAGCGCCGCGGCGGCAGTTCGTCCCGAGGGCATTCTGGTATACTCGACCTGCACTTTTGCAGTGGATGAGAACGAGGGCGTAATCACCTCGTTCCTAAAAGAACATCCTGAGTTCGAACTCATCGACACCGGATGCAAATTCGGCGAGCCGACTATGGAATACGCAAAGCGCATCTATCCCTTCAACGGCGGCGAAGGTCACTTTGTCGCGAAGCTCAAAAAGCACGGCGGCAAGCCCTACAGGGGCGCCATGTACACCTATTTTGAGCCGGAGAAGGAGGAGCGCGACGCGATCAATCGCTTCATCACCGATATCCTTCGCAACTCCGCGTTCCGTCATATCCACGTGATAGACGAGCGTATCCTCAACCTGCCCGACACAGAGCTTCTGCCCGACATGGATGGCATGAACATCCTGCGCGCCGGAGTCAAGCTCGGCGACTTCAAGAAGAACCGCATCGAGCCTCACCATAATTTAGCGACATCTCTGACCCCGTACGAGTTCAAGCGCCGCCTTGTACTCAACTGTGACGACGAGCTCACCGCGCGCTATATCAGCGGCGAAGAGCTGGAGCTCGACTTCTGGATAGAAGGATGGGCGGTCGCCATGGTCAACGGCATCACACTCGGTCTGGGCAAAGCGGTCAACGGCCGCTTCAAGAACAAATATCCGAAAGGACTTCGCACCCTCGCATGGAAAGACTTACAGATATAAGCCGGATAAGGGATATCCTCTCCCGTCACGGTTTCACCTTCTCAAAGGCGCTGGGGCAGAACTTCCTCATAAATCCGTCGGTCTGTCCGAGGATGGCGGAAGACGCAGTCAGGAGCGACAACACCGGCGTATTGGAGATAGGCCCCGGGATCGGCGTGCTGACAAACGAACTTCTCAAAAAGGCGAAGAAGGTCGTCGCTGTCGAGCTGGATAAGAGACTGCTCCCGGTTTTGGAGGAAACTCTCGGCGAATATGATAACCTCAAAGTCATCAACGCCGACATAATGGAGCTCGATCTGCACAAGCTGATAGATGAAGAGTTTGACGGCATGGAAGTCGCGATATGCGCCAATCTGCCGTACTATATCACCTCGCCGGTGATAATGAAGCTGCTAGAAGAAAAGCTGCCCATCAACAGCATCACGGTAATGGTTCAGAAGGAGGCGGCGGATCGACTTTGCGCCGAGCCGGGTACGCGCGACAGCTCCGCCATCACCGCGGCGGTACGATACTACTGCGACCCCGAGCTGCTTTTCAAGGTATCGGCAGGGTCGTTCATGCCGGCTCCGAAAGTCGAATCGGCGGTAATAAGACTGACTCTTCGTGAACCGACGGTGCATCCCAAGGATGAACAGACTTTCTTCAAAGTCATCAGAGGTTCGTTCGCCCAAAGGCGAAAAACCGTGCTAAACTCACTTTCTTCGTCATTATCCCTTGACAAACAGGTTCTGCGTGATATACTTGATACAGCGGACGTTGATATCAACGCCCGCGCCGAGAGACTGACTCTTGAAGACTTTGCGTCGATAGCCGACGCGATATATTCTTTATCGGAATAATACTCTATTCAACAGACGTTATTGAAAAGGAGTTTTTTATGGAAAAAAAGAATTTCAAAGTGCTCATCATATTGATCGTCCTTCTTGCCGTCAGCATACTGTTGATGGGTCTTTCGCTGTTGGTAGACGAGCGTGTTTTCGGTCAGGTCTCCAGTTATATAGCAATAGCTTGCGTGGTTGTTACGCTTGTGGGTGTTGTAATCGTTGTTCGCTCCAACCGTAAAACCAAATTAAAGGAGATCGACAACAGAATGAACGATCTCCAAAAAGAGTTAGACAAAGCTGAATAAACCAATAATAAAAGGGTTGCCGCATGGCAACCCTTTCTCTTTTGTTGTTATTCTATTCTTTTTTATCATCCGTACGCACATACGGCTGAGCGTTCTGATTCGGTTGAGAGTAACGCGGAGGCTCATATCCCTGTTTCGGCTGAGCGTAATGCGGTTGTTGATATTGTGGCTGTTGGTACCTAGGCTGCTGATATTGCGGCTGTTGGTACGGCGATTGATGATACCGCGGCTGAGCGTACTGCTGATACACCGGCTGTTGATCGATCGGCTGTTGATTGATCGGCTGCTGATTGATCGGCTGCTGCACAGGCTCTTGATAAAACAGCCACGCGTAATCCGGAGATGTTTGCAGATACGCCGCTGCCTCAGGATGCTTCTTGAGCACCATATCCATGCTCAGGCTCGCGCTGTAGGTATCCGCCTTCGACAGCTTGCGAACATTGAAAAAGCAGATAAAGTACAGGGATCCCAGGAAAAGCAGGAAGATCACCGTGAACACGGCGCTGTCGATCGTGGCGCAGAAATCATAGAATCCGTGGGCAAGCGTAGGCGCTAAAAGGCTGAGCGCCAACAGACCTCCCGTCGGGAAGCTTGAAATTCCCGGAGCTATCACACCGCTTGCGCGCAGTCTGTTTTCCAGCTCGGCAGCCTTGCGGTTCATGAACCATCTGCTGTAGAAGCAGCCCATTATCACGCCGAAGAAACAGTGCGCCGGAACCGCGGTCACCATCCGAAGCAGAGCGTTGCCAAAGCCGTACTGGAAAACATAGAACAAGTTCTCTGCCGCGGCGAAGCCGAGCGATACGAATACCGTATATACCACCCCGTCGAACAGGCAGTTGAAGTTCTTGTTGTTTCGTGTTACAAGGATAACAAAAAACCATTTGCAGCCTTCCTCGACCAGCGCGATACAGATGAAGTTTTCGATGATCTGATACAGATAATATGTTCCGTAGTCTAAAAAGTACTCAGGCGATTCTGAAGTAAACTCGCCGAAGAACAGCCCGTTGAGGATCGACTGTGAGATCATCTCCAGTATCACCGCCGGAATGATCGATAAAACGCCGAGGAAGAACAGCCCGATCAATAATCCGATCGGCTCCTTCTCCGCGCGATCCTTTTTATAGATATAGAACAGCAGTACCGCCGCGGGCAGTAAGCCTAAAAATGTCATCACTAAAGCGGAATTACCCATACGCTGATTCCTTTCATAGTCCCAACAAACAAAAGCGCCCATACAGAGCGCTTTTATCTTTTTATTTGCCTATAAGCTCCTTGAGCTTTGCGGTGACGGATGCGGCGTCCGCTCTGCCGCGGCTCTGCTTCATAACATTGCCGAGCACCGCCATGAGCGCCTTTTCCTTGCCGCTCTTATAGTCGGCGACTGCCGCAGACATCGCGGCTATCGCGTTATTGCAATACTCGGTAAGAGTCGCGTCGTCGAGTCCTGCCATATCCGATTCGCTTACAAAGTCGGTCACGGGCTTGCCGCTGTCGAGCATCTTCTCGAGCGCTGTCTTAGCGAGGTTGTTCTTGAGCTTGCCGCTCTCGAGCAGCTTGCACAGCTCATTGAGCTGTTCGGCTGACGTACTTATATCAAAGGCTTCCTTATCCGCCTCGGTGACAAGGCGGCGGAAGATCTGACCGATGATGAAGTTCGATGCGGTCTTGGGAGCCTTCAGCCCCTCGCTCGCCTTATCGAAGAACTCGGAGATGCTGCGGTACTTCGTCAGCTGAGCCGCGTCCTTCTCGGGAATGTCGTATTCTTCAACGTATCTTCTGAGCTTCTTTTCGGGCAGCTCAGGCAGGCGTGCCTGTATCTCCTCTACCCTCTCCCTCGGTACTGCTATAGTCACGAGATCAGGCTCGCGGAAGTAGCGATAATCGTGCGCGTCCTCCTTGGAGCGCATGGAGGATGTAGTGCCGGATGCGTCGTCATAGCGCAGGGTCTCCTGCACGACCTCGCCGCCGCTCTCGATCAGATCGACCTGGCGCTCGAACTCGTATTCCATCGCCTTAACGATATTGGTGATGGAGTTCATATTCTTAATCTCGGTACGGGTGCCGAGCTTCTCGGAGCCCTCGGGACGTACGGATATATTGACGTCGCAGCGCATGGAGCCCTCCTGCATACGGCAGTCGGAAACACCGATACAGCGCATGATCTGCTGCAGTTTTTCGACGTACTCCTTCGCTTCGTCAACGGAGCGGAAATCGGGCTCGGTAACGATCTCGATCAGCGGAACGCCGCCGCGGTTGTAGTCGACATATGTGTCGCCGTGATTGTGGATCAGCTTACCGGCGTCCTCTTCGATATGGATGCGAAGTATACGGATCTTCCTGCCGTTTGAAAGCTCGATATAACCGTGCTCGCACAGCGGCTTGTCGTACTGAGATATCTGATATGCCTTGGGCAGATCGGGATAGCAGTAGTTCTTGCGATCCATCTTGGCGATCTCGGCGATCTCGCAGTTCGTGGCGAGACCTGCCATGATAGCGTACTCCACGACGCGCTCGTTAAGCTTCGGGAGAGTACCGGGCAGACCGATACACACGGGACAGCAGTGAGTGTTGGGGTCGCCGCCGAAAGCGGTGGTGCAGGAGCAGAATATCTTGGTCTTGGTCTGTAACTCGACGTGGGTCTCAAAGCCTGCTACAAGTTCGTATTTCACAGCTTCACACCCCACTTTGTCTCGATATATTTGTTCTCAGCCTGCTCGTATTTATACGCGAGGTTGAGGATGGTTTTTTCATCAAACTTCTTGCCTATCAGCTGCATACCGATGGGCAGACCCTCTGAATCGACTCCGCAGGGAACGGATACGCCCGGCAGACCGGCGGCGTTCACCGGAACGGTGCAGATATCGCTCAGGTACTGCTCGATCTGATCGGTCTCTTCGCCGAAGAGATAGCCGTTCTTGAAGGCTGTGACAGGAGCCGTGGGCGCAAGGATAGCGTCGCACTTCTCAAATGCGCAGTCGAATGCGTCAACGATAGCGCCGCGCAGGTTGACCGCCTTCTTATAATATGCGTCGTAGTAACCGGCAGAGAGAACGTAAGTACCCATCAGGATACGGCGCTGAACCTCTTTGCCGAAGCCCTCAGATCTTGTACGGCAGATCATATCGTGAGTGCCGTTGTAGTGCTCGGCCTTGTAGCCGTAACGGATGCCGTCGTAGCGTCCGAGGTTGGAAGAAGCCTCAGCCATAGCGAGGATATAGTAGCACGGCAGAGCGAATTTCAGCTCGGGCAGATCGAAATAGACGATCTCCGCGCCCATGTCCTCATAGGCTTTCGCCGCGTCGAGCACTGCCTGCTTGACGTCCTCACGGACGCCGTCGAGGTACTCGTGAGCGATACCGATCTTCTTGCCCTTGATGTCATCGTACAGGGTCGGGAGAGCAGGCTCGCTGCCCTGAGAGGTCGAGTCGCGCTCGTCATACTTGGCGATAGCGTCAAAGACGATAGCCGCGTCCTCAACATCGTGAGTGATCGGGCCGATCTGGTCGAAAGATGAAGCATAGGCGATCAGACCGTAACGCGAAACCGCACCGTAGGTGGGCTTCAAGCCAACAATGCCGCAGAATGAAGCCGGCTGACGGATGGAGCCGCCGGTATCTGAGCCGAGACCGTAGACGGCGATGTTCGCGCCGACAGCGGTCGCGACGCCGCCCGAAGAACCGCCTGCGACATGGTCGAGGCTGTGCGGATTCTTTGCGCCGCCGTAGTAGGAGGTCTCGCAGGATGAGCCCATAGCGAACTCGTCCATGTTGGTCTTGCCGAGCATTACAACGCCCTCTTTTTGGAGCAGCTCATAGACAGTTGCGTCATAGATGGGCTTGTAGCCGGTCAGGATCTTTGAGGCGCAGGTGGTGAGGATGCCCTTTGTGGAAATGTTATCCTTTAAGGTCATCGGGATGCCCTCGAGCATGCCGATCTCCTCGCCGCGCGCGAGCTTCTCATCCACTGCCTTAGCCTGTGCGAGAGCGACTTCGGGAGTCACGGTGATATACGCGTTTAATTCTTTATTAGAATTTTCGATAGCGTCGAGATACTTTTGAGTCAGCTCGGTGCAGGTGATCTGACCGCTGACCAGCATATCGTGGATCTTCTTTATCTGTCCCATAGGTCACGCTCTCTTTCTGACGAGGAAGTGATCCTCAGCCTGCTCGGGGGCGTTTTTGAGTATCTCCGAAACGGGCAGGGATTCTTTGACCTCGTCCGCTCGAAATACGTTTGACAGGTTGTTTATGTTGTCGAACTCGCCGGTCGTCACCTGCACGTTGTTGATGGTGTCGGCAAAGGCAACGATCTTCTGCATTTCTTCCGTGAGGCTGTCGAGGTCTTTTTCATCCACGAACAGCTTCGAAAGCAGAGCGATGTTTTCGATATCTTCTCGGGTTACCATATGTTTATCGTCCTTTCGGATACTTGTACGGCGGGAGCAAACCCCCGCTACGGTGTTATCTTATTTTTATATGCACTTCTCTGAGCTGCTGCTCGCTGACCTCGCCGGGCGCGCCCATCAGGACATCCTGAGCGTTGCTGTTCATCGGGAACGCAATGACCTCGCGGATATTCTCTTCTTCTGTGAGCAGCATCAGCATACGGTCTACGCCGGGAGCCATGCCTGCGTGAGGCGGAGCGCCGTAACGGAACGCGGTGTACAGTGAGCGGAACTTCGCCTTGAGGTCGTCCTCGCTGTAGCCGGCGATGTCGAACGCCTTGACCATGATGTCGAGGTCGTGGTTGCGGACTGCGCCGGAGCTTAGCTCAACGCCGTTGCAGACGATGTCGTACTGGTAGGCGAGGATATCGCAGGGATCCTTTTCAAGCAGAGCCTGCATACCGCCCTGCGGCATCGAGAACGGGTTATGGGTGAAGATGATCTGACCGCTCTCCTCGTCCTGCTCGAACATCGGGAAATCGACGATGAAGCAGAACTCAAAGCGGCTCTTGTCGATAAGGTCTAGTCTGGTCGCGACCTCGGTGCGGATCTGACCGGCGAGCTTGGGAGCCTCAGCAGCGGTATCGGCGATGAAGTAGATGACATCCCCGGCTTTGGAGTTATTGCGGCGGATCAGCTCTTCCCTGTCGCCCTCTTTGAGGAACTTGTCGATGGGGCCGTCAAAGAGCAGATCGTCGGTGACCTTGACGTAACCCAGACCCTTCATGCCGATGGACAGAGCGAACTCCTCCATCTTCTTGAACCAGCTCTTTGAGCAGGATGCCGCGCCGGGAACATTTATGGAGCGGACGCACTTCTTGAGGAAGGGCTTGAAGTCGGTCTCCTCGAACATATCCGAGATCTCGATGATCTCCAGCGGGTTGCGGAGGTCGGGCTTGTCGGTGCCGTACTTCAGCATACTCTCGGCAAATGTTATGCGGCGGAAAGGCGGCTTGGATATTTCTTTATCGGAAAATTTCTTGAAGGTCTCATACAGAACTTCCTCGGCTATGTCGAATACGTCCTCCTGAGTGGCGAACGCCATCTCGAAGTCGAGCTGATAAAACTCGCCGGGGGAACGGTCGGCACGAGCGTCCTCGTCGCGGAAGCACGGCGCGATCTGGAAATACTTATCGAAGCCCGATACCATCAGCAGCTGCTTGAATATCT
>Ga0310690_10006817_pt1 | contig 14912 bp, 12 predicted proteins | sample AusTroGonzalo_MG_2_FD_207661 | JGI IMG/M metagenome (GOLD analysis project Ga0310690, IMG submission 207661) | Bovine rumen microbial communities from tropical cattle in Woodstock, Queensland, Australia - Gonzalo_04 (v2) (version 2) | ecosystem: Host-associated > Mammals > Digestive system >...
TCTCTAACTCCCATGTATTACCTCTCTTTACTCATTCATGTAAATCTAGGTATACTCTCTTAACTTCCATAGGATTAATAAAGAAATAAATCTGAGTGTAATATACTCAGCAGGTGGACAATTTTGAATAAATAAAAAAAGAGAGCGGTTAGGCTCTCTTCTTTGAATATGCTTGTTGTTTGTACTTACACATCATGTTATGTGCTCATACGCAGTTCAACGTTTCGGATGTTTTTTCTCACGTTGCTTTGTCTGTAAGCGTTAGAGTTATCTTATTACCGAACACATCTGATTCTTCCGAAACTGATGGTTCAATAGTGAAATCTAAACACTCATTCATTCGCTTAAGTTCTTTCTGTCGATATCACCATCTGAAGTTTCTTTTTCACTTCTCTTGTGGTGACCACTTACGCTTTGGTCTATAAGTATAACCAAGTTCTTTAGCGATGTAGGCATTCAAATCATTTAATGCCGCATTCCATTCTGGACTGTCTAATGTTATTGTTGTCATTGCTATTAATCGTTAAGAAGTAAATCCATTTTTTCCAGTTGCTTTAGAACTCTCTGGAAGTTGTGCTCAATAGCTGAGCGTTTCCATTTAATTCACTTCTTGGCATCTTCTACAATCTTAGTAGAAACCCAATAGCAAGTGTCCTCTAGACACTCCATAGGTGTTGCATTCCTGAATGAGAATACAACTCAGTCTTTTTCCATTTTCATGAGAATAAAGGTTAGAACATAAAAACGTAGATTTTCTCAATCTAACTATATGTTAAAGAACATCTACGCCTCTATTATAAGGTTCTGAATTGTAAAGTCAATAGAAAAAAAGACGGCTTATCACCGTCCTTCTTCTATATTGCTATTCTAGGTCTGAGAATAATGATGGTTGCTCTGGTCTTGTCTTGAAGTTCTTCTTAGCAATCTTCTCCATAAATACATCTATTAATTCTGATGGCACTCATGCAGCTTCTAACTGCTTCTTCCATCATTCTCCAGTCTGCCCAAATCTAGAAGCATATGCTTCAACCATTTCATTCCAACTCTTTGGAGTAGTTCATTCTCATTTTTTCTTTCACTTATAAGATTCTCTAGTCTGTCATGCTCTTTGTGGATATCCATTTTCGTCTACATTAATTGTAACAGTAGGCTCTCAGTTATATGCAGGATTTCACTCTAAATATAGATTAGGGTCTACTATATCTACTTTATCAAACATCTCTTCTAGATATGGGTTTCTACCTTTCTTCCATTTATATTCTTCAGGCTCAATAACTTCTCATTCTAGTACGCTTCCATATTCTTCCATAATTCATGGATGTTTCTCCATCCAATCCTTCATTATAGAATCAATCTGTTCTTTTGTTGGGTCTTTAGGAAGCTTGTCTCTAAGCTCAGCAAATGCTTTTAATGCCTTATTTATATTCTTCTCTTTAGATAATAGAGACATCAAATCTTCTCACTTAATTCATTCTATTGCAGTACGTACTGCTTTAGCTTTAGTAAGAGGAATCTTATCTATAATCGTTCATAAGTGATTTAGAACATTCTTATCAGGGATTCTAGATTTTACCTTATTCCATGCATTTCTAAGCTTCATTACATTCGACTTAGTAGCAATTATAGAACTCCACTGTTCATCGAAGTATTTTAATGGATTAACTCATAACTCTCTCCACTCTGGAACCCTATCTAACTCATCTCTAAGTATATTCTTTAATCACTGTCTTACAGCCTCAATTTTCGTCTTTGTCTTCTGTAATTCTGGTCATGTTGCTCTTTCAGAATATAAGTCGAACTGCTTAGATAACGCTCTTGCCATTTCAGCAACATTATATGGAGTCAGATTTCAATCTTGTGCTATTTGCTCTGCTATATCTATATATTGTTGTTCTTCCTGGAACTCAGCCATTTCCTTCATTAGGTTAATCCATTCTCTTATATATTGTCTAGGCTTATTAGAAGTATATTCTTTACCTCATTGTTCTACTGAAATTGGCTTTTCATAAGATGTATCTAATCAATACATTTGCTCTATTGTGTTAAGAATCATATTCTCAGCATTCTCATGTGATTTACCAATTTCTTCTAGAGCTTCATATAATTCCTTACTGCTTTTAATTCATTTTAATTTTTCACTAGGTATTTGCGATAATGCATCAGCAGTCTGTTGATTCTGCCATTCGAAATCTGGTTCTATAACCTTGGAAGCCTCATCCGTCATCTTTTCTCTAATCTTACCTTCTTTCGCATTTTGTCTCTCTAACTTCCACTTCTCAAATGCTCATAATAGTCAACCGTTTGATTCCTTCTGTAATCATAGAGTAGGTCAACCACCATCATCCGAACCAGAAATAAATTTAGTAAATTCTGACTTAATTTTCTTATTCCACTTATTACCATTACCAGTCTCATGAGCCCACCACATAAACATTCCTCATATGAACTCATACCATGCAAGCCTATCTTCTTCATTAGATAAGTTATAAGATATAGGTCATAAGATTGGTGCTCAAATTGTATATGTAAGAGCTTGTCACATCATTGTAGCATATTTACTTAGGATTTCTGCAGATATCTCTCATACAACTGGTATTTGTGAAAATGCAGTGAATCATAAGTTAGCCATAGGGTATACGTTTTGCAACAATCCATATCAGATTCATTCTGCTGCATTAGTAAACGCAGTAAGTCATGTAGGAAGATATTTCTTAAGCTCCTCTTCATTAGTTAACTCAGAAAGTATTTTTTGAGATTCATATTCATTTAACTGTGTAACATGTTTACCAAAATTGTTCATAGCATAGTTCTCTATTGCTGCTACTATTGGTGCTTCATCATTCCATCCAGTCTCAGTAGCTCAAATGTCGTTCCATTGAGCTCTTTGTATAGGGTCAGTCCATGCTGATAATCATTCAACAGTAGATAACAACTTGGAATATGTATTTACCAACCAATTAGGTACTCATTCTCAGAAAATCATTTCCAACTCCTTTTGTCTATTCTTTAATTTCTGTTCTTGTGGAGACAGGATAAGTCACATCTCTACTCAGAACTCATAAGGGTCTTGATTTGATTCAGAATATTGAACCAATCTCTGGTTTACAGCCTTAGAATTATTTAGCTCCATATAATGTTTAACAATATCTGGAGTAGTATTATAAGATTCCCATTCTTTACTATATCAGTCTTCTATAGCTCTTCACTTTACTAAAGCAGCAAAAGCATCAAGCTGAGATGCTTTTAATTCTTCTTTAGAAGTAGCACTATTACGTCTAGTCATAGCCTGTCAGTACATAGTATTAGAACTGTTCATTAAATCTGATATAACCTGTTGGTTACTTCTCTGTTGAGTTTGATTTCTAAAATTACTTATACTTTTAAAGGCCATAGACATAGGCGATTCCTGAACATCAGTTCACGCATTCTGGTTGTTTATCATTTCTTCCTCCATGATATATTATATTAAGTTATAAAATTATGAACCAGTTCCGAACATTGTATCCATAGCATCATTAATGCTTTCAACAACTTCTCATGTACCACCACCAAGATTAGGGGTTTCGATTCATCATAATGTATCTCATACTTCTGTAACATCATTCCAGTCTCTAAGCTTCTTTACGTTATTTCTGAATTCATTCCATTTTTCTGGATTGACATCATTGTTTTCTCAATAAGTAGCATGCCATAGTGCAGATACTAATCAGTTAACTTCGTCATTAATCTTAGAATCTCTAGTCCAATATGCACTTCATAATGATGTAGCAGCCTCTCTCAACATTTTCCATTCTCATTCAGTAACCTGTCAGAATCAGATTTCATTTGACCTTGCTTCTACCATCTTTTCTAGAGTCATCTCAGATTTTATCTGATTCCATATGTCATATTGATATAACCATGGCCATGCAGGATTGAAGTCTAATTGTCAATTTTCATCTCCTACCTCATTATATAATTTAGCAAATAATTCCAATAAATTATATGCACTTTCTGATAAAACTGCTCATTCAGCTACAGGGTCAATCAATCATGCCTCATAATCAGCCATATAAGCTCTTGCAGATTCTCAGAATTCAGCTTCTGTCTGTCATGCTGATTTTGCAGTAGTAGTAAGCCATCCTGGAGAATATTCTCACTTAGAATATTTCATATATTGTGCAGCAAGAAGTGGATTGTATGGTTTACCATCAGCATTCTCTTGCGTCTTATATCATTTATATCATTGAGCTTTTGCTAATGAGAAGTTATCAGCTCTTCTTCAAAGCTCTTGTAATGTTATTCACATTCTCTTAGCCTGAGTTTCTTGCTCAGATTTATTCATATCTCATGAATTAATCTTCTCATAAATATCTTCATGAAGAACATTAAATCATAAGTCTGAACTATATCATGATTCATCTATAGTAATTCAATTTCATAGCTCGATACTCTTAGTAGCATTATAGTATCACTGTATCTTGCTACTATTAGCCTTAATCCATCTAGTTTGTGCTTTCTCTGTACCTTCTCAATCTTCTACTGAACCATTCCAATCTAGATACATGATATCTCCGTCTTCAGTAACTCATGTAACTATACCCATATGTCAGTTCTCTGGTTTAGTAGCAGAGGATAAGATTATTAAGTCTCATTTCTTAGGAGTGTAACTCTTATCTTCATTACGAATAGCAAGCTTACTTTCATAAGAAGAAAGACTTCACAAGTTTATTCATAACATAGGGAAATAGTATCTTTGGATTCATTCAGCACATTGTGCATCTCATAACTGACCATTCTCTAACATCTCTAATAAAGCATCAACATCAGCTTCTATCTCAGCCCTAGAAGAACTCGTCATTGGAAGTTCTTTACCATTTAATCATCTACTAGTTCTATTCTTTGGAGTTTCAGTAGTTCCATCTATTCAGTTCTTAGCCTGCCACCGTTTTAATGCCATAGCGTCTTCCTCTACTGCAACTTGTCTAGCTTTCAAATCATATTCCTTTTCCCATTGTGTATTAGCTACTTCTTTATCGTATCTATTAGAAGCATACTTATATCTATCAGATAGAACCTTTAATTTACTTTGAATTTCCTGAGTCCTATTATTGATATAAGCATTAACTATGTAATCAGGAGCATCTCACTTAAATACCTCATTAGCTTCCTTTCTTAATCATTGTAATCTCTCAGTCAATAATGCCATTTCTTCTTCTATGTCAGCCATAGTAGAATTAGCGGCATCTGCAGATTTATTAGAAGAAAGAGTCTGTTGGATATCCTTTAATATATCCATCATACTATTATTAGAATCTGAATTGCTTGCAGCAAAGTCTGCTATCTCATTATTAGCAGCACTTGAAGAATTTGTTCCTGTAGGAATTGTATCTCAATTAGTGAGAGCATCTACAACACCTTGTCCTTTAATCTTCTTGCGTTCCTTTTCTACCTGAGCGTATAAGCTTGGATAGAATGTCTTATAGTCTACTATGGCTTGCATATCTCATGGAATTACACCACCTTCTAATGCAGCCGCAATAGTTTCGACAGGAGTATTTACTAACATATCTAATTTTTGTCTTCTAGACTCTTCCATAATTCTGAAAGGAGAGTTTACGTCAACATTCCCAACTACACCATTGTTTAAACCTGATGTTTGTGCTCATGTTTTTCAGTATATTGTCTCAGCGTTCTGATATGTAGGTAGAGTCTGTACTCATGAATTAGCAGTACCATTACCTGATTGTGTTTGAGGTGTAGGATTCGCTGCCTTATCTCCTGATTCATCTTGCTGAATTATATTATTAACATCATAATCCTTTCTATATGCAATAGGGTCTACCATTGGAGGCAACTCTCTGTTGGGGTCTATTTCAAATGGATTAGTTTCTGGTTGCTGATTTTGGACATTAGTAGCAGCACTAGCATTAGCCTTACTTTTTGAAGGTGTTCTTTTTGTAGTGATTGGAGTAGTGGTTGCCTCTTCTATCTCTCATGCGGAAGTTTCTACCATTGGCTCTATACCACCTTCTGTAGCACCACCACTAACTATATCTCTAGCTAATTCTGGAGTACCAGAAACTCACTCTATTGGAGCTCATTCGGCTCATGGAGTAGTAGTTGGTTCCTCATCATATTCAGGATATGTTCGAATCTCCTTAACGGCTCATCCTGATTTGTTTTTCGTAACTTTAGGCATAGTCTATTAATTATAAGCTAAATCTTTATATTCTGCCATCATCCAGTTGGAGTCAGCCTGTAACTCTGAAGTTGGAATTGGGTCATCATTCTGGTCTAACATGATTAATTCAAGCCAGTCTCATTTTTCTAAGTCGCATTCTACATATCCAAACGCAGTCAATCTCTTTATCTCTCATGGAGTATCCCATTCCCAATCAAATACCGCTCTTGGTTGTGTAGTTCAATCTACTTTATGTTGGAGTATATAAGTATGTATCCTAGTAATTGATGAATCTATGTTATTGAACTGTTCCTTATGTTGTAATACATATCTTCAACCAGTTACTATTTCACAACTTATTCATCAATGCGTTCATTCCTTTGTATATTTACCTACTATTTCAGGAGTAGTTCAATCGTTGTCAAATTTCACTGTAGCTATATTAGGTTCCCAAATCTCTATTGTGTTCGTAGGATTTCCATCTGTCTTCATACCTATAATCAGACTTCTTCCTGCATTATTACCATAGAACTTATTACTGTATACAAGTGTATCCCTAAGAGACATGAACTGGTCATAAGTAGCCCTCCTATCATTATCAGAAATAGGGAACTCTGATGGTACCAATCTATAATCATGCATGTTCTCTTGTTGAATCCACTCCATTAATCTCAATTTATATCATAAACGTTATTTGTCTTATCTTTGCAGTGATATCTGATATCTATCTGTCTTACTATAGGGGTAGATTTAGTCTCACTTCATCTACTTATAACTATAGCATATGTAATAGTTTGCCAATCGAACTTAAAAGCCGATTCTGAATTGGGTCATAAATTATTTAAGAGGTTTGATTTCTCCGTTCTAGTACCAGCGTTAGTTTGTGTTATGTGCATAACGTGATATCGATTATCGTTACCGTTGTTACTTGGGTCTGTGTCCTTCCATAAATTATTTGGACTAACATATACATCTATATCTCAGTTTCATGTAGTTAATGGATTTAGTTCGAAGTTTAATCTTATCTCATCCAACATCTTAGTTATTGTTCCTCATTCTTTTCATTCAAACTCTCTAGAAATCAGAACTCATTCAGATTGATATCCATCAACTCATGTATCATATAATCTCATACATCGACATCATGTTGCATCAGATACATACAACATTCACTTATTCTCACACAGTCAATATACCTGTTGTCATGTAATAACGCTCTTTCTTAATCTCCATTTCATATAACCTTTATCGTATCCATTAGGAGTATATTTAAAGCTGAATACTCAGAATGCATCAGCTATATAGATATGTCAATTATTATAAGCTCATGAAATTGATGTAGGTCAAACAAAATATGGAGCTTTAGTATTAATATCATAATTAGTCATTCATGCTCTCTGGCTAAATAACTTAATTGGAGTAGCTCACACCATCTTGTTTAAGTCTACCAAAGAATCAGATGCGTATTCTCAGATGCTAGAAGTATAGTAATCTATACCATTAATAGAATATACATGAAGTACTCTTACTCATGTTAAGTCTACTACGTTATATACGAATGTACTTCTTAAGTTGTTGTTACCTTGATAGTAGTAAACCTTAGTATTCCATCATTCGTCTACTGCCCATACCTTCAAATACTCAAAAGTACAAGTCAGAGCTACAACAGTGACTCATGCTTCATAGTTAAGAACTCTTTTCCATCATGTTGCTCATAGTCTTCATTCTATCTGAGCTCATGTATCTAATTCAGGATAATATACCCAAATTTCATTACCACATGCAACAACTAATCTTGTATTGTTGTAGTTCAGAATTGCCGTAATGTTTCCTGACATATATGGGTAGGTTGGTTCTGCAGGAGTAGATATATCCTCATCTGTATAATCATTATGGTCATAAGGAAGGTATATATCTTGGTCACTAACTCAGTGTCATGGAGCATTAACAGCTAAAGGTACACTATGTAAGTATCATTTATTTAATGATGGACTATTTAATACTATATTAGCACCGAACCAAAATCTATTCTGAAAAACTACTCATGGAACTGCTTTATAATCACTAGATAGGAGAGTTCATGCTTGGTCGTCAAATTCTTCCCATCTTGGACTTCAATCATATCAATTACACTGGAATCTCTTAAGATTCTTGTCGTCTCATGAGTGTACATCAACAGGTAAAGCCATAACACCATGTTCTCATAAACTTACTAATTGACATTTAGCATAGTCATTAGTATGCATTGCTCTTGTAGCAAGCTTTATACCATGCATTTCGTCATCAGTGTTAACATTTGCACTATATTGAAAACTATTATCTATACCGTAGTAAACGTCCTGTGCTGTACCACCAGTCCAACTTACTTCAGTTATTTTATTACCTTTGTTTACAGCTTTTCTTGGTTCTCCTAGTGCCATCTAATTAATTAGTTTATATAAAACATTCTTAAATTAGCCATTTCTTCCTCTGCTGGTCTCTTATCCTTATTTAATCAGTATATATTATCGTGTAATGTCTCCTCAAATTGTTGTTTATAATAAGAAGCTAATTCTGGATTTTCAGCTTGATAAAGTCTGAATGTAATATAGTCCTCAATAGCATCAAAGAAGTATCGTGGTAAATTTAAAGTTCACAAATCTACTGAATTTCATGAGAATGCATCACTATGTTCTATAGGTCTCTGAATAAAATTATAAGTCAGAGTTAATCCTCTTGCTACATCTTCAGTAGGAGTAGGGAATATTTTAATATCGTTATGCCATACTTTATTAGAATCTTGTTTTGGTACAAATATATATCTAGGATGAATTTCTGATATTCTATCCCATACATATGGTTCTCATCTTTGGACACCTCATCTTGCCTTTAGGCGTTCTACTCATTGTTCATCTTCTACCCACTTATTTTTAGCAGGTGATATATTATAATCTCAAAAATCTATAGGTTTACAAACTCTATAGATAGGATTTCAGTTTTTATCTGTATGATATGCTACTCTTAATTGAACTATTGAATAGAAATCTTGTACATTACTAAGAGAATCAAACTCTGGGAGTGCATATTCGTCCTTATCTTTTTCTATTCATCTGTATATTACACTAGTGCTTTGCTTTCATGATACATATTCCAATAACATTTTTTGGAATATAAGCAATCATTTATTGAACCATGCTAATCGTACTTTAGTGTTTACCTGAGTGTCTCATCTGATTTCTTCTAAACACCAGTTATCATACATTTGTTTAATTGTACCCATATACTGCTTTTTAAGAGATAAATATCAGTCTGATTACTCCTATGGGTCAGTTTCCCAACCCATAGTATGTAAGCAAACTAACTAGTCTTCAATCAAAGATTTCTGCCACTGGTAGTCTGTTCCAGCTCTTGTTTCCATTCTTACGATGAACAAGTCGTTTAGAACAGCTGCTCAGTACATACATTTCCATCCAACTGTAGCTCTCTGATTTAATGGGTCTTCTGTTCCAGCAGCTCCAAATGGTTTGTAGAAAGTTTCAAGATTTTGAAGTGTTCCTACTCCATAAGCTCCATCTCTGAAAGCATAAGAAGGATAAACTTGGAATTCGTCTTCGCTTCCTTCATTTACAAGGTAAGGTTTTACGTTTGCAGAAATATAGATATCGTAGTTAACTCCTGCAGTTACAAATCCATCTTTAATTCCTTTGAAGTCTTCGTAGATTAATTTATTTAACCAAGTATTAGTAGAAGATGATTTAGCATAATCTAAGAATACATTTGGATGCATAATAATCTTGAATCTTTCTCCAGTTTGTCCTTGTGAAGCAAGGAATGTACAAGCCTTAAGAACTAAGTCTAAGTCCATTACATCTCCTGGTTGAAGTTCGTCTCTAGCAGTAGCTTCTCCAGCATACATAGCTCCAACTTCATCACCCATAAGAACGTCTTGAATGAATTCGTCGATAAGTCTTCCAGCATTGTTTGCTAATTCTCTTCCTTGTGCAGCAATGATTGGAAGTAAAGTTTCTACATCTAATACATCTGAAATGATAGAGTAGTCTCCTAATTGTTGAGGAACAGCAGTAACTGTTTTAACAACGTTAGTGTGTCCATCTGGAGTAACTCACTCAGTCAAAGCAGCCTCAGCCAAAGAAGTTCTCATAACTCCTAATCTTGGCCAAGTAATTGATTTGTATCCTTGATGAGATGCTTTAGTTCCGAATCTCATGAATACAGTAGAAGGTTCTCCATTCTCTAAGAATGATTTTCTTAACAAGTAAGTTAAGAATTCGTTTTCATTTGAAACATCGTTGATATTTCAAGTTTGCATAATGTTAGCAGCTTGCTCAGTTGCAACGTTAAATCTATCGAAAGGCATAATAAATAAATGTTAAATAAGCTAAAAGTATTTAGCTAGTCCAACATTAGTTACGATACCGAGATTGTGTCTTCGCAAAGTTGATTAATTCTTCTGAACTCATCTCACTTATCTTTTTACCACCAACCTCAGTAGTTGGATTAGCTCATGCGATAACACTTTTTGGTCATTCATTAGAAGTCTGATTGCTCTCTGTCTGCATAGCAGGTTGTGTTGGAGCTGATACTACTGCTGGTTTACCATTCTGTCATTCGTAGAGTGATACCATGTCATTAATATCCAATGCTGAATATTTTTCAGCAAAGCCACTAAAATCTCCATCATACCCTTTACTCTTCATTGTGTTTTCGAAGTAAAGTTTCTTGTCTGCAGCCCTTGCTGCAATCTCTGCATCTAATTTAGCCTGTAGGTCAGCCATCTCTTGACTATGCTTCTCTCTCAAAGCAGCATATCACGATTTTTTCTCACCTTCAGTGTTATCAAGTTCCATATCAGTCATCTGATAATAAATAGAATGTAAAGTCAGACCATTCTACAAGTCCGAATTGATTTTAAGCCCTTACAACTTGGCTACGATTGATTAGTTTTACGACTTGCAACTTCGGTCGAAAGTATTTGAGAGTTTACTTTCTCTTTTTCTTTCATTCAGTCATTTCTTTCTCAGCAGCTTGTAATGCTTCAACAGCTTTCTTAATCTCTTCTGGGTCAGCTGTAAGTACCTTTACAAGTCTCTCCATCTCTCACATTCATTGAACAAATGCTCAAAGAACTTCGAAAGCTGAATAACCGAATTTTTTAGGCTCCATGAAGTGTTCTTTAGCTAATACTACGATGTCTTCTTCTTGCTTCTTCTTTCTCTTCTCCATACATTTAACAAGAACTTCCCATCCTGGCATTGCTACCATTTCCTTCACTTGCTCAATTTCCTCATCTGTAAGATTGTCTGGGTTCTCCTCATCAATCTCTTCCTTTTTATCACTTGCAGCCTCCATTGCTGCTTCTTTTTCCTGTAATTCTTGCTCTAAAGCCATAGTTAGTTTACTTATTGAATAAAATGCTTTTGTTATTTTCTATTATCCACTTGATTGGCTTTCACCAATTAGTTTCTAAGCAGTATTTTACCTGGTCCATGAATAGAGTCTTATCTATCGTGTTGAATCATTCAGTCATAATTGCGATGTCCTCCTTAGATAGGTATCAGATTGTCTTATGATATTTCCTTAGATAGTTGTATATCATTTGTCTGTACACCTCCTTCTTATATCTTTTGGCCTTTTGTCTGGATAGCTCCTCTATTTTAATTTTCTCTCTAACTGGTTCTTCCTTATAAAGGTCATTGATATCTCTAAGAACTTGTCGCATCTTATAATCTTCCTGATAAAAACGCTTTTAATTTCTCTATCATTTCCATGTCTGCGTGATGTTTTTCTAATCGTTCTTTACTCTTCTTTCGTACACTACTTCACCATCATTTATTAGTTAAGTATCTTCTAATATCGTCTGGTAACATGAACATAGGTACAGAAGCTTGCTGAGCTTCAAATCTGATTCTTCATTTTGGAGCTACAACATTAGTTCTACTTCAGCTTCCTACTATTTGTCCATAATTTGGAGTCTTTTCAGCTATTGGAGCTGGTCAAGATGCTATTCACTCTATTGGAGATTCTATTTCTCCTGGAGTAGTAGTTGCATCTGCCTTAGGTTTAGCAGCCTTCTTAGGTGCTACCTTAGGTTTTCTATTAACACTTCATCGTTTGTTTGCTGGCATAATATAATATTATAATATAAAAGGTTATCATATTCAGTTAGACACGTCCAAATTTTGCATTCAACCCACGTTTAGACTTGTTCATCTATCCATGTGGCTTCATTCATCAAATCATGTTCATGAATTCATATTATTTACCGTGTCATAATTAACATTAGTCAATGGATTTCACTTCTCTCCAGCCATCTTGAAGTCTGTTACTTTAGGCTGAGAAGCCATATTCATTTGCTCTCTTCATAATCATTCTCTAACCATATATTGTAATGCTTGAATGGCTCTATTCTTAGCAGATGTTTCTTCTGCTTTATTATAATACCATAGTCTCATTTGAATATTACAATCTACTGGTATGTATATTGATATATCACGATTTAATAATAATACATCCTGCTTACATTGATATTCTTCCAAATCCATCTTAGTAACAGAATCTAATTCTGATTCATCCAATCCATTATAATATCCAATAGCTCTCTGTATATTATTTAATAAGAATGGAGGAGTGTTAGGGTCTGCTACTACCATATTGTATTGCTCTACATAAGCAGCCTTCTTCTCTTGGTATATGATATCCTTCAAGATAGGGTCAACCACCATGATTGAGAAGTCTCCCTTAATGTCTTTCTTATGTATGTGCTTATATGTTCAGCTCAATCAGTTATTTACTCTCTTAATTACTTTCTCTGAACTATTCTTTCGGTGATACAACATAAATGACCTATATAATTCAGCAAAGTCTTTAGTTCAGTAAGCTAAAATCTGATTCTGTAATGATGTAATCATATTAGCATTGATTTTCTGAATCTTAGATGCTGTAGCTGTGTTAGGGTCAGAGTTAGAACTTAATCCTAATCACTGTGCTGTAGCATTAGTAAATGATTCAGCTAATGCTTTGTTCTTAATCATTGATAATGAGTTATATAAGTCTGTACTTATTTGACTCTGTGGTAATTCATATACCATAGAGCTAATAGGCTTAGTCAAATCCCTCATTTTAACTGGGAACCATCTATTCTTAATAGATTGATTCTTCAAAGTATTAATATTGTTAAGGAATACTTGCTCGTCAATGAAGATATTTCCTCACATTGCTTCTCTAGTAACCTTAATCTTATATAAGTTAAGCAATAATTGTTCTGTTCTGTGTCAGTCTTCTATAATATTCACTAATGATGTTCCCCATCGGTCTTCTGAATCGTATGCGAATCAGTAAACTGCGATAGGAATTACATTATCTGTCTCTGGTACATCATAGATATCTAAGATTTGGTCTCATAACATTAATACCAAATACAAATTATTCTCTCCGCTCTCTTCGTCATATATATAAGTATAATGATAATGGATTGTATAATGTCCTGTTGTTGGATTATAGCATGTATCGATGCTTCTTATGAATGCATCTTCTGTCTTTAAACCATTAATATAGACATCATAGTGTCAAAGTATCATTTCTTTATAATCTTGATTCACTGCTACAGGTAGTTGCTCTAATTGCTTTCTTGTAACAACTCTATCGAATCCAAAGAAAGGATAGTCTTTAACTTGCAACGAACCATCATTATACGGATATACAAATCTTGGGTCTATTCTTTGAACTGTTGGAACATTTTTCTTTTTATTATATCATGTGAATAAGAATACAGCTTTTCAGTACTTACATATATCCTCTAATCACATATATCTATCGAAATCCCATCTTTCATTACTATAATCAGTCTTGAACATGTCTGTGAAGTTTCTAGCTTCCATTTGGTATAGAACATTTTCATCCTCCCAACTTACATCTGGCTCATTAATGATACATGTAGCCTGCATTGTCCTAGAAACACTCCAGAAAATCTGACTTCTTAGTAACTCATCATTCTTTTTTGTTGAATAGATGTCCTTCTGAGTTAGAAAAAGAGAGTTTTTAGACCTGTTAGCTTCAAAACCATGTCTATACTCTCCAATTATCTTCTGCCTTAATTCATCTGTTAGTTTTACCATCTATCTAGCTATTGAAGTTAAATAACTGCTTATCTCATCATCATAGTATCTCAGATAAGGATACATTCTCATTATCATGGTATCTAATAAGTCTGGACTCCTTCAGATTCTTTCTTTCATTTTGTCTTTAGGCTCTATCCTTGTCTTTCCGTCTATACTCCTCTCGTCAATATACACGTTCATCATTTCTTGATTTAGGATTTCCCAGTCTCTATCAGCATCTATGTGCTCCCATTTAATGGCGATTTCTCCTTTCTGTACCTTCTCCTGGAGTAAGAATGCACACTGAGACTTAAGATTAGCATAATTCTGCTTTCACATAGTCTCAACAGGCTTAGAATTGTTCACGAATGCCGTACAATAAGGGATTCAGTCAACAACTCATCCTCACACTCAGTCAGCATCTATTATTATATTCCTAGCTTCTATCTCGTATTGATTCTGAATCAACTTAATAGATGTTTTTACGTCTTCTACACTGCTCTTAGCATAGGTCCGAACTCTAATCCAAGTATTTCACCTCCATAGGCTTATCCTTGTTGTGTCCTTTCCAAATCTGGCTACATCGCAGATTAAGAAGTACTGGTCTCAATGAGATTCGTTCTCTTTTAGCCTATCCAAGTCTCATTGCTTGA
>Ga0310690_10006818_pt1 | contig 14909 bp, 8 predicted proteins | sample AusTroGonzalo_MG_2_FD_207661 | JGI IMG/M metagenome (GOLD analysis project Ga0310690, IMG submission 207661) | Bovine rumen microbial communities from tropical cattle in Woodstock, Queensland, Australia - Gonzalo_04 (v2) (version 2) | ecosystem: Host-associated > Mammals > Digestive system >...
AACAAGCCCAAAATCCTTCCTTTTAAAATTAACAATTAATAATTAAAAAACGAAAAATGAAAATAAATTTAATTAAATGAATTTTATTTAAGAAAAAATAATATTTTTGCCGCGATGATTTTTGGCGCATATGATGGATGAAATTAACTAAAATGATTTAAAATTGATATAAATTGAATGTATATAGCTTGGTTATAGGGTAAAAAAACGCGTATTTTTGTGTTTATATGAAATATTGTAAAAACTCTTAATAACTTATTTTCTTAACAATTTTTTTATCAAAACTGATTGTCATGAAGAAGAAACTACAATTGTTACTGATGTCAATGCTGGGTCTTTGCGCTTTGTTTGTAAATGCGCAGAATGTGCCTTTCAAGGTGCGTTTTTCGACTTCAGCGGCCTCTTGCTACAACAACGGCAAGATTCATTACGCACTCACCGACTTTGGAGGAGAGGTTTTAGACTCTCTGCCGGAGGGACTCTCGCAAGTGCGTGTTTACCATCGCCTTTCGGCTACTGACACAGTCCATTATGCCGGCTGGTATTACAACGGCGGCACCGACACCCTGACCATCGGTACCGGCATCTACATTGTGGGTGTTGAGGGACTGATGTCGGACGGGCATGGCGGTTATGTCCGCGTGGACACCCAAACGGTGATCACGGTGGTCTCGAATTATGTCAAACCAGAGGCGTTCGCGCTGACCCAGACGGCTTCCGGAATCACATTTGCCGGAAATCTGCCTTCGCTTTCATGCCAGAACACGGGCAGGGTGCAACTCTTCATCCTTAAGGGTGCTTTTCCCTACACGGTGACGGTCTGTGACCGCGAGACTGGCGACACATTGCGCACACAGGTCTTTCCTGAACAACAAAACGATGGTTCGAGAGAATTTTATGCAGATTACAGACATTATTACTCTTTTGACACGATGCCTGTGGGTGATTGGGATTTCTATCTGGTGGACGGCTGTGGATATGGGTTGCCGAAAGTGAATCAGGTGGTGGAAGAGGCCACCCTTCCCAAGCTGAAATTCATTAATCTGTTCACCTCCTCGGGGAATTTCGACGACACCAATGTGGTGAGAATCCAAGTGGAATTGGACAAGTCGGCGGATCAGTTCCCAGATGTATTTCAACAGTACGCACGATACCGGATGGTCTATACAGGGTTGGAGACCAAGGAATGGAAGCCTTTGCCGATAACGGAGGGCCAAACGCTTGAACTCAGAGACACGGTGTGGGCTGCCGAGAAGTATTGCGATATTTGGGGCAAGGAGATAAAATTTGAATATAAGCTTGAAGGTTGCGGGGAATGGGAAAAATCGATTTCGTTCTGTCTTAACGAGCCTAATGATTTCTTGTTTCAGAAGGACACCTCCAACACTAATACTTCCCACTATGACGGTAATGACCCTTGCGCGGTGTTGAAAACCTGGAGGAGGAATAACTATAGCATTCAATATTATAGCGATGATTATGCCTATGGGGTCTATGCGCCTGATATTGCCTTTAGGGTGGGGGAAACTCCTACGGCCTATCCTTATTACCGCTATTTTTATACTCATCCGCTGACATGGGTCTATACCGACACCAGAACGGGCCAAATCATAAAAAAGGATACGATAGACATTATCATCAACAAGTCGTATCTACATGATTATGAAGTGGAAGCGATTTACGGTTCTTTTGAAGACACGGTGCTGGCAATCCCGGTTAACCGCGCACTGTTGGATCGGAAGGGGTGCGTCTTGTATGAAACATTGGATACGATGACCTTCTATCACCGACAGGGATGGTTGGTCGACGGTTGGGGGATAACGAATACGGAAAATGCTACCAAATGTTGTGATGTGTTGCGGCATGTGACCGTTTCCAGATCCGAGGTGTGGCCCGCTCCCATCCCGTCCGTAGTCCGGCTGGTGCGCAGTCCTGACCATAACCGCTACAACTTCGAGGCCGTTTACAATCCTGAAACGGAGATATGGACAATAACGAAAGAACATCCGGATAATGGGGCGAGAGTGGAAGGACTGCGGGATGGCAATTCCGTGACTTTGAGTGATTATTGTATGCCAGGCGGTATCTACACCTTTGAGATTTTCACACAATGTGACACTTTCACACTGACCAAAACGATAAAGTTCCCCAATATCTACTTGATGGAGATGGTGGAGGAACCGGCCTACACTATCTCACGAGAATGTGGTACGACTTATGTCACCTATACGGCGGGCAAATTCCAGCGTACCGTTTTGAAAAGGTCGTATGAAACGGATGCCGTGGATACGAGCAGGAACTTCTTCAATCCGAGAATTGAATGCATCAAAGGTTTTCCGTATCATTATACCCCCGAATTTTCGCTCAATACTCCGATAAGGATTTCTATGAATGGAAGTTATATCTTCAAAATCACTGTAGGGGCATACGATGTCTCCTATTGCGAAGCCATGACATGGTATGATACAATTGATTTTAACTTGGAAACCGTGGAATTTGAATATGCGATGGCATTGTTGTGCGATTCTTCCACCCATTCCGGGCATGCCTATGTGAAAGGCGTCAATGGTTCGGAACCTTATACATATACATTGTATAGTCTCCCGGACCGCCAGGGCGAGGTGTTGGGGGTCAATCATACTGGCGTTTTCAATGATGTGCCGATGCGCTCGGACCAGCAGCTTTCCTGTCTGGTGGAGGATTCTTGCCACGCCTATTTCCATGTGAATTTCTACCCGAGAACGCTTTCGGCGATGCAGAAAGTGTGGTTCGACGGCGGTATGACGACCACCGATGCCTGTGAGGGAACGACCATACAGGTTCATGCGCTGTCGATCGGGGATGTGCTGCAGTATGATTGGTCAGGTCCCGACGGCTTCCACGCCACCACGGCCGAGCCATACGTTTTCATTCCGCGCGGCGGCAGCAGTGGTTGGTATCGCGTCGCTATTACCTATGAGGATTGTAACCAGTTGCTCACCGACAGCATCTTTCTGTCGGTGAATGAAGTTCCCAGTTTGGTCATTCGCCCAGATGCAACCGTTTGTCCCGGGGATACGGTGGAGGTGACATTGACACCGAACAGCGCTGAAGAGGGCGATAGGGTGAATTTCACCGTTGCCTTTGCCGCTGAACGGGAAGTGATGACCCGAAAGTATTCCGCCATGGCAGGAACCACCCTGACTGACAGGTTTGTGGCATTTTCAGACACCAAGATATTCCCGCTCCAAATCAGCAATGGCCGCTGCGACTACCTGTCGGCGGATGCTGCGGACACGGCTTATATACGGGTTCGTACGGATGTGGTGCGCGCCTGCACGGTGCTGACCACCTACGACACCGTGTGTGCCGGCGGGAATGCTACGTTGACAGCCAGATCCACCATCGAGGCACCCTACAGCATCCGATGGTATAGCGATTATGAGCTGACGCACTTTCTGAAGTCCGACCGTATGGGGGATGCTGAACAATGGTCGCATTACGACACGGCGGGAATCCAGCAGCGGACTGTACTCTATGCGGCGGTGGAGAAGGAGGGGATGTGCCCGACGGTGAATGGTTTGCCGACCTTTGAGATGAACATGCAGGACGGAGTCACCGTGCTCGATTGCGGACAAGTGTGCCGACTTTACGATGCTGGCGGCCCTGATGGAAACTATCCATTATTGAGCGAATCCACGCATCGTTTCCGCTCTGCCGACGGCCGTCCGCTCGTTCTCAAGTTCAACCGTATGAACCTTTCGCATACTTCCCATTTGTTGATATTCACAGGGGAGGAGATGCATCCTGACTCATTGCTGTTCGATTATTCGAGAGAAAGCTGGAATCCGGGGGTATTGGCCTCCAGAGGCGGATCGTTGACACTCGCTTTCAGGAACGGGGCGGATGCCGCCGCCGGATGGGAAGCCGTTGTGGAGCCTATGCCGGGAATGGCCGTGGCAGAGGTATGGCCGAAACACGAGACGTTAATCCGCGATGAGGTTTGCCAAAGCCAGACCCGAACTTATGACGACCCGTATGGTGTGGTGCCTGAGATTGTCCCTGAAGCGGAGGTGAACGAGGCGATACGGCAGACGGGCAATTACTACTTTTCCAAAACCTATTTCGGTGCGGGCGAATACGGCTGCGACTCCACCGTCACCTTCGAATTATCCGTGAACCCTCCGACCCTCCGCGACACCACGGTGGTCATGTTGTCCTCTCCGGAAGTGGCTTTCCAATGGCGCGACAGCCTATATACCGAGTCAGGCTACTATACTGTGCTGACCACTCGTCCCGATGGATGTGATAGCCTGGAAGTTCTTGATTTGCTGATTGTTGATGCAAATGTGTCGTACGAGGATATCTGTCAAGGCGATGTCTCGTATTTGGAAGTGGAGACCACAATGCCCGAAGAAGTGCGACAAAGTGCGCAGTTGCCGAATCGGGCGCGGATAGGGGATGTTCTGTGCACGGATGGCTCTGTGTTGCCGTCCGCGGACTTTTCGCAAAGCGGCAAAACGGCGAAAGGGGTGGTCTTTTACGCCGATGAATCAGGGACACACGGGCTGGCCGTGGCCCTGACCGAAATCAGCTCGCCGTTGGTTGTCGCCATGAACAACTCCTCCTTGCTGATACATGCCACTCTCGAGGAAGTATTATGGGATATGGATGGATTGATGAATACCAAGCGCATCCGCAACGCGGTGAATGCCGCGACCAACGCCACTTTCGATCAGCATGCGCCGGCCGTCAGATACTGTTTCAACTATGACCATCTCCTTTTGAATAGCGGCACCACTCCCATGGGTTGGTATTTGCCTGCCATTGGAGAATTGAATCTGTTGATTGTCAATCGGTTGGAAGTTAACAAAACCTTGAGAATGTTGGCAGACAGGAATGCTGCCGTCTCCCCGATGCTCTCTTCTGGCTATTGGTCCTCCTCCATGTGCGGAAGTGGTAAAGCGTGGATCATCACGCAGTCTGGCGCTATCAGCAGCGCTACGATAGGCAGTACCTATGTGGCCCGACCTGTCATCCTTTTCTAATACAAAAAACTAAATATCTATTAATCTAATAACGAATTACTTATGAAAAAAATCAATGTAGTGATGCAAGTGTGGGCGCTGATGCTTCTCATATGCGCTGGAGGATGGATGTCCCTTTCCGCTCAATATTATAATGTTGGAGATCTGTACACTTTCGAAGATGGATCGCAAGGAATCGTGTTCTATGTCGATCCCGACAATACCAGACACGGTTGGGTCGCGGCCCTTCAAGATCTCGACAGTACCTATGCGATGTGGACCACCGAATGTCCCGCTTCTCTGCGCAATGCCTACGAAGAGTCTCCTTTAAACGCGAACTTGCAGACATGGAGCTGCTACGGACAGGAAAATACGCAAAAATTGAAATCTTCGGGAAATTCCCCTGCGGCGGATGCCCTGGATGTGGATCAGGGGTGGTATATCCCCGATGCCATGCAGATGCGCATGCTCTATGGCCAGTTGCCCACACTTTCTAAAAATTTCGATGACGCGGGCGGCAATATATCAACTCTTTATGATAAAAAGCATTGGACTTCCTCTAGGAAAACGTACAATAATTATGATCTTCGGATGATGACCTGCTTGGCGGATGGCGGTATTAGTGCGGATCCCGGCACCAATACACTGGCTGTCCGACCAGTACGGGATTTTTACGACTGGCCGGTAGCATTCTGGGAGGATAAACCGGTGAACGAATGGATGGTGGTGATGCCAGATACCACTACCGATTACCAAGCGTTGATTGTTTATCATACTGATACTCTTTTTATTAGTAGTACAGTGACGGTGTTCGAAAGCTATCACAAAGACACTCTTCGGGAACAGACAATCGTCTCGGATGAGGAATACCAATCAACGGAAAGCCCGTTTTTCACGGGTTTGGATGTTTCCACTCCTGGAGAATTTGTCTATTACCATTGGGAGCGAACGCAAAAAGGTTGTGACAGCGTGATAACTTTGATTCTGCAAGTGAATGAAGAGGAAACGCATCCCGATCCCCTCTGTGACGCCATTATAGACACTATGTTTTATGAAATTCAGATTTCTCAGGTAATTGATAATCAGATTACTGCGGCATGCATCCAATTTGAAGGAATTTCCTCTCCGGGGGAGTATTCCGCCAGTGACACGCTCACGGCGGTGAACGGGTGTGATAGCATAGTGGTGGTGCTGTTGACTGTATTGCCTTGTACCATAGATTTTTCCATCGTTTGCCAGCCAGATGTGTTTGATACATTGGCCTACGGCGATGGTGTGATGGCCGTTTACCCGGAACAACAGGGTGCCCCCAGGGTCATCTGTGAGCAGGAGTGGCCGTTCATCATTACGAATGACATTCCGGAGGAGCACCTTTTTTCAGAAGGTGTGCATGTCGTGAAGTGGGTGGTAACCGATTCGGTCTGTGGCGTTCGGGACAGTTGCGAGCAACGTGTCGTGGTGGTCTTCCCGAAGTGCCCGGATGCGGTGGACTGCGAGGGCAATGTCTATCAGGGGGTGCGCATCGGCTGTGACTGTTGGACCCAGCGCAACCTTGAATCTACGAAGTACAGCGATTGTACCGATATTCCTCGGGTTTATGCCTACGAATCGCCACAACATCCTGACGTTGAAGAGAATGTGGAGGTTTTTGGACGACTGTACAGTTATGCGGCGGCGGTGCGGGATCGTGCTGACAATGGTCATGGGCATATTCAGGGCATTTGTCCCGAAGGATGGTATTTGCCATCGCCTGAGAAATATGCCGCTTTGAATGAATATGGTATTGACGCGCTGAAGTCGCCGCTTTACTGGCTGGATGGCGGCGGGGATAACAGTACGGGTTTCTCCGCGCTGCCCGCCGGATGGTACAACGGAGGGCGAGACCGTTATGAAGGTCTGTTGACGGAAACCCATTTCTGGTCCACCGAAAGTGTAGTGGACGGGACTATGGCTCGGTCTGCCGTCATCTACCAGCATTGCGATGTGGTCAAACTTTCTCAACTTTCTGACGGTCAAGGATATAGTGTGCGATGTATTAAGGAAAGGGAATGACGATGGAAAAATCGAAAGTTTTTTGCAAACCGTTTAAAGTGACTGCAAGAATTATGTATTTTTGCCGACAAAAATCAACCACCCATGACAGGTAAAGTAATCATAGTGTCCGCGCCGTCTGGAGCCGGAAAAACCTCTATCGTCAAACATGTTCTGGACTATCTTCCCGAGCTGCGTTTCTCCACGTCTGCGACCACCCGCGCCATGCGGGAGGGCGAGGTCAATGGTAAAGATTACCATTTTCTGTCGGTGGATGATTTCAAGCGCGGCATTGAAAACGATGCTTTCCTGGAATGGGAGGAGGTTTACGCCAACCAGTTCTACGGCACGCTCAAGAGCGAGATAGAAAGAATCTGGAATGAAGGCAAAACCGTGATTTTTGATGTGGATGTGAAGGGCGGGCTCAATATCAAGAAATATTTCGGGGACAAGGCGCTGTCCATCTTTGTGGAGCCGCCGACCGTGCAGGAACTGGAGAACCGCCTGCGCAAGCGCGGCACCGAAACCGAGGAGTCGTTGCGCCGTCGGGTGTCCAAAGCCGAGTACGAACTCTCGTTCGCGCCCCAGTTCGACAGGATTATCCTCAATGATAATCTTGACGAGGCCCGCTGCGAAATGCTGCAGACAATCCGGGATTTTCTCGACAAACAATAACCCCGATTTACTATTTTTGCATTTTAATTGAATACAGAAAATATGAAAAGAGCGATTATCAGTGTGAGCAACAAGGAAGGTGTAGTGCCTTTCGCTCAAGAACTTACAAAATTAGGTTTCGAAATCATCTCCACGGGTGGCACCCGCAAGGCTTTGGAGGCTGCTGGCGTGAAAACCATCGGCATCAGCGATGTGACGGGCTTCCCGGAAATCATGGACGGTCGTGTGAAGACCCTGCACCCGAAGGTGCACGGCGGCCTGCTCTCTGTGCGCACCAACCCCGAGCACGTGAAGGAGATGGAGACCAACAACATTTCTCCCATCGACATGGTGGTGGTGAACCTTTATCCTTTTAAACAAACGATTGAGAAAGAAGGAACTACCTTTGAGGATGCCATCGAGAACATCGACATCGGAGGTCCTTCCATGTTGCGTAGCGCGGCTAAGAACCACGCTTTTGTGACGGTCGTGGTCGATAACGCCGATTATGCTACTGTATTGGAAGAACTCAAGGCGCACGGTGACACGACGTTGGAAACCCGCCGCCGTTTAGCTGCCAAGGTGTTCCGCCACACCGCCGCTTATGATACCTACATCTCCACCTATCTGACTGAGAAGGTTGGCGAGACGGAACCGGAGAATCTGACCCTGACTTTCACCAAGAAGCAGTCGTTGCGCTATGGTGAGAACCCGCATCAGGCCGCCGCTTTCTATGCTGGCAAAAAACAGGGTTTCTCCATGGCATGGGCAGAACAGCTGCACGGTAAAGAATTATCATACAACAATATTCAGGATGCGGATGCCGCTTTGCAGATTTTGCGCGAGTTCGACCGCCCGACGATGGTGGCCGTGAAGCACAAAAATCCCTGCGGCGTGGGCATCGGCGAGAGCGCCTTGGAAGCCTGGACCCGCGCTTACGAGGCCGACAGCGTCTCCATTTTCGGTGGCATCGTGGCTTCCAACCGCGAAATCGACCTGCCGACCGCCGAAGCCATGAAGCCTGTCTTCCTTGAAATCATCCTCGCGCCTTCCTTCACACAGGAAGCCTTCGACCACCTTTCCACCAAGAAGAACATCCGTCTGATGACCTTCAGCACCGACAAATCCAATGCCGATGAGAAGATGTTCGTGAGCGTGGCCGGCGGCCTGCTCTGCCAATCCCTCGACCGCAAGCGCTTCGAGGATTATGAAATCAATGTAGTGACTGAGAAAGCCCCGACCGCCGAAGAGATGGAAAACCTGAAATTGGCGATGACCATCTGCAAACATGTGCGTTCCAATGCCATCACGGTGGCTTGCGATGGACGTATCGCTGGCATCGGCGCCGGTCAAATGAACCGCGTGGGTGCCGCCCATATCGCTTTGGAAGAGGCTAAGGAAAAGGGACTTACTGCCAATCTTTGTCTCGCCAGCGACGCCTTCTTCCCCTTCGATGATGTGGTGAAAATGGCGAAAGAGTACGGCGTGACCGCCATCATCCAACCTGGCGGCAGCGTCCGCGACGAAGACTCGATCAAAGCTTGCAACGAAGCGGGTATTTCGATGGTCTTCACAGGAGTTCGCCACTTTAAGCACTAAGATTCAGGTTTATGGCCGTAAATCCTATTATTGAGGATTCCTGGAAGAAAGTTCTTTGGGACCAATTCCAGGCACCGTACTTTGCGGAGTTGAAGGCGTTTTTGGTGGAGGAGAAGAAGCACTATCAGGTGTTTCCTCCGGGACCGAAGATCTTCAACGCATTCAACTCCACGCCGTTCGACAAGGTGAAGGTGGTGATTATCGGGCAGGATCCGTACCACGGTGAGGGTCAGGCGCACGGACTGTGCTTTTCGGTGCAGGACGGCGTTCCGATTCCGAAGTCGTTGCAGAACATTTTCAAAGAGTTGAGTATGGATGTCGGTTTCCGGATTCCCGCGAGTGGCAATTTGCAGTCTTGGGCGAACCAAGGCGTGCTGCTGCTCAACGCGACTCTCACTGTGCGCGCACATCAGGCAGGCTCGCACCAGCGTCACGGATGGGAAACCTTCACCGACTGTGCTATCCAGCGGCTCTCGGAACAGCGCGAGGGACTGGTATTCTTGCTTTGGGGTAACTATGCTATTGAAAAACAACGTCTTATAGATACGACCAAACATCATATCCTTACCGCACCGCACCCATCGCCATTGTCTGCTTCACGCGGCTTCTTCGGTTGCCGACATTTTTCCAAGGCGAATGAGATTCTGGTGTCAATGGGAAAGAGCCCGATTAATTGGCAGTTTTAGGGAAGAATAGGGTCGAGGTTAAAGGGTCAAGGGGCGAGGGTCAAGGTGATAAAGTATGGTTTGATAGCCAATAGTTATAGTCGAAGTCATAGTCAAAGTTAAGGTCCCTCTTATGGATCCGTTTCTGAAGAAAATAATTGACATAATCCTCGCGGACAAATCCGTTCCGTTGCACGATGTTGCGGTGATTTTGCCAAACCGTCGGGCGCAACGCTATCTGCTGCAGGGAATTTTCGAGCGCAATGGTCGTAAAACGATGTTTGCGCCTCAGATTTTCCCGATGGAGGAGTTTGTGGCGTGGCTTACCCCTCTCAAAGTCATCGATCCTGTCACACAGCTGTTGCGTCTGCGCGCACTCACCAAAGGTTATTCCAGCAGTCGTTTCGAACTCCACCATATGCTCTCCTGGGGGCCGGCTTTCCTGAAAGATATCAGTGACATGGACATGCAGTTGCAGGACGTGACTGCCATTCTCCGTGAATCCGCCCTGGCTGCGCAGTTCGAGATTCCTTTCGGAAAGGAAGAACTTAGTGAAAGTGATCGTGACAAGTTGATTTTCAATGAATTGCTTGCCGATATTTTCACGCAGTACAAATCCTTGCTTCAACAAAACGGCGAAGCCTATGAGGGAATGACCTATCGCGACTGTGCGGAAAATATGCCTCACTACATCCAGAAATTACCTTTCAAACGGTTGATTTTTGCCGGATTTTACGCACTTTCGCCAGCTGAACTCCGCATTATCGGCTATTTGCAGGATCACTTCCAGACGGAAATCTATTTTGATGTAGATCCGTTCTATTGCCATCTGGATGAACGTCCCACCAGTGCCCATTTTCATCGTGAACCGGCCTTCTTTGTCAAAAGAGACTGCAAACAATTACAAATCGATCCTGAAAAACTGACCTTTTTCGAGAATAATTTCGCATCCATCCCCAAAGAGGTGAACATTGTGGCCACTTCCAAGAATATGCGGCAAATCTATTGCGCCATTCGTGAGGTGGAACGCATTCGGGCGGAAAAAATAAAACAACTCCCTGATAATGAGTCGATAGTGGATATGTCCGACACCGCCGTTGTCTTGTGTGATGAGAATCTTCTATTCCCCTTCTTGTCATCATATCAACCTGACAGAGTGAAGATTAACGCCACTATGGGTTTCCCGTTCAACGCCACTCCGGTATGGTCGTTGCTCCTGCAGGTAATGGCGGTCTATGAATCGGCCTTCGCACTCACCCTGGATGATGCTTCCGAGTTGTCCTTCAGCGGAGAACAAATCCAACAACTTTGGAACCATGAATTGATGAATGTTGAATCTACTCCGTCATCCTTCTTTACCACGGTGATGCATTATTCGCAACTGCCTAATAAAGAGTGCTTTGGGAATTGCAAAAAAACAGAAATAGGACGCCGTTTCCCGACTTTGTTGAAACAATTCAGCCAGTTCGCGTCATCTCTGACAGAAGAGGAGATTTATCAGCAATTGTGGCAGGAAGTGGATCGAAAACTCGAGGACACACAGACTCTTTTTGACAGTTATTTCGCACAAGATGAGGTGGTGGACTTTGCTTTTGCGAAGTATTCCGTCACGAAAGCCGTGGGCGAGATCTCCATTTCGATGCAAGGCGACCCTGATTTAGGGCTTCAAGTGATGGGACTTTTGGAAACCCGTATGATGGATTTTAAAAACATCATCATGTTGTCGGTGAATGAGGGATTGCTGCCCAAAGGCATCACTTACAATTCGCTTCTGCCGTTCGATTTCAAGTATAAATTCGACGGTGAAGAGGCTTTGCCCAATTATCTCTATCAAGATCAAGTGTATGCATATCACTTCTTCCGGTTGCTGCAACGTGCTGAGGACGTGACTCTTATTTACAATAATGCTTCTGATGGGAACTTGGCGGAGAAAAGTCGTTTCATCTCGCAGCTGGAATATGAGGTGAAGGCGCAGTCGTTGGAAGAAACGATTACCATTCGACATGAAAATCTGGATTTTGACCTCAGATTGCCTGTGCGAGAACCGATTTCAATACCAAAGACGGCTGAATTACTGCAAAAGCTGCATCAATTTCCCTTTTCTGCATCTTCCCTGCAGACTTACATCCGATGCCCGCTGCGTTTTTATTTGCATTACCTGATGAAAGTTCGGGAACCACAGGTGCTGACCGATAATTTGGAGGATTATGAACTCGGTACCGTCATTCACGGGGTTTTCAAGTTGGCTTTTGATGCGATTGCAAAAGAATCCGAGCCCTCTCGCTATGAATCTGTGTTACAGGAGTATATTAATCGCAGCGACGAGTTGGTTTGTGCGGAAATCCGTAAATTGTCGGGGCGCGAGTCGCTTTCAGATCATGATTTGGAGCAAGGTGCATGGATGATTAACCGCACCATTATGGGGGAAATGGTCCGTCAGTATTTGGAAATAGCTAAAACAGAGCTTGTTACGCTCCCATGGAAGGTTGTGGCCAATGAAATGCCTGTGGATATTCGGGACTATTCGGTCACTCCATTGGAGGGTGGTTCGTCGTTCCCTATACGCTTAGTGGGCAGCCTCGACCGCGTGCAGCGCGATGGCGATGCAGTGCAGATTTTGGATTACAAGACGGGTTTGGTGGAGGGACGAAATGTGCAACTCAAGGCCAAAAGCGGAACAGAAAACGACCCCGAAGTGCAGAAAACTGCGATGGAGGCCCTGTTTACCGATGTCAACAACGAAAAACTGTTCCAATTGGTGATGTATGCGCTGATGTACGACCACGTCACACATGGGCAGACGCTGAATATCCAAGTCGGCATTATCAGTACTCGCGAGATCAACAAAAAAAGCCTGGCGTATATTTTGCCAGGCATTATTCTGAAAGAATCTAATATCTTAGTTTACAAGCAATTGCTTAAAGAAAGACTAAACATGCTGTTTTGCGAGATCTTTGATGAAAAAGTTCCGTTTACCCAGACCGAAGATGAAAAGCGCTGTCGTAATTGCGATTTCATTCATCTCTGCAGTCGTCAGACTCTTGGAGGGTCGGGAGATTAAAAGTAGAGACGTTTCCTGAAACGTCTCTACTTTTAATCTCCATGTTATCCGTTTTTCTTCAATCTCGCCGTCAGCGTATTTTGCAGCAGGCAGGCGGTGGTCATGGAACCGGTACCGCCGGGCGTGGGCGTGATGGCGCCGCACTTTTTGGAGACCTCGTCGAACAGCACGTCGCCGCACAGACGATAGCCTTTCGGAAGTTCCGGCGCATCGAGACGGTGGATGCCCACATCAATGACCGTAGCGCCCTCTTTCACATAATCGGCGGTGATCATTTCAGGTTGACCGATGGCCACGATAAGGATGTCCGCCCCTTTACAGACTTTCTTCAAATTCTGGGTATGGCTGTGACATACCGTGACGGTGGCGTTAATGCTTTTCTGTAACATCAACATAGCCAACGGTTTGCCTACAATATTGCTGCGACCTACGATTACGCAGTTTTTGCCTTTTGTCTCGATGTTGCTGCGCTGGATCAGTTCCATGACACCGTGCGGGGTTGCCGGCAGGTAACATTCCTTGCCCAACAGCAGGTTGCCCATGTTTTCGGGATGGAAGCAGTCCATGTCTTTCTCGGGACTTACATGTGCAGTCACTTTCTCGATGGAAATCTGTTTCGGCAGCGGCATTTGGATGATGTAGCCGTCAATTTCATCGTCTTGGTTGAGGAAATCGATGGTGGAGAGGAACTCCTCCTCGGGGGTATTGGCGGAAAGATGATAGACGGATGAGATGAAGCCCACGCCTTTGCATTGTTTTTCAATGCTGGCGACATAGCTCAGCGCCGCGCCGTCGTCACCGGCGATGACCACGGCGAGATGAGGAGCCCGCATCCCTTTGTCTAACAAATCTTTGACTTTTGTTGCGATTTCCGTCTTGATGGTGTCGGAAATCATTTTTCCATCAATGATAGTGGCCATGATATCTTACTTTTGAAGTTTTTCCAGTTCCGCTTTTTTCTCTTCGATAGACTTGGCGTTGGCCTGCAGCTTGGTGGTGATTTTAGAGAGGTCGTTGTTCAAGCTGAGCAGAGATTTCTGCATGCTGGAATAGGTTTTCTGAAGGCTCTGTTTCTCTTTCACAATGGTGGCAATCTGTTCGCTCACGGCAGGGTCGTGGTTTTGGTTGTACTTGTCTTGGAGCATTTCGGACTCGCTGGTTTTTTTCTCGATATTATCGGAAATCTTCTTGATTTCGCTGTTGGTGCTTTCGAGTTTGTCCAGCACTTTTTGTTTGTCCTTTTCCAATGACTGGCGTTCTTTTTCAAGATTGGCCAAGTCGTCTTTCAGTTCTTCGATGCGGAGTTTTGTTTTATAGGCTTCCACATCCTGATCCAGTCCTTCCATGAACAACACGATGTTGCGGGAGGTGCGTGGATCATTGGAGAAGGTGACGCAGTTCATATTGCCGGTGGAGACCACGAGCGTCACTTGCGTGCTTTTGTCCTTTTTCTTGCCTATTTCGTTCGTGGTATAATAGATGTCGTAACGGGCGTCGCCGAAAGCGCTGCAGTTTTGGTTCTCATAGACTTGGAACCCTTTCTTTTTGGAACCTTTCAAACCATATGCGTTTGAAAATTTGTATGCAATGGCGTCATTCACAATGTTGATGGGTGTGTTGTCGATGTTTATGGTAAAACCTTTGAGTTGGTCTTTACCAAATAAGGTAACCGTTTCGTTCACTCTTTGTGCTGAAAGTGAACATAATGCACATACAAGTGCCAATAATGTTGCAATTTTTTTCATGATGAATAATATTTTATTTGATATAATATTTTTCCAACGGCAAAAATAAAAAAAATTATCTTTGCCGCTCGAAAATGTTGACAATAAAAGAACTTCTGCAGCCTTTTGAGTTCCCTGTCTACCTGGCTCCGATGGAGGGTGTGACAGA
>Ga0310690_10006821_pt1 | contig 14905 bp, 13 predicted proteins | sample AusTroGonzalo_MG_2_FD_207661 | JGI IMG/M metagenome (GOLD analysis project Ga0310690, IMG submission 207661) | Bovine rumen microbial communities from tropical cattle in Woodstock, Queensland, Australia - Gonzalo_04 (v2) (version 2) | ecosystem: Host-associated > Mammals > Digestive system >...
ACAGCATACGGCAATCCTGAGATCACGAGAGTTGATATCGGTGTCCGCAAAAATCCTGCAATACTGATCTCAGGTCACGATCTGAAAGACCTTGAAATGCTCCTTGAGCAGACAAAGGATACGGGAGTTGATGTTTATACGCACTCGGAAATGCTGCCTGCGCATTATTATCCGTTCTTCAAAAAGTATCCGCATTTCGCAGGAAACTACGGCAATGCGTGGTGGAAGCAGAAAGAGGAATTTGAGAGCTTTAACGGTCCGGTGCTGATGACCACAAACTGCATCGTTCCGCCGAAGGACAGTTACAAGGACAGACTATGGACAACAGGTGCCGCTGGTTATCCGGGTTGTAAGCATATTGACGCACCCTACGGCGAAGTAAAGGACTTTTCACCGATCATCGAACAGGCTAAGAAATGTCCTCCGCCTACCGAGATCGAAACAGGCTCTGTTATCGGTGGTTTTGCTCATGAACAGGTATTCGCACTTGCTGATACCGTTGTTGAAGCTGTAAAATCGGGAGCTATCCGTAAGTTCGTAGTCATGGCAGGCTGTGACGGAAGAGCGAAGTCCAGAAGCTACTATCAGGAATTTGCTGAGAAGCTGCCAAAAGATACAGTTATTCTCACCGCAGGTTGTGCGAAGTACAAGTATAACAAGCTCGACTTAGGCGACATCGGCGGTATTCCGAGAGTTCTTGATGCAGGACAGTGCAATGATTCTTATTCTCTGGCGTTGATTGCTCTGAAGCTGAAAGAGGTATTCGGGCTTGATGATGTGAATGATCTGCCTATCGTTTACAACATCTCATGGTATGAGCAGAAAGCAGTCATCGTACTCCTTGCTCTGCTGTATCTCGGAGTGAAGAATATTCACCTCGGACCGACTCTGCCAGCGTTCCTGTCTCCGAATGTGGCAAAGGTTCTTGTAGACAGCTTTGGTATTGCAGGCATTACAACCGTTGACGAGGATATGAGGATTTTTGGCTTATGAGAAGAAAAGACCGTGAAGTGACTGATTTTAGCGAGATCATAGAGATCATGAAAGACTGCGATGTATGCAGACTGGCTCTGAATGATGACGGCTTTCCGTACATTCTGCCGCTGAATTTCGGAATGGCGGTGAACGAAGATAAGATCACACTCTATTTTCATAGTGCATTGGAGGGCTATAAGGTCGGGCTTATCCAAAAGGATAATAGAGCTTCATTTGAAATGGATTGCAAGCATGAGTTGCAATACTTTGAGGATAAGGGCTACTGCACAATGGCATACGAAAGTGTGATAGGCAGAGGTCATATCCGTATCCTGCCGGAAGAAGAAAAACTGCCTGCGCTGAAACTGCTCATGGCGCATTATCATAACGGAAAAGATATGCCGTTCAGCACAGCGGCGATACCAAGAACGCTGGTGTATGCTCTTGAAGTTGAGAGTATAACTGGCAAAAGAAAGCCTATAAAGCAATTTTGACTTTGATCCCAGTGAAGTTAAAGTTGAGATAGAGAAGCTCTCAGCAATGAGGGCTTCTCTTTACTTGCTGATTGACCTTTTGACTGCGATATGGTATAATTAGCCTATACCGCTTATAAGGGAGGCGAACAAATGGAACTGCGATTACTGGAATACTTTCTCACAGTTGTTCGTGAGGAGAATATATCAAGAGCCGCCGAGGTACTTCATGTGACACAGCCGACGCTCAGCCGTCAGATGAAGGAGCTTGAGGACGAGCTGCACACAACTTTATTTATCAGAGGCAAAAGACTCACTCTGACAGATTCGGGAGTTATGCTCCGCAGACGCGCGGAGGAAGTCGTGTCGCTGATGAACAAGATAGACAGCGAATTCCGCGAGCAGGAAGAAATAAGCGGTGTTATCTCCGTAGGTAGCGGTGGACTGAAAGCCGCAAGTATACTTCCTGAACTGATAGAGCATTTCCGTGAACGCTATCCACTTGTGACTTTTGAAATAATTACAGGTACTGCCGATCTTATCAAGGAACGTCTTGAACACGGTCTGCTTGACTTCGGTTTTCTGTTAGAGCCGATAGATATAGAGAAGTTCGATTACCTTCGCCTGCCCACAAAGGAAGTATGGGGCGTTCTTCTGCCAGTGGCGCACCCGCTTGCAAAGGAAAAGGCAATCACTCGTCAGCAGTTAAGAGAACTTCCTCTTGTGGTGACGAGCCGTAATGCTCTGCGCGGTGAGATCGAAGAATGGTTGAAGTATCCAGTTTCGGAGCTTGATATTGTTGCAACCTTTAATCTGATCGATAATGTCGCACCGCTGGCAGAACGTGGCATTGCCTGTGTTCTGGCAGTGGAGGGCGCTGTGGATATGTTTGATCCTGCACGCTTTGCGTTCCGTCCGCTGTTGCCTGAACTTTCCATGACATCGGTGCTTGCGTGGAAGAAACTGAGTCCTTATTCGGGTGCGGCAGGAAAATTTCTCGAATATATCAAAACTATACATTCTGAGCATACCAAAGTATGAAATATAAGCACTTGTCTTTTTCAGAATGATTTGATATAATAAAGGTAAATATTATAATAACAGCAGTTTACTACAGACAAGGAGAGGCATATGGATATGAATCAGGATGCGCTCAATCAGATCGCACTTACATTGACAAAGCACTTCGATTGCTTGTATTACGTAGACATTGAGACGGGAAATTATACCGAATATACATCCGGACAGATGCTTGAAACAGCAGGTATTCCTCATAGCGGTGCTGATTTCTTCACTGAAACACAGCAATATGCCTTGAGATGTGTTCATCCGGACGATCTTGACCTGATGATCGGTTTTCATGATAAAACTGCAATGCTTGAGCATTTGAGCAAAAATCGTTTTAATTCGATTGTATACAGGCTGATATTAAACGGCAGGATTATTCGTGTACGGAATATTGTGGTTATGTGTGAAGATAATGCTCATATTTTGTGCTGCCTTGAAAATATAGAAGATGAGTTCCAGGAACGTGAGGAACGAGAGAGAAATCTGCGATCGGCACAGCGAATGGCAAGACTTGATGTTCTGACAGGAATACGAAACAAAAATGCTTTTGCCGAATATGCTGAGGAAATAAAAAAGAAAATTATATCAGTTCCGCAACAGCTTCATTTCGGTATAGTTATGTGTGATATGAATAATCTTAAACTGATAAATGATACCAGAGGTCATAGCTTTGGCGATGAGGCACTGATGAGAACAAGCCGCATGATATGTGAGATATATGATCATAGTCCTGTATTCCGAATCGGCGGAGATGAATTTGTTGTAATACTTGATGGACGGGATTATGATGACCGAGACTCTTTGTTGAAAAAGCTGCGTGAGGAATCATTAGCAAATAAGCGTTCACGTTCAGGTCCTGAGGTTGCCTGTGGAATGGCGATCTTTGAAAGCGGTGATACATTCGATACAGTTATTCACAGAGCTGATCAGGAAATATATATCAACAAGAAAGATCTGAAATCCACGTTTGTGAAGGATTATTTCATGGATATGGAGAAGATAGATACACCTATAACCGATGAACGAAAGCGTTTGCTGGACGGAATGTTCGGTGCTTTGTATACAATGTCAGGCGGCGGTTATGTGTTCCTGAATGACATGAGGTATGATCTGTCACGTTGGTCATTGCCATTGGTAGATGACTTTGGCATGAAATCAGAGTATATGTATCACGCTGACCGTCTCTGGCAGGAGCATATACATCCGGAAGATATGAAAGTATACCGTGAAGCTGTGGATGCCGTTTTATGCGGAAATGCGGAGGTTCGTGCGATACACTACCGTGCAAGGAAAGCAGACGGTACATATGTAGTCTGCTCGACAAGAGGCTTTGTTCTTAGCGATAAAGACGGCAATCCCGATTATTTCGGTGGTATTATTACAACAGAGGGCGGCAGGTAAAATCCTTGAATATATCAAAAGTATACATTCTGCGCATAAGGAGGAGTCTTAATGAGACGAAAAGACAGAGAAATCAATGACAGTAGTGCTATCGAAGCGTTTATAGCAAAAGAGAAGATACTCCGAATCGCCTTTTACGATAACGGCGATATTTACATCGTACCTGTAAACTACGGATATATCAATGATAACGGAAAATACTATTTCTATTTCCATGGAGCAAAGGCGGGAAGAAAGTATGAGCTTGCTAAGTATTCTCCGGAGGTTGGTTTCGAGATAGACGGCAACTATGAACTGCTTAAAGCAGATATAGCGTGTAACTTCTCAGCTAAGTTCCAAAGCGTAATTGGAACAGGAATGCTAAGCTTAGTTGAAGATAATCATGAAAAGATTAAAGGGTTGAATACCCTTATGAAACAGACAACTTCAAGACATGAATGGAATTATGATGATGAGATGCTTAATGGCGTTGCGGTATTCAGGCTTGATGTTGTGAAACTCTCCTGCAAGGCAAAATGAAAGTATACATTCTGAGCATATCAAAGTATGAAATATAAGTATTTTACATATTGAGAAATATATGTTATACTGAGTACAGGACATGAACCTGTACTCATTTTCTTTTTGCGGAGGTGACGCTATGAAAGTGACGATACCCGAAATAACCGATAAGGAGCTTGCCGAACTCCTTAAAAGTTCCGGTATGAATGATGATGAGGTAAAGTCATTTCTCAAACGCTGTGAAAGCAACTGCTGCTGTGCCGAAAAGGTGCGTATCCTGCGTCAAACGAGGAAAGCTCTGCTTGATAAGATACACAAGGAACAGGTTTTGCTTGACAAGCTCGATAACCTTATATGGAACATAGAACACGGAGGTGCTTTATGAATAAGCTGATTTCAATTCTTTCATCAACAGTTATTGCTGCATCGGCTATGTTTACAACAAGCGGAGCAAACAAAACAACAGCAGATACAGATGCTGTTTCTGCTGCAACAAGCAAAGTGACCTATACGGTACAGGACATAATAAACTTACAGGACTTTCTGCTTGGAAGACCTACTGAAGAAAACTTATCAGGAAAGCCTTATGATCTGACAGGAGATGGACGATGGGACGTTTTTGATCTTTGTCTTATGAAGAGAGCGGTATTCCAGGAAGTAAAGCCGGAATCCGACAGCGATACACTTGTTATCTACTTCTCGCGTACCGGAAACACAGAGAAAATCGCTGAATACCTTATAGAGTTAACTGATGCAGACAGCTATGTTATCGAGGCAGCTGTGCCTTACAGCGATGCAGATATAAAGTATCAGGACGATAACTGCCGTGCAAATAAAGAGCAGAATGATAAATCAGTACGTCCTGAGATAGCAAACCCGATAGCTTCTATCGACAGCTATGATACAATATTCCTCGGTTATCCTATATGGTGGGGACAGGAGCCTCGCATAATTGACACTTTCCTTGAAAGCTATGACTTCTCGGAGAAAACAGTTGTCCCTTTCTGCACATCTGCAAGCAGCGGTATTTCTACAAGCGAAAAGAACATCAAGGCTCTTGTTCCAATCGGAAATCAGCTTGAAGGTAAGCGTTTCTCTGCGAGTGCCACAAAGGAAGATGTGAAAGCGTGGTATGATACACTACCGCTGAATGAAGAAGAGTCTGACAATAAGCTGAAAATAGCTGTAAACGGAACAGAGCTTACAGCAACTCTTGAAGACAACAGTTCGGCTAAGGCTTTGGCTGAACTTCTAAAGCATGGTGATATTACTGTAGATATGAGTGATTACGGCAATTTTGAAAAGGTCGGTGATCTTCCTCAAAGTCTGCCGAGAAATGATGAAAATATCACAACAGTACCGGGAGATATTATTCTTTATCAGGGCAACAAGATAACGATATACTATGATGAGAATACATGGGATTTTACAAAACTCGGACATATCGACAATATCTCACAGGAAGAATTGAAGACATTGCTTGGTGACGGCGATGTCACAGTTTCACTTTCAATATCATAAAAAGAAGGAGTCCTTCATGAATATAACAAAAAAGGCCATGTTTTCCCTTATTACAGGCGCTTGTTTAAAACTGATAGCCGGAAGCCTTTGTGAGAAAGCCTTCGATAACTGCGAAGTTCTTCTTGCTTTCGTACTCCTTCAGCACTGCATCATGTGTCGGCAGCAGGCAGTCGTGAAAACGCTTCACTACTGTCATAGGAAGTATAACGAGCCCGTACTCATGCGGCTTGAACGGTCCACGCAGCATATCAGCCACGTTCCATATCATCTGCGCCTTTTCAGCGATATTTGTTCCGACTACTGTAAATCTATCGTTTGCCATGTTTAATACCCCTTTTTATCAGAATAAACAATTATTCAATTTATTATACCATATAAATTGTAAAAATACAAGCATAATCTGATGCCTCCGTGCAGATGATCGGAGCAGCGCCTAAGATGCGGATGTTTGCAATCCAGACCGATCCCAGAGCACTAGAAACAGCCGGTCTCCCCATGACGGGGAGACACATTAAGTATAAATACAGCTGTTTGATAATTGTCAATATATAGCGTTATTCGGTTGATTAGTTATGGTTTATCATTCTTCTCCCGGCTTCTTGATCAAGGGTTTAAGGAAAACAAAAATAGTCACAGGAATCAATTGATGAACCTGTGACTATTTTTATGGATATAATGTTTATAGCAAAAAAAGGTATTGATAAAAAGCCGAAAATGTGCGGTAAAGCCAATCAGATATACACATTTGATTGGAGATCTTTATCATATAGAAATACAGTAATATCTTCCAAAACAAGCTTAATATGCTTGTTCGAATCATAGAGAAAAACGCCTCAGCTTATGTTGCAGACCTAAGAGAGCCTTTGTTCGAACTATGATAACAGCCCGGTTTATTATTGAAACCGGGCTGAACTAAAAAGAGATGATACCTTTACGTATAAAGATTTAATTATTATATCTTATTATATTTTTTTCAGCAACTTAACGGCTCCGCTCTTGGCGCTTCCTATTTTATCAGCAGCGCCATTCTTCAAGTCGCCAAGCTTTTCGGCAGCAGTATCTTTAAGATCACCAAGTTTATCACCGGCAGCATCTTTAAGATCGCCGAGTTTATCGCCGGCAGTATCTTTGAAATCAATAGCCATGTCCTTGAAATCGCTTGCTTTTTCTGTTATTATTTCAAAATGATCTGATACATAATCAATGCCAACTTTATAAAGCTGGGCTGCCGCTTCGCTGCCAGCAATACCTCCACCCGCCATTCCAAATATACCAAGAGGAGAACCCGCAGTTGCTCCTACGATACCTCCTGCAATGCGGAACACATTTTCGCCGAGATTATAGGCTAATTCACTGCCACTAATATCACCGTTTGTAAAATCTTTAATATCGCTATACGAACTGATCCCCATAGTAATGGCAGCGGCAGGAACATTAGAACCAGTTAATCCGGATATAAAATTAAGACAATAACCCGTTCCACCACCTATTGCTGTATCCTTGAATACGGTTTCTACAGCCTTCAGTCCACTAATATCACCTTTAGCATACTTATGAATGTTTTCAGCAGAAGATATTATGAATGTTAATTCGGCTGCACCTTTAGCACCTTGCAAACCTGATCGATTAGCTGAATAAAGCTTTGGATGCTTTGTTGCAAACGTCGCTTCTTTTGATGTAACAAGACTCTTCTCGAGTTTTTCATCAACCTTATTGATACGATCAAGCTTAGATTCGACTTTTGCGGCTTTTTCAGTTTCGCCTTTAGCTTTTAAATGATCTATCTGCTTTTGAAGTTTAGCCTTCTCCTGAGGAATTTGCTTGGTTTTTATATCATCATAATAATCTTTAGGCACTTCAATTTTATCAACTCTTCCGTCCTCAAAGTATTTGTCATATCTTTTGGATTTTAGTTTGTTAAAGCACTCTCCTGAATTATTACCTACAAATTTAGTCTGAACTGTTTCATATGTTCCGTCAGCTTTCATTCTAATCTTGTCAACATACTGATCGTTTTTATTTGCAAATCTATCACCGAATTGTTTGCGGATTGAATCCGGCAGATCGTCAACTCGATATGATATCGTTCCTGTTCCGTCTGCTTTAGCTCTGAGGTTTTCTTTGGCAGTACCTAATACTTCAGCCGAAAAGCCTGCATGTTGCTTAATATTCTGATGTTTAAAGTCTGGATTAATCTTCCATTCGCTTATTTCTTTTAAACCTAATACTTTATTGCCGTAGATATCGGTTCCATTATACATCCCCTTGATAGTCTGAAATGCCGAAACCTTATTAAGTGCTAATTGTTCAGCATTGGCTAAACCAAGGATATCAGCAGTAGCGGAGTCATAAGCGTTGCTTTCAGCTGCATATGCTGCATTTTCAGGAGAAATACTACTACCAAAGCTGCTATGAAGTGCTTTTAGTCTTGCAGTTGTATCCGTTATTTTGGATTCAAGACCATTTTTCTCAATAGCATCAAGCATCATCAGTGTCCACCTCCCTGATTGATGTTATTACAAAGCAAATATCGTTTATCTTATTATCACGAATATTATTCAACTTGCCTGATACAAGATTCTTCAGTTCTTCCGGCGTATTGATTTTTGAGATATCCTTGTCAGTAATGTCAAGTATTGTTTTCACGATATTTCCAAGTTCCGGAAGCTGTTCTGTTGTCCATACAAGCTGACTACTGAAGAGTTCATAATCCTCAATGAGCTCAGATAGCCTTCTGCGCTCTTTCCTAGAAAGATTAAGTACCTTTACAGCTTGTTTCAGAATATCAATCGATACTGGCTCACCGCCGAACCACGGCTGCATAGCCATTTTTATAAGAGCATGTCGTGCCTGCTTCAATGTAAGTATCGGAGCTGTATTGTGATACTCGTACTTCTTCTCCTTAACAGCTGCCTTGTCTATCATTGTTAGAACAGGCTTTACCCAGTCATTCTGATATACAACTGCAACGCCGCTTGGCAGTTTGGCAATCTCATTTACCTGCTCCTCTGTCAGTCCCATTGATCTTCCTACAGCTTCACGGTCATTTGCCTCTGGAGTGCGAAGTATGATCTTTGTGTTTGTGTTTTTTATTGCTGAAATATCAACAGAGGAAGGTGATTGATCGACGATAATGAAACCTTCACCGTATGTGCGTATCTCGGCAATAGTATTGGTAAGCATTTCTACAGATTTTCCGATAAGCTCAGACTGACTGCCGACGGTTGTGTTTTTCAGAAGGTTATGCGCTTCTTCGAGAACTGTAACGTGAGAGCAACCTCGGTTATTGACAGTCTTACAGTCGCAGCGATGTTCGTTGAGAATATAAACCATAAGTCCCATTATGAGAGCTTTTGTCTCAGAAGACTTAACACGGCTTATATCAAGGATACAGTTTTCGTCGAACAATTTCTCATATGAAGTCTGCTCATTGGTAAATATATATTTATTAAGACCAACTGTCAGCGATCTTACTCGGGTTATAAGCGCACCACGATAGTTCGACTTTATATCTGAAGCGTAATCGGAGTTGTTGATGAGTTCGTCAAGCTGCTCCGCAAGTATCTCAAAATCCGGATATTCCAGTTCTTCACCTTCAAATTTAGAAGAGCCCAGATCCCAACCTACGGATTCATACGATCTTAGTATCGCATCCTTGAAGAATGCCGGCATAGCGTCATACATAGGCCAGCATACGCTGAATATTTCTACAAGTCCATCAACGTGCTCCAGAACGTGTATAGAATCCGGGAACTTGAATGGATTGATATTTATAAGCTCAGCAATATCAGGATTAGTGGAGTACACATTTACATCTTCCAGATGCCCGAAAACGTCCTTGTATTCCCCTTTTGCCGGTTCAATGACAAGGAAAGGGATCTTGTCCTGATGCAACTCAGATAGCATCTGATAAACAGTATTGCTCTTACCGGATCCGGTTGAACCTGTTATGAACGTATGCATATTAAGGCTCTTGTTATTAAGCTCAACTACCTTGTTGGTTATCTGACCAAGGTCAAATACCTTGCCAAGTGTCATACGATCTTCTGGATCAACATACTCATTCTTGTTAAAGAGCTGATACTTATAGACTTCTTTTCCGAATTCCGCGTGTTCCACAACGGGAAGACCAGGTACGGTTGCACGAGGCAAGCCTAAATGAAGGCCAAGTTCCTTGCCGCTGATAGAAGTAGTTGCATCAGTAAGAACTCCCATCTCTCCTGTGTTTCCGTAATAGAACTGCGGGTGCAAAAATCTTGAAAGATATGTAGTTAGATCGCTGAAATCTCCTGATATATAAGGATCATTGCTACGCCATGAGTTGATAGCAGACACTTCGCAACCGGATTTCTCCCCGTTCATAAGCGAACGATAGTTGCTTGCAGCTATCTCTGAGGAAGACATATCATCAGAGATGAAGTATCCTGCTACATTCCACATACCATAGCTATCGAATTCATTAAGGCGTTTCAGCGAATTATCAATTAAATTCAAAAGATCAGATACTGCTTTGTTTTCGCTTGTAGTAGTTGTAGTAGAGGAAGTTGTTGAAGACGATTGTTCGTTGGGGGCAAGAGAATTTAGGAAGCTGCTGAACTGACCCATTATCTGACCGCCGACCATTGCTCCTCCGGTTGCACCAACACCTACCATAGATGAACCAAGAACGGCTCCACCAATCGCGCCTGTAAGCGATGCGACAGCACCGCCAAGCATAGCTGCTTTCTGCTTGCCGCTCATCTCAAAGAAGGATTTGCTTTTGTTTGAAGTCGTACTCTCGCTGTCTGATATCTGAGTACTCTTGTAGGGAGAGAGCTTTGTATAAATATCCTGATAAGTTTTACGAAGTATTTGAACAGACTGAGGCGACTGATTATCAGCAACGATAATACCTATATACTGTTTGCCTGACATAGCAAGAGCAAGCTTTTCAAGTCCCTGAACAAAATGTTCGTCGCCTTTATCATCGTTTGTTTTTTCGGTACCAACTACACTTACAGATGCGACATTATGCTGATTCTGTATTTTTTCAGACAGTTCAGCAATCTTGTGTCTGCTTTCCGTTTCTATTTTGATACCGGGGAAATGACCGATAAGAGTATTTTTTAACGTATCGCCGAGAGTAACGGTTGAACGCTTCTTTGATTCGTCTTTCTCATTGTTTCTTACCCCAAGATAGAACTCAGTATTTATTCCGTCCGAATCTATAATAATGAATACAGACGCATTATATGTAGATAGGGTATTGAAAACGGTGGTAAATTTATTCGTTGCAGGTTCGCCCTTGTGATATACCATTTCCGTTATACGGTATAGTCTGTAATTATCTATAAGATCGCTTTCAAGCGGAGGAAGATCTTTCAATGGAGCTATCTGCATTTCAGACAGTCTTGATAGATATTTACGGCGCATACCTTCTTCAATGATCTCAAGACGGTTCTCAATAGTAATTTCCTGAGTAGGAAGCATGGAAGTATTATTTACAGTCTGAATTTCATTCATAGCTTAACTCCGTTCTATTGCTTTGATCTGATCCACAAATACAGACAGCCAGTCATTATCGTTCTGAAGCAGCTTTTCTTCTTCCGATAATTGCGAGGCAACACTGTTCTTTTCAGCAGTCTTTTCAGTGATCAGTTCTGCCAGATGCGAATGATATATATCCGCAAGTTCATCATAGTATTTCTTAAGCTGTTCAAACCTAGCGTTGATAACATCTTCGATTGCTGGTGAAGCAATGTTATTCATATAATCTCGCCACGCCTGATAATAGAATGTCGTTTCAAGCACAGGTTCTTTGCTGACATTACTGTCGGAAGATTTGAAAAGCTGTCCTATAAAATTTGATTTTGGCATAACAAATTTTTCTTCCTTCATCTTAAGCAATTCATAGGTTTGGTCTCCGACTATCGGATATTCATTGTTGGTAAGAAATGATATAGATTCTGTATACATATCATCAGCTTCAGATGAATTATACCACTCGATATACATATTTTTGATCGTATTAGCATATTCCATTGCAGCAGCGTCAATCTGAGAGCAGAACTCTCCATAAAGCCTGTGTAAATCCGCATTGAAATCTACTGCAACAGCAAATGCTTCTTCTGCTTTTGTAATTTTTGTCTTCTTATTTCTCCACTCTGAGATTGCTTTTATAAAGATATTTTTGATGTTTGTAAACTCTGATGGGAAAGCAAGATTATCGCGCTGAACTATAATATCGTCTGCATTCTTGAGCTTCGATAAGCTATTCTCAATGCTGTCAAGCTGAAAATGCACCTCTTTTCCATCAAGCTCGCTTTGAGCATTCTCTTTAGCAAGAATTTCGGATAATATTTCTGTTTCGTTCCGAAACGCCTTAATAGCATCATATATATAGTCGCTTATAGGATAAAGCAACAAATACTTCTTTACAGGCTCATCAAACATATCGGTTACGATATTCGGTTCTTTTATTCCAAGATCTATTATAGTACGTCTGACTTTTCCTCGTTTTAAATCATTAGCAATGTAAAAGAAAAGCTGCTTTTGTACGACATCGTTACGTGCGACTATGTATTTCACATCGCTTGCAAGCAACGGAAGCGTTTCTCTTGAAATGTAGAACAAGAGTGGAGTATGAGTCAAATCAGTGCATTCGAGCTCGTCCACGGAGTCGACATTTTCAATTGATATACCTTCTATCTCACTATATTCAGAGGAATTGTGAAGAGTAATATATGTGTAATTCTCGTCAAAGAGTTCATGGTATTTCTGACGGAAAGCGGCATAGTCAAATTTTCTATTATGATTTCTATCTAACCATAATAGAAGTGAATTTATATTCTCAGCTTTGACCTCGCGAGGTTCAAGTTCGTTTTTTAAGAAGATCGTCACTTCATCCTCTGATACCTTAGATTTACGGAAAGCAGTTTTTATCTCATCACAATCCAGTTCTGTACCTGAAAAATCAAGTTCAAAGAAATAACCATTCATTTCATCATAGAATATCTGTGGAATAATAGAAATCCAGTCTTCAAGAGGCATTCCCTGATATTTTTCAATCAGACTATTTATGCGCGGAGACTGACCGTTAAATTTCACGCTTATCTCCATAAGATAAGGATTGTATATAAGTTCTGACTTAACCATTAGCTCACCTTCCAAGAAAGATTCTTTGTCATATTATAACACATTATTGCCTAAACGTCAACAGTTTTGATACAATATTAACATTTACATCACTAAATAATTTATTATATCCCATATTCTATGAAATTTTTACAAACAGCCGGTCTCCCCATAACGGGGAGACAAATTAAGTATAAATACAGCTGTCGGAAATTATATGTAGGCTTTCAGTTTTTCTAATTAAAAAATACCTATATTATACCAGTAACCGGATCATCTACTTTACAGTTTATCAAACATCATCAGTTGAACGAGGATCAGCAAAATAGTATCTGCAACAGATACCTGTGACACGCTCAACATACTCACAAAGTTTTCCAAGGTTAGCCTTTGAGCTGTCATAGAGCTTACCGTCCACAAAGCTTACGGAGTTCATTATGAAGTGGATATGGAAAAGAGACTCACCACGTTTTTTCTTATGTACAGCCCATAACAATTGATACCTGCACTTGAAAAAAGCTCCTATAAGCACAGCATAAGCCTTAGCCTTTTCGTATGTACGAACCTCATCGCCGAATGATACTATGAAGTGCATTATAGGATTCTCCTGTGTCTTATGGTAGTAATTCTTTACATAGTTCATCTGCTCATAGGTACTGTTCAGGTCGTAAGGATCAACTCCGAATCCACCTATGTGAAGTGCCTTCTCCTTATCGTAAAGATAATTCAAAGCCTTATAGAGATAGCCGCTGTTATAGCCATCAGAGCACTTCTTTGACTTTATCAGCACCATAAACCCTCTGCCTCCTTTCGGATCTCGTTTATCCTGTCAGGCGCGATCTCCTCAGCGATCATACATACTTTATTTACAAGATTCTGTATCCGAGCCTTATTCTCAGGAGTAAAGCTTTCGTGTGAATGTACGGAACATTCCACCATAAACGGACTAACTGCCAGTCCTCTTTCCTTTGCCTTCTGCTCAATGATATCGTAATCCTCGTTTGTCATTGTAACAGAAGTCCTCTTGTTCTTCTTATCGTTTTCAGCTTTCATTGTAAAGCCTCCTATAAATGGATTAAAGGAGCAAGGAAATCCGGTGCGTATAAATATACTCATATAACCATCATAAGTGTATATGTTGTTATTGTATATATTATATTGATTATATAATATATCTAATATCTTGCAGGCGTCGCTTCGCTCCTTTTATTATATAGTAATATTTTTACATATTTTTGTAGTACTTTCTTCTATTTAATAATATATATACTGGAAATGCGTTTTTACCTGTTTTTCTGACATTCGGTATATACATTATTATCTTGATACCAGTTCCGGTAATCAAATCTGAAAGGAGAAAAGCCAATGTTCAACAACAAACGATACCTCACCTGCGGTGTAGACAGCGCTATACCTATCGAATTACAGCTATTCTTGTGGGAATGCGTTGACAGTATGCCTGAGCCGAGGGACTACCTTCAGGTGTTTGAGCTTAGTGCGTCGGGACCTATGCAGTCTATTGTACACAGCTCGGAAGAACCTAAGTATCGAAAGGTGTATATGATACCGTCGGATGCACCTATCACAGAGAAGATGTACATCATTGATGACGGCGACCACTCAACAATGTTACTTGCAAGTGAATACTAATCTTAAGCCAGCCCCTTGTGGGCTGGCTATCGCTATTTATGGAGGTTTTTACAATGGAAGACAAGAACACAAATGCACTGTATTGCTCACACTGCGGTGCGCTCATAAGAGAAGACGACGACTATGAGGAAGTCAACGGAGAGATAGTCTGCACTGACTGCTTTGAACATCACACGACTACCTGTGACAGATGCGGTGAAACT
>Ga0310690_10006822_pt1 | contig 14905 bp, 14 predicted proteins | sample AusTroGonzalo_MG_2_FD_207661 | JGI IMG/M metagenome (GOLD analysis project Ga0310690, IMG submission 207661) | Bovine rumen microbial communities from tropical cattle in Woodstock, Queensland, Australia - Gonzalo_04 (v2) (version 2) | ecosystem: Host-associated > Mammals > Digestive system >...
CGCCTGCAGGATGTGCGACAGCATGGAGGATACCGATCCCTTGCCGTTGGTACCCGCGACATGGACGAAGCGCTGATCGAGCGCCTCGGGGATGCGGTCAAAGAGCTTTTGAACCCGATCCAGCCCCGGACGGGAGCCGAAGCGGTCGAGCGAGTGGATGTAGGCGAGAGCTTCTGTGTAGTTCATAGCAGTTCCTTATAGATCTCATTCTTCTTGAGCCCCGCGAGGGCGGCGGCTTCCTTTGCCGCGTCTGTGGGGCGCATTCCTTTGGCGATCCGTTCCTTCGCGTAGGCGATCGCTTCCTCGGCGGTCATTTCGGGAGCGGATTCTTCCTTTGCTCCCTCGAGGATCAGCACCAGCTCGCCCTTCAGCGGGTTTTCGGATGTATAGGTTTCGGCGGCGGTCTTGGTGGTGGTGCGGATGACCTCTTCATGCACCTTTGTCAGCTCGCGGGCGATGGTGAGCCTGCGGTCGCCGAAGGTCTTGTACAGGTCGGCTAAGGTGTTCGGGAGCTTATGCGGCGCCTCATAGAAGATCATCGTGCGCCGCTCGCCGACCAGGGACTCCAGGTGTTCGCTGCGGCTCTTGCGGTTCACGGAGAGAAAGCCTTCAAAGGTGAACCGTCCCGTCTCCAGTCCCGATACCGCGAGAGCGGAGATCACGGCGCTCGGTCCGGGGACGACGACCGTGCGGATGCCTGCCTGCTCACACTGGCGGATCAGATCCTCGCCCGGATCGGAGATACAGGGCATCCCCGCGTCGGTGACCACGGCGCAGTTCTCGCCGGCCAGCAGGCGGTCGATGATATACACGCCCTTCTGGTGCTTGTTGTGTTCAAAGTAGCTGACCATCGGCTTCTTGATGCCAAAGTGGTTCAGGAGCTTTACGGTCACGCGGGTGTCTTCGGCGGCGATGAAATCGACTGCCTCCAGCGTTTCCAGCGCGCGGGGCGACAGATCGCCCATGTTGCCGATCGGCGTGCCCACTACATATAAGATTCCGTTATCATTCATTGTCATGACCATCCTTATAGGTTCCGTAGATCGCGCGCATCTCGTCGGTGAAGCCGCCCTCGTCCTCCACGATCAGGGCGGGGAGAACGTCCATATAGCCCTCCTTCGCGCCTCGCTTCGCTTCGATGAGGAAGAGCTTCGGCGCCTTATCGGCGCGACCCTGTACGAAGCGCAGACGCTTCGGCTCCAGATCGTGAGCCCGCAGTGACAGCAGGACGTCCGTCAGGCGCTCGGGACGCTGACACATCACAAAGCGTCCGCCATAGCGCAGCAGCCGTCTCGCCGCATCGGTGATCTCGTCCAGGGTGACGTCCGTCTCGTGACGCGCGGTTTTCTTCGCATCGTCCGGGTTCTCGATCCCCGTGCCCGGTCGCTTATACGGCGGGTTGCAGATCACGAGGTCGCTCTCACCCGCGGGCAGGAGGGAGGATATGTCGCGGATGTCGCCGAGGATCGGCGTGATGCAAGCGGCGCGGTCGATCCCCTTATCCGTATTATGCGTGATACTTTGTGCGAGCAGGCCGATCGCCTCGTCCTGGATCTCGATCGCATGAACGGAGCGGGGTTCGCAGTCGCGGATCAGCAAGAGAGGGATCGTGCCGCAGCCGGTGCCCAGCTCAACGATGCGGTCGCCCCTATGCGGCGCGCTGAAATGCGCGAGCAGGATCGTATCGGTCGTAAAATGATGGCGGTCGCTGACATAGACCTCCACACCGCTGCCGAGCGGCTCCAAGCGCATGGTATCCCTCCTTCTGTTACTAATTTCTGATAAAACGTTTTCATAAGATATTAGCGGAGAATTTCGCAGAGCAAGGCGGAGAACGCCGCTAGGCTGGCGCCCGGCAAGGACGATAACGATGATATGCGAAATTATACGCAATAGATGTTTAAGTGCTTAATTAGAAATCAGTATGATATACTGATGTCATTGTATCACAAAAGCGGTGCGATGTAAACGGCAAAAAATAACCGAGGCCTCAGCCTCGGTTACTGTCGGTGGTGTAGGATTACTCCTCAGCGGGAGCCTCTACGGGGCAGACACCGGCACAGGCGCCGCAGGAGATGCAAGCGTCAGCGTCGATCTCGAACTTGCCGTCGCCCTCAGAGATAGCCTCAACGGGGCACTCATCAGCGCAAGCGCCGCAAGAGATGCAATCGTCAGAAATCTTATAAGCCATGAAAGGAACCTCCTTTTTAATATTTCATCTTCATTGTAGCATATATTTCAGAAAATTCAATCGTTTTCCCAGATTTTTTACAGAAAAGCATAAAATTTGTTTGAGCTAACTTTAAAGGCAGGTGTGAGAATTGCGAGCGTGTAATGCAGGGGAGGACCTCTGCACCCTCCCGGAACGTCGCTGCTTTGGATGCTCCCGTGAGGGGACAGAGAACCTCCTCTACAAAATGATGCGCCCCGCCTCTGTCGGTTTTATGTTCCGTTAACGCAAAAGAACCGCGGCCGGATCGTCGCGGTTCTTCACGATTCATGCTATGGATACCGAAATGCCGGATTACTTATCCTCCAGCTCACGGAGCTCTTCCATTTCCTTCTTGTCCAGACGGATCCTGCCGTCCTTGACGAGGCGCACCTCGCGCACGCGGAAGCTCTGGGGAGCGGCGTCGTCGGGGGTATTGTCCATCTTGACCTTGAGCGTCTGCGAGAGCAGGTTCGACTCGACCACTACGCCGCGTCCGAGAGGCGTCTTGACGATCGCGCCGACCTTCGGAGTGCGCTTCAAGAGGTCGGTATAGGCATCCTGCTCATATTTCAGACAGCACATCAGCCTGCCGCAGGTGCCGGAGATCTTGGTGGGAGAGAGCGAGAGCCCCTGCTCCTTCGCCATCTTGATGGACACGGGGTGAAACTCGCCGAGGAAGCTGTTGCAGCAGAACGGACGTCCGCATACGCCGAGACCGCCGAGCATCTTGCTCTCATCGCGCACGCCGATCTGCCTGAGCTCGATGCGGGTGCGAAAGACGGAGGCAAGATCCTTGACCAGAGTACGGAAGTCGACTCTGCCGTCGGCAGTGAAGTAGAACAGGATCTTGGAGTTATCGAAGGTGTATTCCACATCCACGAGCTTCATCTCGAGACCGTGTTCCGCGACCTTTTCCTCACAGATCTTCAGGGCTTCTTTCTCTTTCTTCTTATTCTCCTCCAGGCGGCGATAGTCTTCCTTCGTCGCTCTGCGGATGAGCTTCTTTAAGGGATGGACGATCTGCTCGTCCGGTACGTCTTTGTTTGCGATGGCGACCTTGCCGCATTCGACCCCGCGGGAGGTCTCTACGATCACGGTATCGCCGATTTTAAGGGTAGTCTTGCCGGGATCAAAGTAGTAGACCTTGCCTACCTCCTTGAACCTTACGCCGATTACTTCTGCCATGCAATCCTCCTGTATCGTGTACACAGCCGCGTGACGAGCAGCTGCAGGTTTACGTTGGTATTCAGCTTGAGCGCTGTGTCATGTGTTGCGTCGATGAGGGCGATGATCCGCGCGCGGTCGAGCTTTCGCGACAGCGTTCTCGCGGCGGTATCGTCGGTGAGCAGACCGCTCTGGTGCGCCAGGGCGAGGCGCAGCTTCTCAGTCAACACGGCGAGCGCGTCGCTGATCTTGTCCTTTGTATTCAGCGCGCTGAGCGCGACCAGCAGATCATATTCATAGAGCGACACGATCCCGCTGACGATCGCTTCGGCAGCGGCGACGCTCGCCTCGTCATGGATGCGGGTGTGCCTGAGCGACAGGATATGCGCGCGTGAGCGCACGGTGGGGAGCATATTCGCCGCTTTCTCGACCGTAAAGAGGAATAAGAGCGGCTGCGGCGGCTCCTCGATGACCTTCAAGAGGGTATTCTGCGCGTCCTCGCGCAGCAGCCGGTCCGCGTCGGGGAAGAAGTAGATCTTCAGCGGCGCTTCGTTGGGTTTGATGCTCGCTTGTGAGAGATACAGCGCCCTGAGATCATCCAGCGCGAGGATGCCTGACTTCAGCCGCTTCGTGGGCTGAGCGGTCATCATATCGGGATGACCTCCCGCGAGGATCTTGCGGCACGGCGCACAGAGGCAGCACGGCTTTTCTTCACCGGTACAGACCGCCGCCGCCGCGATCGTCATGGCAGCTTCATTGCGTTCCTCGGGGCTGTCGCCCTCGATGATGATCGTGTGGGGGATCCGGCCAGAGCGCGCGAGGGCGAGGACCATGTTCCGGTTCTCGCTGTTCATCATCCCGCTCATGTCATCACCGCCGTTCTGCGTCAGAATTCCTCATCAAATATTCATTATAGCATAGAATATGAGAAAAATCCACTGTTATTTTTACGGTGAGTATTGTAGTATTTTACGGTAAGTATTGTAGGGTCAGATGTAAGGCGGGGACTTGCCGTTCGCTCGGGAGGGCCAAGACCCTTCCCTACAAAGGCTTTACTATCACCTTTGCTTCAGATACTTGATGTTCGTCAGCATCTGACCGTTCTTTGTTTCAACGACGGCGAAGGACGCGCCCCAGCCGCCGCAGGCGCCGGGGTTGATCAGGTGGATGCCTTCCTCCAGATCGTCGCGTGCGATGTGGGTATGCCCGTAAAAGACAGCGTCCGCGCCCTCCTGCTGTGCGGCGTAGAAGAGCTGTCCGAGACCGAACTTCACGCTGTAGCTGTGGCCGTGGGTGACCATATATTTGAACCCGTCGAGCGTGAAGGTGAGCATCAGCGGCAGGTTGGAGTCAAAGTCGCAGTTGCCGCGTACCTCATAGTACTGCTTGTCGGGGTATTTCATCTTGACCTGATCCATCTCGCCGCGGCTGTCGCCGCAGTGGACGACGGCGTCGGCGTCACGGTTGAGTTCCATGACGCGGTTCAGCGAAGCGCTCACGCCGTGGGTATCGGAAACAATAATGATTTTCATATTTTCCTCCCGTTTGCATAGTATAATACTGATATTCAAAGTGATTGAGGTGAATATTATGGCAGATCAGCAGCAGATCAATATGCTGATCAAGAAGCTCAGCGAGCGTATGGGTACGCCGGAGAGCGACATCCGCAGCGCCGTGGAGAGCTCCAACTATTCGCGCTTGCTGTCCCGCATGGACCCCGCACAGGCGAAGCAGATCGAGGACGTCCTCGGCAATGAGGAGAGCGCAAAGAAGTTCCTCTCCTCCCCGCAGGCCAAGGCCATCATCAAGAGGCTGATGGGCTGATGGAGGACCTGAGCGCAAAGCTCAGCGGCATCCTCAGCGACCCTGAGGCGATGAAGGAACTCACCGCCTTAGCGTCCGAGCTCGGCGTCAGCGCGCCGGGCGTACATAAGGAGCCTGAGCCGAAACCGACCTTTGATCCCTCTGCTGTGTCGATGATGAGCGGACTGATGCCGCTCTTAGGAACGCTCAAGCAGGAGGATGATACCACCCGCCTCTTAGAGGCGATCCGCCCCTTTCTAAGCGAGGAGCGCAGGGAAAAGCTGGATAAAGCCAAGCGCCTCCTGCGGATGATGAAGCTGCTGCCCCTGCTCAAAGAACTGAATCTGACGGATTTATTATAGCGATCAGTGGTTAGCGGAATGATAACCGGGAACAGTATCCGGTGGATAATCTTGAGTGAATGGGTGAAGATATGCCGAATTCATTAGAACAACAGGCGATGGAGCGCGTATCCCGGATGTACGGTTCCTTTGACCGCCGTCAGCCTGGTCACAGCGCGCCCGCACAGCATCGCCGCCCCGACCCGCCGCCTGCACCGTCCGAACCCGAGGAGCCTCCCGTCCCGCCCGAAAAGCCGCCGAAGCCCCCCGGTCTGCTGGAGCAGCTGATGGAGGATAGGGAACAGAGCCTCCTGATGCTCCTGCTCGTCATCCTGATGAAGGACGGCGCGGATATGAGCACCGTGCTGGCGCTGATGTATCTTTTGATTTAGCGGTCAGTGGTTAGTGACCGGTTGTTTTCGGATATTTACAAATCCCGTGAAAACGAGTATAATCAGGATATGCGCTGATTATATCATATTCTCAGCAGAATATCTACTATAATTTCTATGTCTTTTACGGAGTATATTATGGAATACACGATTACCGAAGAACAGCCGACCCGCGCCCTGCTGGTCGAGGTCGATACCGGCGATTATGACGCCGAGGCGTCGCTCGCCGAGCTGTTTGAGCTGGCGGGCAGCGCCGGCGCCGAGGCTGTCGCCTCGATCTCGCAGAAGCTCTCTCGCCTCGATCCCGCTACCTGCGTCGGTTCCGGCAAGCTGGAGGAGATCCGCGACTACTGCGCCGCCGAAGAAATCGACCTGATCATCTTTGACCTCGAGCTGTCGCCCGTCCAGATCCGCAATATCGAACAGGTCACCGATGTACGCGTCATTGACCGCACGATGCTGATCCTCGACATCTTCGCCCTGCGTGCAAAATCCCGCGAGGGTAAGATACAAGTAGAATTGGCCCAGCTCCGCTACATGCTGCCTCGTCTGACCGGTAAGGGCGTAGAGATGTCGCGCCTCGGCGGCGGCATCGGTACCCGCGGTCCCGGCGAGACAAAGCTCGAGACCGATCGCCGTCATATCAAGCGCAAGATGGAGGCCCTCAAGGCGCAGCTCAGGGACGTGGAGGATCACCGCAGGCAGCTGCGCGACCGCCGCGACAAGGACGGGGTCATCACTGTCGCCATCGTCGGCTATACCAACGCCGGCAAATCCACCTTGATGAACACCCTGACCGACGCCGGGGTGCTGAGCGAGGACAAGCTCTTCGCTACCCTCGACCCTACCTCGCGCGCCTTAAAGCTCCCGAACAGCGTGTCCGTCATGCTGATCGATACCGTCGGTCTCGTCAGAAGGCTGCCGCATCACCTCGTCGATGCATTCAAGTCCACGCTCGAGGAGGCGGCGCAGGCGGACATCATCCTGAACGTCTGCGACGCGAGCAGCGAAGAGAGCCGCCTGCACCTCGACGTGACCCGCGAGCTGCTCGCCTCGCTGTCGAGCCTCGATAAGCCCATCATCCCCGTGCTGAATAAGTGCGACCTGATCCACGACAGCATGAGCGGTATCTCCGATGCGGTGCATATCAGTGCAAAGTATGCGCAGGGTATCGACGACCTGCTGAAAGCGATCGAAGATAACCTGCCGAAGAAGCTCAAGCGTGTGAAGCTGCTCCTGCCCTTCGATAAGGCGGGTATCGCCGCCCGCCTGCGTGAGACAGCCGTCCTCCACAGCGAAGAGTACACCGCTGAGGGGCTTCAGATCGAGGTCACCGTCGACGAGATCCAGTACGGCCGTCTGCAGGAATACATCACACAGGAGTAGTGTTTGCCGACTTTCATGTGATTCAAAGCCATCCTAACGGACAAGTGTGTTTCGTTTTGGGATGGCTTTTTGTGTCTGCTGTTGATTTGACTTTCTTGTGCTTTTGATGTATAATTATTCTGCACAACTATGGAAATATTCCTATCGTTTCACAGGAGGTGAGGCGTTTGAATCCACAGATTTTCTTAGATGTCGCGATCGTGGCGCTGCGGGCGCTGATGCCGGTCTATGCCGTCATCATCGTCTATCAGTGCTTCGCGTCGGCACGGCGTCACCGCCGACCCGAAAAGCCGCTCGTCACCCTTGAGGAGACGTCCACGGGGCAGAAGATCCCCGTCCTCTTCTGGGAGAATTCGATCGGCCGCTCCAAGGGCTCGGATATTGTGGTGGCGGACATGTCCTGCTCGCGCGATCACTGCGTGCTGCTGCGCCGTCAGGAGGGCTGGATGGTCTCTGACATCGGGTCGAAGTTCGGCACCTACGTCAACGGCAAGCGCACCCGCGGACGTACAAAGGTGAATATCGACGACGAGATCACCGTCGGCAACACGACTTTTGTTTTAAAGCGCGGCGACGAGTATCAGGAGCGCCTGCGTCCGTCGTGGTTCTTTTCTAAGGCGTCGGACAAGGGATCGCTGCAGCCGTATAAGCTGATGCTGCTGATCACCTTCTTCCACCTGTTTATGGCGGTGGAGGCATGCTTCTCGAATGAGCGCAAGGATCTGATGCCGCTGATCTTCTTTGGAGGGATCGCGCTGGTGTCATGGATATTCTTCTGCGTCTCTTCCTATGCCTTCAACCGCGTGAATTTTGAGATCGAGGCGCTGGCGCTGTTTCTGTCCGGCATCGGCGTGATGCTTTGCGTGCGACAGAACAGCGACGAGAGCTCGAATGAAGGCTTCCGCATGGCGCTGGTACAGCTCATCGCGATGGTGGGCGGTATCATCCTGTTCTCTTGTCTCGTGAAGTTTATCGAAAAGCCCGACCGCGTCGACTCATGGCGCATGGGGATCATGATCGGTGCGGCGGCTCTTTTGGCGATCAATATCCTGTTCGGCCGAGTGACCAACGGCGCGGCGAACTGGATCCACATAGGACCCATCAGCATCCAGCCGTCCGAGTTCGTCAAGGTGGCGTTCATCTTCGTCGGCGCGGCGGCGCTGGATAAATTGCAGACGAAGCGCAACTTCTTCGAGTTCATCGGCTTCTCGGCGATCTGTGTCGGAGCGCTGGCGTTTATGGGCGACTTCGGCACGGCGCTGATCTTCTTCATGACCTTCCTCTTGATCGCGTTCATGCGTTCCGGCGACTTCAAGACGCTGATCCTCGCGCTGGTGGCGGCGGCCTTCGCCGTTATCATCGTGCTGAACATCAAGCCGTATATCGCCGAGCGCTTCTCCGCATGGGGACATGTCTGGGAGTATGCCCAGTCCAGCGCCTATCAGCAGGCGCGCGTGCTGACCTATACCGCCTCGGGCGGACTGATCGGCGTCGGCGTCGGCAACGGCTATCTGAAGTATATCTCCGCATCCGAGTCCGACCTTGTCTTCGGCATGGTATCCGAGGAGATGGGCGTGATCGTGTCCTTCGCGATCGCGGCGGCCATCGTAGCGCTGTGCTTCTATGCCCGCGCGATCACCACCCGCTCGCGCTCGACCTTCTATTCGATCTCGGCATGCTGTGCTGCCGGTATGTTTGTGATCCAGTCCGCGCTGAATATCTTCGGCGCGACCGATATTCTGCCGCTGACCGGCGTGACCCTGCCGTTTATCTCGGCGGGCGGTTCGTCGATGATCGCCTGCTGGGGGCTGATCGCCTTCATCAAGGCGGCCGATGAGCGCACCTATGCCGCAAAGCGCAGGGCTCCTCGTCTGGAGCCGCATCCCGAGATGCAGCACGAAATGCGCCATGAGATGCGCCATGAGATGCGCCATGAGAGAAGAGGTGCTGACGAATGAAACGAATCATGTCTCGCTCCTATCTTGTGCTGATCGTCGCGCTGGCCTTCTTCGGCGGCATCTGCTTCCTCGCCTTCAGGGTCATCACGCAGAACACCGACTGGATCCAGCAGCCGTATAACGGTCATATGGCAGCCACCGACGGCCTGTCGGGCGCCGGTACCATCTATGACCGCAACGGCGTGATACTCGCCTATAACGACGCGAACGATAAGCGCTGTTATCACGATGATCAGACGACCCGTGAGTCGCTGCTCCATGTCGTGGGCGACAACTCGCTGAATATCTCCACCGCGGTGCAGAGCATGTTCCGCACCGACCTGACGGGCTACAATTTCGCCCTCGGTCTCGGACTGCCGCATTCGCTCAAGACGAACCGCGACGTACAGCTCACCGTAGACTCCGACGCCTGCCGGGCGGCGTATCAGGCGCTGGGCTATAACAAGGGCGCCTGCGTGGTGTATAATTATAAGACCGGCGAGGTGCTGTGCTCCACCTCCCGCAACTCCTATGACCCCGCAAATCCGCCCGAGATCACCGAGGAGAACGAGCACGAGGATTCGTATGAGGGCGTGTACCTCGATAACGTCGTGTCCTCTGCCTTCACCCCCGGCTCAACCTTCAAGATCATCACCTCGGCCTCTGCGATCGAGAATATCCCCGATATATATCAGCAGACCTTCACCTGCACCGGCGAGTATGAGGTGCTGGGCAGCAAGATCACCTGCGAGTATGCGCACGGCACGATGACCTTTGAGGAGGCCTTTGCTCACTCGTGCAACTGCGCCTACGCCCAGATCGCGATCCGGCTCGGCGACGAAAAGCTCAAAGCCACCGCCGAGGAGCTGGGCTTCAACCACAAGGGCTTCACCATGAGCGGCATCCCGCTCGCGACCTCTCACTATGACGCGACCGATGCGGGCGATAACTACCTCGCGTGGTCGGGCATCGGTCAGTATCATGACCTTGCAAACCCGATGCACATGGCGATGGTGTGCTCCGCCGTTGCGAACGGCGGCACAGCGGCCTCGCCCTATATCATTCAGGACGACGGCACCCTGCTGAATAAGCTGGGCATCGACGTCAACAAGGCCGGCGATGTGAGTATGATCGACTCCGCTGTTGCCGTGAAGGTGCAGGATCTCATGCGCGGCGCCGCGAATTATTACTATAACGGCAGCGGCGTCAACATGGCGGGGCTGAACTTCTGCGCCAAGACCGGCACCGCCGAGGTCGGCGAGGGTAAGCAGCCCACCGCATGGTTCGTCGGCTACTGCGAGGACGAACAGCATCCCTACGCCTTCGCCGCCGTGGTGGTAGAGGGCGGCTACGGCATCGGCGCCGCCTATCAGGTCGCGAACGCCGCCGTCTCCGCGCTGGTGTATTGACGACTAAAGATATATTAAAGTATTACAGCTCCCGAAGCATTGTCGCTCCGGGAGCTGTTGTGTTTTAACTATTACGCAGTTTGCTGTAAGCAATTCACTCTTAGTTCTTCACTCTTCGCTCTTAGCTCTTCTTAAATCCATCCTTCAGGCTCACGGAGCGGTTGAGGATGATGTTCTCCTCCGTGCTTTCCTTGTCGAGACAGAAGTAGCCGGTGCGCAGGAGCTGGAAGTGAGCGGGAGCCTTGTAGCTTTCAACGCACTTCTCGGCATAGCAGTTCCGGAGCACGGTCAGCGAGTCGGGATTCAGATAGTCGAGGAAGTCGCCGCCCTCGCCGTCGGGATTTGCGACGGTGAAGAGGCTGTCATACATGTTCACGGTCGCCTTGACGCAGTTCTGCGCGTCTACCCAGTGGATGGTGCCGCGTACCTTGCGCCCGTCGGGGGTGTTTCCGCCGCGGGTCAGGGGATCGTACTCGGCATAGACCTCGACGACGTTGCCGTCCTCGTCCTTTTTGCATCCGGTGCAGCGCACGATGTAGGCGCTCTTGAGACGTACCTCGTTGCCCGGATAGAGGCGCTGATACTTCTTGATCGGCTCCTCCATGAAGTCGCCGCGCTCGATCCAGCATTCACGGCTGAAGGTGATCGTGCGGGTACCCATGCTCTCATCGTTCGGGTTGTTCTCTACCTCAAAGGTCTCGCTCTGACCCTCGGGATAGTTGGTGATGACGAGCTTGACGGGATCCAGCACTACCATCACGCGCTGAGCGGTCAAGTTCAGGTCGTCCCTGAGGCAGTGCTCGAGGAACTCGTATTCCACGGTGGAGTTGACCTTGCTCACGCCGATGCGGTCGCAGAAGGTGCGGATGGACTTCGGCGTATAGCCTCTTCGTCTGAGGCCGCACAGGGTGGGCATGCGGGGATCGTCCCAGCCGCTGACATAGCCCTGCTCCACTAAGGCGCGCAGCTTGCGCTTACTCATGACGGTGTGGTTGATGCCCAGCCGTGCGAACTCGATCTGGCGGGGCTTGGACGGCAGGGTGACGTTCGCGATGACCCAGTCATACAGCGGACGGTGATCCTCAAATTCAAGGGTGCACAGGCTGTGGGTGATGCCCTCCAGCGCGTCCTCGATCGGGTGGGCGAAGTCATACATCGGATAGATGCACCATTTATCGCCGGTGCGGTGGTGATGCAGGCGGTTGATGCGGTAGATGACCGGATCGCGCATGTTGAAGTTGCCGGAGGCAAGGTCGATCTTCGCGCGCAGGGTCATCTTGCCTTCCTCTACCTCGCCGCGCTTCATGCTCTCGAACAGGGCGAGGCTCTCTTTGATCGGTCTGTCGCGGTAAGGGGAACGCGCGGGGGTGCTGAGGTCGCCGCGATATTCGCGCATCTGATCGGCATTGAGCTCACACACGTAGGCGAGTCCCTTCCCGATCAGCTCGACAGCCGCCGCATACATCTGCTCAAAGTAATCGGAAGCATAGTAGAAGCGATCCTCCCAGTCAAAGCCCAGCCATCGGATGTCCTCCTGGATCGCGTCGACGTATTCGACGTCCTCCTTGGTGGGGTTGGTGTCGTCCATGCGCAGGTTGCACACGCCGGAGAATTTCTTCGCCGTGCCGAAGTCAACGCAGATGGCCTTTGCATGACCGATGTGCAGGTAGCCGTTCGGCTCGGGCGGAAAGCGCGTGTGCACCTTCATGCCGTAGTATTCGCCGCCCTCGGCGGTGTCTTTCTCGATGATGGTGTGGATAAAGTTCGAGGAGATCTCCTCGTTGTTTTCCACGATAGTGATTTCGTTGTTCATATGAATACCTCATTCCATTGTAGGGGAGGGTCTTGATCCTCCCGATTGAAAATCAAATCTGATTCTCAAACAGCACGGGATTGTAGGATGTCGCTTTGCGAACGGGCGGGTCGAGACCCGCCACTACAAATAGTGCGATCAGGAGAATTTCTCCAGCCCCAGTTCCATTCTCCTCAGGCTTTCTTCTCTGCCGAGGATGTCGAGGATCTCGATCGCGCCGCCGGGGGTGACGGCCTTGCCGGCGACGGCGATGCGCGCCGGCCACATGACGGTGCCGTTCTTCACGCCGAGCTTCTCGGCGAGACCGATCAGCGCGTCGTGGATGCTGTCGCTGTCCCAGGAGGGCAGGGCGCTCAGCTCATCATATACAGCCTTGAGCATCACGGGGGCGTTCTCTAGGTTCGTCTTGCTCTTTTTGTTCACGAACAGCTCCCTGTCGTATTCCGGCAGCGCCTTGAAGAAGTCGACCTTCTCGGGAATGTCGGAGAGCTTCGTGGTGCGGGCTTTCAGGATCGCGGCGATCTTGATATGATCGACCGGCGCGTCGCCCAGCGCCTGAGCGAAGTACGGCTCGCATACGGCGGCAAAATCTTCGTCCGCCATCGCCTTGATGTACTCGCCGTTGAACCACTCGAGCTTGTCGTAGTCAAAGACGGAAGGAGACTTGCTGATGCCGCTGATGTCAAAGACCTCGCACAGCTCGGGCAGGGTGAAGATCTCACGGTTATCCTTCGGACACCAGCCCAAGAGGGCGATATAGTTGATGATCGCCTCGGGCAGATAGCCGTCGCGGATCAAATCCTCAAAGCCGGTGGAGCCGTGGCGCTTGGAGAGCTTGGACACGGTGCCGTCGTCGTTCTTGCCGTTGATGAGCGGCAGGTGGATGTAGGTCGGTATCTCCCAGCCGAAGGCCTCATACAGCAAATTGTACTTGGGCGTGGAGCTCAGATATTCGCTGCCGCGCACAACGTGGGTGATGCCCATGGTGTGATCGTCGATGACGTTCGCAAAGTTATAGGTCGGATAGCCGTCCTGCTTGATCAGGATCTGATCCTGCAGTTCGGCGTTGTCGACGGTGATGTCGCCGTAGACCGCGTCCGTGAAGGTGGTGGAGCCTTCGGTCGGCATCTTCTGGCGGATGACATAGGGGATACCTGCGTCAAGGTTTGCCTGTATCTCATCCTCGGACAGATCGCGGCAGTGACGGTCATAGCCGCCGCCGACAGTCTCGCTCTGAATCTTCTCGAGACGCTCCTTGGTGCAGAAGCAGCGGTACGCCTTGCCCTCGCGGATGAGCTGTTCGGCATAGGGCAGATACATATCCTTGCGCTCGCTCTGGACATAGGGACCGTAATCGCCGCCGATGTCCGGACCCTCGTCGTGGACGAGACCGGCTGTCCTGAGCGTCCTGTAGATGACGTCCACGGCGCCTTCGACATAGCGCTCCTGATCGGTGTCCTCGATTCGCAGGACAAAGGTGCCGTCCATACTCTTGGCGACTAAGTATTCATAGAGCGCCGTTCTCAGGTTGCCGACATGCATGAAGCCGGTCGGCGACGGCGCAAAGCGTGTTCTGACTTTACCCATTGTTGTATCCCTCATCTATCGGTTTATGACATTTTTTGTATTTCTTGCCCGAGCCGCACCAGCAGGGGTCGTTGGGACCGGGCTTCTTTTTCTTTTTCACGGTAGCGTTGGTGGAGAGCGTACCGTCGCCGGAGAATTCGACCGGCTTTGCGACCTGCTCGCGCTTTAAGGACAGCTCGATCGCCGAGGGGCGGGGCTTCTTCTCTTCTTCGGACTTCAGGATGACCTGGTGGGCGGCTGCCGCCTTTTGCTCCATCTCGCGGCGCTGGCGTTCGATCTCGGCGCGGCGCTGCTGAATCTCATAGACGCGCTTCGGCGCCAAGAGGATGAGCTTTGCGGTGTCCTGCTTGATGCTCTCGATCATCTCGTCGAACATATCGAAGCCCTCGAGCCGGTATTCGACGACCGGATCGCGCTGGCCGTAGGCGCGCAGGCGGATGCCCTGCTTGAGCTGATCCATGTTGTCGATATGCTCCATCCAGTAGGTGTCGACGCTCTTTAAGAGATAGATGCGCTCCATTTCGCGCATCGCGCTGCTGCCGACGAGCTGTTCATTTTCTTCATACAGCGCCATCGCGCGGCGGTGCAGCTCGTCGATGAGGTCGGACTTATCGGTGCGCTCCAGTTCATCGGTCGAGAACTTGAACTTGGTGCTGTCGGTGATGAGAAAGTCGCGGTACAGCTCGTTGAGACCCGAGAGGTTCCAGTTATCCTTATCAATATCGTCGGCACAGAACATCCCGACGTTTGTCTCGATGGTATCCGAGATCATCTTGAGGACGGTCTCGTGAATATCCTTGCCGTCGAGGACCTCGTTGCGCTGACCGTAGATGATCTCGCGCTGGCGGTTCATGACGTCGT
>Ga0310690_10006824_pt1 | contig 14901 bp, 9 predicted proteins | sample AusTroGonzalo_MG_2_FD_207661 | JGI IMG/M metagenome (GOLD analysis project Ga0310690, IMG submission 207661) | Bovine rumen microbial communities from tropical cattle in Woodstock, Queensland, Australia - Gonzalo_04 (v2) (version 2) | ecosystem: Host-associated > Mammals > Digestive system >...
GCTCCGTGGAAGAAGCTCGGCGAGGGCATAGGCGCGATGGTCAAGAAATTCCTCGGCGACAAGCAGGCCTCCGCGCAGAAGACCTTGGACGCCGGAGTGCAGAACGCACAGGCGGGAGGGGCGGCCATAGCGTCGAGCGTTGCCGCCATCGGCATTGGAATAAGCATGGTCGGCGCGGCGGCGGCATCGCTCATGGCGGCTATCTCGGGCATGACTGCGCTGCAGATTGCCGTGTCTGTCTTTGCGCTTATTCTGGTCATTTCACTGCCGAGCGTGGTCTTGACGTGGTTCAAGCTGCGGAGGCGTGACCTCAGTGCCATTCTGAACGCGAGCGGTTGGGCGGTGAACCGTCCGATGCATTTCTCGATGAAGCGTGCCCGCGCCTTTACGAAGTGCGCGTCCAATCCGTTGTTCTGGCGCTGCGTCCTTGTGTTCGCCCTGTTGGCCGTGCTGTTGGCCGGGGCCTTTTACGCGTACCGTCGCAACTGCAGAAGTTGCGACGCCGGACCGTCGCCTGCACCCGCCGAGACTCCTTCCGTGGTTCCCGCATCCGAGCCGTCGGCCTCGGCCTCCGGGAATATGGTATAATACCGCGAAATGCTGGAAGTCCGCAACATAGCCTTTGCATACCGCGCAAACAGGGTCCTGCGCGACGTGTCGTTCGTGGTTTCGCCAGGCGAGACCGTGTGCGTCGTCGGCGACAATGGCGCGGGGAAGACCACTTTGCTGCGGATTCTGGCGACTATAATGCTGCCTGACGCGGGCAGTGTGCGGGTGGACGGGCACGACGCCCTCAAGACTCCTCTGAGATTCCGCCGCGAGCTCGGGTACCTGCAGGAGAATCCGTCGCTATACGAGGACATGACCGTCAAGTCGTACCTCAACTACCGTGCAAGGCTTAAGGGCGAACCGGAGAAGCGCATCCGCCGCAGGATAGGCGAGGCATCCGAGACGTGCAGGATCACAGACATCATGCAGAAGCAGATACGGAGCCTTTCGTTCGGCCTCAAAAAGCGCGTGGCTCTCGCGGACGCGATTCTGCTACGCCCGCGCGTCATTCTTCTAGACGACGTGTTGGCAGGGCTCGACCGCACTATGCGCGAAGCCGCAGGCGAGATCGTCTCGTCAGTCGCGGCGTTCTCCAGCGTGATCGTGACCGGGCACGAACTAACGGATCTGGCCAGATGGTCTACACGGTTTCTAGTGCTTGACCAAGGGCGCATTGTGGCGACGGTTCCTTCCGCCGGTCTAGACGTTGCGACGGTTGTCGGCAGACTTGACGCTGCGTTGAAGGGGGGACAGCATTGAGCCCGATTCGCGTTACGATGAGGCGTACGATAGGCATGGCCCGCAGCCTGTACTCGACGGCCTTTGCGTTAGGGGGTTTCCTCGCTGGCGCCGCGGCGCTCTTTGCGTTCAACTTGGACGCAGCTGAAGGCGGGCAGGCGAAGCTTTCGTCTATATGGACTGTTTCCGTCTCGCCGGTCCTTCCTGTTCTGGCGGCGCTTCTGGGCATGGACACATGGAGCGACGAGCGCAGGTCTGGAAGAATAGAGTTGCTTCTCTCTTCGCCGATACGAGAGAAGGACTTCGTGCTGGGTAAATTTTTTGGAGTTTGGGTGATGACGATGTTCGGGGTGGCGGTATTCCTCTTCGCATCGCTCGGTTTTCTGAAGGCGTACGCCCCTCAGCTTATAGGCGAGACGGCTTTACTGGGTTTTCTGCCGGGCTTTGTTGCGCTGGTCATGCAAGGGGCGCTGTGGAGCGCCGTCTCTATCGTGGCGAGCGCGCTTTTCTCGAATGCGGCTGCGGCGGCCACTGCAACGACTGTTCTGTTGGTTGCGTTGCCACGCGGACTTTGGTTTGCGCTTTCGAGCTGGGGACCGCAGGGCAGGACGAGTTTCGGAGAGATGCCGATTGACGCCCACGCCTTCGACTTCGCGTCCGGGCTCGTCTCTACCGGCACGGTGCTTGCCTACGTGATCTTCACGGGGGCGATGCTCTTCGTCGCGTCGAAGGCGGTCGCAGTGCTGAGGTGCGGCAGCAGAGGTGCTTCGACGCTGCGCTTCACTACCAAGCTTTCGTCTTTCCTTGCCGTCGTGTTCGCCGTGCTGGCTTCGGCGCTTGCCTACAGACTGGACCTGACGCTGGACCTGCCCGTGGGCGGCACGGGCGACACGCGCTTCTCCGCGCGGACGCGGAGTGTGCTTTCGGAAGCCCGTGGTGCCGTTTCAATAACTGCCTTTCTGGAGCGGAGCGACCCGCGTTTCAGGCAGCTAGGCCACTTTCTGAGAGCGCTCAAGCGGGAGGCTGACGAGGTGTCGGGCATCAGAATCGATCTCAGGTACGTTGACCCGACGCTGGACATCGGCGAGGCGCAGCGGCTTGTTCGCGCCGGGGTTGGCAAGGACAGTTTGGTCTTCGAGAGGAACGGGCGCATTGCGGATGCAGTGCGGCTCGCCGACGGATACAGCGAGCGGCTGATAGCGTCCATCATCGAGCGTGTGGCGCTGCCGTTCCAGCGCAGCTGCGTCTACTGGACTTCCGGCCACGGCGAGGCGTCCTTCGCCGACTACGGAGCGGAGGGCATGAGTGACATCGCCCGAGACCTTTCGCTGGACGGATACGGCAACCGCACGATAGATCTGGCCAGCGACGCGGCCATTGCAGACGATTGTGCGCTCATTGTCGTGGCTGGAGCCCGCACCGACTTCTCGTCCGTAGAGTTAGACCGCGTTCGTGCGTATCTGGAGGGACGCGGCAGCAAGAACGAGGGCGGGAGGCTTCTCGTGCTGCTAAACTCCGCCGACACCGGCGGAATACCGACGTTGCTTTCAGAGTGGGGCATACGGCCCGTCGCCGCGTCGCTTGGACAGACTCGCACCATATCCGGGACGGACGTGATCATTACGGACTTTACCCTCGACCATGCCGTGACCCGGCCGTTCGAGGGCCAGCAAGTCGTGTTGGAAAAGCCTATAGCGTTCGTTCCGTCCGCAGCTGCGGGCGACGTCGGTTCGGGGGCTGACCTGAAGCGTTTCCACGGACTTCTGCATGCAGGCGGCGCATGTCTGGCGGCGGGCGTGGATCGTGGCGAAACCGGCGCGGACCTTGCCATCAGGCCTACGCGCATCATAGCAGTGGGCGACGTCGGGTTCGTCATGAACGGCAAGCTCCGCGCCTACGCCAATGCAAACAGGGATTTCTTCCTGAACGCGGTCAAGTATCTGTCCGGACGCGATGCGCTGACCGAGTCCGGAACCGAGGCGGACAGGCTCGTGTCCGGCATGGACAGGGAGACCCGCGCACGTTTCGTGGTTGCGTTCTCCATCGTCTTTCCAGGAGGATTCTTTTTGCTGCTCGTGGCCGCTATCGCGAAGAGGAGGCGTCGCCAATGAGCAACCGTCGTGTCATTTCGCTCCTTCTGATGGGCATATTGATTCTCGTCGCCGCCCACTTCTTCTTGTCGTTCAAGGGCGTAGGCGGGGCTCTTGTCCAGAAGACGACGCTTCTAGACGCATCTGTGCAGAATGCAGACCGCATAGAGGTGGTTCGCGCGGGTTCTCCGCGCACGGTGCTCGCCCGAGCGGAAGGCTGGCGCGTCGTCGAGCCGTATTCTGCGATTGCGGAGGAAAGAGATGTCCTGCGGTTGCTTGATGCGATGTACGTCTCGCGGGTGCAGGCGGTGTACGGCGACCAGGACCTCATCAAGTTCGACCGGACGCGCGAAGACTACGGCCTCGTGTCCCCGGCCGTGAAGTTGACGTTCTCTACGGGCGGGAAAGAGCGGTCTGTTTCGATAGGTACGCTCACCCCGACGGCTGACGGAGTCTTCGCGTCCGTGGACGGCGATCCAGCCATCTATGTCGTCGAGACCAACGTCCTTGCAGCTGCAGACAAGTCGGCAGACGGCTTCAGACTGCGCAGCCTCTGTCCGGGCGGCGTCGAATCAGTGGACGCCTTCGACCTCAAGCGCGGCAAAGGGCTCTTCATGCGCTTCACCCGCAGCGGCGGAGTATGGACGCGGGCTGCGGCGAAGGAGGGCGAGCAGGGCGAATCCGCGTCGTCTGCCAGGGTGAACGAGCTTCTGTCTGGGCTTGGATCAGCGTCTGCCGTCGGTTTCGCGTGGCCTGTCGGCGCGTCCAACGAACCGGCCATCGCGACGGCCCCGCTGCTGGCCGGCTATGGGCTGGATCCGGAGACCGCCGTCACCGTGACGTTGCATTCTGGCGGACGCGCCGACCAGCAGATATCGTTCGGCAAGGAGGCGAAGGACGGTTTGGTTTATGCGCTCGTCCAGGATGCCGGCGCCGTTGTCACAGTGGACGGAGCCCTGAAGGACCTTGCGGGGGAAGCGGACTTCGTCGACGCGAGGCTTTTCCCGTACGAAAAGGCGGTGGTCACCCGCGTCTCCATGACTGACGGCGGCGTCAACTACCTTATAGCCAAGGCCGAGGACGGATCCTGGCACTTGGACGCTCCGGTGTCAGTCGACTCTGACGCGCAGAGCGTCAACGCGCTGCTGACGAGGCTTCTCGCACTGACGTACGCGGACCGCGATCCGAACGGCATAGTCGTGTCGCTGTCCACCAACTCGCCGTCGGAGACCGTCTCGCGCGAGGCGGTGCTCGCAGGTGCGTCGCTGGACGATTTGAGGAGCCGTGAGATACTTGCGATAGACCCTGCCGACGTGAAGCGCATTGCCGTGACCTGGCGCGGCTCGGCGAAGCCGACGTCTGTTGTGTTCGACAAGGACCTGCGTTCCTGGATAGTGGAGACGTCGGAGCGGCCGGGCACGGTGGCCCAGAGTTCGGTCGACGGCATGCTTGGCAGGCTGAATCCGCTCAAGGCCGACAAAATACTTAAGCTCAAGGTGCCTGCCTCGGATCTGCGCCGCTATGGGCTTGAGACGCCTCGCTTCACCTTTGCGGTGGACTCTGCAAAGGAGGGTGCACTGCGCCGCAACGTGCTGGTGGGCGAGCGCGCGCAGGGCGGATTCTTCGCGACGCTCGGCTCCGCCGACGCCGTGTTCGTGCTTTCCGACGAGACGGTGAGGCTCCTGTCGGCGCCGCTTGTGACGGAATGAACAGCTTCAATGATGAAAGGACAAAGATGAAATACGACAAGAACCACGCGCTCCTCGAATGTTCGATTCCGGGCATGCCGTCGAAGAGCGGAAAAGTCCGGGACGTGTTCGACCTGGGCGACATGCTCCTGATGGTCGTGACGGACCGCATAAGCGCGTTCGACGTCATACTGCCCTGCGGAGTCCCTGACAAGGGCAAGGTGCTCAACCAGCTCTCGCTCTTCTGGATGGAGTTCCTCGGAATGAAGAACCACCTGGTCACCGCGGACGTAGACGAGTATCCGGAACAGCTCCGTCCGTACCGTGACGACTTGCGCGGCAGGTCGATGCTGGTCAGGAAGGTCAAGATGGTTGAGGTGGAGTGCATTGCGCGCGGCTACCTCACCGGCAGCGGATGGAAGGAGTACCAGAAGTCCGGGACGGTCAACGGCGAGCGTCTGCGCGAGGGCTACCAGAACGCGTCGAAGCTCGACGACGTGCTCTTCACCCCGACCACCAAGGCCGCGATAGGCGACCACGACGAGGCCATCAGCTACGACCAGACGGTTCGTCTCGTCGGCGCCGAGACTGCCGCCGCGCTCAGGGACGCCACGGTCTCGCTGTACAAGCGGGCCGCGGACTACGCCGTCCAGCACGGCATAATCATTGCGGACACCAAGTTCGAGTTCGGCATGGACGACGACGGCTCTCTCATCCTCGCCGACGAAGTGCTGACGCCGGACAGCTCTCGCTTCTGGCCGGAGGCCAGCTACGCCGTCGGCTCGAATCCGCCTTCGCTTGACAAGCAGTACGTCCGCGACTGGCTGGACTCGGTGAACTTCAACCACCAGCCGCCGGGGCCGGTGCTGCCGGACGACGTGATTTCGCGCACCCGCGAGATATACGTCAAGGCGTACGAGGAGCTCAGCGGCAGGAAGCTCGTCTGAGCGCATTCGGCTATTCGACAACAACAAGAAAGACAGGACACACACAATGGGAATGTTCGATCAGATCAAAGAGGCGATGAAGATGCGCTCGGAGGCGAAGCGCATACAGAACGAGATACAGAAGATATCCGTGTCGCACACCAACGGAGGCATCACCGTCGTCGCCAAGGGCGACATGTCGATTTCCTCCATCTCCTTTGCGCCCGAGGCATACGACGAAGTGAAGGCCGGCAGGCCCTCCCGCTTCGAGACGATGCTTCTCAACGTAGTCAACGCCGCCCTCAAGAAGGCGCGCGAAACGACGCAGCAGGAGATGCAGCGGCTCATGCAGGCCGGCGGCGCAGGCGGGCTCTTCGGCAAGTGAGCCGGCAATGACGGGCCCGATCGACGATCTTGAAAAGGCCTTGGCCAGGCTGCCTGGGTTCGGGCGGCGTTCCGCCGCGCGCGCCGCGCTTGCGCTTGTGCGTGAGCCAGTGCGCCTCGCCGACCCTCTCGCGGAGGCGTTGCGCGCCGCACGTGAGCGCGTTCGCTGCTGCTCGCGCTGCGGGGCTTTCACGACCATAGACCGGGATCCGTGCGGAATGTGCACCGATGCGACGCGCGACGGCTCAGCCGTGTGCGTCGTGGAGGAGCCTGCGGACATCCTCTCCATCGAGGCGTCTGGGGCGTTCCGGGGCCGCTATCACACTCTGGGCGGCAAGCTCTCGCCTGCGCGTCGCATGGGCCCTGAAAGGCTCCGCATCGCGGAACTCGTCGACCGCGTCGTCCGGGAGGGCTTTTCGGAGGTCCTGCTCGCGCTGTCGACGGACATGGAGGGCGATGCCACGGCTGGCTATGTCGCCGAGATGCTCCGGGGAACCGGCGCAGTAGTCACGCGCCTCGCGTTTGGGCTCCCGGCAGATTCCGGCGTGGCGTATTCCGACCCGCTCACCTTGAGGCGGGCTGTCTCAAACCGAATTCCCCAATAGCCATGGCCGAAGTCAAGCTGACTGGCGTAAGAAAGGTCTACGCAAAGGGCGACCGCCCCGCCGTGGAGAACTTCAGTCTCGTGGTGCGGGACGGCGAATTCCTTGTTCTCGTCGGGCCTTCCGGCTGCGGCAAGTCCACCACCCTGCGGATGGTCGCCGGGCTGGAGTTGCCGACATGCGGCAGGATTGAGATCGGCGGACGCGACGTGACGGACCTTCCGCCTAAGGACAGGGACATCGCCATGGTGTTTCAGAACTACGCGCTCTATCCACACATGACGGTGAGGGAGAACCTCTCTTTCGCGCTGAAACTCCGTCGTATGCCGAAGGCGGAGATAGAACGTCGCGTGTCCGCGGCCGCGTCCGCGCTTGGCCTCGCCCCGTATCTCTCCAGACTGCCAAAGGCGCTTTCCGGCGGACAGCGCCAGCGCGTCGCGCTAGGCCGGGCGATAGTGCGCGAACCTGCGGCGTTCCTCTTCGACGAGCCGTTGTCCAACCTCGACGCGAAGATGCGCGTCGAGATGCGCGCGGAGATCATACGCCTGCACAACAGGCTTGGCGCGACGATGATATACGTCACCCACGACCAGACTGAGGCCATGACGATGGGCGAGCGCATTGTCGTCATGTCGGAGGGCCGCATACAGCAGGTCGCCCCTCCGCTCGAACTATACGAGCGGCCCGCGAACAGGTTTGTGGCCGGTTTCATCGGCACTCCGCCCATGAACCTCTTTCCTCCGGGCACTATGTCGCCGCACCGTACGATCGGACTCAGGCCGGAGCATCTGACCGTCAAGCCAATCGCCGAGGCGGGCGAGGCGGACATGCCGGCGGAAGTCGACTTCGTCGAACCGCTGGGCAGCGAGACGCTTGTCCACGTCGTGACCGGGCCGATGAAGTTCCGCGCGGTTGTCCGCGTGCCGGGATTTGCGGCGTTCAAGGCGGGCGAACGCATCGCCCTCGCCAGCGACATGTCAAAGGCCGTCGAGTTCTCCTGAAAAAAGAACCGCCCCGGCGGAATGCGGGGCTGAAACGCTCTGGTGGGGCTGCCGGGAATCGAACCCGGAACCTACGGTTTAGGAAACCGTCGCTCTGTCCAGTTGAGCTACAACCCCTTGGTCGGCGCATATTATACCAAAAATCTCCCGCTTTGAGCGGGGGGATTTTGAAAAACACGGAAAAAACGCGGGAAGGCGGCTTTCCGCGTTGGCGGTGTGTTGATAACTTTCCCCTCTTGTGCGGTGCAGGGGAGTTTGGTATAATATGATGGAATTCTTAAAAGGTTTAATTCGTTAAATAGCTTAGAATATCATATACAAAAGGAGAATAAACATGATAGCTGCTAAGAATCACAGGGGAATGGGCAAAGCCCTAAGACATTTCCTCGCCGTAGTCTTCGCATTCGCGGTGGCGCAGTCCGCATGGGCGGCGGTCATTGATATGGAAGACAATACCGTTTCGACCACGGACTTGTCTGCCTACAAATACAATAACACCGAAATCAAGAACAACGAATTGCGGAACGGCACATTGAACGTCACTGGCAATCAAGGGTTTGCTGATGGCACTTTTACTTTCGGTTCTGGTCTTACGGTGAATCAGACGGCAAACCAGTGGGGTATCTCCGGCGGCAGAACGGTCAAGTTCATCGACGGCGGCACGTTGAACTACACGTCCACTTCGGACATCTATTTCGGACGGCTTGCTAGCGAGGTTACGTATAACGGGACGAGCCAGCTTATACTTGACGGCGGCATTGTCAATGCCTCGGCGGCGCTCTATTTCAGCCCTAAGGCAAGCAGCAGCGGCTATGACAAGAACGTTGTCTTGAATTTTATCATGGCCAACGACTCCTCGCTGACTCTTCCAACAGACAAGGAGTTGCGGTTCGGCGAAGTAACGCAGGCCAACAGCAAAAAGCACGCGACGGTCAAGGTGACAGCTGCCATCACGAATTCCACAATAACCGCAAAGCAGGTTCGCGTTGGGCAAACCACTTCTTATATTTCCAATACGGCGAACAGCTTCAATGCGATCACCTTCGGCCCCGGTACGGTTCTTAACGTGGGGCAGGTGTATTCATACGCCTATCCGGCGCCGACGATCGTACTCGACGGCGCGAAGATTTGCTGGAACGCCGATAAGGGCGATTCCATACTCGGACAGAACGATGGTGTACCGACTGGTGTCTACACGATCGGGCCGAACGGCATTGTGATTGACAAGCAGAACGGCTTCAGCCGTACGGAAGTCTCCCCGTACGCTTCCGCGCTTTCCGGCTCCGGCGGCATAACAAAAACAGGCCCCGGAAATATCACGTGGAATTACGGCAATATAGGCGGCAACAGGTCGAATCCGATGACGTTCACCGGCCCGCTCGTCATCTCGAACGGCACGTGGACTTCCAAGCTCGGTTATGCCGCCTCAGCATTCCGCGCCGACGGCGGAACTCTCGTGCTTACCGGTCCGCTTTCCGCTGCGAACGTTGAGCTCGCTGCGACGGAGGGCGGCACGCTCACTCTCGCCGGTGCGACGATCACGGACGCTTCTCCCGACGTGACGCTTGCGGGCGGCGGCTCCACGGACTACTTCACGCGCGACGGCGTGGTCGGCACATACCCCCTTGATTCGTTTACGCTTGGGCCTGGCGCGGTACTCGAACTTGACGCGAACGCGACCGAAGTTGACGCAATCGCCGCCGCCACGACGAACATAACGGCAACGGCGGAAGACAAGGCGACGATCATCCTCAACTTCTCAGCTGCCCCGGCGGGCAGACAGACTTTCACGCTTTTCGAGACGGACAGTGCCGACAAGTTCAACATCGTCCTGAAGCTGGGCAGCCTAACTCCGCAGCATACGACTTCTGTCGTCGACGGGCATCTCGTCATTGCCATTGTCGCCGAGAGCTACACGTGGAAGGGGACTCAGACGTACTGGGGCGATGCCAATGCATGGACGACAGGCGGCGCGGACGCGACGTGGGAGGACGGAAACAGCGCGATCTTCGGCATTGCGAACGCGGAGGCTGTCCTTGCGTCTCCGGTAGTGGCGAGCAAGGTCGAGATGCTCGGCAACGCAACCATTTCCGGCTCGGCAACGCTTACTGCGGCCGATGTCTCCGTGGCAGACGGCATCGCGGCGACAATCTCCGCGCCGACATACGACGCGATGGCGAAGACGGGCGCGGGAACGCTGACGCTCACGCAGAACCGCACGGATCAGACGACGCTCGCAGATGGAACGCTCGTCATGGCAAGCGCAACGGTTGACGGGACGAAACTTACGATTGGCGTGGATGCGGCGAAACCCGTCACGTTCGACTACTGCGGGCAGACGCTTTTGGGTAAATGGACGGACTACCTTGCGCCTGGCGCTGACATAACGCTCACGAACGGCACGTTCTCGACGGCGAACGATCCCGCGTGGCTGTATTCGACCATGCCGAATACGCTGACAATCGCGAAGGGCGCCACAATGACTACTTCGGAGCGGTTCACATGGAATGTGTCCAACGTTGTAGGCGTCGATGTAACCAACATCGTCAACATCGCCGGCGGTTCGCTCATATCCACGAAGGACAACAACAACTGGTTTGTGCAGAATTCCCGGAGCGGTACGCTTGTGTTCAATGTCACGGACGGCGGGCTTCTCGAACTAAGCGGACAGACCTACGTCCTTCCGTGCCGCGACAGTACAACCGCGGACGACACGCCAAGTGCCTTGATGACCTTCAACGACTCGACATTCCGCGTCAAGGACAGGAACCTTTTCCTTGGATACGACAACGAGAGCAAGAAGAACAACCCCAAGGAGCCGATTCTCGAACTTGCCATGACGAACTCTACGCTCGACGTCGGGACGGGAATCATCAGACTTGGCCACAACGCAGTGCAGTCCAACCACGGCGGACACTCCACGGCCGATTTTGAAAACTGCGTCATCACGGCTAAGCAGTTTTCCGTCCATTTCGACCGTCCTGCGAATGCGGCGAGGTTCAACAATTCTACAATTGTAATCACGGCTGCCGGCGATTATTCAATAGAAGCGCAGGCCGATTGGGACACGCAGCCCGGCGCAGAATGGGCGGGGCGGACGCCGATCACCGTCGGTTCCGGCGGCCTTACGGTCGATACGCAGGACTTTGCATGTTCCCTTCAGGCCAATCTTCACGGCGACGGCGCGGTGACGAAGGTTGGCTCTGGCAAGCTGACTGTGGTGCGCAACCAGACTTCCACGGCTGATTTCATCTGCGCAGAGGGCGAGACGTTCCTCAATGCAGGTCGGGCGATGAATCGTCCCGTGACGGTCAAAAACGGCGCGAAGTTTACTGTAAAGGCGAATGAACAGTCAACCATTACGAGCCTGACGCTTGAGGCTGGCTCCACGCTGAACATCGACACCTACACGATTGGCGTGACGCCGTTTGCCGTAGAGACGCTGACGCTTCCTTCCGAAGGCAAGGCGACACTGAATCTGAGCGGCGCTTCGTTCAAGACCGGACGGTATGCCATCCTCTCCAAGCCCGGCATTGTGGCGGGCGACTTCGCGAATCTTGAAGTGTCTGGAGATGGCGTTGACGCAACCTATTCCGTGGAGGACGGAACGCTTTATGTAAACGCGACGGCAGCGGGCGACTACATCTGGACTGGCGCTGGCGATGGCGTGAAGTTCAGCGACGGGGCGAACTGGATGGGTGATTCGGTTCCGCCGAACGGAGCGAATCTGCATATCGGAGTGGCTTCAGGCGCCGCGCTTGTCTGCGACATCGAGGATTTCTCGCCTGCGGCCATCACGTTCTCGGTTGGTTCTGCGGCGGTCACGATTGATGGTGACTATGCGATTTCCGGCGTTGCGGCAATCACTAACCTGTCGTCTGCATCGCATACGATCAACGTACCCGTCCACTTCGCAAGCGGCATCAACGTCAAGCAGAATGCCTCCGCGTATGAAACTAGAAGCAATTCGCATGTGACGTTCGAGGGCGGCGCGTACGCTGCCAGCGACAAGACTATTGATTCCGGTTATTCGGTCGTCATGTTCGGCAAGTACTACTTCGCGAACACTTCGGATTGGACGGCAACCGAGGCCGATAATGCCGCTCGTAAGGCGGTTGCCGACAATTCTTCGCTCTACATTCCGTATGCCGGCAGATTGACCGAACTCTACATTGGCAGCGGCTCGAAGGTCGATGTCGGCGCGATGGCGAGTAACGGCGGACGTGTTTCCTACAGAAACTGCGGCGAAATGGTCGTCACGAACCTGACGTTGACAGGGACTGGCGACAGATTTACAACCCACAACCAAACCTCAAGTACTTCGGTCCCGCCAATTTTCAAGTTCGAACGGATCGAGACCTCGATGACGGGCAACTGGTTCTACTTCTCCGACGATAACGTGGCCACCAAGGGAGTGTACTACATTGGCGCGGGTGGATTGAACTTCTCGAGCGCATCGGCGGCAGGATGCTACTGTATCGGCAGGAATGTGGACGATGATGCCCAGACGCTCCGGCCGTGGTATTCCGACTTCACCATCGCCGATCGCGGCGACGGGAACAAGGGTCTCGTGATAAATCGAGCCGTCACGTTCTGCACGGACGACGAGGGGGGCACTGGTCGCACGATAACGGTGGACGCGATTGTGCAAGGAAACGGTTCGCCGACGATCACGGTGTCCGGCTCCGGTACGTTGCGGGTGAACAAGGCTGCTGCCAACGCGACCCAGCCGTCGGTGACGGTAAAGAATACTGCGACGCTGGCTATCAAGCCCGGTGCGAGCCTCACCACAAACACAACGACGCTCAACAGCGGCACGACGCTTCAGGTCGCGGAGTCGGGCACGGTCGCGCTTGGCGGCAGCCTGGCGTTCAAGGCGGGTGCGAAGCTCGGCTTCAACTACACGACCAAGGACGACCCCGTGCTGGACCTGACGGACAAGACCGTGACGTTCGATGAGAATGCGGCGACGAAAGTTCTTGTCAAGATAACGGCAGCGGAGGGCAAGCGCGGACACAGTGGCGCGCGTACGCTCACAGTCGGCGGCAAGTTCGCGGACGCGACGGCCGAGCTTGTCGCCGGTGCGCCGGATTGGGTGAAGGGCGTTTCGGTCGTGGACGGCGACATCGTCATCGACGTCAGGTCCGTCGGAACGATATTCAGCGTCAGGTAAGTGATGAATCCGCCTCGTGCAAACAGGGAGAAGAACCCTGAAAGGGACTTTAGAGACACGTCTGTATATCCATGCATCTAGGGTGGTCGTCGCGAACATATCCTCTTGACGCCGCAGATTTTGCGGATGTCCCGGATTACGATGGCCCCGACATCCCGAAGTCGGAACTGCCGGACGACGAGGTAGTTCTGCTCATTCGCAAAGGCGCGCCTGACATGCTGCTGCGCGGGCGGGATGCGGTGGAGCGCGCGGGCGACGCAACCGTGGACGTGCGGATCGTATTCGTGCCGACGATAGCAAAGTGGAACCTCCTCTTCACGCTTGCGCGCTTTCTCAGGAACCGACGCAGGTACGAAGGAAGCGGCGTCTACCACATCTCTACGGAGGCCATGAGGCAGATGGGCCTGGAGCGTGCCGTGCGCACCCTCGCCTGTCCGCACAAGCGCGGCAATTCCGACCGAATCTCGAAGATGCGCAAGTTGGAGGCGAGCCTTAAGGAGCGCGGGTACGACGACAGCAGGCCGATAAACGTTATGCTGTGCCGTTCGCGCGGATGCGAGGACTCGCTTCGACAGGGACACCACCGCATCAGCGCCTGCATTGCATGCGGCGTCCAGAAGATGGCTGTGCACTTTTCCGCAGCCGGCGCCCTGCCTCGCTGCCTGAAGCGCTTAGTCGGCAAGCCGCGTCTCAGAATGGACGTCCTTCGGAGTTCGCTGGAGAGTCATTTTGGGCTCCCGATCGACAAGCTCGTTCCCGTCGACACGAAGGGAATCCAGTCCGACTTCATCGTAGTCCCCGAGCCTGGAGGGCGCTTCATAGTCAAGCTGGTTTCCGACGAGCAGAACGCCCGCAAGCTCGCCGAGCTCTGCCGCAGAATCGACCCGGAGGAAGCGCCGAGGCTGCTCAACGGCGGCGAGCCTGCCGAAGTCGGCGGACGGTATTTGATGGCGTTCGAGTACGGACGCGGGAAAGGCTTCAGCTCGTCGCTCTCGATTGCGGCAAGAATGGCTCCGGCGATAATCGTGCCGGTGCTTGTGGCCGGCGCGCTCGTCATAGACGTGGCCGTGATGCACACGGCTTGCGGGGAGCGTTCGCTGGTCGCGTGGTTCCAGTTCGGGTGCGCGTTCGTGTCCTCGGCGCTGATGTTCATCCTTGCTGCGCTTGACCGCAGGTGCAGGGCCGCGTACTCTGCGTTCGCGTATCTTTTCCTTTCCATGGCCGCGTACGAGCTCATGCGTGACGTCTACAACCTCATGCCGCGCTGGATATCCTGGACTGTTGTCGCGGTGATACTTTCCGTCGGAGTCGGCTACGTGTTCGCCCATAGGAGGTCGTTCGCGCTGGGGCTGCGCCGCCTTGTCTCGTCGCGGAGCTTCAATGCGCTCCCGTTCGGCCTCGGCAGCATCTGGATCGTGTCGAAGATTCTTTCCATAAGGGCGGTGTGGGAGACTCAGCCGCTTTCTTCGGACGCCGTGCGCGTGGTCAAGCACGTTGTGGAGGAGGGGACGGAGCTGTTCGGATACGTGATGGTTCTGTGCTGGGCGGTCTCGGCCTTTGTCTCGGTTTTGACCAGGGAGGGCCGTCGGGAATGACGCGCGACTTCGAGATATCCGAGCTTGCCGAAGCAATGGAGCGCGGCTGGGGCGTCAAGGCGCGTTCTATCGTGCAGCTTGGCGGACACGCGCATTCGATAAACTTCCGCGTAGAGGCGGACGACGTCGGGACGTTCGCCGCGAAATGTCTGCCT